>Ga0315334_10000470_pt1 | contig 24598 bp, 34 predicted proteins | sample M150034915metaG_FD_205555 | JGI IMG/M metagenome (GOLD analysis project Ga0315334, IMG submission 205555) | Ammonia-oxidizing marine archaeal communities from Monterey Bay, California, United States - M1 500m 34915 | ecosystem: Environmental > Aquatic > Marine > Intertidal zone | place: USA... | reverse complement strand
AAAAACCCAAATCAAAATAATAAACAAGCAACAGTCCATAAAAAAAAATACGGGGATTGTAATAGAATTACAATGAATGACTGGATGCTTATTGCAAATAGATCAGCAGCTCCATATTTTTACAAATATTACTTTCAATACTTTTTAGAATTATTATTATTAGATTTAAAAACATCAAAAAATATTGTAAATTTATTTGTCGCGGCGAATGAAAACACAAAAAGATGGCAATGCTTAAACTCTCTTGCTCAGCAAGGCTATATGGGTGTGAGAAACAATATAACTATGAATTTATTAAGAAATAAAAGATATATTAGAATAATTAAGGCTGATAAATTTAAAGATAATCAACTAAAATCTTCTGCAACAAAAATTAAATACACGCCTGATGTAAATTTACAAGAGGAATTAATTAAACATTTTAATCAAAGATGGCCCAAAGACGGTTCATGGGCCGATCACGGGACATGAATATAGCTATATTACTATACGGTCAGCCACGATATTTTAATATAACTCAAAAATACATAAAACAATTTTTTAATATAAACAATATTAATTTTTTCTTTTTTGCTCATTTTTGGGACAAAATAGCATACGGACCTACACAAGAAAAAAATAAACAGTACGAAAGTGCTGATTTTAATATAGAACAAATAGCAACAAATTTAAAAATAACAAACTTAAAAGTTACAAGCTTTAATTTATTAGATGTTTTTCTTGAAAAATTACAAAATGAATTTAATACCAAGTATTTTATTAATAAACGATATCAATTCGGACAACATATCAGTGTACATGAAGCATTTAAATTAATGAAGCAATATAAAGATGAACATAATATACATTTTAACACGGTTATTAAAGTACGAACAGATTTTGTTTTTAGAAAAATTAAAGAAAGACAAAAATATTACAATTTAGTAATACCAGATCAAAAAGAAAATTCTATATATGTTCCAGACTATCGATATAAATTAGTTACTAATGATAGAAACCCATATATTAAAGACGAAATAATATCTAATTATAAAATTGATCAACTATATATAGATTTTATACCAGATACCTGGCTTTTATGTGATGAAATATCGAGTCAATACATATATGGAGATTGGAAAAAGTATTATATTAAATTGTATAAAAAATATAATAAGACTAATAAGGATTTCGTCATAAAAAAACCTCATAATTTAATAAGTGAGATTTGTTTGATTAATAAAATTAAACTATTTCGTAAAACTCAAAATCCAATATTATATTATAGACTTGTAAATAAAAAACACTGTAAATCTAGATTTTTAAAACACAAACAATACATTAAAATATAGTAAAAGGATCTCTAGTTTCTTCATCTATAAATTTATACGGACGAATTAAAGTATAATCAAACGGATAATGTCGTATATTAATATTATGCTTTACAATATAATCTAAAAACCGCCTATGTCCATATGAATTATCAAACGGCTTAGTATATGTATCATCTAAATAATTTTTAAATAAAATATTCATCCTTATAGAGTCAGATACCATAAGAGCAAACTCCATAAACGGTGCCCCTTTACGTATACCAATCTCCGGAGTCACAATATAATTAGATTTTTTAATTTTTTTACATAATTTTTCAAGTTCTGGTAATTTATTAAGCCGAATATCAGTACGAGTCCTAAAAACAAGATCATATTCAATATTATTTTCTTGTTCATACCTCATACGAAAATACTGACACATTCCAATACTGTAAAACTGACCATAACATGGCTTATTTGAATTGATAACTCTATCAGTCAAATGCTCCTTTTTATATTTTTTTAAAAACGGTACAATATCTGTTTTAGGAAACAGACCACCTGATACACAATTATATTTTTCAATATCTATATTATCGTTTGATGCTATAGAACTAGTATCCCACAAATGACAAAAAACATCTACAGTACAATTAGGTAAGGTTCGTTTGAATAAATTAATAGTCTTTAAGCCTTCCTCCCAATGTCTCGGCTCTCCTGAAAAACATAAAGCTATATTATTAACATTCCAATTCATAATCACATAAAAACACCTCTTCATTTTTAAAAACTGGTTTCATTAATTTTTCTTTTAATAGCTGATAATATAATTTTTGATTTCGACCACGATCTCTATTAACAGTAGCTTCTCCTTGCGAATGTTTATATAAAGGCACTGTATTTATAATTTTGTACCCGCGGCTTAAATGTTCTGTTTCATCTATAGAAAAAATAGGTATAGATGATGACTTTACCTTTAAGTTAGTAATTTTGCTTATATCGTTGACACGATTACATGTAGGGCATGCTGTTAAATCTAGATGCTCATGTCCAGACCCAGTTCTACTTGTAAATTTTTTTGTTAAATATATTTCTAACAAATCAAATAGAAAATGATCGTCGTAACCGTAGGAGCCGTTTAATTTTTCGGAATATCCACCTACTGCTACAAATATGTCCTTTTTTATATAAAAGCTATTTGAAGATTTTTGATATCTACTATTAGTTTTCATATCAATTTTAGCTAGTTCATTAAAGAATCTATAATAAAATGTATTTTCTGTATAATTCCATGTTAATATTTCTGTTATTAAATCTGAGCAAACAAGAGTGTCTAAATCAACTAGTAGAAGATTGTTAGTTTTTGCTTCATGAACTCCCACATTTCTTGCTCCACCTGCATTAATCTTATAATCTGCTGTTACACGAATAACAGAAATATTATTATATAAGTAATTTTGTTTAACAATTGGAAATGCGGGTACTGAGCTATAATCATCTACGATAATTATATCAATATCATCAACAAATTCTCTATAGAATTCATTCCAATACTGAATAAGTTCTTCTAACCATTCTTTTTGATTAAAATATGTAGTTATAAGTGTTAATTTTTTCATTTTATAATCCACCAAGAAGGAAATTCATCTTCCACTGTTAAATTTATCTTCTTGTTGTTTTGTAGTAAAAACATATCTACTGCATTAACTGTTTTTTGCCATTTTGGATGATAATCATGACCGGCGAATAGACCACCAGTTTTTAATTTAGGGTACCAGTCCTTTAAAGTCTTACCAGACTCTTGACCTTGTTTTGCATTACCGTCTATATAGATAAAATCAAAAAAATTATCATCAAACAAATGCAGTGCTTCTTCAAATGTACATCGTAATGTAATAACGTTATATTTTAATAGTCTTTTTAATGTATTAAAGTAATGATTTGCATTGTGATGATCGCTCCACCTATCAATAGAAAAAAACCTTTTAAAATTATAGGTCTTATTGAGAGTCGACGAGTACTCACCTCTATCTACTCCTAACTCTACTCCTACCTTTACATTATAATGTTCTAATAACTTGTAAATATTATCTCTTCGTAGAACTTTCATATAGACGTCTTAATTATTTATATAACGTGAAAAAAATTGCAGTATTAATGTTCGGACAACCTAGGTTTATAGAAGACTCTATTAAATCTATAAAAGAAGAATTTAATATACCTGGATATACGACAGATTATTTTTTTCATTTCTGGGATAAAGTTGCATATAAGAGTACAGATCCTGAAAATGATATAGATCAAGAGAAAATTATTAATTTAGTGAAACCTGTGAAACACGGATTTACTGATTATACAGATCTAACAGAAACTTCACAAGAAGTATTTGACGCTGTTATACGTAGCAAAGTACTATTGCAAGATCAGGCATTAACCCTACCTCAAAATATATTTAGTGTAAATGATCCTATACATTTAAAGTATTATTTAGGACAATTCGTCAGCTCACAAAAAGTATGCAAAATATTAAAACAATACGTAGAAGAAAATGGCATAGAATATGATTTAGTAATAAGAGTTAGAACCGATTTATTTTTTGCTAGCAAGGCTTGGTATAATACATTAAGATCTCCAACTGAGTGTATCAGGAACAGTGTAGAGGATAATACTCAGAACGCGGATGTGGATATATATCAGTTTGACAAATACCTAACATATATCAAACCAATAGAACGATACAAAGACGGTATATTTACGAATAAAGGAGATGTAGGTATATGGGAAAAAGTTAAAGTCTTACAAGATGATATGATCGATTCAACAAAGATAAGTTTTACTGGTCGAGATAAACATGCATGTAGTTGTATAGAATTTGATAATAACGAAGTTATATTCGGTACGAGAAGGGATGGAAGAAAAGATATATGTATTTTTGATAAAGATTATGCATACAATTATATAGACTTTCATATTAAAGATTGGTTAATATGGGGCACACAAAAAGCCATGTTAAACACTCACAAAAAATTAATAGACGCAGTAAAATACCACATAAAGAGATCTGCACATAGATTGAATTTACATAGTAGAGATAATAATTGGGGATCAGGGGAGCTCATTACCGGTATTGCCGCGTTTCTAAGCAAAACGAACATATATGATATACCGTTATGTATTGGCAGAGTCAATGCACTTCAAAATAGAAGGTTTTTTAAAATAATAAATAAACACTCAAAAGAAAACATGCTAGAACTAAGTCAGATTACTGTAGAGCACAATAATCATAATAATATGTTAAGGGATTGTATATGTAAGTATAGAGAGCAAAATAGAATAGATAAAGGTAATGAACACAAATAACGTATTTGCTGTACCGACAATATTTAAAGAATTAGATAGAAAAATAATTCTCAATAAAAAAGAAAAAATAATAACTACAGAGCAAGAGTTATTAAATACATATTTAAATGTAACATACCCGAGTTTAAAAAAATATGCAGATTTCTATGAATTTGAGTTTAAGTTCTTAAAAGAAATACCCTTTAATACAGACTTTGATATACCTGTACAGAAGAAAATATGGTATAGTAAATCGTACTATATAAAAAAATTATTTGAGCAATATAATAATATAATAATGTCTGATTTTGATGTTATAATTAAAACGTATAATAATGTTTTAAATAAAAACGAAATAGGATTAATTATAAAAGATAATGTCTTAGATCAATATAAAGGTGAAGCAGAGTTTGTATCAAAAAAACTTAATAAACAAATTAATAGGTGGTATAAAACATCCCTCTTATATATACCGAATACATATAAACATGTTTTTGTGGATGAAATTAATAAAAATTTTGACGAGTTCCTATTAAATCCAGATCCAGTAACAGTAGGTGATGAGGTATTTATAAATTACATAATTCATAAGCACAACTTACCAGTTTTTAGAATTAATGATATACTAAAAGTAAACCACTATGGCGGTGGCGAGCAAAAACAGAAATTACTCGAGTTAAATAAAGAGTATTTTAAATTTAAAAAATATTTTTCATATATATGAAAAACAATATATTATATATAATATGCAGCTATGACGGGGATAAGGAATATAATGTAAAACCGAAGAATATTTTTCAAGAGGAGCATAATTTTTATGATAATGAAGTCAGAGACTCTATAATAAACACAACATTACCAAGATTAAAAATATGGTGTGATTATTATGATGTACAATTAAAAATAATAAAGGAGATTCCTACTGAAATACAAAATTTATGTGATCAAATTATTGCATTACATCCCGAAGAATATAAAAATACAAATTTAACGAAAGGATTTAATCTTAAGGTACAAAAAGCAAAATATTGGTTTATTAAGTTCTACATATTAATTGAATTTTATAAAAGTCGGTATGATAAATTCTTATACCTTGATGCAGATGCATTTGTAGATGAATATAAAGATATTTTTTCTATTATGCAAAATGGTTTTTACGTAAAAACTAAACCCGCTAGTACTACCTGTCCTCAATATAGATATAACAAAAAATATTTAAACAATATTATAGACTCTTTTATATGTGGTAATATATTTGGTGGTACTGACAGTATTAAAGATTCATTATCTAAATTAATTAATTATGATTTACTAACATCTCTACTCAAAGAACCGAAACTATTTCTAAATGATGAAATAATATTAACATACTTATTTAAAGACTACAATATGTTACAAAGTCTTAACAATGAAGATTTAGGTTTAAGATTTAGCGCCGGATCAGAGAGAATATATCAATATGTTTTAAAGGTTAGAGAGCAATTGAAGTTTTTAAATTAATTTCCTTTTTTAACACTATCATAGATCCTTGTTGTTCTAATTTTGTGCAAATTTTGTTTTTTAATAAGAAATCTACAACCTCTGTAACACCTATTGCGTGAGTGTAGTCGTGATAAGCTATATACTGGTTACAGTTATTCCAAAACCTATTAGTATCACTTAATACCGACTCTAACCGATGACGACCGTCAATAAATAATAAATCATAATTTTTAACTGGCAGGCTTAGCAGCGACCTGGTCGCAGGGCGAATAATCGGACTATAAAAAGACCGAGAGTCGGCTTGTATTATCGTAACTGGTGGTTTAAATTCTTTAAGTTTTTTATACATATCAACATTATCATCTCTATAAAGACCATGAACGTCGACTGTAATAATTCTATTATTATTATTTGCAAAATACGCTAAAAGATATGCAGAACCACCTTTATGTGTACCTATTTCTACAATACTACCATTAACTAAACTCGCATACTTACCTAATAACAAGCCTTCTTTATAATCCAAACGTATAATACCTCTACTGCCGGTTTTCTTCCATAACCATTTTATTTCTTCTATATCTTTCATGGCCAATAACACGAAGCTCGAGTACCATCAAAGGAAAAATGAATATCTAATTCTTTTTTTGTACTATTTAAAATCTTATCACGCGCAGTAACTATAAATCCTGAATTTTCTAAAAACTCAACAATACTATCTATAGAGTTATTATTTTTATATAGTGGTTTGTCGCGGTGGTGACCTTCAACTACGCCATGTTTTACAATATTTATTTTATTTCCTAATGATCTTAAAACATCTAAATCACCGCCTTGAGCATCACAGTGTAAATAATCAATTTTTTTTATACTATTATTTTCAATATATGTATCTAATCGTATTGTGTCTACTTTAATTTTTTTAAGTGTATTAAAATGTTTACTGTCCCACGTACTAGTCACATTATTATCAAACTCATATAACGAACTACAACCTAATCGATGTCGTGCTATATAAAAATCCCTTACACCGGGTTTGAGAGATACCGCTTTAGGAATTACTATATAATTATCCGGTGCGCCACGCTCAAATACTCTTAAAAACCGGTCTACTAACCACGGTACAGGTTCAAATGCAAATACTTTATCTTTAATAGTAAGACCAGGAGAATCTCTAGTCATCATATTAAGTTTTTTCCAACCACTATTGCCATGATGAGCACCTATATCAAAAACAATCATACCTTTTAATATCGATTAGCATACTGCTCAGCAATAACAAAGTCACCATGTGTATCTAAATCAATACACTCCTTTCTATCGTTTAGTATATAAAAATATGGAGTGGCACCTACCCTACATCTAAACCTATCATAAGCCCTTTTAGATATACCGTATAACCCTGTTGTCTCCTTAATTACTGGTGGGGCATCTTGTGATCTAGGAAGAATATTAGGCTGATAATTTACTGGCTGATTTTGAAACCAATGCCAACCATATTCTTCTGTAGCTGTTAATATAGAATCATACTTTGTTGTATGAGTTAACTTATCTACACATGCTCTAATTGTCTCTGGCTTTAAAAATGGTGCTGTAGCATATAATTGAAAGTAATAATCATACTCATCTATATGATCTATGTCATAATGAAATACATCATTACCGTTTGCAGTGTCTAAAGTAAGCTCTGGCTTACGTTCTATCCATTTTACCTTACTCTCAAAGCAATAACTCTTTATATCTTCACTATCTGTATCAACGTATATACTATCAAAGCATTCTGCTTGTATACAATGATCAATAATATACTGATATAAAGGCTTATCTCCTAAGAGCTTAAAGTTTTTATCTTTAACTCTCGTTGAATTGCTCTTTATAGGTATTGTCGCGCTTACTTTCATATATTTTATTATAACAATCAGGACACAATTGACCTGCTCCTTCTATATAATAATAGCGCATATCAATATGTGTTATTTCATCATATTGAGTATCTTTTTTACATGATATACATTTATCTTTTTTCATACAAATACATTTCATTAATTTGATCTACTAATTCTAAGACCTTATATTTACTTTCATAATTTGAACCTAATGATCTATCACAAGAAGTTGCTGCAGCAGTATTATTAATAGTAATATTTAAATTATATCTATCATTTATTAATTTTAACAATATATCTTTAGTTACACTTGTAGGAGAAAGCACATGGCGAACACCAGACCAATAATTATTATTTTTAATAATACTATCTATGCATTTAGCTAACTCTAAACAAGTAACACCGTTCCACTTATGATTTGTAAATCCATTTGCATCTAAATCTTTCCTAGATTTAATCCACTCTACTAACGACCGACTATTATTAATTTCTTCCCCGATAATTGAAGTACGTATTACAGTACAATTCTCTGGTTCTCCTAAGGATTTAGTTTTACCGTAAACATCTAAAGCGTCATGAGGAGTATCTTCAAGATAATTCCCATCTTTACCAGACCAGACGCAATCAGTAGTAATATGAATAACCTTAACATTTAACCGCTCCCCTACATTAGCAAGACTATAAGGGAATAAGGAATTTACTTTAACAGCGGACACTGTGCCTAATTTGTCTACTTGTGGCTTAATCATACCAATGCAATTTACAATTACATGATCTTGACTAAGCCCCTTATCAAGTAAAATGCGAGTAATGTCCTCCTCAGTAACATTTTCTGCATCTAATTCTTTTCTAGTAAGATTAACTACTGTATTCTCTTTACTAAGATAAGTAGAAACATATCTACCTAACATACCGTTTGAACCTAAAACAAATATTTTCATTATCTAAAATCCTCCTCCCAGATGTCCCACTTATTAAAATCAAACCGGACATCATCTCCTAGACTATCCTCTAAGGTACTCGTAGAAAAAAACTGTACTATTGTATTTTCCTCTAAGGTCATAAAGCCGTTACAGTAACCTGCAGGTATATGCAATACTTTAGGAGACTTAGATGATAGAACAAACTTTTCTGGACTCTTATCTCCCGGTATAATCTCTACGTCTCCACCCATCTCATCCATATATACATGACTAGGCATAGGTATAGCTCCAACTAACGCTGAACCTGACGGAACGTATACGTACTTAGCTTCTTTTTCATGTCCATGCCATGCTCTAATAAAACCACGGCGGTGATTTTGTACTTGATAGAACCGTTTAACATCGGAAAAATCAAAACCATTAACAAACGTTACAGAGCCACGGTCATCCACCGCAATACCTCCGCTTATTACTCTAGGGTCCTTCATATCTATATATTATAACGAGTTTTTTAAAAAGGCCACATTAGAATATACCGGGTCGTTTGGGTCATTAATACGTTTCTCCTCGAATAGTTTTATAATCTCAGAAATACCTTTGTTAATATTAATAAAGGTAACAAACCCTGTATTTAAAAATCGGTCATTTTTAACTTTGTAATTTCTTAAGTCTTCAAACTGAATATCAGAGTATCCAACCTCAGTGTTTGGTTTAATTTTTTGTATTTCTTCAGCTAATTGTTTTATAGTATAATTTTTTGACGATAGATTATATAAACCATTAATATTATTCTCTAAACAATACCTAGTAGCATGCGCTACATCTTTAACATGTAATAAAGGTCTCCATTGTTCGCCACCAAACACGGATAACTTCTCACTATGGGCTGCTTTTTTAGATAAAACATTTAATACTAAATCTAACCGTACTCTCGAAAACAAATCCCCAATACCGTATAGAGTACCTAACCTAAAAACAACATTATTATTATGATTATTAATTAGATATCGCTCAGCTTGTAGTTTTGTCTCGGCATATACGGATAATGGATTAGGTGTTGCATCTTCATCAAGTAAATTATTGTTTAATCCATACACAGAACATGTAGATGTAAAAACAATTTTCTTTTTATATCTATCTACAAACCATTTAAAGCAATTATAATTAAGCTCAGTTGTTAATTCTGGATTAATCGCACAAGCCCCATCTCCAACTAAGGCAGCTAACCAGACGACTACATCATAATTAGTAGCAATTGAAAGTAAACGTTCTCTATCTCTAATATCACCGTTTATAAAAGAAACATCTTTCAAAAAACGTGTTTCGTACAATAAATTATCATACACGGTGACGTTATATTGATTGTCTATTAAATGGTCGACCATATAACCTCCAATATAACCGGCGCCTCCTACAATTAATACCCGCTTTTTATCCATAATTTTTTACTTCATCTAATACCAAGGAATGACCAGCTTCAATTGCTAAATTAAGTTTTTTGTCTATTGATGATTTTAACATACTTCGTTGTCTTACTAGTCGTATGTTCTCTCCACTTAAGGTAATAATTTGCTTCTCTTCTTCTGGTGTTTTGTTTAAGACTTTATCTAATTCAGCTGATTTATCTAATAAGTTATATAACTTAATGTTAACTGTCATTAACTTATCAAGTAACTCACTAAATGTAATTAACTCTATATCTCCCATTACCACTGTTTAAGAAACTTTGACATTTCTTCTTTTATTTTTTCTATATGATGAGGCTTATTTACTTGAGATACTCCAAACATTATAAAGTTATTCATTATATTATCGGAATTACTATGCGAGCCATATGATTCCCAATAGTTATTATTATTTACATAGCTAGGGTGTTTTGTCAAATTACCTCCAAACAGTAATCTGGTCTCTATTCCAGCTCTAGCCATATGATCGATTAAGTGTTTACGAGTAAACGACACATCTGGTGGTAATAATACAGGAAAAGAAAACGGTGACACATCAGAATCTATGTTCCATAATTTAAAATTAATATCTAATGAAGAAAAATAATTATATAAATTAGAATAATTTTCCCTCCGGATATTATCAAACTCTTTCATTCTATCAAGCTGAGCAATTAGCATAGCTGCTTGTAATTCTAACGGTTTTAAATTATATCCTAGCCATTCATATGTATAGTTTACCATATAATCATCAGGAATTTGACAATTTTTAGAAAGACGAGAAGTAGGGCAAAACAAATCCGGGCGATTAGATCTAACGCAACAATTTGTTGAGGCACAATACCTACCCCAATTCCTAAACCCTCTCATAGTGAGATGTAATTCATTATCATTAGTAGTTACGCCACCTCCTTCTCCCATTGTAATATGATGCGCAACGTAAAAAGAATATGTAGCAGCCTTTCCGTATGACTGTATTGGTCGACCATTATAAATAGTACCATATGCATCACAACAATCAAAAAATACCTTAACATCATACTTTCTGGCAATATTTAAAATATCATTAATTTGACCTTTATATCCGAGTGTATGTGCAATAAAAACACCCTTTACTTTTTTATCCTTCTTTAAAATGTCCTCAAGCAACTGAGGATCGAGACTTAAATCATCTAAGCTTATATCAACAAACAAAGGTCTCAATCTATTAGTAATAATAGGATTTACAGTTGTAGGGAAACCGCAGGACAATGTTAATATCTTATCTCCGTCTTCGAAATACAGTTCTCGCGCGGCTGACATTAATAATAAATTAGCGGAACTACCAGAATTAGTTAATAATCCAAAATTTCTATCTGAAAGCTTCGCTAATTTTAATTCTGCATCAAGAGTATACTTACCACCAGACCACCAATCTGAAAAAATTGACTCTAAAATATTTTCATATTCCTTTTCTCCTAACACAGGACCAGCATATCGGACCTTATCAACCTCTTGTTTGTCTTTTTCTTTAATCCATAACTTAAATAATGCTTGGATTTGATTTTCTAGTTCGTTTTTATTCATCTTCAAAGAAACTATCTAATTTATGTACTATACTATATTCTGTTTTAATTAAATCTTCACAATTATTAACACACTGTCTTCGCTCAGAATAGGAAAGAGAAGTGTCTCTACATTTATCATTATTTGATACCCATAGTAACCAGGTCTCAACTAACTCAGATATTAATTTACTAAATTTAAGTTTCATTTAAGTCGTATGTTTTGAGTTTTTTTAAAATAACGTTTTTTTCTTTTTTACTAACAACCATTTCTACCTTATTATCTAGCAAGTCGGAAATTATTCCTCTATTTTCATTTAAAATAATCATTTTGTTATTTAAATTTACGGTAACTTCATCTGATAAATCAGGTTCATGAATTTTTTCTCGCAAATTAAATATTTTTATATTTTCAATAACAAGCTTATCTATTAGGTCTCCTATACTATACATTTTAAATCATCTTTCCATGGAGTTAATTCTAAATATTTGCTAATCTTCTTAGTACACATAGTAAATCTGCCATAATTTTCAAACAATCGATCCATTTTATTAATTCTATTAATAGTTTTCGTATTACCTAACAATTGATTAATAGATATACCATATTCGTAATGTGTACATGTACCGCTATTACTCAAATTATATACTCCAGTTAGATGTTTGCAACAATTAACAGCCTTTAGGACTTGAAGAACACTTGTAGGGTTAAAAGATACATTATCTAATGTAATATTGTCCTGTTTTAAAATATATTCAGTTAATTTAGGAAATGCAGAGCCAGTATTACTACCAAACAGTTTACCTATTCTAAATGTTAAGCCTGAGGCAGCAGTTACAATACGCTCAGATTCTAATTTATGTTTATTATAAATGTATTTATCTGTTACATTACTACTCTCAGTACATAGACCATCATCATTATAAACATAATAAGATGAAAAATTTATAATTTTTGTATTAGGATAGTTAGTAGTAATATCCTTTACAATCTGTACATTTGAGTTATATGATTGTTGTGGATTAGACTCACAATACTCCAAACTAATCTTACCTATGCAGTTAATAATATAATCATACTTCTGACCATTATCATATACTCCTCGATCTGTTAATACATCTGAACTAATATGTTCATGTAAATATGATCCTAAATAACCATTATGACCTAAAAGTAATATTTTCATATAATGGGTAAGGATTTACTTCAGGTAATAGCCTTGACACTTCCCTTATGTGAGTAGGTGGATGAGGTTTATGAACTTCGTTAAGATAGTCTTTCCATCCTGGCCAACTAGTACTCCATTTTGCCTTAAAATACACTTCATTCTCTAATGTGTTCATTGGTAACCTATTTTCTACATTAGACGAAGATCTTTCAATCGACTCATCATCTGTGTCTTCATGTTTATAACTATTATTTGGTAATACACCGAGCTTTATATTATTTTCTGACGCTCTTATCATATAGTCTGTATCAAAGTGCGGGCCATTTTTATATTTTTCATCAAACCAACCTAATCTTGAAATACAATTTTTATCTAAACCAAACACAGCATGGTTTTCAATTAAAATATATTCATAATTTTTTGTAAATGAATCGGTCAATTGGATGTACCAATTTTTATTTAAAAATAAAACATCTGAACTTGCGAAAGCAACGTATCTAGTGTTACTTAACATAATTCCTAAATTCCAAGCTTGGGGTAATGTCGTTCTATATGCACTCTCACATATTCTTATATTTCTATCAGGTATATCATTTACAAATGTACGTAATTCCCTAATAGATTCATCACTTGATGCAGCATCAATAAGACAAAAGTCTACAGAAACAGGACAACAGGTATGTGCAGTTTCAATCGATTGTTTTAATATATCAATCCTATTTCTGAAGGACCATATTAGAGTTAACATATTGAATAACCTCTTTTACCGAGTCTTCTAAAGGAATATTTGTTTCAAAACCTAATATATTTTTAGCTTTTGATATATCTGGTATGCGTTTTTGTACATCATATGTCATAGGTTCATCGCTTACAAAATTAAATGGTTTATCTGTATTAACTTCTTTCCAAATTATTTTAGCTAACTCTAACACAGATGTAGGTCTAGGTGCTGAGATATTAAAATCTTCATTTTTAGCTTTATCACTTTCAATAGCCATTCTTATACCACGTGCAATATCCTTTCCGTGTGTATAACAACGAACTTGATCACCAGAACCTAACACATGTAACGGATCTTGACCTTGTAATATCTTATTAATTAGATCTGGTAAAACATGAGACATCATCAACTTAACATTACCACTTGTTACTAAACCTTCTCCTAAAGCTTTTTCTTCTCCCACTCCTACACAGTTAAACGGCCGTATAATTGTATATGGTAATTGATATTGCTCCCAAGCGCCACGCGCAAAATACTCACTAGCTAGTTTTTGAAAGCCATACGTGGAGGATGGAGGGGACGTATTGTTTACCTCTGATTCTGGTGTAGGATACTTATCAGTATTTTCAAACACCATACTACTAGAAAGTACAACTATACGATTTAAATTATGTTCTTTATGTAATTTAATAGCTAGATCAAATGTATTAGCTAATATTCGCTCGTTTGTTGCTAATAAATCATAAGCGTATTTATGAAAATAAGAGATACCGCCTATCATAGCTGCTCCAGCAACTATAACATCTACATCTTTTAACGTTGATGGGTCTGGATCCCATTTTGTAATATCTTCACATAAAAGAGTAAAGTTTGAATTACTATCGTGCGGTCTCGATAATTTGCCGTATTTAGAAAAATTATCTATGCCTATTACTGTGTGTCCTTGTTCAAGTAATTCATGACATAGATAACTACCTATAAATCCCTGTGATCCTGTAACTAATATTTTCATTGTTTTCTCATTCCGTCAAAGACGGTTGTTTTAAATTTTTTGTTCTCTTGTTCTATAACGTTAAATAAATTCATATCTAAATTTAACTCTTTTACTAACGAGGCTATTGCAGCTGTGTCTTTAGGTAAGCAAACCCCTCCATATCCTCTAAAATTTTTATTTACATCTAAATACATATCAGTAGTTGTTCTTCGCAAAATAAATGCATCCTTTACTTTGTTGTAATCTGCATTTAAAGAACTACAAATCTCATAGAATTCGTTAGCAAATATAATACGTAGCGCGTTAAAAACGTTTGAGTAATATTTTAATAGCTCAGCTTCGGTAGGAGACAGCATGACGATTTTATCAGGGTATTTACCATGACAATCTTTAATAATATTAAAGACCTCAAAACTATGTGTACCTACAGCGAGTAAGTCATGGTTTTCAATAAAGTCACTAACAGCACATCTCTCTCTTAAAAACTCAGGTACAAAGCATATTTTTAAATCAGGATATTCGGTAATTAAGCGCTGAGTAGTACTAGGCTTAACGGTAGATTTTATAGATATAACTCCTTTATAATTATTTTGTTGTAGTTCCCGTACTACACTTTCAACTATAGACACATCACACGAACCATCTTTTATACTAGGGGTAGGGACACAAATATAACAAACATCTGTATTAATTACATCAATGGTTTTTGTGTTTAATTTTAAATCATGAACAATAACTGTATGATCTAGTTTTTTAAAACCATACTCACACGCACCACCGACAACTCCTTGACCTATTATTCCAATTATCATGTATATACTCCTTGGGATTGATTTCTTTTAGTTTCTATTCCTCCGCAATGATAGCTAATAGCGTCTAAAGCCTTCGTTATTTCTACTCCACCAGCTTCACATCGATTAAAAAAATCTGTATCTCCAGTAATATCCATTACATACTCGTGTCGCGGGTCCGGGCTATTATTAACTGACCATTTATTCATAGGACCAAACGCATCCCATACATCTCGTGGTACTAAAAACGGCATCGCATCTAATCTATGACCATGTTCAGCAGCGCTCATTACTAACTTATCTTTACCTTGTTCATATAACTCCTCTGCGAACTGTAAAAACTCTTCTTCTTGAAAATCATCCTCAGTAGTAAGCCCGAAGTTTTTAGCGGTATGTAGTGTTGGTAAAGTACCAGGTTCTATTAGCTTACAATTTACTATTCTATTTTCCTTTCCATTTTTTAATAAATTGGCTAGCCAGTTTTTATAAAAAGAATGATCAGTTGCAATAGGGCAAATATAATCCCCATGATTAAAACCTACTTCATAACCTAAGTTCCAACCTTTATACAAATTCCACAAAAAGCCTTTACCTTCGTCATATATCATATCGACATATTTGTAATTATTATCTTTTAACCACGTATATGTCTTATCTGGAGTCTTCCAACATATAAAAAATATATCAAAATCTTGTTTATATACTAACCCAGCGTTTTTTATAGCGCGAGTTATAGAAAAATCCGCCATATCTAACGAGCCACCTATTTGACAATATAAAGTTACCTTACTCATCTTTCTCTCCTTCTTGTATGTGATAGACTAATGAATTAAACACAGTGATGTGTTTCATATTATGTTTAGATTCTAAAACGTCATGGAAGAAATAATCATCTCCTGCTTTCCAAACTGGGCGATCGTTAGGATGACCAGATACTAGTTTATTTTGTTCTCTAAAAATGTTACCTTCCGGGTATAAACCGGCGTCTATAACTGTTTGCTTTTCAAATAAACAAGGCATATACAATCCCTGGGATTGAGTTTCATCTTTATTATTTTTATTCACCCATTGTTCCCATTTATTTCTATCAAACGAATCAGGAGATCTACCAAAATTATTATTACCTAAATCTACTCCATGTAATCCGCTCGCCATTTTCCCGCTTTCAATTAATCTACTGCAAGGAATATTTACACCGTCATGGTGTTTTAACAAATTCTTTAACCACCCCTCTGAAAATCCGTTATCTGAATTAACTAAGACTATATTATCGTAAGTACTAGATGTAACACAAAAGTTATATGCTGCGTATACTCTGTTAAGATAAAATGTATTAGGGGATACATGATTATAGAGAGTAAACGGTATATTAATATCCTTAAGTTCGTTTAAAACCTCTGGAGTTGCGTCGTTAGCTACTAACCGAATGCCAACGTCCCATCCATCTACTTTACATAGTTCACTTTTTAATTGATCTACAATAAAATGTAAATATTTTACTGATTTAAAAACTAAGGATACTACCTCAACATTTTTATTAATTTTTTTCGGCATATGTTTTTGTTATAAAAAGCTTTGTATTATCTTTACATAAAATATAAGGATTAGGGTAAGGGTTTTGTAATGCTCTAATTTTATTATAGAGTTCTTCTGCAGTATACTCGGCAAAATCTGTATTTTTTATTTCACTCTGACTGGGAACACGTCTTTTAAAAAATGTTGCCTTCCTGTTATCTTGCAATGTTGATATTTCGTGTATATTAGTACAATCTAGCACATAATTAATTCCTTCGAGACCTATTTGGTATATGGTTTCAAAAATATCTATTAATTCTCCTTGTAAGCTAAATTCTTTTTGCCATAGTATAGGTCCATCATCTAGTTTTTCTGTCATAATAAATAATGTGACCGCGCTATTAGTTTCTCCGTTAATAATTTGATGCTGTATGGGAGAACCTCCTCGATATAACGGTAGAGCTGATGGATGTAAACAAATACAAATACTAGAGTTAATAATATGTGTAGGTATTATCCAGCTCCAACCTATAAAAAATATAATATCATATGTTTTTAGGTCTATAATATCATTAAACTCTTGAGGTGTTTCTACCAAGTCAACATAATTATGTAAATGCTCATAAATGTCTAATGCCCAAGGTCTATATCCGCAAAATAAAATTTTAGTTTTTAATCTATCCATCTTATTATTTCAAACGCCTCAGCGTACTTTAATTGAGACTGTCGGCCTCGTACTTTAGCCATCTCTTCTACAAATTCCGGGCTACGAAATTCTCGAACCTGTGAACGTAAGCACATATATGCTTCTTTTTTTAATTGTATGTCAATGGGTATAAAATAATTAGGTTTAAATGCATTTTTTATATCATAACTATAATCCCATAGAAATACATGAGGTTGCTCATACACTAATACCTTTTTAACAAAATAATTTATATCATGAGGCCGTAACGCTATTAAAGTAGCCTCATAGACAGCGCGATGATCTTGATTATATGAAGGATACGGTATAAAAATTTGATCAGGTTTAACGTCGTTAATTGTATCGGATAATTGATCTATTAATGTTGGTACGTGATAACTATTAACTAAATTAGTTAGTATCTTAAACTGGAAGCCTAACAATTTTTGTGCGTGTTTTAATTCTAAAATTCTAGTATCGCGAGAAACTACATGGAATTTATCGACTCCACACTCGAGTACAAATGTATCTTTATTTAAAATACCACCGCAACCTAATATTTCGTCGTCAATATGTGGAGATATAATTAATTTCTTACTCATTATGATAAAAATCAGGATACTTTTCTATGAACCACTGTATATGCTCCGGTGATCTTGCGTCTAATGATATAAGTTTTTTTTGAGCTAGTTCTTCTGTACGATCCCATAAGTCGATTTGATTTTTCATCTTATACTCTATATCATCTTTACTTTTAATTTTATCTATTATTAAAGAAGATTCAGCTATGTTACTTACCTTTTCAATTATTCTATCAGAGCCACCCATAAACGAATAATGCCATCCTGCGTTTTTTAAATGAGGTACTAACTCTCTCGCATTACGTAAATCCTGAGGTTTAAGCACATTTTTTCGTTTTGATAAAACAGTTCCACGCCAAAGCTGATTTTGTATACAATTTACATAATAATAAAATAAGTTTTGCTCACAGCTTACCCATTTATGTTTTTCTAAAGCTTTAACACCTACAGAAATAGCTGACGGTCTCGGTATTTCATCAATATCTGATACCATAATTACATCATCTTCTTCTGCATCTGTTAATCCACGTACAATACAATTTCTTTGAAAGTTTTCAGGCTCCCATATACCTTCAAAGTCGTTATAATCAGGTAAATCATCAACTGTAACGTAGATAATTTTATCTAAATAATTAGAATAATTATCTTTATTTTTTTCAAAAATTAATTCCTTAGGCTTACCGGTGTGTGTTAATGTAGCTTCAACTAAAACAAAATAATCTACATAATTATCAAGCTCCTTTAAGCGTAAATCAAGAAGCTCTAACTCGTTAAAAAATGTAAAACAGTCATATACTTTCATATTTTTTGTTTTATTGTATCTATGATCTTATATGATGCAGTACCATCACCTAGCCAATTAGTATTTAAAATCGGATTAGTAGTAGTCCAATTAATAGAATTGTTCCACCCATCTTTATCCTCTACAGAAAGCATAATTGAGCAGTTACTGTCAATAGATTGAGGGCGTTCTGTAAATTCGCGTGGAACAACAACAGGTACTCCTAATAGTCCTGGTTCTTCTTGAGCTGTTCCGCTATCACTAATTATAAATAAAGAGTCTTGCATAAATTTAATGAAGCTTTTATATCCCATTAGTGGTATTAATTCTATATTACCTAAATCTATATTAAATTTTTTAATATAACTAAGCGTGCGGTTAAATTGTAATAATTTTACAGGAGTATTTGTATTTTTATAACAATAATTACCATAGTTAATAATAGATCGCAATCGATCTTCGTATTTAAAATTTTCTGGGCGATGTATATCAAGTAGTATATGTTTTTTATTACCTTTATAGCTAGCGTCTGCGATACCTCGCAATGGTTCTATAATGGTATTACCGACAACATGTATTCTATCTTCCTTAATATTTTCTTTTAAGAGATTATATTTATAGTCGTTGTGATAAACAAATAATAAATTACTAACATGATCGCATGCTTTGCGGTTAATTTCTTCTAGCATACGTTCGTCATAGCTCCTCATACCTGCTTCTATATGACCAATAACATATCCTTCTTTTTTTAAAGGAATAGAAGCTAAAACAGAATTACTATCTCCTAAAAATAATATTAAATCAGGAGATAACTTTTTATTTTGAATTAATGTAATAAGTTTTGTACTTAATATACTTTGTTGTTCGTAGTGATTAACAGATTCTTTACCGGTGTTTAAATTGTAATCTGGCTGCCTTATATTTAGATCTTCAAAAAAAATACCAGATAAAAGGTCATCATAGTGTTGACCGGAATGTATAAGAGTGTGATTTATATTTTCATCTTCATCTAATCGCTTAAACACTTCTGACATTCTAATAAAATCCGGTCTAATACCAGAGACTGTAATTATATTCTTCATTTAATTTTTTTACCAAAAAAAGTATTATTATTTGCTGTATAACTTGTTGTATTGTTTAATATATGAGTATATAAATCTCTGTTTTTATATAATTTCGTAAAGTTAGCTAATTTAATTCGCTCGTGCCATAGATGATATACAAATGGTTTAGAGATAAATTGTCTATTTAAACCTAGCCTAGAAACTCTAAGACTAAATTCATCGTCATCAAAGCCATGACCGGATTGAAATCGTACATCAAATCCGTTTAATTTTTTTAAATTTTTATATGTTATACTACTACAGAAATGAAAATGCTTAGGTCTAAATTTTGAATGAGTATACCAGGTTACCTCTCCATCGTAAGAATTTGGATCACTAGCTGGGTCTGCAGTTTTAGCTGGCTCAAAAGTAGAATTATTAATATAACTGTTTGTTTGCTCTTTATTTAAACTAGCACAATTATATACCAAATAATTAGAATGAGTTGTAGTTATAAGCGAATGATTAAGTATATCTCCATTATACGTACACTCCGGGTTTTGAATAATTACAACATCATCATCAGCTGCCTCTAAGTGAATAAATCCATAATTATACGTAATACAAGGATTATACCAGTTCTTTTTTTCAGGCTCAACACGCAATAACTTTATATTAAAATTATAATTACTAACAATATCCTCTAAACGATTATCTAAATTACTACAATCATCAACTATAATAACATTTAAATTTTTAAATTTATTAAGAGATTTAATAGTTTCTAATGTTTTAAGAAGTTGAGCTTTTCTATTATAATAGCTCATTACTATATGAATCTGCTTAGACATTTATAAATTGTTTTACAATATTAACTTTATTAAATTTTTCTAAATTATCTTCAGTGTGCCAATACACACTCTTAATAGTACCGCGTTTGTCTACATCAAATTGTAAAACCTTTTTACCACATAGTAAGCCTTCTATGGAAGTTCTACCTAAAAATATACCAGAGACAATATCACATTGTTTATAATATTTTTCTACCTTCCATGTTGGTTCAAATGTAGAAAAATTAGGGTGTACGGTAGAGTAATCGGATCTACCAACGTGCATTACTTTAAAGTTTTGCTTTTCTGATAAATTTAGCAAATACCTTAATGGCTTATATCGCAGATAATCTAAGCTACCTGGAAATAAAACTACCTTGTCTGTAATACGTTTTTTCTTTTTACAGTTTTGAGCATTAAATCTAGTAAAATCAAATGGATTATATATTAATACAACATTATATGCATCGGCAGTAGGTATTTTGATTTTTATAAACTCAACAATAGACGGTCTAATGCCGACATATAGATTAACTCTAGGGTCGTTTACTGGCTCTTCTAACTCAATGACTTCAGAGTGTATAATATTAATTAGTTTATCTGTTTTTATGTCTTTTAAATACTCCCATATTACTCTACCGTGAGAAAACAAAACCATATCGTATGTTTCCTTTTTAATTTCATCCTTATTGGGGAATTTAATATACTTAGTCTTATCTCGTAATGGATTATCTACGAAGGGAGAAAAAATAGACACAGTATGCCCGGCGCTTCTTAAAGCAGTTGAAAGTTCATAGAAATATAGCTCTGAACCAGTATACTCTCTATAACTAAGACAACATAATAATATATTCACATCGCGTATTATAATTGTAAAGTAATAAAAAGCAAGTAAATACTTACAGATATGGCTAAACGAAATCGAGGAGATGCTACTACTTCATCAAAAAAGACATCTATGAACGATCGCCGAGTTAGTAAGAAGACAAAAATAAATAAAACAGAAATTACTGACAGTATAGAGAAGAATAAATTTCTTGATTACAGTATACAACAGAAATACAACTTAACTGAGGTACATGATAATTTCTTAGATGTTTGCTTTAAAGATAATTGTAGGATGTCTTTAATAGATGGACCTGCAGGTTCCGCGAAAACATATTTATCAGTGTATATTGCACTACAATTACTCCGCACGCAAAAGGTAGAGGAAATAGTATATATTCGCAGCATTGTAGAATCAGCGTCAAAAAGTATGGGATCACTACCAGGAGAAGTTGAAGAAAAGTTTCTACCGTGGAGCCTTCCTCTATTAGAAAAATTAAATGAATTGATAGATAGTCCGACAATTAATACTCTAATGTCAGAGAGGTTTATTAAATGCGTTCCAGTTAACTATACGAGAGGATTGACATTTAAAAACTCATGTGTATTAGTTGATGAATCTCAAAATTTAACTCGTGAGGAACTAACAACTATTTTAACTAGATTCGGACATGAATCTACATATATAGTTATTGGAGACTCGATGCAAAGCGATATCGGCAACAGATCGGGGTTTAAGAATATATATGACGCATTTAATACAGAGGAATCTATGGATCTTGGTATTAATGTATTTACGTTTACAGAACTCGAAATCGTTAGATCAGAGATACTAAAATATATTGTAAAGGTATTACAGAAGTCAAAGATGGAAGGATAATGCTTTGCGCATCCGCTCAAACACTGTTCGTTTATTTTGACCAGACTCCACTAAGCGTGAATACTCTAATTTAAAGGCCTCTACAAACTCCGGTGATAAATCAAACTTACGAGGATAAAAGGATCTAACCCTTCTTGTCATATACCGCTCGCACAACTCATCATATTCACTCATCTATAAGTATTTAATCTACCCAAGCGCTTATCTTCCGCGATTTTCTTGTCCATCTCTTTTTTAATAAGGGAGTGCTCCTCAGGATCTACATCTTTCCATACTTCTTGAAGTTTTTCCATCTCCTTAAGAGTTTCTTCATCTAATATATTACCAGTGTCTTGTGCATCACCCTCTGCGTCAATATATAATTTTAATAATTGTATACGCTCATGTCTACTGCCGAATACCTCAATAATAGCTGGCTTGTCATCTGTAATAAAAAATGTAGTTTTTGGATTATGCTCATGCTCACGATGCACGGCTTTAAATATATTATCTATAGATTCTATAATCTCTGCATCAGTATCTCTTAAGTCATCTTCCTCTATTTTAACAGGAGCTACTTTAGTAATAGGAATAAAAAATATAACATCTAAATTTCGAAAACTCTCACGAACTAGTGGTATACATTTCTTGACGAAATCTTCATCAATATCATTATCTGGTTGCTCAACTGCCCACATACTATATATTAGGTTATCCAACGGACACCTGTCAAAGATAACATTATCCCCAGTTCTATACTTCTGTTGCTCCTCAATCATAAAATTGAGAATATCCCATTGGGTCTTTTTATTAGTTTTCGAAGAATGGTCGAGGTTATTCTCTTTAATAATATCTCTGTAAGTCTTTTTTGGAGTCTTATAGATTGTCCATTGCTCTAAAAAATCTTTAATAAGAGTAGTTTTACCTTGACACGCAGTTCCACTAATTGCAATCCTCATACTATTTAATATTTATTACCTTAAACTTTTAATGCCATATTCCATACTAATAAATGTAATCTAGGACTAAAGTTAAACCTGTGCTTTTTAGCTAGTTCAGCAACCATAGGAGCCTTTTCAATATGCTCTTCCCTGCTACCACAACAAGGCATTAACCACACTCTACCAATTGGTATATCAAACGGATCAATATACTTTGCAAAGACCTCGTCTAGATCTGATTCTTTATCAATTACGAATTTAAATCCAGATCCATTAGTAGAGTGCCAGTCTAATACTTTTGGTTTATATCGACGATCTTCAGGATCGCCGTTATTACTCATCTTAGGAGACGTAGTAAATGTAGCGCCAACTCTCAACCACTCTGGATCAGGTAAAATAGTTGCATTAGTTTCAAAATCTATCCGCGGAATAAATCCCCAGTCGACCTCCATATACTCTAAAAACTTTAATAAAGCCTTTTGCTGTACTAACGGCTCACCACCAGTAATTTTTAAAATAGCTCCGTTGCGTAGGTGCTCTTTATAACCACTACTATCAAGAGAGTCAAAAACCTCCTTTAATGTAAGCTTGTTCTTAACACTCCAGGATATAAAACTATCACAACCATGAGGAGAAGCCGCAGAAGCGAAACCCTTACATGTCAAATTACACATTGACAGTCGCATGAATACAGAAGGATATCCTATAAACTCTCCCTCACCCTCGACTGTATAAAATATCTTATCGTCTGATAGATATATTGTCTCAGTTCCGTCAGCTTTCATTATTGTTGATTCTTTTTCGATCATCTTTCTTTTTATCAGCTTCTTCGTCTTTATTATCCTTTAATCTCCAGTCAATATCATCCCAGTTAGATACAATGTTTTTTATATCTTCCCCTTTTCGTCTTTTACTTCCTTTACCCATTTTGATAACCACCTTCTGGATCTGC
>Ga0315334_10000469_pt1 | contig 24610 bp, 18 predicted proteins | sample M150034915metaG_FD_205555 | JGI IMG/M metagenome (GOLD analysis project Ga0315334, IMG submission 205555) | Ammonia-oxidizing marine archaeal communities from Monterey Bay, California, United States - M1 500m 34915 | ecosystem: Environmental > Aquatic > Marine > Intertidal zone | place: USA... | reverse complement strand
AACAGAAAATTCCGGCGTGTGGAGTTATCCATAAATCATTTGCTCCGCTGCAAGCGGGGAACCAGAGTCAATCATTCAGTAAACGTAAACGAACTCATTTGAGTTAAACAACAACATGGCAAGGTCCGCTAACCCACGTGTTTCAGGTGATACGGTAGCCGGCTTGGCGTCTGGCACATAGTCTTCAAACACGGGCAGGATCTCTTCAAACTCAAAAGCATCGCCTGTGAATTCTTCCACCAGAGACCGCACGACATGGGTCGGATAAACAACCGGTTCGGGTGTCTGATTCCGGTGATAGGCAATCATTTCATTAACGTAGGCAACAAGCGATTCCTGCTCTCGTTCATCGGGTTCCCTTCCAAACGCAAGCCGTAACGCTGCTCTTACCTGCTGCTGAATGCTCGAATGATCTGCAAGCAAGCGTTGAGCGAACGCGATCGAGCGATCTGTCATTACATTGCTATTCATCAGCGTAAATGCCTGGGGTGAGACTGCTGCAACATCCCGTGTTTCACATGACTCATTGGGATTCGGAAGATTCATAACTTCCATGAAAGGGTCAGCCTGGCCGCGAACCCGGTAAGAATAAATGGACCGCCGATTGCGTTCTTCAGGCGTTGCTGAAGGCTGATAGGCGGGTGCAATCGAAAATTGAATCATCCGCGGTTCCAGGGCAACCTCAAGATTGATCTCTGGCATGATTGGAACGCCTCCCATTTCAGGATTCAGTTCACCGGTTACCGATAACATCGCGTCGCGCATCTCTTCCGCGCTCAGACGCCGTGGCAGGTAGCGTGCGAGCAGCAGCCCATTGGGATCAATCGTCCGCAACTCTTCCACCTCAGGGTGTGTACTTGATCGGCGATAAGCTTGTGACATCACGATCAAGCGGTGAAGTGGTTTCGAGTGTCCACCGTTGGCAAGAAACTGATTCGCCAGCCAGTCAAGAAGCTGTGGATGGGTCGGCTGATCTCCCTTCACGCCAAAGTTATTTGCCGTGCCGACGATCCCTCTCCCAAAATGGTGCTGCCAGATTCTGTTGACAAACGATCGTACAGATAACGGATTCCGAGGGTCGGCAATCCATTTGGCGAGTGCTAAACGCCGCCCATTGATGTCGTTTCCAATTACATAAGGATCGTCCTTCGATACGTTCGCAACCGGAACACCACACGCGCTCAGAACGCCCGGCGAGACAGTCTCGCCAGCTGCCTGATGGTCGCCACCCGTGAAGATTGTGGAAGATGGCTTCCACTTGGCATTCATCTTGCTTGGCTCACGAAGCTTGCGTCCGTTTTGCGTCTGATCGGGACCATTAAAAACGCCCTGCACCATGGGCTGGTAGCGTTCCTTGCGACGTTCCCAAATCCAGGTATCCTGCTCGCGCACCTTCAGCCGTCCTTTCTGCATGTCACTCAAGCCGACGTGACGGGGTGGCTTCTGATCCTCTGGATCTTTCCGGCGGGCATTTTGATTTTTGTAGGGCAAGTCATGCTCAACATACCAAGCCTTGGCCGCGGCTTCCTGTTTGTCGATCAATGCCTGGCGTTTACCGTCTGCAAACTCGTGCAATCGGTCAACCAGTTTTTGTCCGTTTTTGAAACCGGACCGGTTCTCTTCGGGCAGAAATTCCGCCGGCATTTCGGCTGGCTGGGTTGCGGAAAATGCTGCATACAACCGGTAATAATCGCGTGTTGGAATCGGGTCAAACTTGTGGTCATGGCACTTGCAACAACGCATCGGGATTGAAAGGAATGACTGTCCAACGCTGTGGACCACATCATCGCGATACAGCTGCCTCGCCTCATCCTGAGGGATCATGGCTGTACCCCATGGCCCCATTCGTAAAAAGCTTGTCGCGATCACCGACTCCGGATCTCCCGGACGATATTCGTCACCAGCAATCTGCTGCAGAACGAATTCATCAAACGGCTTATCTTTGTTGAACGCACGAATGACATAATCGCGATACCGCCAGGCATTGGAACGCTCGTAGTCATTCGAAAAGCCGGCTGTGTCGGCGTATCGAACAATATCCAGCCAATGCTGGGCCCACCGCTCGCCATAATGAGGACTGGCCAACAAACGGTCGATCAGTTCGCCCCATGCCTGATCAGGATTGATCGACCAAGCCCTCAGGAAACCACTGATTTCTGCCTGATTGGGTGGCAAACCTGTCAAATCAAAGGTCACTCGTCGAATCAATTCCCCGGGTGTCGCTTGCGGAGCAGGCGTAAGTTTTTTTTCCTGCATGCGGGCGTCGATGAAACCATCAATGGAATCGAACGGAAAATCCTGCTGCAACGGCAGGAAAGCCCATACATGCTGTTTGTCGTACCTGCGATACGTCCATGCATCCGCGAGTCCACCGCTGGTTGCGACCAGAACACCATCAGCATTTTCTGGTACCGACCATTCTGCTTGACGTATTGCGTTCTGTTGCGCCGCCGTTGGCCATAGCGCGCCGGCCGTAACCCAGCGTTCGATAGCAGACACCTGCTCAGCGGTCAGACGATCATTCACCTTGGGTGGCATTTCCAGCCCGTCCCAACGCACCGCCTGAATCAGCGGACTGGCCGCTAAGTCACCGGGAATCATTCCCGCCTCACCAGAATCTCCTCCCAAAAGCAACGATTCGCGGGTTCCGACATCAAATCCTCCCTTCAAATCATCCGGCACAGCACCATGGCAGCCAAGGCACTTCGATTTCAGCAATGGAAGCACCTTGAGAGTGAAGTGCTTTTCCTCCATTCCCACGGGACCGGAATTCTGAGCAAGTGTCTGCGTGAGGCAGCACGCATTCAGAACGCCAAACATGAAGAGACAGATTCTCTGCAAGCAAGGGAAAGTCATTCCAGTTAGCATTGATGAGTAAAACGAATTGAGTGGGCGGGAAAGGGAAGGAACCAGATCGTTCATTCTAATCAAAGTTTACCCTGCAGGATTCGGTGATGAAAACAGTCAGCCAAACCGCGCCGAATGCTCAGCAGAGCAACTTTGACAGCGTCTGCTCCGCGTCCCATTGACTTGGCAATCTCATTGATTGGTGTGGAACGAAAATAACGCAGGTGGATCATCTCGCGGTTGACCGGCGGTCAATCACTGAAGCAAGGCAATCCGCATTGATTCGAGTTGATCGACCTGCCGCTCGGTTTCATCCGATAAAGCAGCAACCAACTCGGAATCCAAAAGACATTTATACCGATCACGATCACGCACGTCCGCAAAGACCTGAAATCTCGCAATTCCCAGCGTCCAAGGCATGAATGAATCACCGTCGCGAAAATCGTTTTTCTTCCTCCACAGGACCCGATTGGTTTCCTACACCACGTCTGAGGCACGAGTGTGATCGGCCAGCATGGAATAGATGTACCCGAACAGCCGCCCCTGATTCTCGGCAATCTGCTGGACACAGGATTCTGTCTTTTCCGTCTCTTTCGTGTTGTCTCCCAGTCTAAGGGATTACCAAGCAGCAGGCTTTGGTTACAGAGGAAACCCGAAAAAATTCAAAACATCCTCGCCAGCTCAAGCAAGCCCATGGACACGTCCAGTCGGGTGCGCTACCGCAAGCACTGAGCATCTGGCTACCGCAAGCACGGTGGTTCAGGCAGTAGCAAGCACTGTGGCTGTCGCACTTCCCTCAGCGGTGTGAGACAAGCATAGGACATGGTCCTTCTGCAACGCTTCAGGAACATCCCGAAACCCGATCTCCACTGTGGTTTGCTCCCTGCGAAGCGTTGGCGGCACCTGTCGTTTTGACAACGCCAATGCCCCGGTCACAAGGTCAACCATGGCACTTGCTGCGCCGCAGTGCCCCAGCGACGCAATGGTGGCGACAACGGGTGCTCCGGGAACAGCCGCCGACAATGCAGTACGTTCGTTTAGATCCATGACCGGATCCCCCATCCCGTGACAAACAACCAAACCCAGCTGTTGAGGTTCGAGTCCCGCATCAGCCAGAGCCCTGCTAATCGCCAATTGAATTGCTTCAGCCGAACCCCGCTCCCCGGATTCCAGAGTCGATGACCTCTTGGCTCTTCGCATCGCACCCGAAGCTACAAAACAGGAGGCGTAAGAAATGATTCGGGCCAGTACATTCGCCCCTCGGCACTGAGCATGCTCTTCGCTCTCAATCAGCAGCGAAGCAGCAGCTTCACCACCTACGACACCGATCGATTCCGGATCGTGTGGTCGCGAGCTGAGTTCGACAGGATCCGACACAGCAGGCAATGGCAAGTCCGCTCGATAATTCATCCGAGTTGTATTAATGCGTGTACCGGTAGCTCCCGCGATCATGACCTTGGCGATTCCACGCTCAATGTACGAGACGGATTCAATGACGGCTGCGGCTCCCGACACATCCCCCAAAACCAGCGTGTTGTTTGGGCCATGGGCATTGATCGCAATCCCCACATGACAAGCGGGCATGTTTGGCAAATGCTTCAGCATCCAAAGGGGCGTTACTTTCTTCATCGCGACACCACCGAACATGGAGGGATCAAACTTGCCATCCTCTGTAACGCTGGCCTTGATGGCATCCTCCATAGCGAGCGGAGAGCCATAAAACATTTCACTACCGAAGACTATTCCCACATCTTGCGACTGCAACTCGCCTGAATCACTCAGTGGAAAGGATTCAGCCAGACCAGAATCATCTACCGCCAGCTGAGCAGCCGCAAAGGCTGTTTGAATCTCGCGGCACATGACCTTCAGTGATTTCCGGGGACGCACGTACTGTTTGGCGTCAAAGTCGGTAACGGGCCCGCCGATCCAGTAGCCTGTCAGAATGTCCGACGCCGAGGGCACGGCACCTCCATCGGTGCGATTGGCCAAGGAAGTGATACCCGAGCGTTTCTGCAGCAGCCCATCAAAGAAAGCTTCACCGCCGATGCCTATCGAAGACACCACTCCCAATCCGGTGATAACAACGTTGCTGCGGGGCATGAAAAAATGGGCAAATGAGTTGCGAGGGTGAAAGCCGAAAGTATGAATTGTGGACGTGATATTGAATAGCCAATCACTCACAAATCATGGCAAGAGTCAGTCGTCCAGTAGCGACCGGTCGTAAAGTCGATGGACTTTGGTCCGTGTCGCCCCACCTCTCTCGATCGTACCACGGGAAAGCTGGTTGCTTTCCAGTACCCATGAAAACTCGCCAATCTTGATCCCATAGGCGATCGCGTCAGGAAGAATCCGGGAAAGCGTCACAAGTCCCAATCCCCATTTCTGGTATTCGGGCAGCACATTGGTGCTGATCACGCGGACGCGATCAATGGAACGCTTTTGCAGCAATATCTGTAGCCAGCCGAACGGGAAAAGGTGCCCATTGATCTTTTTGATGATCTGATTGAAGTCCAGCAAGGCAAACCCCGCACCGACCGGCTTGCCATCAATTTCTGCGATACTGGTCAATTCTGGCACGATCAATCGTTTTAAACCGTTGCTCTGATGGTCAATCTCAGCCTCGCTCAAGGGAACATAGCCCCATGTCTGCTGCAGCGACAGGTTGTAGATTTCTAGAAAAGATCGAACATCGGCACTAAAATTATTTCGGTCAATCGGCCGGCATTCGACCCGAAATCGCCGTGTCGCCTCGGCAACGACAAACATCACCTTAGGGTCCAGTTCGTTGATAATATCAATGTGGGCATCGTAACTGAACAGATCCTGAACCTTGGTAAAGCCAAAACCTTCGATCAATCGACCATAGTATTCATGGTTGTAGGTAATCATGAAGGTGGGCGGCGTATCAAATCCCTTCACCAGCAAACCACACTCGTAGTTCAAACTGGGATTCACTGGCCCACGCAACATCGTCATCCCCCGCTGACGCAACCAGTCACCGGCAACCGAGAACAATTCGTTGCTGGCCTCGATGTCATCCATGCATTCATAAAAGCCAAAGAACCCCATTTTCTGGTTGTAACGACGATTATGCTCATGATTGACGATCGCCAAAACACGCCCAACCAAACGGTCGCCTCGACGAACAAGGAATGCCTGTCTGTCAGCCTGGTCATAAAAGGGATGAGGTTTGAAACCCACCATTTCACGACGCAATCCCCAAAGTGGTGGGACCCAGCAGTCATCGTCGACGTACAGATCCCGCTCCAATTTCAGGAACGCTTTTTCATCCCGCCGATTCAGGACCGGCTCACATCGAAGAACATCACTCATAATGAATTCATTTTACTGACAGTCCAAGATCCGAATAACTTCTCCGCGCAGGCCATGTCAGCGTTGGCCCAACCAAACCGTCCGGTTCCAGATCATAGAGAGAATGGATGAGCGAGTCTAAGCCTGTCATTTTGCGAAGTTCTGCCAATGCAACCTTACGTCACTTGATAAGAATGCGGGACAATCGATCTCGACGGAAAGCAAATCGAGTTATCGTCGATGGATGGCGTGAAACATCCCAGGCAATTCACGCAGGTTTGGAGTTGTGCGGGATTTACGTACCGGAATCGCTCAATGACGGCAAAAGCAACGATTTGGAGCCTGTTTTACCAGTTGTGATGGCCCATGCCAGCGGCGTTAATAAGCTTACTTGGGTGGCCGATCCGCTGATGGACCGGATCGGTTATGGCCAGTCTGCGAGGGGTGTGGTTGCTGAATTCATTCGCCCCGATTCTTCTCTAGAATCCCTCGCTTTACCAGAAAATCCACTCATTTTGGTGTTGGATCAGATCGAAAAACCCGGAAATATCGGAGCCGTATTCCGATCAGCCGACGCTGCTGGCGTCAACGCAATCCTGATGAGCGACTGCGTGGACCATTACAACCCTAACTCGATTCGTAGCAGCTTGGGCACGATTTTCCAGATTCCATTGGCCAGCGGGACAGAAGAGGAACTCTGCAACTTCCTCAGCTCTCGCTCAATCAATATCCTTGCCGCACGGGTTGAATCGTCCAAACTGCTCTGGAAATGTGAATTACGGGGACCGACGGCAATCGTGCTTGGCAGCGAAGCCAAGGGATTGAAAGAACGCTGGAGCGTTGGCAACGGGCTTAGCATTGACGGACTTCGCATCCCAATGGCGGGCCGGGCTGACAGCCTGAACATCGCCGCATCGGCCGCCATCATCGCTTTTGAGGCCGCTCGACAGCGGCAACCCAACTAGCGTCAGTATGTCCAGAACACCCGTTACACGTGGGGGAAACGTAAAAATCGTTAATGTCAAGCCAATCGGAATCCGATACCTCACATACAGAACCCCAGATCTGATGTTCTGGTGTTATAGAAGATGCGCCTGACGGGTGCATCGATTGTTTCAGTCTGGACGCAAGGATGCGGCATGCGTGACCCACAAAAAGCACTGGCAAATCGACTAAAGCGTGGTCGACGCGAATGGCTTGTCATCCTTCTGCTAGCTGGATCTCCGGCTCTAGCCCAGCAACCCAAAACGGGCAGTTTTAGCGTCTTACCGCCGCTACCACTGGAAGCAGTTGGGCAGTCTACAGACATTCGCTCCAACCGCTTCTGCGAAACAGAGGAAACGAAACCGCAATCTACGGTTCAATTGACAACAGGCTCGAATCAGCCCTCACGAACAGTGCGTCTTAGCCCCATCGGAGCGGCGATTGGCCTGAACTCCATTGAAAGCGATCAACAGCTACTTGCACCGCGACCCGCAGGACGTGCTCCTGCAATGACGATTGAGCCTACCCACCGTTCTGCCGTGCAATCCAATCCGCTGATCCAATCAGCTCACCACAGCAATGCGCAGTTGGTGGACACGCGATTGTCATCTGCCAAACCAGTCACCAAACCAGCATCCCCCGCCGGACGTTCCTCGAGAATCGCCCTGGCTGCCAGACACGATCTGAAGTCGTATGGCAACCCCATCGTTCTCGTCAATCCCGCCCCGACGAAGCTATTAATCGTCCAACCGAACCAGCCAGCCCTCAAATCGCACCAGCAATTAGCAGCCTCTCCACTGCAACCAGCAGGCAAGCCGCAACAAAGTCTGATCCCCCCCGTCTCGACAGTTTCAGTTTTAGCACTTGGAAACCATGCTGCACTACCGGCTAAGCCATCCACTGCTACCGCAGACAAGTCGGTCGCGTCGCCGGTGACGATTCCCGCTGCCACCGCTACTTCCGAGGACACCGCTACTTCCAAGGACACCGCTACTTCCAAGGACACCGCTACTTCCAAGGACACCGCTACTTCCAAGGACACCGCTACTTCCGAGGACACCGCTACTTCCAAGGACACCGCTACTTCCGCTGCCACACCTACGATTCCCGCTGCCACACCTACGATTCCCGCTGCCACAGCAACTTCCGAGGACACAGCCCCCGACAAATCGCCTGAGGCTGAATCAAAGTCCAGCTCTGCAAAAACGGTCCTGCAAAAAACGGCTTCAAAACCAGCAAAGCCAGCGAGTACCAGCAGACAAAAAACAGTACAACCCAAGAAGTCGACAAAGTCGGATCAGGTAGCGTCAATCGCAGCCATGCTTTCGCAGCATCCAAGCCAACCATCCAAAGCGTCAACGGAAAATACATCGAATCCGATCTTCTTTTCTCTATCCGACAACCTTGAGGTTGCGCCCACCAGCGAGGCAAAGGAAGAAGACAAACTTGCCGGCAAGACAAACTCATCTCAAGCCGCAGCGAGGGCCAATCAACCGTCATTGCCGGCCGCTGTGACCCTGCTTGCTGACGGGAGCATCGTGACCTCCACGCCATCAAAACCGAAGGCTTCAAGAACCAAAACTGCTGCGGCCCCCACGTCAGTCCTCGCCGACCGTTCTCGACTTGGTGCATCCATTGGGCTTCCGACACCACTGTCGTCACCCAAACATGCGCCCCAGCCCGTTCTCATGCCAAAGCCACCAGCTCAAGCAAAACCAATTGGTTCACAACCAAAGTCAATTCTGGCCTTAAATCAGCCTGCCACATCTGCGGCTCTAAACCAGAAAATTTCAGTCGCTCCCATCGAGGGATTCAAGCCCAGATCCAATTCGAAGTCAACAAAATCGATAACCGCAGCCAAGCCATTCTCTGTGCTGGGTAAGACGGACAAACCGAGAACTGCCCCCCGTCAGGGAGTAGATACGAGTTCTGAAACCAAGATTGCATCGTCACCAGCTCCGTCGAGCTTGGCAAAATCGCCGTCCATCAGCGAACCTGCAACAGCAAAAACTCTGAATACCAAGATCAACACGCTGACGCTGCCACATGCTGTAAACATCCCGAAACAGGCCGGAAATCCTGCCGCTGGTGGGAATCCAAGCAGGTCAATCCTCAAAGTTGAGCGTCCCTCGCCAAAAGAAAATGCGCAGAGCAACCCACATCTCAAGGCACCAAAGCCAGTGTCGAAGGACCGGCTGACAAACCCCTTCAAGAAGCCTGGCAGCACTTCGCGTAGCATCGCGAAAAGTCAGTCACCGGTGACCATCGAGCCGGAAGAGAATCACGCCGTGACGATCGAGAAGTACAACATCAACAAGCAAAATCGAAAGCACAGTGCAACCTCCGATTCAGCGCAACGTGACGAGGTGGTTCCCATTGCGAGGGGCGTGGTCAAGCCGATTTCATTGGGTAAGCCGAAGGAAGTGGCCAAGCCAAGCCAAGCCCTGGCCAACCAGAAATCACAGGTCGACAGATCGGTGGCTAACACACCTGTCCCCACTGGCAAACCTGCAACAGGCACCGTCCCAGAAGCCACCAAGCCTGCCTCGATTGCTCACACGAAACCAAGTGCGAACAAGCACGACTTCACACCAGAGCCTTCCATTTTGAAAAAACAGCACCGTCCACCCGTTGCTGTACAAACACTCCCGGGAAAGGCACAGCGGCAACCAACAGCGAACAGCGGCAACACGCCTAAGGTTCAGTCAGTAACGGCCATCGTGCTGGACAAGCCCAAGAGCATGCACCCCTCAGTTGATTTGCAACGGGCGATGAGTCTGGACACTGCCAACGATCAGAAGGACCGCGGATTGATCCTCGGCCCCGAAGTAAAGCTCACACCGCTGCACATGAATCAAGCCCAAGTACGATCGCTAACGCTCGGTGGTTCCGTCCGCGGAGTGAGAGTTGGTGACAAGAGTATCTGCCAAGCTTTCGCATCCGGGCCGAATCAGCTCAAGTTAATCGGCACGGGTATCGGAGTCACTCGACTCGTAGTCTGGGCACAAAAGAACGACAAAGATGATGAAGTTTTGATGCGTGCCTTCGAAATCCACGTCGAAGAAGTGGTTCCCAGCGAAGGGAATTCTATTGAGAACACAGCCGAATTGTTGAACCAGTCGATCCGAAACGCATTTCCGAACTGCCGGGTAGAAGTCAAGCTTGTCGGTGGTGAGCTTTGGGTCAGCGGACGGTGTGGTAATCAGGATTCGGCAGAAAAAATCATACGTATGGTTCGTAAATCTTGTCTGATTCCAGTACGCGATCAGCTTGTAGTTAAGTAAGAACAGTCAGTTTCCGTCTCCCTAGGGTACACCGATCCCGGTTTGCCCCGCAGCGGTTTTTGCCGCATCGATTTAACGAGGTTTGATCATGAGGATCTATTTGAATCCCCTAACCAGCAATGTTGCGTCGGACGATCAATGCGGCAAAGTATGGAAATCGCTAGCCACCTGCTTGGCCTTCGTGCTTTCTGTTGCGGTTTCCAATAACTCGCTTGCTCAGACATCACTCTTCGACGTCGCAGTAGCGAATGCGTCTACGATTGATGCGACGCCAGCAAGCAACGACGTGATTACGCTGGGAACTGAGAATTACAAAGTGGTTAATGCAGCCAACTTCACTGGCAGCGTGGCAATTGGGGAAACAGCCCCCGGTAGCATTGCACAAGTGGGTTGCCAATCCTGCCAAACCAACACATGCAGGGGCAACTGCCGCAGGGACTACGGATCGGCATACCCGTTAGGTAATCTCTGTGCCCCATGCGAGCCATTCTGTTATGTCTCATTTGATGCATTGGTGATGCAACGACAAGGCGGTAACTTCACATCAAGCCCCAACTTCCTGATGGACGATTATGGCTTTGAGTGGATTCCCCGTCTGACGATCGGAATGGTTCCCGATTGTGTTCACGGTTGCGAATTGAGCTTCACCGGTGTTGCTGAGTGGAATCGTTCGGGTGCTGCAAGCAGCCCAACCGGTGGACTTGAATCCCTCTTGACCACCGTATCACCCTTCAACTCAACGGACCTGACCGCCTACACGGATGCAATCGCCCAGAGCCAATCTCTGGATGTACAGTATTGGTCCGTGGAAGCTAACAAAACCTTGGTTGGTTACGACGTTGCCAAGTTGCTTTTTGGTGCTCGCTATGTCGATTACCAGGAAATGTTTACTTATCTTAGTGAGAGAGATATTCCAGGAGGCCTCACCCCAACAACGACGGGCTCGCTAAGAAGTGAGGTGAAAAACCGCCTTCTCGGTGTTCAGTGCGGCTTGGACCTGCTGTATCCGATTTGCCGAAGAGGCTACACGGATTTCCGCAGCCGAGCTGGCGTTTTCGCAAACTTTGCCGATCTTGATTTTGACTTCATCAATAACATCGACACAGCGTACATTGTTGACAAAGACGACGTGAACCTTGCCGGACTCATTGAAGTCGCCGGAGGATTACGTTTCCAAGTCACTGATTGCATCAGCATTCGCGGCGGTGGCGAACTCTGGTGGTTCAGTGGAATGGCAACCGCTACCGATCAGTTCCGTAACCAAATCGGCGGAATCAGCAATGTCCGAACCAAGAGCGACTTCTTCGTGGCCGGTGGCACGTTCGGAATGGATTTCCGGTACTAGGAACCTCCAATCGTTTCAAACCGTTGGTCGATGCGTCACGCAAGCGGAGCAACGGCGATCAATCCTGATTCAACGCATGACTAGCGTGATCAGGATTTCTCGATTGAAAGAGAACAAGATTCTCGAAAATCCAACCGCAGAGCATCTGCAATCAGTTCCCAACTAACGGGAACCGCTCTCACGATCCTTGGGCAATCGCTTTTTCTTCAGCCAGTTTTTGACGGAACTTCCGGCGGTCCCCATGACCGACGGATCAGTTTGGGTTGCAATCGTGTTCTCGGTTATTTGGGTGATCGCCTGCTGAATCTCACGGCCGCACTTCTGACAGTTCACAGGTGGCTCCGAGACCTCAGCTTTACATTGCGGACAGAAGTACAGAATGGTCGGCCGCATGGCAGCTTCGAAGAGCCCACCGACGTCGGCAGCGGTAAACCAAATCGAGTCATCTTTGCGTAGCATTGATTCGGACGTGACCTGCCCACTACGTACCATCTCCAGTAACTCGACTGGTCGCAGCGGTCCAATGTCTTCCTGACTCTCGTTCTGTTGAACAAACCACTTGGTCACATCATCATCCCCCGTTGTGGCAGAATGCTAAACTGGGTTTCATTACGCTAGATCGCCTCAATGTGAAGACTACGATTACGACGTTCTTTTCTTCGCACATCATCAATCAATCCAGCGACATCCTTCACCTCTGCTATCCCAATCATATCCAATATGGGATGCGAACGGTCACTGCTCGTCACCGTAATCTTACCAACTCCAAAGATCCTCTGTACCGGGCCCTGAGTAAAGCTGACGTCATCAATATCAATTACCTCAATGCGATCCGTATTTCGAGTCAAAATTCCGGTTTGATGGATAAATCGCTGGCTTGTGAGTTCGTAATGAACGCCAAAACGACGCCAGAAATAGACGACAGCACCGGCAAGCCAGATCACACCGACGATTCCGAGGGACACCATGAATGAGATCGGCCCCCCAAAGATCGGTAAAACTCCAAGAACGACGGATAATGTTGCCATCAGTACCCACGTTCCGACCATTGCCTTGGCGCTATAACCACCATTCCAGAGTTCCTCCTCTGGCTCTAAATCATCCATATCCTCCTTGCTTGCCTGTATCTTCTCGCGGAACTTTTCGACTGCATTTTCCGCCGGGGGGTGGGTTGGTTTGTCCACCTGTGGTGCGTCTTCCTGCACATCATCGCCTTCACTGTCGTTATTCACTGCCGCGTTTCCTTTCATAAAGTGTTGATTTCAGCCTGCAAAATCGTTGTCAAGAGAACCACGAAATTGGTGGAACGGTTGCAGGTTTTGAATGCACCTCCGATACTATATCGACTCAGGAGTTGCCCGTCATTTCCCAGGTGCCTTATGCGTTGCCCTTACTGTCACGTCGACAACGACCGTGTATTGGACACGCGAGCCGCCGAGGGTGGTTACATGGTCCGCCGAAAAAGGCTCTGCAACTCATGCCAGCGACGGTTCGCCACCGCTGAGAAGATCGAGAGCCTCAGTGTTCGAGTTGTCAAAACCGATCAAACGCGCGAACCACTTGATCGCGAAAAAATCCGTCGTGGCATTGAGCGGGCCTGTTCCAAACGGTCCATCGCCAGTGCCACCATTGAACGTGTCGTACAGGATATTGAAACCGATATTTATGCGAACTTCGATTCCGAAGTCACATCTTCCCAAGTGGGCGACATTGTAATGAGGCATTTAGCGAAGCTCGACGAAGTCGCTTACATCCGTTTTGCCAGCGTTTATCGCGAATTTGACGATGCTCAAGATTTTGTGCGTGCCATCTCCACCATTATGGGCCCCAAAGTGACCTCGCAGGGCCGCTGAAGGCAGACGTTTTCAGTTTTTTGTCCGTGTTCAGCCACTGACAAGCCTGACCGTCGAACTGGGATTGCCCTCGGAGGACGATTCTTCCTAATAGAAGAACCTGTGTCTTTGCCTGATCCCACCAACGTCCTGCCGGGCCTCGTGGATGACGCCTTGGAGTCTTGACCGATGCTCGTTTTACCTCATGCCTCGTTGAAAGTAACACTTCCGTCCGTGCGACTGCTGGCGGTGATCCCGCTACTGGCAAGTTTGCTTTCTCTACCTGCCACTGCCCAAGTTAACACCCAGCGTGGTGCGACTGTCGGCGGAATCGCTGGAGCCGTCGCCGGTGCAGCCATTGGTGAACATCATGGTGAAACAGGGGCCGGAGCCGCCATTGGTGGGATTGTCGGAGCCTTTGCGGGAGGACTGTTTGGCAACGCAGAGGACAGAGAACAGGCTTTCCGTCGACAGCAACAATACCAACTACGTCAGCAACGACATTTTGACTACCAGCGCACGGCTGTCTCGGCCACAGATGTCGTCGCCATGACGCGGAGTGGGCTGAGCGAGAATGTGATTATTAACCAAATCCGCCAGCGTGGAATCCTCATCCGTCCGCAAGTTGCCGACATCATTGCCCTACACCAGCAAGGTGTCAGTGAAACCGTCATCACGGCCATGCAGCAAGCTCAGCACCAACCGATCCAAGCTGGAATGCAAATGGCGCAAAGATCTCTGGCAACACCGTCCTCGCCGAGAGTGTCTCCCATCATAGCCCCTGTGGAAAATCACCATTTAGTTCCTCGCTACTATCCACCGCCGTGTTCTTACTTCCCGGTACCGATGCACCACCACGGATACCCTAGCGGAATTCACATCCGTTTTTAGTAGCAGCCGAAGAGCAACGGAAAAATCACAGTCGATCCTGACAATGTGCTCGTAACGTCTCTCAGGAATCATCCTTGTCCAACGCTTGCCTGTACTTCTGGATCTGTTCGTGCAGATGCCACTGATCGGGGTCATCGAGCAGACAAGCCTGCTCGATTTGCAAGGCTTCTGTCGTCCGGCCCAGCAAGAACAGGACCTCGGCGAGCGTGTCACGGTAAATAGCACTGTCAGGCTTCACTGTAACCGCCCGGTTGGCAAGCGAGAGGGCATCCTCCAGTCGCCTCCCATTCTTCGCCGCGACCCAAGCGACATTGTTGCATGTCATGGCGTCCAAAGAGAACCGATCCGCGTACGCCAGTCCGGCGTCGATGATGCCGTCAAGCGTGGAGTCAGCGAGTTCTTCCATCCCGGACTTCCGCATTTCAGGCAGCAGATTCTCGGCGAAGCTGATATCCATTGGGTCGAGCTCCAGAAGCCGTTTGAGACTCTTTTCGACCGCTCCACCCTCTGATGCCCTGATAGCTCCGTCAAGCCTCCAGTGCTGAATTAACAAGGGTAATGTGATATATGCACTGGGCCGGTAGTGCGTCGACTGAAGAATGCGTCCCACTGCCAAGTCGAACCAACGTGCGGCTTCGAGAGGGTGTTTTTCTTGGGTTAACTGGACGTATTTACGAGACGCTTCATAAAGATCCAGATCCGAACCACCAGCGAGAACTGCCACTGGTAGCAAAACTTTGTAGACCTGCTTCGCAAGCTGAAACTCGCCTCGTTCACGCAGGTAATCGGCGACCGCCATGCGAAAACTGGTAGAAGGTGAACAGAGTACATGCTCCAATTCTTTTCTTAAGGATGCGACTAATTGCTTATCCTCAAGTCTTCTTGCAATCACCCATTGACCCACCAACGCCTTGATAGCGGCCAAGTCAACCTCGCTGACTACACCTGACCCTTGCATTCCCCGGTTGGCAGCAATGAAACTACTCCGCCGGGATAATTGCTGAATCGCATCAAACCACTCCGCAGCTTTTTGAATCCTTCCTCCGGTCAGCTCCCACTCGCCGAGATCCAGCATCGCGTTCACATCACCATGATTGGCAAACGCCTCAACATACCGCGACGCAAACACAGGCTCGCCATGAATTGCAAACAGCTTGGCAATGTTCAGATTGAAAGAAACGGCCCTCGTCTGCCCACGCCGCTGTTCCTGCAGTCGCTGTTCCTGCAGTCGCTGTTCCTGCAGCTGCTGTTCCTGCAGCTGCTGCATGATTTCGTCATATAAGAACGCGAGCCCGCTCTCGACGTCATAATCCGGCGGCGTATCGCCTCGAAACATCTGACAGACAATCGAGACCTGCTCTCTATAATCGGCATCTTGTTTGACGGTGCCAACAGATTTCAACAGTCGATCAAAGGCTCTCACGTCACAATTATTCAGCGACTTTGCGATGAGATACTTACTGTTAGGTGACAGTTCTTCGACGTCTCCCGTTAGAGCCAGGGATTCGAGCCATTCCCTTCGGTTTGTCATCGTGAGGGTAGACAGCACGTACGCCCTCACCGGTACCGAATTCAATACGCCCTTGCTGCGGCACAAACGATCTGCGATCGACCAGGCAACATCATCCCGACCAATTGACAACAAGCAGCGAACCAACGCCAACAGTCGCCGAAACTCGGGAGTCAACGGCTTAAACCCGGGAGTAAATCGATTCTTAAAATTATCAGCCTGCGCCTTCAACGCTTGATCTGCCCATACTTCGGATTTGATGTCTACGAGTTCCAGCGGATAACCCAGCACCTTGAACGCACGAGCCGGTCTCGATGCGGCGATGGAAACCGCCGCCGATGAATCAGGACTCAACTGATCCGCAATCGCCAGCGCGGCATCCAGTTGCCCGTGGCTGGCCAACGACTTCCACCGCAGATCCCGCGTCTTCGCCGCTTCATCAACAGCGACGACCGACAACTCGTTGATCGCCTCAACCCTTAAAGGCTCAATTCCACTTCGTTCAGCCGAAACCAGTACCCGAGACCACAACTGAACCGAATCGTAACTGCCCGTCTCGGCTTCCCGCGCCTTGGCCACGGCATCCTCGGCAAGCTCGCTCCACTGAGACTCAAGCATGAGACATTGGTTCAAAAGCCCGCTGTCTACTTGCTTCCGTGCAAGGCCAATGGCCTCATCCACCATTCCCAAATGTACTAAAAGCAGAATGTGAGTCTCGTCACGCTTTTCCCGCGACCAGTTCTCAGCCGCTTTAGGGAGCAAATTTTCATTCTGCAAATCGATCCCCTGCAACTGCAGCAATTGCACTCGACAGAGGGCCAGCTCTTTGCTGTCCGCTGCCACGTCAAGCAGCATGAGCAGTTTGGAGACTTGCTGGTTTTCCAACGCGGTTCGAACGTAAAACGGGAACCGGGCTGAGAGTAATTCGGAAATCTGCTGCCTGGTCACAGCGGAGGCAAGCGTACCGTCTGCCGCCTCAAGTGCGACCAACACTGCGTCAAACAGGCCTTGGTCCATCAAGTGTGCCATTGGGTTCGCTGCATCGACCCTCTGCAACAGTTCCTGAGGTGTATCATGTAGGATGCCTCGCTGCCATTGATCCAGGACCCATTGTGCACGCTCCGCAACCTCGGGATCAGAACCCTGGGCTGCCCGCCTTACCGCGTCCTGCGTTCCCTCTCGATTCCGCCAAACCTCGCGCATCGCCTGCTGCCGCGCTGAGTACCGCTCTCCTGAGAGAAGTTCGACCACATTCAAAAACCCAATCTCACCGGAGTCACCTTTACTGGAATCCTGACGTCCGGGTGCATCTGCATTCTGTCCAGACACGTCGCCCACGCTCCAGAAACATGCAACGCCGATCATCAATGCACTCATTGCGTCTCGAATCATGTCAGCCTTCAATCAAGCACTCGAAAATGAGATAAAACCTTGGCCACTAGCACCCCGTGAATACCCTCTTTGGGCTCCCTGTCACCAGAAAAATGAAGCCCTCAAATTCTTAATCCCCCAGCAAGAGGATCCGAGTATCGATGCTGTCCGATGGCCTCTAAACTGTGGGGTAAATGTAGCGTCCCATCAGCGTCTCCCAACCCTTGAAATTTTAGCATCGTGGCCGCACCGATTTGGCTTGAAAGCGATTGAATGCGGGTAAATCACGCGATCAGCAGACCTGCCTTGCCTTCCCACCCCTTTTCCCGAAGCAGAAACTCACCATGCGGCGTCAAATTATCCAGCTGTTTTTCGCAATCACAACAATCCTCCTTGTCTCCTCATCCTCCAGTCCGGCGGCCGATTCATGGCCACAATGGCGTGGAGAATCCCAAAATGGTGTCGCCCAAGGGGATGGCTTCCCAGTCAATTGGTCAGAAGTTCGGGGAATTTCCTGGCAGACCGATTTGCCAGGTTTAGGTGGTAGCACGCCTGTCATTGCCAATGGCATCGCCTATCTCACCGCAGGCGTGGACGGAAAAAACATGCTACTGGCATACAACGTCGAAACAGGAAAGCTGCAATGGGAAGTTTCGATCGGGATTGATCGCGGTAGTAAACACCGCAAAGGTAGCGGCAGCAATCCATCCCCAGTCGTCGATGGTGATCACGTCTTTGCATATTTCCGTAGTGGTGACCTGGCCTCTGTTGACTCGAAAGGAAAGGTTCGCTGGTCAACCAACCTGCAGGCGTTATTCGGTGAAGATACGCTGTGGTGGGACCTTGGTTCGTCCCCCGCAATGACCCGATCAGCGGTCGTCATTGCAGTAATGCAATCGGGCCCCAGCTATCTCATTGCCTTTGATAAAGATTCAGGCAAACAAATGTGGAAATCGGATCGTGTGCTGGGAGCTCCTGAAGAAGCGGCTCAAAGCTACTCCACTCCACTGGCAGTTTCAGTCAAAGGCGAAGAGGCAATCGCCGTGATGGGTGCCGATCATCTAACACTGAATCGCGCAAGTGACGGAAAGCTGCTGGGTAAACTCGGGGGATTCAACCCAAACCAGGAACAGTACTGGCGTTCCATTTCATCACCTGTCGCTGACGGAAATCTGATTCTCTGTCCCTACGCCAGAGGTGGCACACTGACTGCCGTCAACATGGATTCACTTGCTGATGGAAAAGGTAAAGACGCCATAACCTGGTTTCGCGATGACCTCGGCAGCGACGTTCCAACACCGGCAGCCCATCACGGCCGTGCATATGTGGTTGCTGACGGCAAGAGTTCCAAAGGCACGATTACCTGTGTCAATCTTAAGAACGGTCAAACCATATGGACTGTTGAGCTGCCCAAATCGCGGAGCGGCTACAGCAGTTCACCTCTTATTGCTGGCAATCATCTGTATGTCACCCAGGAGAACGGCACCACTTTTGTCATCGGCCCACTCGATCAGGATCAACCAGCCATGGTCGCTCAAAATGTGATTGACGACAACGAGCCATTCACCGTGGCTAGTCCGGTTCCAATTGATGGATCACTACTGCTGCGTAGCCGCCACAAGCTGTACCGGATCAAAGGTGAATAGATCGTCAGCAAGAATCACGACTGCCAAAAGTTGCCGGCTTGTACCGGAGTTCGAAGATGGTTGCTACCGCCCAACGGAGGCAAGCCTGAGTACTCCGCAAAGTGGGCACACGCGAACGTGTACTCAAAAGTCACGCGTCTTGAAGTAGATGCAGTTGATCATCAGCATGATCGTGATGAACAGCGTACAACTCACCACTGGGCGAACGATGTTATAACGCTCGACATATTCTTCACCGCCGCTGTCGCTGAATGTAATCGCTGACTTACCACTCACCATGGAACTGATTGTCTCGCCCAATTCTCCCGTCTGAGGAATGATTATTCGGAGCGGACCAATCAAATACTTATCTACCCTCCGCCATGCCCCAAGTGTCGGGCGAATTGTGCCCTGAACAGAAAGATCCTGTGCGTTCAACAGATCCAGCTGATCCGTGTGGTGTGCCAGGTAAATCAGATTTGATTTTCGATCCAGACAGAAAGACTCAACGCTGGACGCCCCTATTGCACCGCTCAGTGAAAAGGAACTTCGGTCCTCGTTGGTTGAGGCAACCAACCTACAGCGTCCATCGCTGGTTAACAGCAGGAACCTGCCTTCGTTCAAACCCAAGACCGAAGTCGGGCTAAGTCGGTCCGACAATGGCACTTCACTCAGCGATTGCAGCGTCTCACTGTCAAACAACTCGATGGGCTGGTCTACCCGGGAAACCATCAACAATGTGCCTGAAACTGCGACTACCCCCTTAAGCGACGGATCACCATCGAGCATGAAATCAGCCGTCTTTTCCCAATCGTCACCATCTCCTTGACGGGCGAAACGAAGCAGTTTTCCCCGACTGAGTGCATAAAACACATGACCACCAGGATCCACCACGATGCCACGCGGCGGAGTGATCGCCATCCCGGAAGGCAAAATCGGCTTAAATCCGGTTGTTGCCACCCCCATCATATTGCTCAGCTTTCCCAACAGGCCACCGGTAATGCCGACCTCTGCCGCCACCTCACCAGTGTCCTCGTCAGTGTCCTCGTCAGTGTCCTCGTCAGTGCCCTCACCAGCAGCGTCAAGAATACTGGCCCTGTCCGTCTGATTAAGCTCACTCGTGTTCAAAGCAAGTAAAGAATCCCCGGCAAGATACAGACGACTGGTAGCAGTTGGTAAACGCAAACTCGGTTCTGGATTCCAATCGTGCTTCGCACTGAGCACAAGCAGGTCAAGCACGCCCGAACCGAAGGGATTGAATCGGCCGCCTTTGACCTCAGCAGTCACGATCGTATGGTCATCCAGTGCGACCGGCTTCAAAACCCGATCTGCACTCATCGCATCACTCTCGATTACTTCAACCCATTGATTGGATGATGCATCAAATCGCACCAAACCGCTGCCACGGGTATTGGCAAAGACCACATCGCCTGCAATGGCCATGCCTTGAATACGATCCGGAGCAGTCACGAAACCGTCAAATACACCACCGATGACACCCACGACCAAGCAAACTGCGCCAAAGATGGTCGTAACCCCAATCGCTAGAATCGGAGATCTCCATCGCAGACCCGCCAGCACAGACACACTGTAGAAAACAGAGAACAGGAATACCGAAACGGGGATACACCAAAGCAGCCGAAGATTCCAAATATCCAATCTCAATCCAGCGACCAGATACAAACCGACCACCAACTGAATCACACACAGCAGGACAAACACGCAGCCCCCGATACATTTACTAATCAGCAGCATCGTCCTCGAAACCGGCTTACTCAGCAGCAAGTGCAAGGATCCCGGCTGTAACATGTCAGGGATCATCGAAGCAGTGACAAGGATTCCAAGAAAGATCAGTGCGAAACCAAGTAACCAGTCGATAATGGCACCACCCACTGGTTGATCAACGTCCTGAATTGAGTCTTATCGATCGCAAAATTTGCGGGGAACTCCATTCCGGCATACGTCAGACTGATCGACCTCACCGCGCGCGTCTCAAACACCCCCGGCATGGCTGCTTCGATTCTTAAACGAGCTCTTCGACGCCGCATCGAATCGCCGAGCTCTTGTTCTGGGACCTCATCAAGTTCCCTCAGTTCCCTGAGTCTTAAAGTCGGCTCCCACGCCTCCTCGTCATACCAACTCTCATCATCAAGGCAATCGTTCAGGGCATCGGCAAAGAGATTCACCCGGATCCGAACCTCCTCTCCCTGACCCACCTTGATCAACTGCTCCCGCAACTCATCAGGCATGGCGGTAGCCAATCTCCCAATCGCCTTGTCTGCCAATTTAGGATCCGCCAACCCCTGAGCCAGCATGGCTTTCATCCGGGTTCCATTCTGAACATCCCGCTGACCACGGAATGCAGTGGTCAAATCTTCGCGAAAACCAATGGGAGCCAATGCAGCAAGCAGAAGCCAAATCGCAATAAAAGCGATCCAAAGTACACGCGAGGCGAGTGCGGCATGAAAAGAGTCAAGGATGACAGCAAGGTAGGGTCTCATTAAACAAGATCCCCCGGGATCCCAACCAGTTTCATGAACGTGTCTTCGAGACTTGGACGCTTAATTTCCAGACCGACAATCGAAACTCCTCGGGCACGCAAAAAATCGACAAATTGATCTACCACAGCCTGCTCAGGTATTTTGGCAATCAATCGATGAGTCCCTCTACCATGCATACTTGCTTCGCATTTCAAACAGTAATCGGTGTACGTTTCCTGAGCTTCGTTGAGGAATCGATCAGCCGACTCCTGATCATCAAAAACGAGATCCATAGAAACTGCATCTGACGTTACTCCGCCAGCCAACTCATCGATTGTTCCTGCACCACGAATCTCACCGTCGGCGAGGATTGCGACTCGTGTGCAAACGACTTCTACTTCATGAAGAATATGGCTATTGAGAAAGATAGTTTTCCCCGACTCACTGAGACGTTCGATGACCTTCCGCACCTCGCTGCGACCGACGGGGTCCAAACCATCTGTTGGCTCATCCAGAACCAACAAATCGGGATCGTGAATCAACGCCTGAGCCAGTCCTAGACGCTGATTCATTCCCTTGCTGAATCTCTTCAATGATTCCCTGTCGCGTCCACGCAAACCCACCAACTCAAGCAACTCGTCACTTCGTTTTTCGATCTGCCGATTCCCCATGCTGCTCAACCGCCCGTAAAATTTCAGGGCAGACCGGGCGGTATGGTGCCGATCGACACGAAGTGTCTCAGGCAGATACCCAATACGACTGCGGGCGATCGGGCTTCCAGCCGCTTCGCCGAACAGAGATGCTTTACCGGACGTGGGGCTGACGACACCCAGCAAGATCTTAATCAACGTGGTTTTCCCGGCGCCGTTAGGTCCAAGCAACCCGAACACCTCGCCCGCACGAGCCTGAAGCGTAACCCCCTTCAGCGCGTGCACTTTCTGCGACCCGCGAAGCGACCAACTGCCGTAGCATTTGCCGACCGATTCCACATTGACAATGGGTGTAGAAGAAACTGGTGCGGTGCTCACGCAAGAGTCACAATCGTCAGATAGGCCAAACTTATCAGTGCCATTATCACCACTCCAAATGCAAGCCATCGTTGAGCAGGATGACGCCATGTTGGATGGTGCATCTCTCGCTCGTACAAATGGCGAAATCGTTCTCGCTGAACTTCAGAATCAAATACCGCTTCCTCTACCAACTCATGCAATCCATATTGCAACGAGTATTCCACAACTCCGTATACCGCATGCCGCTGATCCGATCCGTCGACCCCCCACCCCTCGAAATACCACAATTGACAGCCGAAAGATTGATCGTTTTCGAATCGATCGTCAATGCATCGCAGTTGGGCCAACTCGCTGCGGTCTGGACAAAATTTGCCGCGAACCATCGAGTGTCGACAGTCCAAACTGACTTGGCGAATGGTTCGTTCAGAAAAGCGTCGCGTCTTCGTTTCGGCGCTCATCGTGTGTCTCCAAATCATCACGACATGTGGGAATCCATCCCCATTATTGCCGGTTGGGCGTCCCTCGTCACGCCCCAAGGCGCTGAATTAAGAAGACTTACGAAAAATATCCCTGACAGAACACTCTTTGGGCACTGAGATTCGAATCCGTTTACATTAGGGTACGTGGCTTGTATCACCTCAGGCAGCCTTCACGGATTGCCCCACTCAAATCGACAACCCAATCATGCTTGAACGCCGAAGCCTGAAAGCTCCAATCACGCTCGGCGTTGTGATGATCGTTCTGGTTGTCGTCTTGGCAGGCGTCTGGATCATCGGGAATGTACTGGGAGCAACGGGAAACCTTGAGTCCTCTGTTGTCTTTTGGGTAATCCTGTTAACTGGCACCGTGTTGCTGCTTAGCGTACTGGCTGGAGTGATTGCTTACCTTACACTCAGCGTGAAAGCATTCAAGCTAAACCAACGGCAATCCAACTTCATCGACGCCGTCACACATGAATTGAAGAGCCCCATTGCTTCGCTGAAACTCTACTTGCAAACCATGACGCGACACAGTGTCAACGAGCAACAGCAACAGGATTTCCATCAGTTCATGCTCGAAGATGTTGAACGCCTTGATTCGCTGATCAACCATCTCCTGGATGCAGCAAGAATCGATCGCGGGAGCAAGGTTAACAACGACGAACTGGTCCACCTTGATGAACTGCTGAAACAGTGCGGATCAGCGATCTGTTCCCGCTATCGTTTGCCTGAAGAAACGGTCACGGTTGATTCCGATCAAATCCTGTTACGGAGCCAATTAATTCATGTCGAAATTCTGTTTCGCAATCTGGTTGACAATGCCGTGAAGTATGCCGGATCGCCTCCCGAAGTACAAATCCGCGGGCGTCTCACAGCCGATGAAAAAGTCACCGTTTCGATTATCGACAACGGTCCCGGCATCCCGCCAAACCAGCGACGGAAAATATTCGGGCGTTTCATTCGACTCGGAAACGAGTTAGAACGAAGCACTCCCGGTACTGGACTTGGACTCTATCTGGTCCGCAACGTGGTCAAGAGTCTGGGCGGATCGATACGTCTGCAGGATCGAGAAAACGGGACAGGCACCGAATTTGAAGTCACGTTGGGCGGAGTCGTTCCCCATGCGACCACAGGCGAATAGACTCTTAGCACCCAAACCATCCTGTAACTGAATCTACCATGCGCCACCACATCCTCGTCGTCGAAGATGAAAAACACCTTGGGGTCGGAATCAAGTACAACCTCGAAGCCGAGAATTACCGCGTCACACTTGTGGAAGATGGTCCAACCGCCCTTCGCGTGATCAACAACAGTGGCGAATCGATCGACCTGATTGTTCTCGATTTGATGCTCCCCGGTCTGAGCGGCTATACCGTCTGCGAAACAATCCGTGATACTGGAATCACAACGCCTGTCTTGATGCTGTCAGCAAGAACGCTGGCGGAAGATCGTACGCGGGGATTTGACGTCGGTGCCAACCAGTACATGAGCAAGCCGTTTGAATTGGATGAACTACTGAGCCGGATCAAAAACCTACTGCAGGCCGAACGCAACAAACCGGTGATCTCGCAACCACCGAAAACCCGAAAAACAATCACCGAAGTTGATTTTGGCAACGTCAAAGTCAACTTTGAAACCCA
>Ga0315334_10000467_pt1 | contig 24702 bp, 21 predicted proteins | sample M150034915metaG_FD_205555 | JGI IMG/M metagenome (GOLD analysis project Ga0315334, IMG submission 205555) | Ammonia-oxidizing marine archaeal communities from Monterey Bay, California, United States - M1 500m 34915 | ecosystem: Environmental > Aquatic > Marine > Intertidal zone | place: USA... | reverse complement strand
TGTTGCCCAAACTCATTTACTCTGCCCTGCGGCATGGAAAATACCGTCAAGGATTCGCGGAAAAATTTCTGGGCCTCGTCCCCCGAACTCAAATCGATGCCAGTAAGCGTTGTATTTGGTTTCATGCTGTCAGCGTGGGCGAGGTCAACTTATTACAAACGCTGATTTACGAAATCGAACAACGGAATCCTCAATGCCATTGCGTCATTAGCACCACTACGCGTACTGGCTATGAACTCGCTCGAGAAAAATATGCCCCCCGCACCGTCTTCTATTGTCCACTCGATTTCTCCTGGGCCATCAAATCCGCACTTAGACGAATACAACCCAATCTACTCGTACTCGTCGAACTAGAACTGTGGCCCAACCTCATCCATTTTGCCGCGAAACAAACTAAGGTTGTGGTGGTCAACGGTCGACTCAGCGAAAATAGCACTCGAGGATACCGGCGGCTGGGATTCATTATTAAATCAACCGTCCGTCAACTCGATCATATCGCTGTCCAAAATAATGAATACTATCAGCGTTTCCTTTCAATTGGTGCCGCGACCGCACAACTTACCATTACTGGTTCAATTAAATTTGACGGGGCACAAGCGGATCGGCAAAACGAACAAACCGTTGAATTACAGAGACTCGCAGGAATTTCCGCTACCGATTTCGTCATCGTCGCCGGCTCAACTCAAGTCGAAGAAGAAGAAATTAGCCTGCAGGTAGTGCAGCAGTTAATTCCCAACATTCCGCAACTGAAACTAGTCATCGTTCCGCGACACCCTGAGCGATTCGATGACGTTGCACGAGCCATCGAACAAACCGGTCTTCTCACGCGTCGGCGTTCAACCATCATCAAGCCAGTCGATCCTAGTACCAAGGTCATTCTCGTCGATGCCGTCGGAGAACTCGGAGCTTGGTGGGGCTTAGCCGATATTGGATTCGTTGGCGGCAGCATGGGTAAACGCGGCGGACAGAATATGATCGAACCTGCGGCCTATGGCGTTGCCGTTTGTTTCGGACCCAATACAATCAATTTTCGTGACATTGTCGAAATGCTGTTGGCCGACGATGCCGCGCAAGTTGTGCATGATCACTCTGAATTTGAGCAATTTGTGTTGGCCGCAATCAAGGATCCTACGACGGCGAACCAAATGGGCCAACGTGCCAAACTGCTCGTCCATGCGCAACAGGGAGCTACCACGCGCAGTGTCGACATTTTATTTTCATTGCTCGACTAATCACCGCAAATACATCTATCTTGCGGGGCTCTGTGTGGTTGTCGATTCGGGAAAATGCAAACTATAATCACAGCTTGCCGAAAACTTTCCAATATTTCATTTGCCCCTAATTATTCATCTACATTTTACCCGTTGTGCCAAATAAGGAAATTCATCCGTGACATCCGGAAAATACTTGTTCACTAGCGAATCCGTCAGCATGGGACACCCCGATAAACTTGCTGACCAAATCTCTGATGGTGTTCTCGACGCACTCATTGCCGAAGATCCCTACAGCCGTGTTGCGTGTGAAACACTGGTCACGACAGGAATGGCGATGATCGCCGGAGAAATTACGTCCAAAGCTGAAATTAATTACCCACAAATTGTCCGCGATGTCATCCGCGAAGTGGGCTACACCGACGATGAAATGGGCATAGCAGCTGATACCTGTGCTGTCTTGACTTCGATCGATGCACAGAGTCCTGACATTGCTCAAGGCGTAAACGAAGATGCAGAATCTGATAAAGCTATCGGTGCCGGTGACCAAGGCCTCATGTTTGGTTTTGCCTGTCGCGACACTCCCGATCAACTGATGCCGTTAACAATCGCTCTATCACATCAAATCCTAGATCGTCTTAACCAAGCAAGATTTTCCAGTGAAGTCGATTGGTTGCGGCCCGACAGTAAAAGCCAAGTCACTGTTGAATATGATGGCTTTAAGCCAGTGCGCATCGACACGGTGGTTGTCAGCACCCAGCATACGCCTACCGTAGAAAATGATGATATCCACGAATTTATTATCAACAAAATAGTAAACCCCGTATTACCGGCCGATATGCTCGACGATAATATTACCTATCACATCAATCCGACCGGACGTTTTGTCACGGGTGGACCACATGGCGACTGTGGATTGACGGGACGCAAGATTATCGTCGACACGTACGGCGGCTGGGGCCGACATGGCGGGGGCGCGTTCAGTGGCAAAGATCCCACTAAAGTTGATCGTAGTGCGGCCTACATGGCTCGTCACGTTGCTAAAAATATTGTCGCTGCTGAATTGGCTGAACGCTGCGAAGTACAACTTGCTTACGCGATCGGTGTCGCGGACCCCGTAAGTATTCATGTTGATACACAAGGCACAGGCCAAGTCCCTGACAGCCAAATTTGCCAAGTGATTCGAGATTTCTTTTCACTAGCACCTAGCGGTATCATCAAATATCTCGATTTACGAAAACCAATTTATCGCAAGACTGCTGCCGGTGGTCATTTCGGCCGTAGCGAATTCAGTTGGGAATCAACCGATCGCGCCGAGGAATTAAAGTCACAGTTCTAAACACAGCAATCTGGATTCTATTGACGCCCGACGCCTACGTGCATTAACCTTCCACGATGTCTAGTATTGCTGTTCTACCCACCGGTTCCCCCACCAGCACATTGTTCGCCGTTATTCGACGCGGAGGAATGTTTGCCACGGCGATATTTGTAATGCTGGCTCAAGCAGTCCTCATTGTCAGAAACCCTGCGGGCACAACCACACTTAATCCGTCCTTTTTGTACGCCACACTTGTCGCTATCCTGTGCATCAACGGTGGCATTCGCCTTTGTACTTTCCACCCCCGCGACTCTCAAGCATCTTGGTTGAGTCGCGTTGTTTGGGTCACTCCGAGTATCATTGCCTGGGAAACGTTTATATTGATCTCCAACGCTACCGTCAGTAGCAGTCTCGTTGTTATGACCGGATTATTACTCGTCGTCGTCGAATGCAATTGGTGGATCGTTTCCTTAAGAAGACAATCGTCAAAACGACCACAACAGACAACCATCATCAAACAACAACTACTGTTTGACACAATCGATTCACCACCAGCATTCGCGGCAGACATCCTACCCCTAGATAATACCAACGAGATTGCCACAACATTGGCACTCCACGCTCAGCAGTCTTGGACTCGATTTTCCGATGACTCTGGTGAATCTATTACGGCCATCGAACGTGTACTCTTTGAACCTGGACAACGCCATCAAACGATTTATTTTTCGTTTGTGCCAAGTTTGATAGCGGTCCCCGAAATTACCACACATATTGTGGAAGGACCGCCTGCAACCATTCGTCTCGACGAAACACAAACATTTGGTGCTCGTTTGGAACTGAAACTCGGCCAAAAACATGAAGAGCCTATTGAATTAATTATCCAAATCGAGATGGTAGCGGTACGAACGGTCGCCGCTTGATGAATTTTGATTTAAGATAGAGAACCTGAAAACTCTATTTACCGAGAACCTTATGGCACGATGGCCCCGGAATTTTTGGACGTCCCTATTTACCTATGGATTGATCTTCGTGGTTTTCCCAACGTTAGCTTATCTAGCCTTTCGCTGGGTTCGTGGTGAACTATAACGAATACTGTCGCTATTGATGTGTTTCGGTGAAATCAACACACTATCAATAGCCACACAAAGCAGCTGTGCAAATATCTAGGAGCGGGATTAACATTTGGCCATGACCCCAACGCTGTCATCAATCGTCGAGCAACTCCGACAAGCAGGACAATCACACCTGCTCGATTTCGTAGACCAACTTAACGAAACCGAACTTCAGTCACTGTTGCAGCAAATCGCATATCTTGATTTCGAATTAGTTAATCAACTATTTACTAAATTTCGAGATGCAAACAATCCGCTCACTTCAAATATCAGTGCCACAAGCAGTCTTGATATCAGACCACCGGACGCATTGCGGTTAGATCAGGACAATACACCCAGCGGTGTTACGCGTAGTCAAGCGGTAATTGAAGGCGAACGCTTATTACGTGCCGGTAAAGTTGCGGCATTAATTGTTGCCGGTGGCCAAGGATCCAGACTAGGATTTGATAAACCTAAAGGGATGTTTCCCATCGGTCCAATTTCCCAGCGAACACTGTATGAAATGCTGGTTTATAAAATCGACGCCTTACAGCGACATTACGAAACCACAATCCCACTGCTGATCATGACCAGTCCCAGCGTACATGATGAGACGATAAGCTATTTTGAAGAACATGATTACTTTGGATTGAGTGATTCAATCGAGTTTTTTTGTCAAGACACACTGCCGGTTGTTGATTCTCAGTCTGGCCAGATACTTCTGCAATCACCCCACACCATCAGCGTAAGTCCCACTGGTCATGGGGGTATGATCGCAGCACTGGTCGCGGACAAACTACTCGATAAATGTCAACAAGCTGGTATCGAGCATTTCTTCTTTGGGCAAATTGATAATCCACTTTCGCCAATTTGCTGTGCTGAACTCATTGGTTTTCATAGTTTGACAGATTCCGCAGTGACACTTCAAGCGATCACAAAACAGAATGCACAAGACAAGACGGGAAACATTGTCCAAATCGATGACCGCATTCAGATGATTGAATACACTGAAATGCCACCACAACTTGCCGCACAAACAACCGCCGATGGGCAACTAAATTTCTGGGCCGCCAACATCGCCGTGCATATATTTCAAACGTCATTTTTGCAACAACTAGCCCAAAATCCTACGGCCCTGCCTTTTCACCCCGCACACAAAACTGTGGCACACATTGATCATCTCGGGAATCAAATCGATCCAGCAGAGCCGAATGCTATTAAATTTGAGCGGTTTATTTTTGACTCGCTATCGGTGTCACCCAAAACCACAGTTATTGAGGCGGACCGCAACCTCGTATTTGCGGCTGTCAAAAACCCCGTGTCGGCCAGTTTCAATACGGTCGACACCTGCCGACACGCTATCTCTGCGTTACACCGCAATTGGCTCATCGCAGCGGGTGTTCAAGTAGACGCGAATATTACAGTTGAAATCGACCCTTGCTGGGCTCGTAATGCTCAACAGGTCAGTGAGCGCTCTGATTTACCACCGACCATAACGGCGGATATATTCTTAACATCATCCAGCTCCACCGCGAGGTAGTCATTCTATGGTTTATGCCGTCATCATGGCCGGCGGGTCGGGCACTCGATTCTGGCCAGCAAGCCGCAAACAATCGCCAAAACAATTACTGAGCATTGACGGCCAACAAACACTACTAGAAGCAGCGGTCGCTCGACTCGATAATCTAGTTGCCTGTACGGATACACTTGTTGTTACAAATCACCGTCTCGTGGCTGCTGTGCGTGAGCTACTACCAGATTTACCGCGCACGGCGATATTAGGGGAACCAGCAAAGCGAGATACCACCGCCTGTATCGCCTTAGCGGCCGGTCTATTGAACATGCGGGACTCCGCTGCAACGATGTTGGTCATGCCTGCCGACCATTTGATTAAGCCGATCGAAGATTTTCAACACGCGGTCAAGCAAGGGATCCAATTGGTCAACACCGATCCGAATCGGCTCGTTACCTTCGGAATTAAACCCAGCTATGCAGCGGAGTCGTTCGGATATATCCGCCAAGGCAATAGCATTTCAACAGCAGAAAACCAGGGAAATGACACCGCGTTCGAAGTCCATGAATTTTGTGAAAAACCAGATCAAACCACGGCCCGCCGATATCTCGAACATGGCGGATACTATTGGAATTCCGGAATCTTTATTTGGCGGACAACTACAATTCTCAAAGCTATTGAGGAAAATGATCCCGCATTAATGGAACATATCAACGTTATCTGTAATGCCTATGAGAGCCCTGAGTTTGAAGAAATATTTCAACGTGAGTTTTCCGCGATTAAGGGCAGGTCTATCGACTACACAGTTCTGGAAACGCACGATAACGTCGTCGTCATTCCGACTGCATTTGAATGGAATGATGTGGGTAGTTGGCAGTCAATTGAATCCCTATTCCCCGTGGATGAAAACAACAATACGATCATCTCGAAGCATGTTTACGTAAAATCCACAAATAATATAGTATGGACATCCGAGGACCACTTAGTTGCCACGGTGGGTATTCATAATTGCATCATTGTCCATACGGCCAATGCCACGTTAATTGCCAATAAAGATGATGAAGAATCTGTACGAGAAGTTGTTACTATAATCGAATCACTTGGTTGGGAAAGTTTCTTGTAAGCTAACCGTTATGATGACATCATGAAATATTTAACCACCCTACTACTATTCAGTTGCGTTATAAGTTGTAACGCTCTTCTTCTACTAGGACAGCAGCGCGGTCAACCATCTGAAAACCCTCCAGGTAAATCCAATCCAGTGACCGACTTCATGAAATCTCCACTGCACTTCAATTTACGAACCAAAACGATTGGCGGTAAGCAGTTCTGGACAGATCTACGCATACAGGAGGGTTGGAGAATTCAGCAAAACATTTTTACCCAGCATTATCGATTGCTCGATCCAAAGGACATCCGTCATGAGTGGGGTGCGCTCAATAAATGCGAAGCGACCTTTAACCGATTTATTAGACTGGGATATATCCGTCCGTATAAAAAACGAGTCATTATTTTGTTGCATGGCATTATTCGTGCCCGGGGTTCAATGGATTCGATGGATAAATACCTACGCGAACGAATTGCCGGCAGCGTGCTCAACATGGCCTACGCCAGCACACGTGACACACTAGAACATCATGCTGAGGCGTTGCACAACGTACTAGCAAATATCCCCGCCGAATGTGACATTTCTTTTGTTTGTCACAGCATGGGAAACCTTGTCGTGCGTAGGTTTTTTCACCGGTGGCAAGATTCTAGGATTACTCGAGTGGTGATGCTAGCACCACCCAATCAGGGTTCTGCATTAGGAACGATGTTTCATAATTATCAGCTATTCGAAACAGTGTGGGGTATTTCGGGACAAGAAATCACTGCCGGATTTGAAGCACTCAAAACGAAGTTAGCCGTACCGCCATGTGAATTTGGTATCATTGCGGGAGTCTATTCCGGTAAGATCCTACAGAACAATTTGCTAGCGGGAGCAAATGACCTAGTGGTAACTGTCGAAGAAACAAAACTTCCTGGTGCCAGAGATTTTCGTTCAGTCGCCACAACTCATACTCGCATCATGACTAATGTTGAAGTCCAACGCTTGACCACCCTTTTTCTCCAACGTGGATATTTCGAAACCGCCACGACGCGCACACCACTTAAGTAATCATTAAAACGCATGCCCAATTTCCCAACTCTAGGTCGATTAGCCGCTATTGATTTTGGTACTGTCCGTATCGGAATTGCGATTACGGACCCTAGCCGCAATTTTGCGAGCCCACTGGAGAACTACAATCGGTCTGACCTGCACGGCGATGAACTGCGCTTTCAACGACTTGTTGAAGAAGAAGATATCGTTGGATTCGTGGTTGGATTACCTATCAATACCGATGGGCGAGAAACACCCAAAAGTCGCGAAGCCCGTTCCTTTGGTGACTGGCTAACCGCAGTTACACAAATACCTGTGGTCTATCACGACGAACGATTCTCAACATCCATGGCTCACGAATTGATGATTGCGGCGAATGTTAAAGCCAGCAAACGTAAGAAGCATCTCGATATGATAGCCGCACAACAAATCCTGCAATCTTACTTATCGCAATAACACACGTTTGAACCAGCTTTGTGCTTATTGCTCGTTGCTGACTGGATCAGCTTTTTTCATTTCGTCGATCAACGATACGAATAATTCGGCGGGCAACGCATAGGAAGAAACACGGGAGGCTCGAGCAATGTTAATGCCAACCGTTTTTCCCGCTAAATCAACAATCGGACCGCCACATTCTTCCGGTTGTAAAACCGTATCATGTTGCAACACTGACTCAAAACCAGTGCGCCGTTTACTTAACGCACCGCCTAATTTTTGCTGTTCCACCGCGCGCGTACCCGCTATGTCCGATTCCCGTCCAAGTATTGGTTCGACAGCCATCTCTTCGCCAGCGCGAATAATTAGCAACCTAATTTTTTCACCTGGTAGATGAGCTCGTACTACCTTGATCAATTCATCACGGCTATTGATCTCCGTATCGTTGACCTGCAAAATAATGTCTCCACGTTTCATTCCAGCTTCTTGAGCAGCCGTATTTGGAAACACTCGTTCCACAAAAGTGCCTTGCGGTGATTCGCCTAGCAGGACACCCAGTAGACCTCCTTTAATGGATCGAGGAGCCACACTCACAACGCCAAAGGCGACAGGTGTTTCAGCAATCCCTGGCGTAACCAACCAACTTCCAATGACTGGCGTTTCGGTATTCCATTGGGCCGCTTTCAATTTTTTTGCGGACACCTTAAGCATCGCCAAATCCAATTTTGGGCGATGTGATATAAGTTCAGCCTCCACGACTTTTCCATTGGGCAAATGACAATCCAGTGGAAACTTAATATCGTCGGTAATGACTTGGGTGGCTTTAGTCAAAATGTATCCATCGGCGCTGACAATCGTGCCTAATGCAACAACCTTGTGGCCAGCATGTAATGCCACCGCACACCCCGCTCGCTTAACAACAGGATTGAACGCCTTGCGGATTTCGCGGTAGTTACGTTCATGAACGCCGGCCGGACGAAAGGCTGCTATGTAATTTACCCAATTCGTGTATTCTACCGCCGTCGGTCGCGTCGGTAATTTTCGCGTGCTACTATCGCTCGGCTTCGGTTCTTCAGGTTCGGGTAGAACATTGCCACCTGCTCGACCAATCTTGATCGTCAACACTAATGCTTCACCATCGCGTTGAACCGTGACTTTAATTTTTTCACCTGGTCGATGGATGCGGACTGCAATAACTAACGCATCAAAATTTTGGATGTCATTATCACCAAACTTAATAATGATATCGTTGACCTTAAGTTCAGCACGATCTGCCGGACTACCTTTTACAATCCCACCAATAACCGCACCTTCAACCGCATTATCTTCTTCCGCACTACCCTGCACACCGATAAACGGCGAACCCGGAATATCACCCCAATCTTCGGTTGCCACCATCCGCTCCCAACCTGTTTGAAAAGCGACGATCGGAACATGGACGTTGTGAATTAACTCTTGACCGATACGGCTGTGAATCCCAACAACCTTGCCATCCATACCGAATAACGGACCACCGGAATCTCCACCAATCAATGTGCAGTCAGTCGTTACCACATCATCAAACCGATGAATCACACGACCTAATCGCACAACAGGCTTACGATCTGACTGGTAGCCACCAGGGTGTCCGAGCGCAAGCACCCATTGTCCGAGTGAAGCGGAATCAGCATCTGCCATTTCGGCATACGGCCAATTATTAGCCTCCCAATTTTCATCCGTTATTTTCATTAAACCGGCATCGAGGCCTCGATTGAGGCCAAGAGTACGACCTCTGACAATTGTACCGTCGGTCAGGATAACTCTCGCAGTTCGATTTGGTTTTCCAGAAACATGTGCGGCCGTCAAAATATATCCATCAGGGCTAATCAATACGCCACTACCCTGTGCAGCACCAACTTGAATACCAACCGTCGTCCTAAGAACAGTATCTGCAAGCGATTTTACATGCGACTGCATCGATTCTAATTGGCCAACGGTCGTTGGGGTCTTCCCAGCGAAAATGGGTTGCAAAGCCGAGTTCACCGATAGCCCAACAGCTTTTGCCTTGGTAGTGTTTTCTTGGCCCGATACCGTCATCGACGACAACAGGGTGATCATCATGAGCGAAAACATGAACCGAACGGATTGTGAATAAGAGTAGCCGCGAGGCGAGTATTTTTGGCCAGTCGAGGAAGAATCAATCATAGGTTACTGCTTACCAATAAAAATAAATGACGTGAAACAAGGTTCCTCGTTTATTATTGCTTGTATTGGGCTAAAATACAGGCACTATAGTCTACATTTTCGGGTGAAAGTTGGGAATCGAAGGCGCTTTGTAGAGCCTGGTAGGCTTAATTAGAGTACTATTCTGTGGTTCCGCTAATATTACGCCGTAGAGGCAATCAATATCCTATTGGTACACTACCTTCATCCAAATGACTAAACGTCTCATCATCGGTTGCGGTTATCTTGGATTCCGCGTTGCCAAACTCTGGCAAATACTTGGACATGATGTACATCTACTCACGCGCAGCGAACAAACTGCTGCTATGTTTGAGCAACAAGGATTCACTGCCCACCTAGGTGACGTAACGCAATTGAGCTCGCTCGACCATTTCCCCGCTGCTACGGAAGTTTTGTACGCCGTCGGGTTTGATCGTGCTGGAAACTACGACATCCATGATGTCTACTGCCAAGGCTTAAAAAACGTCATCGAGCGATTGCCGCAAGCACCTAATCGTTTTATCCACATCAGTTCGACAGGCGTCTACGGGCAAATCGACGGTAGCTTAGTCGATGAAGAAACGCTAGCCGAGCCGTTGCGACCTGGGGGAACGGCAGCGTTGGCGGCTGAGCAAGCTCTGAGGCAAAGTTTGCTGTCTACGTCTGCAGTAAGCTTAAGACTAGGCGGAATATATGGTCCTCGGCGTGTGCCATATTTAAAACAAATTGTTGCGGGTGAACCACTGGCCGTACCTTCCCAAGGTTGGCTCAATCTCTTGCACGTCGAAGATGCAGTTCAAATCATTGAACTATTATGCCAAGCACCTCCGCAACATGATCTCTATCTTGTCACCGACGGAGTGCCTGTTCTACGGCAAGACTACCTCAATGAAATCGCACGATTGCTGCAAGCGCCAGAAATTACGTGGGCGCCGAGTAATCCAAACACAGCCGTTGCCCAACGAGCACTCGGTTCAAAACGTATCAACACTCGGCGGTTTGTCGATGAACTGAAATATAATTGGAAATACCCTAGTTACCGCGAAGGACTAGCAAGCATTTTGTCGAAGTGACGGCCGGTTGTGGTGCAAACGAAATCAGCAATTAAGAATTATCGCAGCTTGCGCATTTTTCACATTGGTATAAATTCGTGGTTTTCTTGATTATGGCGAGGCGGTTCGTATGGCTTGAATCGTGCCGACTCTCAAATTAGAATTGAACCAACTTGATAATCTTTTTCTTTAACCCCCCAAATGCAATTCTTATGCTGGAACGAAAACCACTGTTTCCAAACGTTATTGAACTCAACTACCAAGCCGGTTCGGTTTTCGGCTGTAACGTTTACCTGATCTATGACGAAGACGAGTGGGTGTTGATTGATATTGGGTATGAGGAAGTCGTGAATGAGGTGGTCGACATCATTCGTGGCCTCGATTTCCCATTTTCTAAATGTAAAGCACTCATTGCGAGCCACGCCGATGTCGACCATATCCAGGGATTGTCATTGCTGAAGCAAGCCATCAAAGCTCCGGTCGCGGCCCATCCATTGGCAGCCGTTTCTTTACGGAAAGCGGACAAGCTTAAAACATTCGCACAAATCGAAGCGCAGGGAATTGACTTGCCATTGCCGCCTGTGGAAGTCGAACAACTGATTGATGACGGTGATAAAATTACAATTGGTAATTTAGAACTCGAAGTTTGGTTGACTCCTGGGCATACCGACAGCCAATTAAGCTTCCGGCTCGGCGATTTGTTGTTTAGTGGTGACAATATTTATCGAGACGGGTGCGTCGGCGCGATTGATGCCCATCACGGCAGTGACCTCGACGCATTTATCTCCTCCCTCCTGCGAATTCGTGCTAGCGACGTCAAGTGGCTATTACCCAGTCATGGACCAATTTTCCGTAAGGACGAAGAAATGCTAGACAAAACTATTTCCCGTCTCGAAAGCTATCGACACATGGCCGACTTTGGTACCTGTGCGAGCGATTGGCCATTAATGGACGAATGGGAACGTGAAGTTGCCGAGGGCAAATTACCCACGTAATCTGTTTGAAAGTATTCCAGCAAACTTAAATTCTTCTTTTGGTTTAGAGGTGACAAATGTCCGACGATCTATTTTCGCTGCTGCAAGAAATTGTCCGCATTCCCAGTGTCAACCCGATGGGGCGCGATGTTCAAGGAGACATCTATCTCGAAACCAAAATGAACGATTGGTTAGATAATTGGTTTAATGAGTTGGGCGTTGAATATCGACGGCAAACTTTAGAACCAGGACGTGATAATGTTATTGCGATTGTCCCCGGAAGCAGTGTCTCAAATGATGGCGGTAAGGTGCTGATGCTTGAAGCACATCAAGATACGGTTCCCATCGACGGCATGACGATTGATCCATTTGATCCCGTCATGAAGGACGGTCGGATGTATGGCCGTGGCAGTTGTGATATCAAAGGTGGTATGGCTTGCATGTTGACGGCGTTTAAACGATTAGTCACTGAACAACCGGACAATGTACCCACGGTTGTGATGGCCTGCTCTGTCAACGAAGAGTATGGCATGTCAGGCGCAGATATCATGCCGCTGTTGTGGCAAGACACCGAACAAAAATGGTTTGCCGAACCCGCTGGCGTTATTGTGGCAGAACCAACCATGCTCGATGTTGTTGTAGCCCACAAAGGAGTGACTCGATTTCTCGTCGACGTAACCGGTAAAGCGTGTCACAGTTCGCAACCTACGCTAGGCCAAAATGCTATCTACCGTATGGCGCGCATCATTTCGGTACTAGAAGACTATGCGTTAAATATTGTGGTAACACTAAACGAACATCCACTGGTATCTAATCCCACACTGAGCGTTGGCATGATTGGTGGCGGCATTAGTATTAACACAGTTCCAGATTACTGTTCGATCGAAGTGGGTCGTCGCGTCTCGCCTGGAGAAAGCCCCACTGTAGCCTTTGACCACATTGAAACTCATGTGCGTCAGGCGTTAAACAGCGAAGAATGGGTCGACGATATTACGTTTCACAAACCGACTATTTCCAAAAGTGGATTAAACGATGATACCAATGGTGAGTTTGCCGAATACCTTTGCGGCGTCGTTCAAACTGCTGGGCACAGTGGCCAACGCATTGGCGTACCGTATGGTACGGATGGACAAGCGTTTTACCGAGCCGGTGTACCGACGGTGGTTTTTGGACCTGGTTCGATCGATCAAGCGCACACTAAAGACGAGTGGGTCGAACTGCAACAACTCGAAGCGGCGGCAGAATTGTATTACCAAATGATTCTACAATTTGGGGCATAACCAAACTCGCAGTAACTGCTCTCCATCCACAACCTAGGACAAACATTCAGTTTTCTAGAATACATCCAAGCGGAAGTGATGACCCCAATGATAGCGACGTGCTTGAGGGTAGAAATTGTGCCACTGCTTGTTGTAAACAGGCGTTCGCATTTCTTGTGGATACCGATGATACATACTTTCGTAACTCCGATAATATTCCTGGCCCCAGTAATTCTGAGGGTAATAAACGTATGGATAGTGATAGAAGCGGTTCCAATTGTATTGGCTATATGCGCTACCCCAACGTTGACCGTACGCGCGTTCCTGAGCGTCGACATTACTACTAATGCAAGTACCTAGAAGTGCTGTGCAAGCAGCAATCAGGAGTATTTTTTTGAATCCAAACTTAGCCATCGACCGTTCCTCTCAAATGCACAACCTTTTTTAGTCTCTGTAGAGCAATAACTAATACCCTACAAATATATTCTTCGGCGTACCGATTGACCGTAATTTAAGGAATATTCGGTAGAATCCGAAAAGGCCTGACAATCCTTACACTTTAATTTCAATTCCGAACCCCTAAAACGAGCGAAAACAGACTGCGGGAGAACGACAAAAATAGCTCAATGCCTATTGATGCATCGTTGTTTTTGCATCAGAATGACCCCTGTCAACCTCCTAGATTTAAATGCCAAAAAAGCGTTCGAACAAGTTCGAACTATTTATGCTATCCAGACCTAGAAGGGCATTTTTTTTTGGATATCCTTGTGATTTTTTTCACAAGGATGCGTTTTTCACTTAGAAAAATAGATAAAGTGAAAATAGTCCCTAACCGGTAAATGGCCACTTCAAAACTCATCCAATGCGATCACACACAACCACAGCTGGGTTAGATTTGCCAATTAGCGGGCGTCCAGCCCCAACAATTAGCAGTGCCAACGCTGTAACCCGCGTTGCCTTGGTTGGTGATGATTATGTCGGTATGAAGCCGTCGCTAGCGGTCGAAGTGGGACAACAGGTCAAATTGGGAGAACTGTTATTCCACGACAAAAAAATGCCGACTGTGCAACATACTTCACCCGCTTGTGGAACGGTACGGGAAATAAACCGCGGCGCCAAACGTAAGTTTGAGTCGCTCATCATTGAAATAGATGGTGATGAACAAGTTGAATTTAATGCAATCGGCCATGACCTTGGGCAACTCAACAAATCATACCTCGTCGATATCCTAACTCGGTCTGGGTTATGGACGAGCCTCCGCACACGTCCGTTCAGCAATACAGCTGACCCGGCCACCACACCATCTTCCATTTTCGTAACAGTGATTGATACCGAGCCATTGGCGGTCAATCCAGAAATTGCGATCAGTCAAAAGAGTGATGCATTCTTAGCCGGTTTACGAGCGCTCACGCAACTTGCGCCAACCGTGCATGTTTGCATCGGCCCCACAGTCGATATTCCTGGCGAGCAAGTCGACGGAGTTGAATTCCATTGCTTCCATGGCCCCCACCCCGCTGGTTTACCGGGCACACATATTCACATGGTTGATCCGGTTGGTCCCAATCACCATGTTTGGCACATCAATTATCAAGACGTCAGTGCCATCGGGACGTTAATCACAACTGGCATTTTAGATGTTGAACGATTCATTTCACTCGGTGGCCCTGTTGTTTCGAAACCACGATTATTGAGCACTCGATTGGGAGCAAGCATTGGCGAGTTAACGGCAAGCGAGTTAACGGGTGAGGATAATCGAGTCATTTCAGGCAGCGTCCTTTCCGGTCGAGCAACAACACCCAACACAGATTACTTGGGCCGGTTTCACAATCAAATATCCGCCTTGGCCGAAGGCCACCAACGTGAATTCCTTGGCTGGCAAAAGCCTGGGTTCAATACATTCAGTTTTTCTAGAGTCTTTGCATCCACATTCACTCCCAGTAAAAAGTTCGCCTTCACCACTTCCAGCCAAGGTGAACACCGAGCGATGGTGCCCTTTGGCACATACGAAAAAGTTATGCCTCTGGATATATTACCGACTCAATTGTTAAGAGCATTGATTACGCAAGACACCGAAGAGTCACAACTATTAGGATGTCTCGAATTAGCTGAAGAAGATCTTGCTTTATGTACTTTTGTCTGTGCTGGCAAGTACGAATACGGCAATATTCTTCGTGACAACCTACACATTATCCAAAAAGAAGGCTGACTACTTTCTTATCGCCATTAATATCAATCCAAATTCACTCGACACTGTAAACCGAAACAATCCATGCGTTGGCTAAGACAATTTCTTGATAAACAAGCACCTCGCTTTGATGAGGGCAAGTTGAAGAAACTGCGCCCGTTGTACGATGCAACGGACACATTCTTGTTTACCCCGGGAATTGCCACCTCCGGCGCCAGTCACGTCCGAGATGGGCTCGACACTAAACGATTGATGGGACTTGTCGTATTGGCACTCGCACCATGTGTTTTTATGGCCTGTTTCAACACGGGTTACCAAGCAAATCTTAGTTATTCACATTACGCTCAATCATCGCAATCTGAACTGACTGAGTCGCAACCCGACGCACTTCTATTAAGTTCTGATGCTACCGCAACACCGATTAATCCAGAGGTCGCCGACTCGCCTTCCTCAGCATCAACCGCAATTTCTGCGTCTGATTTATTAGGTTGGCGATATTGGATTGTGGGTGAACCCGATCCAAGTTCATTCATCAGCAACTTCCTGCATGGTGCCACCTACTTCTTGCCAATTTACTTGGTCTGCATGGTTGTCGGTGGATGTTGTGAGGCCATTTTCTCAATCATCCGAGGCCATGAAATCAACGAAGGTTTTTTGGTCACGGGTTTATTGTTCCCCTTGACCTTGCCGGCTTCGATTCCCTTATGGCAAGTTGCGATAGGCATCGCCTTTGGCATTGTCATCGGTAAAGAAGTTTTCGGTGGCACTGGTCGAAACTTCCTCAACCCAGCACTCACCGCCCGCGCGTTTCTATATTTTGCCTACCCTGCACAAATTTCTGGGGATAAAGTTTGGAATGCCTTAGGGGCCACTGACGGCATCAGTGGCGCGACAATTCTAGGGGAAGTTGCCGCCAGCGGAAATCGGGTTGGCGGATTAGATACCCTCAGCAGTTTTAATCTCTCGGAACACTTCATCGGATTCACCTTAGGGTCGATGGGAGAAACTTCCACTCTGTGTTGCCTAATTGGAGCCGTCCTCTTAATCGCAATGGGGATCGGTTCGTGGCGCATCATGCTTTCCGTTTTGCTTGGGGGCCTAGGAACTGCCTGCTTCTTGAACGTTTTAGGCGGGAACAACAGCGCAGCCATGTTTGCCATGAATCCACTACAACATTTAGTCGTCGGTGGTTTTGCTTTTGGACTTGTCTTTATGGCAACCGACCCAGTATCTGCAGCGATGACAACCGCTGGTAAATATTTCTACGGAGCACTCATAGGCGTCATGGCGATTTTAATTCGAGTGGTCAATCCCGCTTATCCAGAAGGAATTATGTTGGCGATTTTGTTTGGCAATGTATTTGCGCCGTTGATCGATTATTTTGTTGTCCAACGTAATATAGGTCGACGCAAACGGCGTTGGGCTACGCAAAACCCACTTGAGGGAGACAACTAATGAACCGCGACTCCATCAAAAATACGTTAGTCGTCTCAAGCTTACTCTGCATTATTTGCTCCGTCCTAGTGTCAGCCGCTGCCGTCGGCTTAAAACAAAAACAGCAACTCAACAAGGAACTCGATCAAAAGAAGAATATTTTACAGGTCTGCGGAATCCCATTCACGCCTGATTCCATTAACTCCCTTTTTAGCGAAAATATTCAACGCCGCTTGGTGGATTTGCGGACCGGTCAATATGTCGAGGAAACCGAAAACGGGCACTTAACCGTTAACACCTATACTCTAAAAAAGGGATTACAGACCGACACAACGAATTTAGACATAGACCCAGCTGGCTTAGGTGGTATTCGTGAAACTCATGCAGTTGTTTTTCTGTACGCAATAAAAAATCAGGTTATTATTCCCATTCGTGGTCGCGGCTTGTGGTCCACGTTATTTGGATATGTCGCGCTTGCCGAAGATGCAAGTACGGTTTCCGGCATTACGTTTTATCAACACGGGGAAACACCTGGTCTAGGTGGCGAAGTGGATAATTTTGACTGGAAAGCACAATGGGTTGGCAAGGCAGCCATCGAAGATGGTCAAGTCGTTATCGAAGTCAAAAAACAGGGACAAGTCACAGATTCACGACGTCAAATTGACGGCATAGCAGGTGCAACGATTACGACCCAAGGGGTCAACCGACTCGTTCGCTTCTGGCTAGGCGAACAGGGTTTCGGTAAATACCTCGCTCAACCTAATAAAATACAAACCACAACGCAAAAACAATAACAACTTAATAACCAACCAATGAACCACTTGTTCTCAGCATCCACGCTTCGACTGGATGATGGAACTAAGGAATTAACAATGGCTAGCAACAAAGCCAAAGACGTGCTCTTTGATCCCGTCTTGAAAGATAATCCAATCACGGTCCAAGTACTTGGCATCTGTTCTGCTCTGGCAGTCACGACCAAGCTCGATACCTCATTGACGATGTGCATCGCCGTTATTGTCGTTGTCGCATTTTCTAGTGCTGCGGTTAGCCTAATTCGAAACCACATTCCCTCAAGTATTCGCATCATTGTGCAGATGACCATCATTGCGTCGTTGGTCATTATCGTCGATCAGTTTCTCAAAGCATACGCTTACGATACCAGCAAACAACTGTCAGTATTCGTTGGATTGATTATCACCAATTGCATTGTGATGGGGCGTGCCGAAGGGTTTGCCATGAAGAACAACCCGTGGGACAGCTTTCTTGATGGTATTGGCAACGGCCTAGGTTACAGTTGCATCCTGTTAATTGTGGCTTTCTTCCGAGAACTACTTGGAAGCGGTACGCTATTCGGACTGCAGGTCATGCCTGACATATATGCCACCAATGGATTGATGTTGCTTTCACCGAGCGCGTTTTTCCTGATTGCTATCATCATTTGGATCGTACGCACACTGCGCCCAGAACAGATGGAGGAGGCCTAAGCGATGGCAGAACATTTGAGCATTATCGTTAAAGCAATTTTCATCGAGAATCTAGCGCTGTCGTTCTTTTTAGGCATGTGCACCTTCTTGGCTGTGTCGCAGAACGTCAAAACAGCACTCGGCCTCGGTGTGGCAGTCATTGTGATTCAAGGTATCACAGTGCCGGTAAACTATTTGATTTACCAATATCTACTATCCGAAGGCGCCTTGAGTTGGGCCGGATACCCCGAAACAAATTTAGATTTCCTCGGACTCATTAGTTACATTGGCGTCATTGCCGCCATGGTTCAAATACTGGAAATGACACTCGATCGCTATTTCCCTCCCCTCTATAACGCACTCGGAATCTTCTTGCCATTGATCACCGTCAACTGTGCCATTCTCGGTGGTTCGTTGTTGATGGTCGAACGCGATTTTACATTTATTCAAAGTATTGAATTTGGGATTGGCAGTGGAGTTGGTTGGGCCATGGCAATCGCCGCGTTGGCTGGAATTCGCGAAAAACTAAAGTACTCCAACGTGCCTCATGGCCTCCGCGGCCTCGGTATTACCTTTATCATCGTTGGTTTAATGGCATTAGCCTTTATGTCCTTTGGCGGCATTCAGCTTTAAACCTTTGTTCAACAACTTAAACACAGCAAAATAATGCAAGATACGCAAACAATTATCCTGGGCGTCCTGATGTTCACCACGGTGGTGATGACGCTTGTCGTCGTTATTCTGTTTGCTAAATCAAAACTAGTCGCTTCCGGTCCCGTGCAAATCACAATCAATGACCAAAAGACGATTGAAATCCCAGCCGGTGGGAAACTCCTTAGTGCACTCGCCTCTAACGATATCTTTGTTTCATCTGCCTGTGGAGGCGGAGGTACTTGCGCTCAGTGCAAAGTCGTTGTCCATGCGGGCGGGGGCGATATATTGGCGACGGAATGTGGTCACATTAACAAACGTGAAGCCCTCGCGGGTCAGCGACTAGCATGCCAAGTTGCTGTCAAGCAAGACATGGATATTGAAGTCCCACCCGAGGTCTTTGACACCAAAAAATGGGTCTGCACCGTCCGCTCAAATCGCAACGTTGCGACATTCATTAAAGAACTCATACTGGAATTACCCGCAGGAGAAGATGTTGGCTTTCAAGCTGGCGGTTATATCCAGATCGAGTGTCCGCCGCACACTGTTGAATACAAAGATTTCGATATCGAGAAAGAATACCACGGTGATTGGGACCAGTTTAATGTCTGGCGTTATAAATCTGTTGTGACCGAAGACGTCATCCGGGCCTATTCTATGGCTAATTATCCTGGTGAAACAGGTATTATCATGCTCAATGTGCGGGTTGCCTCGCCACACCCCAAAGCACCAACAGGCACACCTCCGGGGAAAATGTCCTCGTACATCTTCAATCTCAAACCAGGTGATCAAGTTACCATTTCTGGGCCTTATGGTGACTTTTTCATCAAAGAAACTGAATCGGAAATGGTTTATATTGGCGGAGGTGCAGGTATGGCCCCTTTGCGGAGCCATATTTTCGAATTGCTCAAATCACAATCCACCAATCGCAAGATATCATACTGGTACGGCGGTCGTAGCGCTCGAGAATTATTCTATATTGAAGAATTCCGCGACCTTGAAAAGCAATTCCCTAATTTTTCATTACACATCGCTCTGTCAGACGCTCTGCCCGAAGACAACTGGACAGGCTCCACTGGTTTTATTCACCAAGTTTTGCTCGATGAGTATCTGGCATCACATTCAGCTCCTGAGGATATCGAATATTATACGTGTGGGCCGCCAATGATGCTGCAGGCGGTACGATCCATGCTCGACGAACTTGGCGTTGAACCTGAAAATGTCGCCTTCGATGACTTTGGCGGCTAATCATAACTTATTGACGAATACCGCGCAACGTAATCGCATGCGCAAAGATGCGAATAACCGTTCAGGTGATTTATGAAACGAATATCTCCGTTCATGAAACTTACCATCGCATTGGTGTTGTTCTGTGCGGTGTTGTTGCTGATCCGAATACTCCAACCTGAACAACCCACTACCGCGCAAACAACACAGATAACCGCCGATACATCAAAGCAAAAACCTGCTAAGGTCATCCTCCGCGGCAAGACAATGGGGACAACCTTCGCAATCACGATTGAAGGGTTCACTGACGCTCAGCGGTTGCCAGAAATTGAGTCCGCCATTAAGCAACGATTGGTCGATATCAACCAGATCATGTCGACCTATATTCCTGCATCGGAAATTTCGCAATTCAATCGTTCGCAAACCACCGATTGGTACAACGTTTCAAAAGAACTATTGGAAATTGTACAGTTAGCACAGTCCATCAGCGTACAATCTCAAGGCGCATTTGATATCACGGTCGGCCCCGCGGTAAACCTCTGGAATTTTGGTCCCCAAACCGAAGCGAGCAGCACCGATCGCAGCGTCATTCCTACCGCAGATGATATTGCTCAAGTGCTCAAGCATATCGGCTATCAACAACTGCATACACGTGAAAACCCACCCGGATTAAAGAAAGATGACCCCCAGTTACAGATGGACTTAGCCGCTATCGCTAAGGGGTATGCTGTCGATCAGATTATTGAATTGCTCGCAGCCATGCAGCTCGACATACAATACATGGTTGAAATTGGTGGGGAAATTCGGACCGTGAGCCATCCTCAGAATCGCGATGATCAACGGACATGGCGATTAGGAATCCAAAACCCAGCTGGGCAAGCGGGTGCCGCTGAGCGAATCGTTGCCGTTAACAATCAAGCAATTGCAACATCCGGAGACTATGTAAACTACTATGAAATCAAGGGAGTGCGGTATTCACACACGATCGACCCAACCACAGCTATGCCAGTACAGCATCCCTTAGCCTCGACGGTGGTGATTACCGACACTTGTGCTGCAGCGGATGCTTGGGCAACTGCCCTATTGGTACTTGGGCCCAAACCAGCCTATGATATAGCTAATAAACACGACCAACCATTTGCCGCATTGTTAATCACGCGTAGCAAAGACCAACTCCGCTGGATACCCACTCGCGGCATGGAGTTATTCTTGGAATAATCGAAAGCACCTTGATCCATGTCTTTTATTGAACTCGTACTAATTTCATGTGGCGTTTTTGGTGGCGTCATCTTAGCGATGGCTGTGGGCGTCATTTTTGGCAATCGTCAGATCAAGGGAAGTTGTGGCGGCCTAGCTGGCATGAAAGATGAGCATGGCAACTCTATGTGCGACGTTTGTTCGATTCCCGTCGACGAGTGCCCAGAAATGCAACGCGAGACGTGTGATGAAAAAACAGCTAGCGAGCTCGAATGAACCCACTAGCTGCTGCAAAACGCACACCTTGGTTTCCCCACACATCGCTTTCCTCTGCTTAAAAAACTCTCGTTCTCTTCGTTCCAAAGGTTCAACATGTCCAAGGCCACGTTATCGCTCGCTTAATGTATCAGCGGTGGTGACAAACGTGTGGCACAACTATCGTAATCCATCTTTTCTTAGGTTGCTCAATGCGTAATAATTTGACCGGTAAAATTAACAACCCCTAAGAACAACAACACGTTTGATATGAAGATTTTCTTCTCAGTTGGTGAACCCAGCGGCGACTTACATGGGTCGAACTTAATTCGTGAAATGCTGCACCGCGACAATAGCATCGAGTGCGTTGGCTTCGGCGGTCCCCTGATGCAACAAGCGGGATGCACACTACTATTTGATCTCACTCAATTCGCCGTAATGTGGTTCGTCAAAGTCTTGCTTAACCTACATCGGTTTATCGGTTTTGCCCGGCAGGCTGAACGGTATTTCAAGGAAAACAGTGTCGACGCCGTAGTGTTAATTGACTATCCCGGATTCAACTGGGTTATTGCTAAGAAAGCAAAGCGGCATGGAATTCCCGTATTCTATTATGGTGTACCCCAGTTATGGGCTTGGGCTCCGTGGCGAATACGCAAGATGCGAAATCGCGTTGATTATGCCTTATGCAAACTCCCGTTTGAGGAAAAATGGTACCGCGACCGCGGTTGCAACGCACGCTTTGTCGGGCACCCATTTTTTGATGAAATGGAAAACCAAAAACAAACCATTGATCAAGAATTTTTGATCCGCCAACGAGAGATACCTGGCAAATTGGTGACTTTACTACCTGGGTCGCGGCAACAAGAAGTTGAAGGACAACTCAAGTGGTTTCTTAAAGCCGTAACCACGGTCCAACGGGAAGTGCCGGATTCTCGATTTGCAATCGCCAGCTTTAATCAAACTCAGGCTGACTATGCCAGCAAATTCGTCGCCAAATCTGGTTTAAATATTGAAATCCATGTCGGCAGAACTCCCGAATTAATGCAAGCCGCACATTGTTGCTTGGCATGTTCCGGTTCCGTTTCATTGGAACTCATGTACCATCACACACCAACGGTTATTTTATATCACGTAAATCGATTTCGGTACTTTCTTGGCAACCATCTCATTCGAGCACGCTACATCACACTCGTGAATCTGATTGCATCATCCAATCCGTTCTTACGCACTAAAGAGATGTGGCATCCAAATTTACCGGGTGGCGAAGACATTCCAATGCCAGAATATCCAACGTGTACCGATAAGTCCTCTGAAGTCGCTGACCACCTCATCCAGTGGCTAACGGACCCACAATGTTTTGCTCACAGCGTTGAGCACTTGAAGACCCTAGCGAGCCAATATGCCACTAGTGGTGCATCACGGCGTGCCGCTGAGTTTATTCTGACAACGCTGACCCAGAATACTATCACTGATGTCCCTCAAGCGGCATAATCTATTGATAGATGTCCATCAAATATTCAACTCGGCGATATATTACTTTGTCACAGGAAGCAGTTTAGATGCTAGGGGAACCTAAAAACACACCCTACGATTTGCGATTCAAATTTCTAGGAATCGCTATTCGCATCCACCCCGGGTTCTGGGCCATTTGCGTCATTCTCGGATTTATGATGAGGATGAACGCGCCAACTACACTACTATTTGTGTTTAGCGCGGCGGTGTTTCTATCACTATTAATTCACGAAATGGGTCACGCCTTGGCATTTCGTCGCTGCGGAATCCGGGCCCATATCGTCCTCTACCATATGGGTGGCGTAGCCGTTCCCACAGGGATGGAATCCTATTTCGACCATACATCTGGATATACCTCCAAACAAAAATTATTTGTTACGGCGGCCGGCCCAGGTATGCAAATCTTAGCGGCATTGTTAGTCATCGTAGCCTTACGCGCGATGGGGAAGACTGATGGATTTCTCACGGAGCATGTCGGAATACCCGCTCGGCTAACCGCTGACCCCTCCGGCACGCTCGACAATATAATCATGTCTCTAAGTCGAGATGACCTCGCATGGGATCTGCGGCACATGGATGAACAAATGCAAGCACTATTCGCATCCGCCGATACGAATAATGATCAATTGCTATCTTTGGCCGAACATGACGTATTTCAGCCGCCGGGATCAGAAAAACTACGTGTAACGTCGGTGCGTGACATACGTCGTATGGAGAAGATGATCCAAGCCCCTGTGGTCATTAAAGCCGAGCACAAAAATCGATTCATTGGTGCAGAACGCGCATTATTAGATGCTGCTGGTGTGGGGGACGATGGTTTGATTCGCATATCCGATTTGCAGCAGACGTTACAACATCAAACATCATTCGAATCGGATCTCCTCAATAAATTTGTCTATATTTTCGTGATGATTAGTTTGTTCTGGGCAATCTTAAATCTCGCCCCAGTCTATCCGCTCGACGGCGGACAAATTACTCGTGAGCTATTAGTGCTCTTCAACGTCCACAACGCGATTCCAAAATCGCTCTTAGTCTCTGCAGCGACAGGTGTGGCCATCGGAATCTGGGGATTAGGTAACAATCAAATATTCTTGACGATGATGTTTTTCATGATGGCATATTCGTCATATCAATTACTGCAACGCTTCCAACGCGGTTATTGAACGGCTGTTTTTTTGCCACTCCAGTACCAAGCCAGAATAGTGCCGGTGAACATACAGAAAAAGGTGTAGAAGGCGGGGGCTATAGCAACACTGGGATTGGTCGGAAAAAGTTCGCTAGCCAAAGTTGCTCCTAAACCAGCATTTTGCATCCCCACTTCCAAGGTGAGTGCTCGTTGCATACCGGGCGTGAGCTTCAATAACTTACCCCCAAATTGACCGCAGCAATAGCCAATCAAATTAATCAGCAACAGCGCCACTAACAGGCTGCTTTCCAATTGACTAAGATTGTCTCGAGACGTGCCCACAACGGTCGCAATGATAACAAGAATACTCAAATTGGCGATGATCGCGCCGATAGATTTTGCTTGCTTTTCAAACTGAGGTAACAGTCGACCGAGCATAAATCCACCGACCACGGGA
>Ga0315334_10000466_pt1 | contig 24822 bp, 18 predicted proteins | sample M150034915metaG_FD_205555 | JGI IMG/M metagenome (GOLD analysis project Ga0315334, IMG submission 205555) | Ammonia-oxidizing marine archaeal communities from Monterey Bay, California, United States - M1 500m 34915 | ecosystem: Environmental > Aquatic > Marine > Intertidal zone | place: USA... | reverse complement strand
CGGCACCTTGGTCACCCGGATCTTGCGACCCTCAGCGAACGCGTCAGCCTCGGCCAGGCCCACGTCGGCGATCTCTGGTTCGGTGAACACCGCCGAGGCCGCCTTGTCGTAGTCCAGCATGCGGTGCGGCCGGTCCTCGGTCAGGCCCATGGCGTGCTCGGCGATCTTGCGACCCTGCATCTGGGCCACCGACGACAACGGGAGCTTGCCCGACACATCGCCCGCCGCGTAGATGTGGGGTATCTCGGTGCGGCAGTACTGGTCGATAGGGATGTAGCCGCCGTCGGTCTCGATGCCCACGGCGTCCAGGCCCAGGCCGTCGCTGTTGGGGATCGACCCCACGGCCAGGATCACGTGGCTACCCTCGGCCACCCGACCGTCGTCGCAGTGAACGGTGACCCGCTCACCGTTGCGAGTGGCCGACAGGGCACGGGCCCCCTTGTACAGCCGGACGCCCCGACGCAGGAAATCGGCCTCCAGCGCGGCAGCCACCTCGGGATCCTTCTGGGGGAGTACCTGCTGGCGACTGACCAGCAGCGTGACCTCGCAGCCGTAGGACTTGAACATGTGGACGAACTCCACCCCGGTGACCCCCGAACCGATCACGATCACGTGCTCGGGGAACTCGGTCGGTGGGTAGGCGTCACGGGTGGTCAGGATCCGCTCGCCGTCGACCTCGGCGAAGTCCGGGATCCTCGGCCGGCTCCCGGTGGACAGGACCACCACGTCGGCCTCGATCTCCTCCAACCCGTCGGCCGTCTCGGCCACCACCTGGTGGGGGCCCTTGATCGAGCCGGTGCCGTCGATGATGCGGATGTTCTGGCTCTCCAGCAGCGACGTGGTGGAGCGGTGGATGCGTTCCTCGATCCGGGCCAGACGTGTGGCCAGATTGTCGACGTCGATCCGGGGGCTGACGTCGCCCAGACCCATGCCACCAGCCCGGGCCAGAAACGACATCGCGCCACCGGTGGCGATCATGGCCTTGGACGGGATGCAGTCCCAGAGGTGGGCGGCGCCCCCGATCACGTCACGCTCGATGATCGTGACCTCGGCGCCGTGACGGGCCGCGTAGGTGGCTGCCGAGTTGCCCCCGGGTCCGCCACCAATCACCACGAAACGAAGACGCCGCATTACCGGTAAGGCTAACCATCGGCACCCGGGCCGACTCCTAGTCTGACGTGGTGGGCCTCCTTCGACGATTCGGACTCCTCTTCGGCATTCGTCGCCGCACGCTCTCCAGCGCCTGGTCGCTGATCGTCGCAGGCGACCTCCGTGGGGTCCTCCGACGGTCCGTCAGGCGGATCTCCCACCTCCGCCCCGTCGCGCTGATCGGCCACGCCGAGTGGCGACGACGGTACGTGGACCTCACCGACACCGATCGGGCACGGATACTCGCCCACCCCTCGGCCATGACCTTCACCGTGACGGTCGGGCTGGGAGACGGCGCCGGTGCCACGCTGGCCTCCTTGGACGGCCAGCTCCACGAGAACTGGTCGACCAGCCCGGTGGCGATTCGGATGACGGGTCGCTGGATCATCGAGCTGGACGCGGGCGTCGTCCTCCACGAGGCGGCGTTATGGGCGCTGGCCGCCTCCATCGATGCCGACCCGGACCTTCGGCTCGTCTACGCCGACCATGACCACCTCGACGTCGATGGCCGACATGGCGATCCGTCGTTTCTCCCCGACTGGAATCCGGAGCTGTTCGCCGGTCTGGGCCGGATCAGCTCGCTGACGGCCCGACACCCGGACGTCGACCCGAACATGATCACAGCGCTCGATGCGGAAACGGTTGCACACCTCCCCCTCCTGCTGGCCAGCAGCCCGACGCCGTCCCCGGGCTTCGCGTCCCCGACCCCGACCCCTACGCCGACCAAGCCACTTCCCCGAGTGTCGATCCTGATCCCGACCAGGGACCAGGGCCCACTGCTCGAAACCTGCCTGCGAAGCATCCGCGGGCTCTCCACTCATCCCGACGTCGAGTTGGTCCTGGTCGACCACGAGACCACCGAGATCCAGGCCCGCCGGGTCATCGACGGCCTGGTTGACGACCCGGATGCCGTCGTGATCGAGCACCGGGGGCCGTTCAACTTCGCCGCCATGATGAACCGGGCCGCCGACGCGGCAACCGGCGACGTCCTGGTGCTGCTCAACAACGACACTGAGGTGGTGTCGGCCGGCTGGCTGGAATCGATGGTTGCCCATCTGGAGCGCCCGGGCGTCGGCGTGGTCGGGGCGCTGCTGCTTTTCACCGACGGGACGATCCAACACGCCGGAGTCCATCCCGGGCTCGGCGGTCTGATGGGCCATGGCCACAAGCACCGTCCCGGCGATGATCCCGGTCACCTCGGACGGCTCAGGGTGGCCCACCGGGTGGCTGCAGTAACCGGAGCGTGTCTGGCCATCCGGACCGACCTCTGGCACGAACTCGGTGGCCTCGACGAGGACCTCGCCGTGGCCTACAACGACATCGATCTTTGCCTCAGGGCGCGTGGAACAGGGCGAGCGGTGATCCTCGAGCCTCGGGCGATCCTCCACCACCACGAGTCCGTGTCACGCGGTTACGACGACGACCCGGTCCGCCGGGCACGCCTCCAGAGCGAGGTCGACCGGATGCGCGAACGGTGGGGGGCCCAACTCGACGTCGACCCGGCCTACAGCCCCAACCTGACCCTCACCGAACCCGGCTTCGCCCCCGCTGACCCCCCTCGGGTCATACCGCCCTGGAGAACCTGACCACTCAGCCCGCCTGGGCGACCGCCCGGCAGGCCTCCACGAACCGTGGGCCGTGAACTGTCCAGTCATACGCGGCGACCACTTCACGGCCGGCGACAGCGCATCGGCGACGCAGATCCGGATCGCCGTCGAGCCGGCTGACGGCCTCCACGACGGCCTCGTAATCATCGAACGGCACGAGGATCCCCGCCCCCGTGGCCCCGACCAGTTCGGTCAGGGCGGGCAAAGGAGTCGCCACCACGGGAACTCCGTGCGCCATGTACTCGAGCACCTTGGTGGGCACTGAACCCCGATAGTTCGGGCGATCCTGGAGCAGCGCCAGACCAGCCGTCGCTCCCGCGATGCGGCTCAGAGCCACCGGGCTGGGGAGCGGACCAATGAGGTCCAGATTCGCTGACCCGGAGGTCACCAGCGAGCGAACCATCTCGTCGACCGGTCCGATCGACTCCACGGTCATCCAGGGAAGTTCACGGGCGGCGGCCACGATGGTCTCCGCTCCCCGGCCGTACGAGAGCCGGCCCAGATGCACCACCCGCCCGCCGCCAGACGGCAGGCAATCCGGTGGCACCACGGGGACGTTGGGGACGACCGGGTGATCCCCGAGACGCTCCTGGTAGGAATCTTCGGCCAGCAGGAGTGAGAATCGCCCCGCGGCCCGCCGTTCCAGACGAGTTCCCAGTCGGGAGATCGCCGGCCGGAGCCAGACGGGAATCCAGTCCTTGTCGACGACCTGGGCAGGTAGGTCCTCGTGGACGTCGAAAATCCGGGGACCCCGGATCCACCGGTCCAGCACCGTCAGTTCAGGATCGTGAACGATGGTCAGATCCGCTCGGGGCGTCTCGACAGCCAGGACCCGGGCTACGGCCCGGAGGGCGCTCAACCTCCGACGGCCGAAGGCGCGAGGCACGATCCGACGCTCTAGACCGGACACCTCCGTCGCGTCGTCGCCAACTCCACCTTCCGGCGCCACATAGACGACCTGGTGGCCTGCAGCCAGCAGGGCGGGAATCTGACGATGACGAATTCGAGCGTCGTCCGGATCGTGGACGACGGTGGCGACGATGATCCGCACGCCGGAACCGAGGCCCTACAGGCGCTCGACGTTGTCGCCGGTGAGACGACCGCTGGTGTCAAGCACTCGGGCCGCGCCACCCAGTAGACCGGTCTCGAGGATGAGCCGGTGTGGCTGGACGAGGACCACGAGGTCGGCACCCGCAATGGCCGCCTCCAGATCCTCCTCGGCCGGTAGCGGTGATCCGGCGACCTCGAAATCGGCGACATGGGGATCGAAGTAGGACACGACGGCCCCCATTTCGAGAAGTTGCCGGGCCAACGGGCGCGCCGGAGTCTCGCGCTGGTCACTGATGTCAGCCTTGTAGGAGACACCCAGCAGGAGGACCCGCGAGCCGTTAACCGCCTTGCGGTCGGCGTTCAGCGCGTCCTGCACTCGCTTGGCCACGTACGCCGGCATGCGTTCGCTGACCTCCTGGGCTAACTCAACGAATCGGAACCGGTAGCCGAGAGACCGCACCACCCACGACAGATAGTTCGGATCGATTGGGATGCAGTGCCCCCCCACCCCCGGCCCGGGATAGAAGGCCTGGAAGCCGAACGGCTTGGTCTTCGCAGCGTCGATGGCCGCCCAGAGGTCGATGCCGAGCTCGTGGCAGAAGACCGCCATCTCGTTCATGAGGGCGATGTTCACGTGCCGATAGGTGTTCTCGAGCAACTTGGCCAACTCGGCTTCACGCATCCCCGAGGTCGGAACAACGGTCTCCACCACCCGGCCGTAGAAGGCCATGGCCCGTTCGGTGCAATCCTCGGTGAAACCGCCGACCACCTTCGGGGTGTTTCGCAACGTCCACGTGGGATTGCCGGGATCGATCCGCTCCGGGGAGTAGGCGAGCGAGAAGTCCCGGCCGGCGACGAGACCGCTGGCCTCCTCGAGGATCGGCCGGACGGTGTCGTCGGTGGTTCCCGGATAGGTGGTGGATTCCAGCACCACCAGGGTCCCCCCAGTGAGGTACTCGGCGGTGCTCCGGGTCGCGCCGATGACGGCCGCCAGGTCGGGCGTGCCGTCATCGGAGAGCGGGGTCGGCACGCATATGACGACCGTGTCGGCATCAGCGATGCACGAGGCGGCGTCCGTCGTGGCACGGAAGCCCACGGCCCGCATGTCTGCCACGTCGGCGTCTGACAAGTCGTCCACGTGCGAGTGGCCGCCATTCAGGCCGATGACCACCGGAGACGACAGGTCCAGGCCAGTCACCTCGAAGCCCTGTCTACAGGCCTCCTGGGCCAGGGGAAGGCCGACGTAGCCGAGGCCGATGATGGTGAGTGCGTTGCTCATCGGAGTCCGTTCGAAGCAGTGCGGCGATCCCGGGGGGTCCGGGCAGTCCAGCGGAGGGTCAAGGCTACCGAAGGTCCCATCGGGCTCAGGTGCGAACCTGAAGGGCCAGCCAGGCGTCGGGGTGGGCGAGATCGGCCACCGACACGTCGGTCACCCCGTGTCGGCGAACGATCTGGGCCAGCATGGCCAACACGTGGTCCTCCCACCGGTCGTCGCCCCGGTGCTGGTCACGGGACGTCACGATCTCGAGGACCACTCCCGATCCGGAATCCCGGAAGTTTCTGTCCTGGCCGTCCATGTCGACAGGCCGGCCGAGGTGAACGGACACCTCCGGAGCGGTGACCGTGGCGACCACCACCGGGACGAAACCGGCCGCATGGTTCCGCTGGACGACCAACCCGTCGATCACGGACGCAACCTCGGCAGCCGTCTGCCCAATGCAGGCCAACAGGTGGACGGGACGGCGGCCCGACATCGTCTTCTGCACCGTTGTGGGCATCGCCCGTCCGCCGGACCCCGACGGTGGTCCGGCCAGTCGGTTGACCCGGGCCACGTGGACCTCGTGAGAGAAACGGTCCCGGACCGCCGACAACGCTGCGGCCGATCGGCGGGCCAGGTGTTCCGGGTCGGCGTAAAGCGAGTGGGCGAGTGCTCCCGCATCGACGGCGTCGCTGTAGACCGCACCGTCACCGAACAACGGCTCGAAGTGGGGTGGAAGTACGACCGCGCAACCGGCGGCCATCGCCTCGAGGACGGTTCGACCGAATGCCTCCACGAGGTCGGGGTGATGGTGGTACGAGAACACGTCGACCCCCGCGAGGAATTCCCGAGCCGGCATCGAACCGAAGGGAAGCACCTGCCACGAGCCGGGCACCTCGCCCAACACCTCGTCGAGGCCGTCCACGCCGCCCAGTACCCGGATCCAGACATCATCACCTTCGGGATAGGCCCCCAGGATCTCCCGGGCCGTGGCCGGCCACTTCAGTGGACTAGGGCGCCCGTGCCGGCCGATCACCAACCGTTCGGCGACCGGGCCCTCGCGTTCCACCTCCCACCGGGTCACGTCGATGACTTCCACCCAGTCCTCATCGGCCAGCGGCACCCCGGTGCCGTCAAGATGGGCACGCACCGTCGGGCTGACCGGACACCAGGTCGGAGCGAGGCCTAGCGCCTCGACGGCGTTGGCCTGGACGTCGGCCGGCGTGTAGTAGCGCGTGCCGTCCAGATCGGCCGGCACCTGGCCAACGATGACGATCGCCGCTTCGGCCCGCACCGGCAGACGACCACCGACCGGCTGTACAAGCACCGTGGGATGGCGCACGGCGACGAGATCACAACGCACCGGTTCGCCGGGAAGCACGAGCTCCAGCAGTCCCTCGTCGAGCAGCTCCCGTAGGCCGTCGTGGAATGCCCGATCGACACGAAGGCTCGACGACTCCATCTGCAGGACACCGATCCGGTGGCCCGCCGCGGTGGCCGCCCGGACCTCCTCCACGAGGCTCGACGAGGTCCCACCGGGGAACCGCAGATCGGCCAAGTACAGGACGTCGAATCGCGACTGCGCAACCTTGGCCATCTTGCCGAGGCTAGTCGGGACCCACCGCCGGCGACCCTCGGGAGACGGTAGGACCGGGGCCTACACTCCGGGAGTCTTGGGTGGTTCCGCCCGAAACCAGGAGGGATGATTTCCACGTGAAGGTGTTGATCACCGGCGGTGCCGGCTTCATCGGGTCCAACCTCGTGCGCGCCCTCGAGCGAGATGGAGTCGCCGACGAGGTCGTGGTCCTGGATGACCTGTCGTTCGGCTTTGGTGAGAACCTGACCGGTACGGGCGCCAGGTTGATCGAGGGGTCGATACTGGATCCCGACCGCCTCGACGAGGCCATCGACGGAGCATCGTCGATCGTGCACCTTGCCGCACGGTCGTCGGTTCCCAGGTCGATCGCCGAGCCGGTGGCCGCCCACGAGGCCAACGCCACCGGGACTATGCGGGTCCTCGAAGCAGCCCGGACGGTCGGGGCACAGGTCATCGTCGCGTCGTCATCGTCGGTCTATGGAGCCAACGACGTGCTTCCCAAGCACGAAGGTCTGGCGACCCGGCCGGTCAGCCCGTACGCGGCCAGCAAGCTGGCCACCGAGTCGTACACGCTCGCCTGGGGGCACAGCTACCACCTCCCGGTCCTCGCCCTGCGTTTCTTCAACGTCTTCGGACCCCTCCAACCGCCGCTCCACTCCTATGCCGCTGTGGTCCCGGCGTTCCTGGCCGCGGCCCACCAGGGCCAACCGTTACCCGTCCACGGTGACGGGACCCAGTGCCGAGACTTCACCTATGTGGACACCGTCGTCTCGGTGATCACCGACGCCATCCACCGCCGGGTGAGTCACCTCGAGCCAGTGAACCTGGCCTTCGGTCTACGCATCACCCTGTTGGAGGTGATCGCAGAGATGGAATCGATCCTCGGCCGACCCCTGCCCATTGACTTCCAGCCACCTCGGGCCGGCGACGTGCCTCGGTCCCAGGCGGACTCCTTGGTCCTCAGGGGGCTTTTCCCACACCTGGAGGCGACGCCGTTCTCCGATGGTCTCCGAGCCACCGCCGACTGGTTCGCCAACGCCCGCCCCTGGGAGCGCTGACCTTCGGTAGGACCAACTGCCGGGGCAGTCAGTCGACCCTGTCCTCTGGTTGCTCCGTAATGGCGAAATGCCGGCTCCGACTCTCCGGATACACCGGCACCATGGCGAGCAGTATTCCCCCGAGGACGAGGGTCAGGCCGACCAGACCGGCGAGGAGCCAGGCCGAGGCCCGATCCACCCTGCTCACCACCAGCGCCAACACGCCGATGCTGGCCGAGGCGAAGTAGATCCCGGCCACGGCCACCCGGATTGGCAGCCCCATCTTGACCAGACGATGGCTGACATGGTCACGGCCCCCCTCGAAGGGGCTCCGCCCCTTCGCCAATCGGGTGATGGTCACCAGGGTGGTGTCGAGGATGGGTACCGAACAGACGATCATCGGCACGAGGAACGACACCGATCTGGATCCGTCGAAACGGAGCTTGATCCCCAGATAGGCCACGAGAAAACCGAGGAAGAGCGCCCCGCCGTCGCCCATGTAGATCCGCGCCGGATGGAAGTTGTGTCGGAGGAACCCCAACGCGCACCCCGCCAGTCCGACCGAGAGCCCGGCGACCAGGTACTGGCCGTTCGTGGCGGCGATGACGAAGTAGGCCGCACAGGCGATACCGGCCAGGCCGGCGGCGAGACCATCCATGTTGTCCAACAGGTTGAAGGCGTTGGTGACGCCGACCACCCAGAACACGGTCACGACAACGTCGACCCATGGGGTGCCGGTGACCTGGACCCCGGCACCCACCTCCCAAATGGCTAGACCTGCCACGACCTCGAGGACCAGCCGAACGGCTGGCGACAGGTCACGGAGATCGTCCAGCAGGCCCACCACGGCGAGGCCCACGGCGACGGCCAACACCACCACCAGCTCGTCCATCCCGGAATGGGGCGGTCGGATGACCGCTGCGGCGGTGACGGATCCGGCGAAGGCCATCACGATGGCCACCCCGCCCAGGTAGGGAACCGGCGAATCGTGGCCCTTGTGCCCACCCGGCCGATCCATGACCCCGATCCGTAGCGCCACCTTCATGGCGACGGGGGTCAGGAACCAGCAGAGGATGACAGACACCGCGAAGGTCAGCAGATACTCCCACCAGTCACCAGTCACGTCCGCCCCACCCGACCCGATCTACTTCTTCTGGTCAGCAATAACCTGGTCGATGATGTCATCCAGGCTGGCTGTGGGCGCGAACCCCACCAGTTCGCGGGCCCTCGAGTTGTTGGGCACCCGGCGCTCCATGTCCTCGAACCCCTCCTCGTACGCCACGTCGTACGGGATGAACTCCACTTCGCTGGTCGAACCGGACCGCTCGATCACCCGGGTGGCGAGATCGCTGATGGAGATCTCCTCGACACCACCCAGGTTGAAGACCTTACCGAAGGCCTCCGGATGCTCCGAGAGCGCCAGGAGGCCGGAGACGATATCACCGACGTAGCAGAAGCAGCGGGTCTGGAGGCCGTCGCCGAACACCGTGATGGCCTCGTTCCGGAGCGCCTGACTCACGAAGCGGGGCACCACCATGCCGTAACTGCCCGTCTGGCGAGGCCCGACGGTGTTGAAGAGTCGCACGATGACCGTCTCGAGACCCTTCTCACGCCAGTACGTGTAGGCGAGGATCTCGTCGATGGCCTTTGCCTCCGAGTAGGACCACCGACTCTTCAGCGGCGAACCAAGGATCCGATCGTCGTCCTCGGACAGGCTGTCGGACGTGTTCTTACCGTAGATCTCCGAAGTGGAGGTGACGAGGATCCGCTTGTCGTACTTGTGCGCCTTCTCCATCACAGTCTCAGTCCCGCGGATGTTGGTCATGAGGCTCTCGAGGGGCTTCTCGACGATCAGGTTGACGCCAACCGCGGCCGCCAGGTGGTAGACGACGTCGACCCTCGACACCACGTGGTCGACCAGGTCGGCGTTCAGGATCGAACCGAGGACGAACTCGGCCTCCGAGTTGCCCTGCAGGTGCTCGATGTTGGAGAGGCGCCCCGTCGACAGGTCGTCGAGCAGGAGGACCTGATCGCCACGTTCAAGAAGCTGGTCGGCGAGGTGGGAACCGATGAAGCCCGCCCCACCGGTAATGAGTGCTCGCATCGGGCGAGCCTACCAACGGGCCCCGGGGCCCTCGGTGTGACCCCGGACGCCGCTCAGCGACCCACGAGCCGGCGGTACAGGTCCCGGTGGTCGGCCACCAGCCGATCGGTACTGAAGTGCTGTTCGGCGTGCCCCCTGGCCGCCGACGCCATGGCCTCCAGGTCGGCCGAACCGAGGAGGTCGCAGAGTGCCTCGGCCACCGCCGCCGCATCCACCGCGGTCACCCGACCGGTCATGCCGTCGACGATGACCTCACGGGCGCTCCCCACATCGGTCGTCACGCCAGGGACGCCGGCCATCGCCGCCTCGATCAGGGTCACCGGCATCCCCTCGTTGTCTGAGGTCAGGACCACCAGGTCGGCCACTGCGTACAACGACCCGAGGTCGGGCTGCCACCCCAGGAACCTCACCGCCTCACCTGCCGGTTCGGCCAGTCGTCGCGCCTCGTCGAAGAGTTCACCCTCACCGGCGACGGCCAGAATCACCTCTGGCATCCGCCGGCGGACGATCTCCATGGCCTCCAGCAGCCGATCTACCCGTTTCACCGCGGTGAGGCGGCCCACGAACAGGACCACGGGGCGATCTTCGGGAAGTCCGAACCGTCGCCGGGCCGCGCCCCCGTTGACGTCGGCGATCGCCATCACCCCGGGCGGCACCACCGTGTACTGCTCAGGACGACCGATTCCCGCGGCCACCAGTTCATCGCGCACCCGGCTTCCGACGGAGACCAACGCCGTGGTCCGCCGGGCTAGCAACGATTCGATGACCCTGATGGCACGGGAAACCACCGGCCGGAAGTAGCCGTGCAATACGTGGCCGTGGAAGGTGTGGACGACCACCGGAACCCGACACGAGATTGCGGCCAGCCGACCCAGAAGTCCCGCCTTGGTGGTGTGGGTGTGGACTATGTCGGGCTGGAACTCTCGGATGACCCGCCGGATCTCCGCCAGGGCACGGAGGTCGTCACCAAGCCGTACAGCGCGGCCCAACACGGAAACTCGTCGGATCGGGAGCGTGGGGTCACGAAGCTCGACGAAATCGGCCTCGTCGGGCTCGACCTGGCCGGCCAACAAGAGGGTCTCGTGATCGTCCAGGCCCCGCGTAAGCACACTGACCTGCCATGCCGGTCCGCCCACGTTCATCCGGGCGATGATCCGGAGCACCCGGACCGGTCGATCCACATTCTCCTCGCGGTCCTCCACGAGGTCGTCGTCGGTCATCGCTGCTCTGACACCAGCCATGCCTGGAACATCAGGAGTGACCAGACTTGGAACGTCAGGTCACCCCTCCGCTTCACGTGATCGTCCCACCGTCGCCTGACGATCTCCGGATCCAGCAGACCCTGCTCGGAGATGAGCGACGGATCCAGCAGCTCCTCGGCCCATCCCCGAAGCGGACCACGGAGCCAGTCCCCCACTGGAATCCCGAAGCCCATCTTGGGACGGTCGATGAGTGAATCGGGCAGCGACCGTCGGAGGAGTTCCTTGAGGAGCCACTTTCCACTCCCATCGCGTACCCGCTGGTCCGGGCGAAGACCCCAGGCGAAGGCGTACAGGCCCGGATCAAGGAAGGGCACCCGAACCTCGAGGCTCACTGCCATCGACGCGCGATCCACCTTGGTCAACAGGTCGCCCGGAAGGTAGGTCAACGTATCGATCAACATCGCCCGCTCGAAGGGATCGAAACGGGACGCGCCCTCCAATGGACCGGCGTCGAACGCCAGAGGCCGGGGTTCGATTCCCAGGACAACATCAGATCCCCGGTTCTCGATAGACATCAACGAGGCGTAGGCATCCGCCCCCTCGGTGGCGGCCAGGATCCGGGCCATCTTGTGGATGCGGTGTCCAGAACGGTGCCTGAGACCACCCGGCACGACTGCCGACGGGAGCGCTGAGGTCAGACGATCCCACGTCTGGACTCCGACCCCTTCGACCATTCGGGCTGCCATGCTCCGGACCGGCGCCGGCAGCCGATCACGGAGCTTCTCCAGTCGGGCGATCTGCTGGTACCGGTCATAACCGCCGAAGAGCTCGTCCCCGCCATCTCCGGAAAGGGCCACTGTGACGTGGTCCCGGGCCATGCGGCTGACCAGATGGGTGGGGATCTGCGACGAGTCGGCGAACGGCTCGTCATACATGCGTCCCAGCTCCGGAATCACCCGCCGGGCGTCCTCCGGGCTGACCATGAGGGACGTGTGCTCGGTCCCGAGGTGCGAGGCAACCTCGGCGGCGTAGCCGGATTCGTCGTATTCGACCTCCGTAAAACCGATGGTGAATGTCCGCACGGGTGCGGAGGAGATCCGACGCATCGACGCCACGACAGCCGACGAGTCCGTCCCTCCCGAGAGGAATGCCCCAAGCGGGACGTCGGCGACCATCTGTCCGGCCACCGACCTGTCGAGTTCCTCCTGGAGGCGTTCGACGGCGTGGGCATCGTCGCCGGCGACCGGCGCTTCGGTCGCTACCCGGATCGGCGACCAGAAGGGCTCGGCGGCCTCAGGTGACCTCGGATCATCCACCCGGAGGACATGTCCCGGCGGGAGCTTCGAGACGCCCTCGTAGATGGTGCGGGGGGCGGGGACGTACGTCCACCGGAAATACTCGGCCAGCGCCGACCGGTCGATATCCGGGCGGAACCCAGGAACGGCCGTGAGGGCCTTGAGCTCCGACCCGAACAGGAGACCGCCATCGTGGGAGCCGTGGTACAGCGGCTTCTCACCGAAGCGGTCCCGGGCCAGCCACAGCGTGCCCTCGGTTCCGTCCCAGATCCCGAAGGCGAACATGCCCCGGGCCACCTCGAGCGTGGCATGAACCCCGTGGCGGGCGATGTGCTCGACGATGACCTCGGTGTCGGAATGACCCCGCCATGCCACCCCGGGAACCCGGAGTCGCAACTCCTCGGTGTTGTAGACCTCGCCGTTGTAGGTGATCGTCCACCGACCATTGGCCGAGGTCATGGGCTGGGCTCCGGCGTCGGAGAGGTCCACGATGGACAGGCGGGCGTGGCCGAAGGCCATCCGTTCCGACGGATCGACCCACACCCCAGAGGCGTCTGGACCCCGGTGGTGCAGGGCACTGGCCATCTCTACCGCCCAGGTGCGCGCCTCGAAATGGAAACTCCGACTTCCGCCCTGGAGAACGCCCGCTATCCCACACATCGTTGAACCTCGTCTCCCCCATTTCACGGCCTTTGGCCTGCCCTACAGCCTCCTAGTATGAGCATGGCCCAATGAACTTCAGACGGCAGCCATACCAACGGGGCCTTCCACGTCGCCCGGCGTGGACGCCAAGTCCATAACCGCCAGTTGCCAAGGGGGCACACATGACCGAAGGCAGGCAGGGAAGGTGGTCGGCCCTGGCGGAGCTGATTCGACCGCATCGCGTTCGCCTCATCGGTTTCGGCCTCGTCTCGGCAATAAGCGGACTCCTCGAGGCGACCTTCCTGGTTCTGGCCACCAGCGGTGCCGTGGCTCTGGCCAGCGGGGCTGAGACCGTCAGCCCCGTCAGTTCAACCGAACTCGAGATGTCGACCGTGCTCGCCCTGAGCGTCACCGCCGTGGTTGGCCGGCTCCTGCTCGCCATTCTGGGCATTTCAATGTCCACTGGGATCACCGCTGCCATCGTCACCGACCTCCGGGGGCGACTCGGTAGGGGATTCCTCCATGCGACCTGGGAGGTCCAGCAGTCCGAGCCTGCCGGTCAGCTCCAACACCTCCTGGTCACCCATACCCACACCGTGACCCACACGGTCACCGCAGTAGCCACCTCGGTGACCGCCGCAGTCAGCCTCATCGCCCTCATGGCAGCGGCAATCGTCGTCAATGCTGTCGCCAGCTCCCTGATCCTCGTCACGCTGGCCGTCATCGGCCTGGTCCTCCGGCCGCTCCGGAAGTCAATCCACCGGGTGTCCGACGAGGCGACCGGCCGCGAGCTCAAGTTTGCCCATGACGTATCTGATCTCTCGAAGGTGGGCCTTGAAATCCAGACCTTCGGTGTCCGACGAGAAGTTGTCAAACACGTGTCGAACCTGATCGACACCAACCGTCGGGTTCTGCAGCGCGTCGACCTCCTGAAACAGATGAACGCTCCGCTCTACATCTCCCTCGCCTATATGGCCATCGTGGTCGCCCTGGTCGCTGTCGCTGCCCTCGACCCGGATGACCTTGACTCGCTCGGTGCGGTGATGCTCGTCATGCTCCGGTCAATGCACTACGGCCACCAGCTCCAGATCACCTCCTCAGTTGTGGCTGAGGTAGCCCCCGTTGTATCGACCATCGGCGAGGCCGTCGAGCGGTTCGAGTTCTCAGCGGCCTCAGATGTCGACACAGAGGCCGTCGACCGATTCGACATCCTCGAGTTGGATGGCATCCAGTTCAGTTACGACGGCCTGATCTGGGCCATACGAGACGTCGATCTCACGATCCGACGCGGCGAGGTCATTGGGATCGTCGGACCATCCGGAGGCGGCAAGACCACCCTGGTCCAACTCATGCTCGGTGTCCGAGAGCCCACTTCGGGCGAAGTCCGGGTGAACGGGCATCCCATGACCTCCCTCGACCGCACAACCTGGACGAATCTCAGTGCACTTGTCCCACAGACAGCCCACATCATCTCGGGAAGCCTGGCCGACAACGTCCGATTTTTTCGAGAGTTCGATGATGAGACCGTGGCCAGCGCCATCGAAGCGGCCGGCCTCACTGCCGACCTCGAAAACCTCCCAAAGGGCAGCGACACCATGGTGGGGAGTCGCGGTATCCAGCTGTCGGGAGGACAGGCCCAGAGGTTGGCCATCGCTCGCGCCCTCGTGTCGGATCCGAGCTTCATCGTGCTCGACGAACCCACCGCATCACTCGACAGTAAATCCGAACTCCGCGTCCGGGAGACTCTCGCCCGTCTCGGGGAGGACGCCACGGTGATCATCGTCGCCCATCGGATGTCGACACTCGAGGAGTGCGACCGGATCATGGTGGTGGAACACGGGCGCGTCACCGCGTTCGGCTCCCGAGACGATGTTCTCGAGCAAGATAATTTCTTCCGATCGACTCTCCACCCCCGCTGACCCGCTGCGGTGTGCGATACCAAAGTGGTCAGCCGACGACGAGGGCCGGAACCGCTGTGAGGATGTCTCCAGACGAGAACCCGATCGATTCCAGGCGTTGGACGATCTCGTCGCGGATGTTCCATGGGAGCACGAGGATCCGGTCCGGTCGGTCTCGGATAAGAACCTCCTCGGCCACCACCGGTATGCGGCTTCCGGGCAGAAACGTTCCCTGCTTGGCAGGGTTGTTATCCACCACGTACTCCAACAGGTCGCTCCGAACCCCCGCATAGTTCAGAAGAGTGTTGCCCTTGGCCGCTGCGCCGTAACCCACGACCCGACGGCCCCGGCGGGACTCTTCAACCAGATAGGCCAACAGGTCATTCTTCATCCGGTCCGTCGCCGCTTGGAATCCTGCGTAGTACGAAGCAGTCTCCACCCCTCGCGACCGCTCATCATCGAGAATCCTCTCAGCTCTGGCTGTCCTGGGCCGTTCACCATCTCCGACCACGGAGGCGAACACCCGAAGACTCCCTCCGTGCGTTGGGAGCCGCTCGGCATCGAACATCGAGAGGCCGGCACGTTTGAGGACCCGGTCAACAACGCACAACGAGAGATACGAGAAGTGTTCGTGGTAGATGGTGTCAAATAGTGCTCCATCAACGAGTTCGACCAGATGGGGGAACTCAAAGGTGGCCACCGCCCCATCGACCATCAGTCCTCGACAGCCTTCCAAGAATCCGACGATGTCCGGTACGTGCGCGAGGACGTTGTTTGCGACCAGAAGGTCGGCCGCCACTCCACTGGAACGCAGTTCGTCGGCAACCTCCGAGCTGAGGAAGACCTCGCGGACGTCAAGGCCCGCACTTCGAGCGGCAGCTGCGACTCGCGCCGTCGGCTCAATCCCCACACACGACATCTCGCGACTTCTGAATTGCTGCAAAAGAGTTCCATCGTTGCAGGCAACCTCGACGACCCGGCTCTGCTCACCCAGCCCGAAGCGCCCAACAACGGCGTCGACGAACCTCCGACAGTGGTCGACCCATGTCGTGGAGAACCCACTGAAGTACGCGTAGTCCGAGTGGAAGAGTCCGTCAGCGTCCGTGAAGTCCTCGGTCTGGACCAGCCAGCAGGACTCGCAGACCTTCACCCGAAGCGGGAACCAGACCTCAGAACCCTCAAGGTCCGCCTGCTCAAGATACGCGTTGGACGGTGGCGAACTTCCGAGATCGACGAGACTCAGGTCGACGTCACCGGCACAGTGACGGCACCTCACAGGACGAGGCCTTCCCACTCCGGAGACAGGAACGCCAGAGAACCATCTCGGTCAGACAAGCCGCTCACTGCCTCGGGCCACGCCACAGAGACGCCCTGATCCTCAGGGTGGATACCGCCTTCAGACAGCGGCCGGTAGGGCGCAGAGTGTGCGTAGAGCAACGCACAGCGCTCCGACAGAACCTGAAACCCATGTGCGCAGCCCTCGGGGATGACGAACGACCGGTTGTCCTCGCCGTCCAAAACCTCTCCATGCCACTGAAGGAAGGTCGGAGACCCCGCACGTAGGTCGACCGCCACGTCGAACACCCTGCCCTCCACGCAGGTCACCACCTTGGCCTCGGCCTCAGGCGCCATCTGGTAATGCAATCCTCGAACTGTCCCTGCACCCAGGGTGACCGACAGGTTGATCTGCTCGACAGAAAATCCGCCGAGGGCCTCGTCGATGATCTCCACGTCCACCACCCTGTCGAACGAACCCCGTCGATCGATGTGGACGGACCGCTCAAGGACCAGAACATCAGCGATTCCAGTCCGCTCAATCGCAGTCGACACACCCATCAGTTGAACCGGGGCAGTCGTCTGAATGGTTGCAGGCGTGGACTGACAGAGGTCACCCCAAGGACCACGGAGCGGTACCTGAATCCCACAGCGCCTCCAGATGATTCCGGTCACGGAGGGTGTCCATGGCGTGCCAGAACCCGTCATGACGGTAGGCCCGGAGCTGGTCACTGGCGGCGAGCGACTCCAGCGGCCCGCGTTCCCAGACGGTGTCATCTCCTTCCACGAGGTCAAGACAACCCCGCTCCAGAACAAAGAATCCACCATTGATCATTCCCGCGCCACCATCCGGTTTTTCGGAAAATCCGACAACTGCGTCGTCGGAGAGTTCCAGCGCGCCATAGCGGCCAGGTGGAGCCACCGCTGTCACCGTAGCCAGCCGACCGTGCTCCTGATGGTAGGCAACCGACCCTGCCACATCGAGGTCCGCCAATCCGTCGCCATAAGTGAAGCAGAAGGGTCCTTCGTCATCGAGATAGCGGGCCACCCGCTTCAACCGTCCGCCGGTCTCGGTCATGTCGCCGGTATCGACCAGTGTCACCCGCCAAGGCTCAGCGTGTCGTTCGTGAACCTCCATCGCGTTTTCAGCCAGATCGAACGTGACGTCAGAGGTGTGTAAGAAGTAGTTGGCGAAGTACTCCTTGATCATGTAGCCGCGGTATCCACAGCAGACGACGAAGTCGCGAATTCCGTACGACGAATAGATCTTCATGAGATGCCAGAGGATCGGACGACCACCGATCTCGACCATGGGCTTGGGGCGCAGCACCGTCTCCTCGGACAATCGAGTTCCGAGGCCGCCAGCAAGGATGACCGCCTTCATCTACCTGTGCCCCCCTGACAACCCAGCCTCATCCGATAACGGTACCGGATGGGCCCTCAAGCTCCGGAGCACGGTCGGGCTTCCCCTGTAGCCGACGGTAGGCGCCGATCAGAGAGTCGACACCCGCATCGAGATCGAAATGCCGTGCGGCCAGATCGGTCGCGCGTTCCACCGTCGCTGAGTCGTCGACCAGGTCGAGGAGTCGATCGGCTGCACCGCCCGGATCTGCCTCCGATGAGCCGTGAACGGCACCTGCACCGGCGGCGACCAGCATTGACGCAGCGTCAGCGAGACCAGAGTTCACCACGACGGGCCGACCCACGGCGAGAAACTCTCCGATCTTGGTCGGCATGGCACCAAGCAGGCTCACCCCGGCATCATCGCGACACACGCTGAGCCCGACATGGCAGGAACCGATCAGACCTGGCATCTCGTCCGGCGATGCTCGGACACGTACCGCGCCCGCGGACTCGAGCTCTTCGTCCCAGTCCGTTCGGCCGGGTGCAGCGACAACGAGCTCCGTGGGGCGTCGCCGACGGAGTTCGTGGACCAGGTCAAGCATGGCTGGAACGTCGTAATAGCGATTGAGCGTCCCGGCGAGGAGAAGCCGAAGCGGCCTTCCGGGCGGCGGTTCCACCCTGACGAAGCGGTCCCGGTCGACACAGGTCGTGACGACCGTGACCTTCGGTCCCACCACCCCGCCATGCCGTGTATCCAGCACCTCGACGATCCCATCCGTCAAGGTCACCACCTGACCTGATCGCCGGGCAGCGGCACGCTCGATCCGTTGAAAGACCCGCTCCTGAATGGATCCTGGCCTGAGGACCCCCGTCGCCACCTTCTGTTCCGCCCACAACGAACGGACGTCCCACAGCCAGCGGTCCGCCCCCGCCAGCATCGCAGCGGCAGCAGCCATGTCACTCCTTGCGTGGACGATCTCAGCCCCCTGGATCGCCCGCGCCAACCGGGCGACCCTCCAGAAGCCACCGAGCACTCCTCCACGGCCATACGGATGGGGCCGCCAGTCCACTCCGCGTTCAGCGAGATCGCCAGCGAGTTCACCGCTCAACTGATGTTCGAAGCTGTGCAGTTCGACCTGGACTCCCCGCTCGGCCAGTCGTCGGACATAGGCGAGAACCTGCGATGCCCCGACCGTGCTGTCTAACGGATCGAGCGACAGGTAGGTGACGCGCAGGAGAGTCGTGGACCCGATCATTCCAGTTCCACGCTCCTGAGCACCTCGTCCCAACTGTCGAGCATCACCCCATCGCTGTAGGGACCGAGCACCGCCTCCCGGCCCGCCACTGCATGGCGTAGCCGAACCCCCTCATCAGAGGCGTATCGGTCGAGACACCGCGACCAGTCAGCGCCCGTACGACAGAGAACGTCGTCGGTGATGCCAGCAGCGGCCATGGCCCGACGATGGGCCGGAGTATCCGATGCGAGAACCGGCAACCCCAGACGCCAATGGATCCTGAGTCGGTTCTCCGGTTTTCCCGAAGCGTAGGGACTCGCGAGGTCGACGGGAACGATCGCCATTTCGCAACGAGCGGCCACGGCGACAAGGTTGTCGAGTCTCCAATCGTGAACCTCGACAGAGATGCCCCATCGAGCCACCATCTTCTCGACATCCCTGACGAAGAATCGGTTCATGAACCGCGGGGCCATCCGATCCGTCACGAGGTGCAACCGCACATCCCTCTGTCGTGCGAGATCACGAAGTGCAGGAACAACCTGCTCGACGGCCCTCAACGTCGGATAGAGGCCCTCCCAGAGGATCTCGATCCGATCCGAGCACTGTTCCTGATCGATGACGCCGAGCGGCACCTCGCCCACGAGATCCAAGACGAGATGGACATTGGGGCACATCGCCCGGAGCATTCCGGCCATCGACTCGGTCGTACAGACGACGGCATCCGCTCTTCGCATCAGCTCACACAGAGCCCTCGTGTGATTAGCGACCGGGCGGCTCAGAGGGCCAGCGACCCACTTCCCAACTCCGCGAACCCAGGTCCGCAGCGAACGTGGCTCAACGAGAACGGCATCAGGAAGATCTAGGACGATCCGCACCCAATCGGGCGCGTGAACCCACCGGACGAGGTCACACTCGGTGGTCAGCACTACCAACTCGACATCCGACCAATCCGAGACCTGCCGAATCGCCAACTCCCGGCTGGCCGCGTACCCGGCGAAGCGACGACGATCGCCCGGACGATCCATTCCAGAAGAGAGCGGCACGAAGCCGATCGTTCCGCTCACGATAGGCATACGTCTCGGGACCCTCGTCGATCCCAGAGGACCTGGATCCCAACGAGCGCCACCATGGCGGCAAAGAGGACAGGGTGTTGCACCATGGAGCCCAACCCGCGGCGCAACCGCCTTCCGGCGCCGTGGATGCTCATTGCCGACCGCCGCCAAGAGACACTTCGAGTGGCCAGGTCCGGCGCGCCACGAGTACACGCGCCGCTCTGACCAACCGCCGCACCACGATATTGACCGGCAGGGAGACGATGCTCTGAGGGCGGTGCCTCACACCACGAAGGAGCCACGTACATGCCTCCCGGAATCGTCTCGAAACAGCCATCTGGAGTCCGACGTGAATGTCGAGATTAGCGCGGCACCGACGTTCGAACGAAGGTCGAAAACCAACGAACGACACCACATCGGTCAGGAGCACCGACGTGTTGGAGGCCATCCGATCCAGTTGCCGGTGCGACTGGGAGGGATGCATCCGATACCCAACCAACGTGTCGGGGACGATGGTCAGCCCACCGAACCGAAGCAGCCTCGTGGCGAACTCCAGGTCCTCGCAGACAGACACTCGGGGATCGAAGCCGATGACGTGATCGAGGACGGCCCTCCTGAACAGCACCGTCGAGGGCAGCAACAGGCCGTTGCCCTCGATGGCCAACCAGCGACGGATCGCCCGCTCCGGGTTACCGAAGCGGACGACCCCGGTCACCCGCCTCGTGGACGAGTCCACGAGCGCATACCCGGTAGTGCAGGCCGAGGATCCCTCCTGCACCAGGTGCGCCAATTGAGCGGCAACCTTCGAGGGGTGCCAGAAGTCATCGGCGTCGAGGAGGGCGATCAGGTCACCGGAAGTCACTGCAAGCCCGGCATTGCGGGCAGCGGAGACGCCGGCGTTCTGCTGCGAGACCAGCCGGACCTCGCATGCCGAGGTTCGAGCGAAGGCTCGCACCACATCGGCGCCATCGTCAGTCGAACCGTCATCGACCACGATGCACTCCAGGATCGGATATGTCTGTGAATCGACGGACGACAATGCCTCTTCAATCCAAGGCCCAGCCTGGTACATCGGGATCACCACGCTGACCGTCGGCTCTCGAGGCAGGTCGACACTCACCGTTCGCTCCTCAGAACCACGAGCATCGACGTCACCGCGACGATCGACATCATCCCGAAGCCCGCCACACGAGTCCATGCCGCCCCGAGTCCTCCATGCTCTCCCACCACCAGAACGTCCACGACCAGCAACACGGTTGCGCCGACGATCGCCGGAATCGGAAGTCGCCGAAACCTGCCCAGCCCGGTCAGGACCGCTACGGCGAGGAAGTAGCCAGCGAGCAGCATCTCGCTGAGAGCGAGCACGGCGACGGAGTCCCTCAGCCCAGCAAACTCCTCCCCCACGATCGGGAGGACTACCTGGGCGCTGAACAGGGCGACCACCAGCATCACCATCCCGTAGCCCACCCCGAGGCGGACGACCATCCTCCGAAGACCCGATGCCGGGATCTCCCCCCCCGCCACCCGGTTGGCAAGAACCTGGGTGACCGGCACCAGGAGGAGACGAGGTAGTTCCGCCGTCGTGGCCGCCACTGAGAAGACTCCCAGCGCTGCCGGAGTGGCCAGGAGACCGAGAACCAGACGGTCGGCCCGGAACGCGAGAGCCTGACCGAACGATCCGCCGAGGACTGGAAGCCCACTCCGGATGATTGCTCCCCAGGAAGACGGCGAGAACCGGACCGAGCCAATCCGCCGCCTGACCACCGTCCAAAGGTAGACACCCCCAACCGCGTAGCCCGCCGCGGTGGCTCCAATCACGAGGGAGACGGAGAGTCCGCCCGTCACCGAGAACGCCAGTACTGGGAGCAGGGGCGTGACCCCGATCATGAGGTCTCGCAGACCGGTCTCCAGCGTTCGTCGTAATGAGAACGCAGCGTCGACCAGCATGTGGGCGACGAACATGGCGACGCCCAAAAAGACGCCCAGAACGCATGAGAGCGCGGAGATGCCCATGGTCACAACTCCGACGACCCCGAGAACCAGAACCATGAGCAGCGCCTGGACCACAGCGAGGACGACCGTGAGACCGAGACAGTCCTCTACCGCGACGCCGGTTCGACGCAGGATGTGGATCCGGCCGCTCACGTTCACTCCGAGGCTGACGAACTCACTCCCCAGGACACAGACCGTCATCACGAACACGATCTCCCCTCGTCCGACCGGACCGAGGTGCCGCGCACTGACCACAGCTATGAGAAGGGCACAGCCTGCCGAGAACAGTCGCGCGACCGAGACGACCACTGACTCTCCCCTCGCCCGACCAAGGAACAGGATGAGTCGCTCCCGGGTACCACCTGCCCCCATGGTCATAGCCGGGCCCGTCGGCCAACAGCTACCCACCAGGGTGGACCCTCGGAGAATTGGATCCGCTCCAGTCCGGCACCAGCGAGTAGTTCCTCAACCTCAAGTCGGTTGAATCGCTTCTCCAATTGGGTCCCGAACCGGTCTAGCGCGTCATTTCGCATGACGTAGAACGACCGATCTCGGTACTGGAAGAGCGGCAACTGAGACGGATCATGGCCCAGATACTCGACAACCGCCGCCGTTCTGGCCAGCGGCAGATAACAGAACAGGGCGATGAGGTCGGCCGCCACGACGCGCGCTCGGCGAGGCAGTCGGGAGACAATGCCCCGCGCCACAGTGACCACCCGAAAGAGGAACCGCCGCAACGGCCCTACTCCGTCAAGCCCATAGTAGAGATAGACGAGAAACGGGGCCCCCGGGCGCAGCCGGTCCACACACGCCGCGAGTGCCGACTCCGTATCTGGGATGTGGTGCAGGACCCCAAGGGAATACCCAAAGTCACAGCTCTTCGAGGCGATTGGCATCTCCTCGAGGGTCGCATGGTGGAAGGTGACGTCCTCTCGGTCACCGAGAGTCTCCCTGGCCACGGCCAAAGCATCATCGCTCGCGTCGACGCAGTGCAGGTGTCCGACACGGTCAGCGAAGAACATCGCCCATCGTCCGGATCCGCAACCAGCATCGAATCCAACCGGATCCGGCGGCAACTCCTCCCACGGGAAGATCGACGCGTAGGCCTCGAACATCGAGATCAACTCATCAGAGTCGACCTCCCGATTTGAGAAGCGCCGCCACTCGTCACCGAACCCGGCAACGACCTTTGGGTCGAGGTTGCGGTTCGGATGACTCGACTGGTCGCTCATTTAGAGCCTCTCTGCTCAACCGTCCTACTCACCGCGACGACCGTTCGGAACGTCTCCCAGAAGAAGAAAGGCCTCACGAGAGAACATGCGAGCATCAGGGTTTACCGAATTCGTTCGGTGATAGTCCTCTAGAAGTTGGTAGGCAGCCTCTGGATTCTCCGACCATGCAAAGAACCTCGCTGCCTCAGCCAGAGTTTCCGGTGCGTGGGGGTCATCACCGACAGCATCACCAAACCAGAAGGAAGCCATTTCGTTGTAGCCGTTTTGCTGGGCAACGCGTCCGGTCAGTCGAGCGATCCCGGGGTTTCCAGGTCTGTTGATCGCACTGTGCTCGAAGGCGAGCAGGGCACGGTCTGCGTCTCCCCGCTGTAGGTGGATGCGGCCGAGCGTCTCCGTGTAGAAGCCGTTCCGCGGCTGGAGCGAAGCGGCGCGTTCCACCTCGAGGAGGGCCGAGTCGAAGTCCGCCTCCGAGTACGCCACCTGACCCCGATGAGCCGCAAAATCGGCACGAAGGGGTCCCAGGAGCGGCCCAGCCGCCACGAGCACCCCGACGAGGAGCACCGCCCCGACCTGTAGCGCCCTCCGCGACGACCCGACGGCCCCTGGTCCCACAGACCGACACCCGCGGGCCACGAGGAGGCCAGCCGACACCCACCCGTAGAGGGCCAGACTCGGTACGTCGACCGATACCAGGCTCTGGAGTACATAGCCGACCCACATCAGGGTCAACACCCCGGTGAGCAGACGTGACTCCCAGTCCGTACGGTCCCTCCACGACCGTGCCGCAGCCGTTGCGGTCAGCACCAACATGGCGAGGTACGGCAGGCCGACGAGGATCCCACCGCCCGTGAGGATCCCCAGTGGCACGCTGTGGACCGAGTCGGTGAGCAATGCCTCGTGATCAACGGCGTGTCCGGCCGAACGCAGTCGGGTGAACCAATCGCCGAACGATTCCAGGCCGTGACCGAGGACGGGTTTCCGCAGGAACATGTCCCACCCCACCGACCAGAACTCGGTCCGCTGCACGAAATTGGCCGTGAAGGCATCCGCCAGGCGACCGCCGAACACGACGAGGATCACCGCTCCGAGGAGCGTCGAACCCACTCCCACGCCCACGAAGCGGCTGGCGATGGAACGTGTCGACGCCCCCTCTCCGACGGGACCCCCGACCGACCAACCCGGACGACGACGGGACCGGATCACCACCGTCGCCGTGACGATGCCCAGCGCTGCGAGCAGACTCGCCTTCGACGGCGACCTCGACGGCAGCAGGACCATCGTGGCGACGACGGGGCCGGCGAGAATGAAGGCCTCCATCCGTCCACGTCCGATATACCGCGCCGCCTCGACCAACGGTATGCCTGCCGAAGCGAGTACCAGAACATGCCCCTGCGTGGACCCCATCGCCCCCACCGCAGCCGCTGAGAAGACAACGGTGATCAGGGTGAGCGGTTCCAACGCCCTTCCAGGAGACATCCGGTAGGCATGCCAGAACAGGACGGGGAAGGTGAACCCGACGAAGGCCGCTCCGAAGTTCGGATTCCCCAGCGTGGAGAGAACCCGGCCGCCAATGGCCAGACCGGTGTCCCACTCCATCGGATCCCAGCCAGCCACCTGCACCAGGACATGGGCGACGACGACGACGTGAGCCACCGCCACCGCGCGGAGGACGGTCCGGACCGAACGTTCTTCACCGAGGCTCCAACAGGCCATGAAGAGACCAACCAGAACCAGGTACGACAACGCTCCCATGCCCCGGGCCTCCAACCCCGTCCAGGCTGCCCAGCGGTCGCCGGCCGTCACCGTGGTGCACAGTAGGGCCGCGACGAAGGCCCCGGTAGCCCACAAGAGAC
>Ga0315334_10000465_pt1 | contig 24837 bp, 17 predicted proteins | sample M150034915metaG_FD_205555 | JGI IMG/M metagenome (GOLD analysis project Ga0315334, IMG submission 205555) | Ammonia-oxidizing marine archaeal communities from Monterey Bay, California, United States - M1 500m 34915 | ecosystem: Environmental > Aquatic > Marine > Intertidal zone | place: USA... | reverse complement strand
CCAGACTGGTCAGGTCTCTTTCAATCTGGATCCGGTGCAACCAGTTCTTCAGACGTCCAAGGCGTCTGCCTTTTCCCAGACCAGTCTGTCGCATCAGCCAATTTCCATCAGCCAATGGTTCAGTGTACTTGTTTCTTGGAACACTTCGTAGTCTGGACCGGAGGTCTTCAAATGCACCTTCTCGAATATCTCCCCATTCTTTCTGCCAGGCTTCATCGACAGCCAGGAATTCATTGATATCTTCACCAACGGTGTTTCTGAACAATCTCATCAATCCCTCATCCGAATCGATAGGTGCAGTTCCAAGCCAAGAGTGGAATTCAACCACACGGGCAATGAAGGCATTCGGTGCCTTCAGACGTTTGAGAGTGGCGAACACAGCATCCTTGTCGCGGTCCTTGAGTAACACCGCGAATCTCATCTCTGCTGCGATGGGAATCATGACACTGCGCAACACACGAATTCTACGGTCATCGACAGCAGTACTGCCACCAATAATCAAGTCTAGAACACCATCCTTGGCCATCCTAGCGAGTACTCTTCCAGCACCGTAAGCAGATGAAATCCGACGGAATTCATGCCAGATCCTCTCCATGGCTACGTTCTGCAGCATATCCTGCCGCTCGATCATCGCCAATTCCAACTCTAGATCAGTATTCCATTCAGCACCATCGTTTTGGTCAAGGAATCGATATGCACGCATCACCCTGAGCCCATCCTCGGATAGTCTGAGACTGGCGGAACCCACCGCTCTCAATCTATGGGCAGAAAGGTCGCTTAGACCCAAATGTGGGTCGTAGAGTTCTCTCCGACCTATATCGACAGCCATCGCGTTGATGGTGAAATCTCTTCTTTCAAGGTCGAGTGAAAGTGAATCTGTCAAGTCGACTGAATCTGGATGGCGTCCATCTTGATATCCGCTTTCACAGCGCAGAGTTGTCACTTCATGGTTGATATCATCAATGACAACGGTCATTGTCCCGAATTTCTTACCGGTCGGAATGGTATGTTCAAAGAGTTCCTCGATTTCATCTGGTTTCAACGTCGTCGCCAGATCATGGTCCTTCGGTTCTCTTTCTCGCATAGCCTCTCGTACCGCTCCGCCGACCAACCAGACCCCTCCGCCTGCAGCAGCGATGATTGAATGGATATTGAGCACAGAAGTGGGTAGGTCATCAACCCAGGACAACCGTTCAGCAGGGATTGGAGTGGGTGCAACATCGGCCGCGAATCCTCTTGGAAGGTCCGACATCGGGTCTGCCTGCAATGATGTGATGATGATGATTTTCCTTCATGGACGAGCGAAAGGATGTTACTTGAATGCTTACACGCCGGCGGTATGTCCGGGGAGGAAGTCGTGTTCAGCAGATGGGGTTCGAGTGAGCCTGCAGTGCATCTGGTACCACTTGATTGGCTCAAACCACACGAGGAGATACTTGACAAGAATGTTCGACAACTGGAGAAGATGACACTACGGTGGAAGGGATACACGAAGCCATTATTGGTCGACATCAAGACCGGTTCAATCCTCGATGGACATCATCGATACAGCGTCGGGATGAATCTGGGTCTCTGCAGATTACCAGCCATGTTGTTCGATTATCTGAATGACGATTCCATCATCGTTGAGGCTTGGCCTGCTTCAGGACTTGAATCTCTTGCGAAACAGGACATCATCGATATGTGCACGTCAAGCGAGTTGTTCACGCCCAAGACCAGTCGTCATATCGTTGAAGCCGAGGTGCCCCCGATACACGTTCCTTTGGATGTATTGAGTCAAGAGTCTTGATTACTCCGCAGCATGCTCTGCCACAAGCGGTTTCCCTTCCCTTTCAACTTGTCAGCAAGTTCAGGTTCACAGGCTATCTTGAATGATGTCTCCATCATGACCCCCTGTCGATTGATTGCGAGGCTTGCGTCAGCACCCTGTCTACCAAGAAGAACAGAATCAAGTTCAGACTTGTTCCTTACTCTGAGCCCATCGAGGGAAATCAATTCATCATCGGGCAGGAGCAGGTCTCGCAATGGGGAATCGGGAAGGAATCTTTGTACGTACAGTCCACCTTTCTTTTTTGACAGATTCAATCCCAACCACCCCTTGGGTTTCTTCTCATCATCCTCTGGAGAGGTGAATTCAAGGCCCATTGAACGCATTGCTGCTGCTGGGTCCGGTCGAATGTTCTCCTTGGTCAACCTATCGAGCAGCGCTCCCATCCTTGCCCCTCCAAGCAACGATGTCAAACCTCTTCTGATATCCGAGTAGCCAATGCCCAATGTCTCTAACTCAGGTGAATCGAGTCCATGTCGTTTCCATAACAGAACGAACAGGCTCTCAAGTCCGGTCTGGCCTTTGCTGCGACGCCTGAGTTCGGAGTCCAGACACATCATCACCATCTCTCCTTCAAGGTAGTATGAGATCGTGCTTTCACGAGAATATGCGTTTGGGCGATAGAGATGGATCCATGCTTCGTGGCTGGAGGTAGCCAATGATTGATGTTCATTTCCACGACCATCGTTGAATCGCTTCATCTTTCGCTCGAGGTCCTTGCGCCAGTCCTCCTCGCTCCAGGCTCCACTCTTCACACAGATGATGTCTCCAAGCCAGGAAGTGCCACCTTCAAACCACCAGAGAAGTTCGCAGTGTACTTCTTTGGAGAGGTCATAGTCGAGGAATTCTCGTGGTCTCAATCGTTTGACATTCCACAGATGAAGGTACTCGTGTGAGAGCAGGCTCACCAGGTCCCTCCAGGCATCAACCTGACCAGACTGGATGGCGATTCGCGGCACCATACTCGTTTGTGAGCGAAGATGTTCAAGGCCCCCTCTTGGACCACCGGTCAGGTGGAGAATGGTCCAATATTCATTGAATGGTAAAGGCCCGAAAAGGGCGACAAACTCGTTCACCAGCATCTCCATTGTATCTTGGATCCTTTCGATGGCTTGCTCGGGTACCGCGTATCCGCCAGCATCCCAGACCCTGAGATGGTGCATTGCCCCAGCCATCATTCGACTGTGAGTGGCTTCTGCATTGGCTTCGATGACGCCGTCGTACAATTCATCCATATCGGGAGGTTGCCAAGTTAGTTCATTTCCAACTCCCCAGACCTTGTGCTTAGGGGCGCTTGCTGGGTGGTCGTTGAGTTGACTTGCTGCACTCCAAGCATCAGGCATCTCCAGAGTCACCGTACAATCATCTCCTCCATCCCAACCTCTTTTCGGCATCATCCAGGTGAAGGTAGGGACCAGATGTAGGTGGCTTGCATCCATGTGATTGCTGCGAACGGTCAGGTCGGGGCAGAGCAGTTTGTAATTGACCAAGATATCTTTCATGCCACCTCTTGGAGGTTTGATTCGATATCCGTGTGTTCCGTTCCGGACAATCTTCGCCTCGCCACTCACAGTGATATCGCGCACATGTCTCAACGGTTCTCTGATAAGGTATGAGCCAGGGACCCAACGCGGCATTTCGATATCGATTGAGGATGAGAAGGTCCCTTGGAGAAGCAGGTGTACATCGAGCAACCGAGATGCTGCCTCAAGGCAGGAGGCGCGTTGATGGATTCTGACTTTGGCCATGCTCAACAGAACCTCTGAGGTTGAGGCAGACGATAGAACATCCCATCAAGGAATCAAGTCTTCATGTCCAGATGAGAACCCAGTTGCACCTGAATCCTCTTCAGGTGCTCCGGGTTGTTGTAAGCGTACATTGAACAACTGTGACAACAGGGGCCATAGCCCCATCAGCCAGTCTTTTGCCTCATCCAACATGACCAGAAGAGGATGTTCTTCAGTTTCCTCTTCATCCTCATCTTCTGCTCGTTCTCTCCATTCGTCGAACAATATGAGTTCCGGAGGAGGCAGGTCTGGAGGTAAGGTTCTGAGATCAGTGACCAGATTCTCGATATTGCAGATCAATTCCTCTTCCATGATGTCATACAGACGGGCGAAGGAAGCTGCTTCCTCGAGCATATCTGCCAAGGTATCAGGACTCGGGATTCCGGGTTCACTATCCTTGATGTCGACAGGGCCAAAGACCACACTTCCTAATTCTGTATCAAACAATTCAAGACCTTGTTTTTCTCTTTTCACCAATCGTTGATTCACTTCCCCACCGAGTGGAGCAACGATGAATCCACCTTCCGAAAGCGCCTTTTCCAACCATGCAGGGATTCGCTTCAGTGAACCGCTGATCAGAACTCGATTCAGTTCTGAGGGTAGATCCTCAGGCGCTTCAGCAAGTGTGGTTATTAATCTGGTATTACAGTTGTTGAGACTGTGGAGGCGTTCTTCAACGTGTTCCAGAACTGCTTGTGAAGGGTCGAAAACCGTCACGTTCCCTTGGTCTCCAACAACTGCTGAGATCAGCGCCGCGAAATATCCGCCTTTGGCTCCGATGATGACTACGTCTTGGCCTTCGGAAAGTTCGAGATGAGACAATAATGTAGCAACCATGTGTGGCGCTGAAATGGTCTTGACGCCCCCGGAAGGAGTTTCAAGGAATACCAGTGGACGGTCATGGAAGAATGGAGTGGGATCGAAATCGCTGTAGGTTCTTACATCGACCTGCATCATCGCTTCTTCGATGACTTCATTCATTGGAATCCCAGCATTCTGCAATCTCTCCAGCAGGGATTGCATAGGGTCCATGAGCGCTGCAAGAGGATGGTCCCCTTTCAACACTGGCATCGGCAGGAGGATGCATCATCTGCTATGGGTGATCAATAACCAGGTAAGGAACAGGCCGGCAGCAGCGCCGACGGTTCCACTCAGCGTATTGGCTTGAGCCACATCCATGAAGCCTACTGCACCCATGCCTGCCAAGGGCACTCCAAGCGCGGTCATCTTGAGAATCATCTCTCTTCTGGGCAGGGGAGGTTTTCTTGGTCGCAGGGTAATCGTGCTACGTTTCTTCCAGATATGGAAATCAGCAAGTATCTCAGGTGTGGACAGCAGCGTCAAGACCATCGTTCTGAGCTCAGGGATTCTGCTGTTGGAATCACCACGCCCGCTGATGAAAGTCATTCTTCCAACCCTGTGTCTGACGCTGATACATATCTGTAGTGCGGCCTTTGCACTATCCAGTTCCATATCGTGCAGGTCAACTCCTACTCCAAGTCCGCGGTCGCTCAGATGAGTCAGCACATTCCATTGTCGTGAACCGGTCGTGATGTCATCGCTGGCCTTGGCCTGAATGGGTCCGAGGGTTTGACGAAGGTAGGACAAGGCTTGTTCGACAGGAATCTCGACCCTTATCCTCCGGCCAAGGAAGTTGTAAGAGAGGAAACTACTCAGGAAGATCAATCCCCATGCCGCTCCAGCAATCTTGAATCCAAGAATGAAACCTCCGGTGAAAGCATGCGCATAGATGACCACGATATATGTCAGAACACCAGTATATGTTGCGAGGATGAGAGCTGTTGCAAAGGATTGTCCAAAGGTCAATTGACGCCGCTCCCAGGTTGGTCCGACAACTGATTGATTGGACGTGTGATTCATCTTCCTTCATTCAACCCGAGGTGGTTCGCTGTATGATACCATTCATCATCAAATAGGATAAATGCAGAAAAGCAATTGCAGGAAGCGGATAGGGAGTGTCATGGTTGAGGAACCTGAACGCGAGCGTGCAGTAAAAGTCGGCAATTGGGTACTGGGAGTCTCACTGTTCTTCTTGATTTCATTCTTCTTCGCTCCGATGACTCTTGAAGAAGGAAGTGTCCCAGAACTATCGGGGAGGGCGAATGCTTTCGATTATGCATACCACGAAGGGTGGGGCAGTTGGGGAAATGGGAATCACAGTGGTGAAATCGGACATGATCAACCTTCCAAGGGTTTGTTCTCATGGACAGATGTCAATTTCTATGCAGGCTTCATCTATGCTTTTGGCGACCTTAATTGTCACCAGAAACATGAACGTAGTTGGGAGCTCAATGGCAATCAATTACCAGTATGTGCAAGAGATGTAGGAATTTTCCTCGGTCTGGCGATCGGAGGCTGGATCTTCTCCAGATATGGGAAGAATCGATGGACGGTCACAGATTCTTTCCTTTCAGTTCTGGGAGATACAAGATTGGAACCGATCTATTTGCGTGGATTTCGAAAAAGAGCGGCCTGGGGTCTTGCGGCATTAAGCATCATACCAATTGGTATCGATGGTTTCACTCAGATGCTCACCTCATATGAATCAACCAATCCGATTCGCTTGCTGACCGGAGCCGCATTCGGAATCATGTTGGCAGTTCTGTTCTCGGCGATGTTGTCTTCACGTCCAAACGATTACGAAGGTAGACCCGAATTGGTCGTTCTTCCAGCAGGTGCTCGTTTAGCCAGATCTGTGGAGGAAGAATGAAGCAACGCTTTGAGGTATGTTTCATCATTTCCGTTCAGGTCTGTTTTGGAGGAGGGGTGCTCCACCATACCAGATATTCCTCAACATTCTCAGGAACAGGACAGCCAGAATATCCGGAAGTGAGCATTCGTAAGCGCGCTGTTGTGTCCTCAAGGAGCGAAGTTCGCTGCCCTTCATCGAGGCGTTCGCTGGATAGTATCCATTTCATCGCCTCAGATATGTCAGCGCTGGGATTCTTCCGTTTCCATTCGGCAAGATGTGATTGCATGGGCCAAAGTGCGAGGAAGAGTCTTCCAAGGCCTACCCATTCTGCACCGATCTTGAATGTCGGTGCATCTGAGAAAGGGATATGTGCTTGTTGTCGATGTGTCCAGCCTATTGTGTCGAACCATTTGATCAATCGTTGTGAATGTCTTTGAGAGACTGCTCTTACTGGACCAAGAGTGCGTCTCAAGGTCGGTATATCGGTGGTCGACATGAATGAAAGTGTACCCATCAGTGACCAGACTGAGTGATGGATAAACGAGCCAGCAACATCAGCATCTCTTGCCTTTTCCACCACCCATGCATCGCTTGCTTTGGACATCCAATCTGCAGGTGTGCAATCAGCCAGCCAATCTTCGACCAGAGAAGTCGATTCAATCGGCGAACCGGGAAGTCTTTGTTGTGCAGCCAATCCTTTCACAAGTCGTCTTAGATGATGCCTATCGACGACCTGTGGGTCTACATTCAATGGCGGCGGTCTACTGTTGAGGAAACCGCGCAATGCGCTTGCTAATTCCTTGCGCAACTGAGTTTTACTTCCTTCATTCAGTATCGGCCCAGCGATGGTGCATCTGTCAAAAGGTGGCGGAGCTTCTTGTTGAGACAGTAATTCATGAAATCCAGTCCGTATCTTACTCTGTAATTCGTTGGTCTCGAAGTACTCCCTTTTCTGAGAACTCCCCCTAAGTGTTCCACTGTTTATCCTCTTCATCGCTAATTCCGGATCACAGTCTACCCATATCACCAGATCTGGAACAGCGGCTGCGGAATTCATTTTTGCGACTTTTTCGTACCCTAGTTCACCGACACACCCTTGGTAGATCAGAGAGGAATGGATATTTCTGTCGCTGATGATCAATTCTCCTCGCTTCAAGCGAGGCAGTATCCACGTGTGGGTGTGGTCCAACCTATCCGCAGCGAACAAGGCTGCTTCTTGCAGGGGGGTCTGTCCACCTTCCTTGACCGCCGCCAATGCCAGACTTCCAATTGGGCTGGAACGTCGTGGCTCATGGGTCATGGACACCGCTGGGAAGGGAAAGTCAGATGCCACTTCCTTGAGAATCCTGACCGCTTCACCTTTGCCAGAACCATCGCCACCCTCGACGGCGATAAGGTACATCACGAATCATCTCCGGACGAGGTCTTTTCATCGACCACATAATCGGCGAATTGTCGCTTGGTCATCATCAGCAATACCATCCCCATCAGAATCAGGATTGGACCGAAGAAGATCAGACCTCTGCTGCAAAGAGATATTCCAGCCAGATATTGGGTCCTGCGGTACCTCTTCCCTCTCTTGGTTTCATGAGCTGCATACATGCCCACGAAGGCCGTCAGGATAGTGAAAACTGCGACCAGTGTGCTCACCGTCACTGCGCCAGCGAGAATAGAATTCCTTTCTTCCTCCGTCTCCGAAAACAAACCACTTCCCTCTTTCATCGTCAATGGGGATTCACCTGCTTGATCTGGAGTGAAAGTGCGTTCAATGGTGATGAAACCATCTTTCTGTGCAGTCAGGGTCAATCTCTTGATCGAGATATCTGCAAACCTGTAGAAGCCATTGCTATCGGTTGTGGTATTGTCCATCTGAGCACCAGTGTCTGCATCCACGAGTACCAATTCAACTCCTTCCAGCCCTTCTCCGGTCTGATTATGCAATGCATAGCCGCTGACATCTACACTATCGCTCGATTTGAAGAGAGATGAACTTAGAAGGTCAGATGGATTGTTGGACAGAAGCATGAATCCAGTAAGCAGACCGAGAATGCTGCCGACCACGATGAGGACTGCTGCCGTGGTTCTTGTCAGGTCCCGAGTAGCGTATTCATCACGCAACTCCATCAGCCGGTCAATCCGCTTTTCTCTCTCGCTGCGTTTGTGCCACACACTGAGTAGACCCTTGCCTTTGGAGTCATCATCATTCGTCATCGTCAAACACGTCCTCGAGGTGCGGCGCCCTCTTCTCATCTGCTGGCAGAGCGCGCCAGACCTTGAAGATTCCAATCACCGCGCATGCTAGAGCAACCCCTGTCACGGCACTGTAGAACAGATATATCGACAAGGGGGCATCAGATTCACATTCCTCATCCGAAGTGCAGGACTGTGGCTTATCAGTTCCAGTTCCTTGCTCAACATTTGTAGTTCCATCTGTATTGTTTTCCTGATTTGAGGACTCGACCAGTTCGACCTCGTACATCAATGGCCAGTTCTTTCCAGTCAACCACATGCTCCCATCTTCATTGATGGAAATCCCATTCAGTACGCCCCATCCATCGTTGCTCAGTTCGCTGGCATCGACCACCATGTCCACTTCTCCAGAATCAGGGTTTATCCGGATGATATCATCGGAATGCCAAACGTTGGCCCAGATACTGCTGGCATTGCATTCCAGTTCATTCAAATCTTCAACCCCTGCTCCATCCAGAGTGACATTGATGGTTCTGATGATGGAGAAATCAACCGTGTTTCTGAAAGCAATCTCATCACTACCATTGGACATCACCAATGCAGTACCATTGTTGCACAATCCCCATCCTTCACCTTGGTAAGTGAAATTTCCCAGTAGAGAGAAGTCTGACAGGTTCCAGATCAGTGCTGTGTTGTTTTTCCAGGTCAGTTGAACAAGTGTATCTCCAACCAATGCCAACCCTTCTCCGAAATAATTCACATCGAGATTGGTGGAACGATTCACCGTACCATTCGGAAACACCTCCCTGAGCGTTGATTCCCCCAGTAGTCCAGTGCTTTCGTAGAACATCCCTTGATGCCACAGAAGACCTTGTGTGAAGGCACCATTGTCATGACTGATATTGGCCACGACCTCAACTTCCATCTGGCTCACTGTGGAGGTTTCATGTGCGTCAGCGGCGACATTCATCAGTACCGAGGTGAGCAGCAGGACGACAATCAATTGACTGACTCGTTTGCAGTCTGCCGTCTTGAGCATGTCTGATGCCTGCTCCACCGAGCCTTAAATACCTCATTCAAGGTGGTACTTCACGTGACGCGTAGCGTCACTGAGGGTGATTTCTCTGACAACGGATAAAAATGGGAGATTTGGTGTTCCAACCGCTTTGATTCTCTTGCTCGTATTCAGCGCTTGGGGACCGGTAGCAGCTGGGGCTGATGGTGCTGATTCTGATACCCGACCAGAATATGTTCCTCGAGGAACCTTGACCACATCTTTCGATGACTTCATCCCCTCAACTGGTAAGCCGTACATCCTTTTTGAGGAAGACCAACCCGTCTACTCTGCCACTGGTTATCTGAAGCAGGCATGGTGGGCTGAAGGAAGTCCGGGAGCTGAAGAAGCATCGTTGCGTCAGGCATCTGCCAGAGCGGCCAAAGCATGTAACCGACATCAGGAAGGAGATACCACCACCGTTCCAGGATATGGTGGTGGCACGGTTGGCGTCACAGTCGAGAGAGCGACGAACAGTGTAGCATTCATGGTTCAGGATGGACTTTCGTTATCCTCAACAGTTCTTTCCAATTGGGAGTCTGATTGGGATAACACGATATATCCTATTCTGACCACATACTTCGGTAAGGATCAAGGAAATGGTATTCCCGAACCTCCAGACATCGATGGAAATTGCCAGATCCAGGTTGCTATCATCTCTGTGGATGGCGCATATGGGACAGGTGGATATTTCGCTCCGGGGCTGGCTCAGTTCCGAGAGATAATCTTCGTAGACCATGCTGATGCTTCATTGTCATGGAGCAAGGTCATTCTGGCGCATGAATTACAGCATCTATTGCATAATGCTGCGGATTCCCAAGAAAATCTGTGGATCGACGAAGGTGCTGCCGATATGGCTGCATACCTTTGTTTCGGGGCCAGCAGCACGCTCACTGGGCACTCTAATGCCTGGACTCAGGATAGCGGAATCAGCGTCCGTTGGTGGAACCAGAGAATCGCCGATTACGGCGGTGGATTCATCTTCTTGTTGTGGATGGCTGACCATCTTGGCGGAGGGCCAGCAATCAGACAATTGGTTGCAAATACCCAAACAGGTGCGGCAGGGATCCTGACTCTTGCCCAATCCCCTCCTAACAATGCGGGAATGATACTCGGCACCACTTTTGAGGAGGTGTTTGCCAATTTCACAATAGCTGCAACTCTGGATTCTTCAGTTGGTATCCATGGATTATCGAATATTGCTATGACGGATCTATGCACCGGTTCTACGTTCTGCAAGATACAGCCTGCGGCTACGAATAATGATTGGACTTCGATGTGGGAATCCAAATCCAACCTCATCGAAGGTTGGGGAGTTCAGGTCTTCAAACTTGAACCAGGCGCCTCTTCTGCTGCACCTTTGACCATTAGATTGACTGCCGATGCGAATGGGATGCAAGGGAGGTTGCTTTCACGAGCCTCCGCAGACGGACTCTATGCCATCGAGGAACTTTCATTCACTAACATGGTGGCCACGGCGATGGTCCCTGGATTTGGAGGCGTCACCGATGAGGTCCATGTCATAGTCTGGTATGGAAGCAGTCTGGGAGATTGCGACTATACCTCATGCGGTCCAACCTATCCAGAAGCATTACTCGACATCGAGGCTGCACGCATCACTTCGCCCGCCAGTCTGGTTCTCGGCTCACCGACTTTGGCAGATCGAGACAATGATGATGATGATGACACCATGGCCTTGCCCTTTACCGTCACTTCAAATGCGTTCTTTGAGGATCTCAATATCATTGCAAGCGCCATCAACAGCACCGGTCACACAGTGGACACTATGACCACGGGAATCGAGGCAGGAGGTGGTGTGCCAGCACCAGGAGTCATCTATTGGACTCCACATACCACCGATGATTATACGATTTCATTGTTGATGAAGGACCTGCTTGGCGATACCATCGCCGAAGAGAATACTTCAGATGATCCCCAAGAAGTCTTCAACATGCAACCATTGCCTGATGCATCGGTCGATACCAATGCTACCTTGACTTGGCTCCCTATCCAATTCAGCGGTTCAGGTACGGATTATTGGGGATTGTCGGACAACATCAGCACGCTTCCTCATGATGATGATCCAACCGCCTATCTGTGGGATTTCGGTGACGGAAACGTATCCACCTTGAAATCACCTTATCGTGGCTATCGAGACGAAGGAGTATACATCGCTAACTTGACAGTTCAGGATCAAGGTGGAGCATGGAGTCAGGTATATCCGAATCTGATTATTGTTGCAGATATTCTATCTCCTATCATCAAGGTCCACGATGGTGCCGGTAATGAAGTGGTTTCAAATGATGATATTGAGGTGTTCACAGATCAAAGGATTCAGTTCTCCACTTTGCAGACCATTGACAATGTGCCCAATGAGAATATCGAGTTCAATTGGGATTGGGGAGATGGAGAGACTGAAGGAGGATTGGGGCATACTGTGGTCAGTCACGAATGGAGTGAAGGTGGAAATGGCAATGGGAATGCCCATCAGGTCATGATAACAGCATTCGATGGAAAGAACACAGGTTACTTCAATTTCACTGTCAATGTCAAGAATAGATTGCCGAGGATGATCTTTGATGAAGCATTGGTGGTTGATACCTACACCTCCTTGCCAATGCCAGTTCTGTATACTGATGATGATGGGGAACTTGTCAGCATTGATTGGCAGTTCGTAGGAGGGGTTGCTCTGAATGAAGTCGACGTTGACCGCGCCAGCGATTTCTCCTCTACCAGTAGCGATGAATGGCAACCCATGGTGGCTTGGAATACTCCTGGGAACAAGACTGTGCAAGTGTCTGTCACTGATGATGATGGAGGTCAATCTTCAGTTTCATTGACGGTTCTGGTCAAGAATCAGTTACCGGTCGCTGATGTTGAGACAAGAGACAGTGGTTCAAGAGTCCTCGATTTCCGTCAAGAGGATGCAATTGTCGATATGATATACACCTTTGATGGAAGGGATAGTTTTGACCCAGATGGTTCACTTTCCGATTCATCCATTCTGACGTTTGTGTGGTATTTTGAGGATGGTACAACCACCACCAAGTCTCAGGTCTCACATGGTTTCAATGCCCCAGGGCAGCATTCGGTGACGCTCATCGTGACCGATGAGTATGGTCAGAATTCTGCGAATCGAACTCTGAACATACAGGTGATGAATCCGGTACCAGTGATCGAGGTCCAGATTCTGGAGGCATGGAGCAGTGGTGAATTGGTGAACATTGACACCCCGCGTTCCGCAGGCTTCACTCCAGACAATTACTCAAGGACATTCGATGATACGAATCGAACTCATGCTTCGGTTGGTACTCTGCTGTATTTCGATTCCACTGGAACCCGGGACGGAGATGCAGTATTCGCTAATACCAACACTCCGTTCAACAGTAACAGCAGTGACTGGAATGGATTGGTCGAGTATATCTGGGATTTTGGAGATGGGAGTCCTCATTCAAAGGAGAGTCATCCTTGGCACTCTTACGCCTCTTCAGGGACTTATACGGTAAGTTTGACCGTGCGTGATGCTTTCGAGACAGGCGACACGATGAGCATATTGTTCACCATCATCGTCGATGCTCCGCCAGAGTCTGATGGAATTATGGAAGCCACCGAGATCATAGTTGATGAATTGGTGATATTCCATGTCAGTGCAAGTGATCCAGAGTCAAACAGGAATTATGACATCTATCGTGATAACAATGTTGATGATGGCTCAAACAATGACCACGACCAGGTCATTTCAAAGAATCTGAAGATAATGTGGGAGTTGGATGATACTATTGATGAAGACGGCGATCTTGATTTCAGTAACGATTGGCTATTCAGTGCCGATGGGGAATCAGCAACCAGAATCACTCACTTGTATGAACATTCCAATGAGGTGATCGTCAGAGTCCAGATATGTGATGGAATGGGAATCTGTGTTCAAGATACAATTTTGATCCAGCCTGCTGAAGGGCCTGAGAAGACCCCGACCTTGTCTGATTTCAATTGGCAGGATGCCAAGGGCTGGATGTCAGATGCAGGTGGTGAATCCGCTTTCGTACTGGGATTGATATTCGTTGTTCTCATTCTGGGATGGCTGGTGATGCGCACTCCTGTTGGTATGGATGAAGAGGAAGCAGCAGAAGCTGCGGAAGCATACGATGTCCAGAATGTCGAGGCAGAAGGTGGTGTTCTGGGAATGGACCAGCATGAACCCCCGCCAAAACCGCGGATTCTCTCCAAAGATGATCGAAGGAGCACAGGTTCCGGTTATGTCAGGCCAGTCCGTGCCAGAAGGCGCTGAAATTGACTTCATCTTCAATTCAGGACTCCGCCTCCATGGCCAACCATGATGTGCTTCAGGCTTCACGTTGGTGTTCACCGGGTTGGGTTTGGTGAGGTCGATGAGGAAGGCGACGCTGTTGGCGATTCTGTTGACATTGCCATTGGTCATGTTCATTCCCGGCGATGTCGCCATTGTAGGTGTCGTCGAGGCGGCAGGATGCAGTGTTTCCAGCCAAGACAGTACTGAATGGGGTACACACATCAGAAATATCAGTATTGAAACCACCTTCATGGGAGAATGGAATGAATGGGAAGATGGGGAACGAGGATTCGACAATCAGGATGAGGCAATGGTTGGTATCACCCCATATACGGGCCCATTGTCGCCACTACGTTCTGGATTTCACACATCTTTCAGTGTCGGTAATGGCAGTGGTGGCGGAGTGAGGATGAATCTAACAACTGGAATGAGGTACACTTTCTGTCTGACCATTGACAATGCCAATGCTGACAGTGTTCGAGAACCTCCAGTGGATGCCTACCTCTTCTTGACCCACGATTATGACATGTATGCAATGCAGTACTACCTCTACGGTGAAGAAATTCAATTCATGGAGGACCTTGAGGAGAATATTCCACCAGAATGGCGAGGGGGATTATGGAGAGGTTTCCGCGATGTCCATAACTATGAGAATATACGTGAAGCAGAATTCTCTGTGGTCCTTGACAAACTTGAGACTTCAACATCTTTGTTCAGTGGAGAAGGAACCACCTATGAGGAATTCATCATTTTTGTTGATGCCATCAACAATACCCATATCGATGACGCCCCAGAACCGCATTCAACCTCGTTGGTTGATTTGACGGTAATGGTTGAGGAAGCATTCATCCTTCCAACATGGACGGTTCCATTGACCTGCATGGCATTGCTCTTACTGTTGGCAGCTGTTCCAGTGATCATGCACTTCAAACATTCCAAGGCAGGGCTTGATGGCTACAAGGTGGATCTGGTCCCAAATCTGGAGCAGCAGGAAAATAGCGCGGAAGCTGGTTCCATTATCGCTGATGACGTGTCAAAAGACCCCTCATTCCAAGGCTGATGGAAATTGGCAGATGTTCAGTATTCCAACAGGATCCAAGCATTTCTCAGATCCTTGACGTTGACCATTCCTTTGTCCCCTAGATGGAAGTCATTTTGCAGAGTAGCATATACCAAGGATTGATCCAGAACTGGCGCATGGATCCTGGTCCAATCTCCGCCTGGACCAAGGCCCATTATTGAGAAATCATGACCTTCGCCTTTCATTTCCCAAGATGCTTCAACCAATTTCAGACTCTCTTGTTGAGACTCTGTGGTCCAACACATCTTGATCGTGTCACCCTTGTCGCTCGAATCACCCACCAGTTTGACGATGTCCTCGACAGGTGGAACTCCTTCACCATGAGTGGAAGCGATGACTTTGGCTCCAGAATCAGTTGCTGCTGCATGTAATCTCTGTCTGGTTTCTTCCTCAATCGATAGTTCAAGGTCGATATATGACGCTCCGCTCTTGATAGCTTCTTCAAGAATAGCGCATCTTTCATCTTCATCACCTGGGAAGTAACCGCCTTCGGATGTTGAGCGGCAAGTGAAGATGACCGGTAGGGGGATTCCGCCTTTCAGTTCCTCAATGGTTTCCGAAACTTCGATGTCTGAGGTAGAGCGCCTCTTCCAAACGGATTCGGGAGGCACCAACGGCTTTGCATCCCTATCTCCTACATCTTCCTGAGCGTCGATCTTGGGAGAGATGAGATATAGCCGGTCAAACCTGACTTCCACCAGATCCGCACCATTCAGATTGGCCCTGGCGGCTTCGTCAATGACCTCTTTGACAGTACAGCCATCAAGGGAGACGCATACCAGCGGGTCTTTCATCGGGCCGGCGAACTGCCACTCATCCTTAACCATGTCGTGCAGGTAGGAACCGCCTGCCACCGCTACATTCCATACATCCCAATATGGTGAATCACACGGCAAATCGACTGTCTTTGTGCATGCTCATTGATAAGGTTCATTTACTGTTGCAGTCACAGTGTAGACGTTAGTCGCAGGGTACCCATAGGGTACCCTGAGAATGAGAGGATTTCCATGTCAGATGATTACGAAGCAGACAGCATTCAGGTCCTTGAGGGGCTGGAAGCGGTCAGAAAGCGACCAGGGATGTACCTCGGAGACCCTCATGATGGTTCGGCCCTCCACCATTGCATCTGGGAAGTGGTTGACAATGCGGTCGATGAGCACCTTGCGGGTTATTGTGACGCCATCGAGATAATTCTACAGAAAGGGGACTCAGTGGCAATTGTCGACCACGGCCGGGGCATTCCGGTAGGAATACACTCTGATTATGGAATCAGTGCGGCTGAAGTCATCATGACCAAACTCCATGCTGGTGGAAAATTCGATAATTCATCCTACAAGGTATCTGGTGGATTGCATGGAGTCGGCGTTTCTGCGGTGAATGCAGTATCTGAATGGCTGAAAATGACAATTCAGCGAGATGGTAAGTTGTACGAACAAACCTATGCCCGTGGTGAGCCACAGGGTTCATTGGAAGTGGTTGGTGAAAGTAGTTCAACAGGAACAGTCATCACATTCAAACCAGACATGGAAATATTCACCACAGTCACTGAATTTGACTATGGCATTCTCAACACCAGATTACGGGAAACGGCCTTTCTCAATGCCGGGTTGAAGATCGTGATCATCGATCAACGAGGCGATTCACCAGAAGTTGTTGAACATCAATACGAGGGGGGGATCTCACAATTCGTTAGCCAATTGAATGAACGCCGAAACCCTATCCATAGCGATGTTGTCTACATCAAGGGAATGCGCGAGATCGAAGAAGGTGAGATCCATGTTGAATTAGCCATGCAGTGGTCTGATGCTTACAACGAAGTCATCCAATGTTATACGAATATCATTCGAAATCGAGATGGGGGGACGCATCTATCCGGTCTTCGTAGTGCCTTGACAGGGTCGTTGAATCGTTATGCTAAGAGCCGTAACCTACTGAAGAATATCGATAAACTCTCGGGTGATGATGTACGTGAAGGGATTGCAGTGGTACTCAGTGTCAAGCACCCTGACCCTTCATTCTCCAGCCAGACAAAGGACAAACTCGTTTCCAACGAAGTTGCTGGAATAGTGGAGAGCATCGTCAATGAGAAACTTGCTGAGCATTTTGAAGAGAATCCTTCGGTAGCAAAGATAGTCATCGACAAGGCAGTTCTTGCGAGCAAAGCAAGAGAAGCAGCCCGCAAAGCACGCGACCTGACTCGCAGGAAAGGAGTATTGGAGGGAGGGGGGCTGCCAGGAAAGCTCGCTGATTGCCAAAGCCGAAACCCAGAGGAATGCGAGATATACATCGTTGAGGGTGATTCTGCAGGAGGTTCCGCCAAGACTGGTCGAGACCGGCGCACTCAGGCAATATTGCCACTTCGTGGAAAGATATTGAACGTTGAAAGACAATTGAGGAATCAGGCCAAGGTGTACCAGAACAATGAGATTCAAACAATGATCAAGGCGTTTGGTGCCGGGGTTGGAAATCCACCTGTATTGTCTGAGGGTGAGGAATCATTGGCCGATGTTGAAACTTATTTCAATGTGGAAAAACTTCGTTATGGAAAGATAATCATAATGACAGATGCAGATGTGGATGGTGCCCATATCCGCACTCTGATCCTGACTTTTATCTGGCGTTTCATGCGCCCGGCCATCGAGGCAGGAAACGTGTTCATAGCACAGCCACCTTTGTACATGATATCGCGTGGGCGAAGTTCAAAATACGCTTACACAGATGCAGAAAGGGATGCGATCATCGATGATTTCCGAGTTGATAATCCTGATGCGAAGATTGGCATCCAGCGTTACAAAGGTCTTGGAGAGATGAATCCTGATCAATTATGGAACACTACAATGGATCCTGAATTCAGGACATTGCTCAAGGTCACTGCAAATGACTTCGGTGATGATGGCGAGACTTCGGCGCTCTTTGAAACCTTGATGGGTGACGATGTGCCTGATCGACGGGCCTTCATTGAACGCTATGCGGCAGAGGCCGATGTGGATGTATGAGGTGATTGGATGAGCGACGAAGAATTACCCCCGAACCCTATTGATACCCAGATTCGACATACTGTCGATCAAGAGATGAAGACATCATACATCAATTATGCAATGTCAGTCATCATTGGACGAGCATTACCCGAAGTACGAGATGGACTGAAGCCCGTGCACCGTCGAGTGCTCTTCGGTATGCATGAAGCGGGACATACCTCTGACCGTTCATACTCCAAATCAGCGCGTTCAGTTGGTGAAGTGATGGGTAAGTATCACCCTCATGGCGACCAATCGATCTATGACACCATGGTCAGAATGGCACAGGATTTCAGTCTACGATATCCATTGGTCGATGGTCAAGGAAACTTTGGCAGTATAGACGGAGACCCTCCTGCCGCTATGCGATATACCGAGAGTAGACTCGATCGTCTGGCAAAACACATGCTGGAGGATATCAAGAAAGATACTGTGGAGTTCCACCCTAATTTTGATGATTCCGAACAAGAACCTGAAGTCCTGCCAGCCAGACTTCCTAATCTGCTCTTGAATGGAAGTGATGGAATCGCTGTGGGAATGGCGACCAAAATCCCACCTCATAATCTTCGTGAGGTTGCTTCCGCAGTTCATCTGCACGTCGAAAGGATACTGGAGGAAGGAGAAGATGTCGGTGATGCAGAAAATCCTCCAAATATCGATGTTGGAGAATACATGCAGATATTGAAGGGTCCAGACTTCCCGACCGGTGCAACCATTCACGGTATTGATGGCATTTGCGAAATGTATGAGACTGGACATGGTAGATTCCATATCCGTTCTCAGTGTGAAGTGTTTGATGATGACAAAGGAAAGCGCATCATCGTCACTGAGATTCCCTATCAGGTGAAGAAAGCGGGGATGCTGGAGGCGATTGCAGATCTGGTCAGCAAGGAAGTCGTGAAAGGCATCAGAGACATCCGCGACGAATCCAGCAAAGAAGGAATCCGTGTGGTCATCGAAGTCAAACAGAATGCAGACCCTCACGCAGTGTTGAACCAATTATTCCGTTCCAGCCGATTACAGGAATCATACTCTGCCAACATGATGGGAATCATCAACCGAGAGCCTATTCTACTGAATCTACGCCTTATTCTACATACATATGTACGTCATCGAGAGGAAGTGATTCGTCGTCGAACACAATTCGATCTTGCCAAGGCAGAAGCCCGTGCTCATGTCCTGGAGGGTCTGGTCAAGGCCCAATTGAGGATTGATGATGTCGTTGCAGCAGGAAAGGGGGCTGAAAGTCGAGAACATTTCGAACAGATCCTGCGCGGCGAAGTCAAGTTTGGGAAATTAGCGAAATTCGATTTCACCGAGCCTCAAGCCAAGGCCATTGCTGAGCGCCGTCTCTATCAACTCTCTAAAATGGATACAAAGAAAGTCGATGATGAATTCAATGAACTCAAGATTTCTATCGCTGAATACAACTCCATTCTGGGAAGTCGCCTTCGCCAGTTGGAGATATTGCTGACAGAATTGGATGAGCTGGTCGACAAACACGGTGATGAGCGCCGTACCCACATCGATCCAATGCCACTGTCGATGGATCGTGAGGACCTTGTGGAAGAGCGAGCCATCGTCATCTCTCTTTCTGAAGATAATTACATCCGTCATCTCCCTGTAGAGGCATTCCGTGTCCAGAACCGTGGCGGCAAGGGTTTGAAGGGAGTCGCAACAAAAGATGAGGACTTCCCGAAATCCATCCTGACTTGTTTCAGCAAGGACCGGCTACTGATATTCACTGATCAAGGGCGCGTCTATGGTCTCAAGGCATGGGAGACGCCACAGGGTAGCCGACATAGTAGAGGAAGTCATATCCGCAATTTGATCGAACATCTTCGTGAAGAAGAGAAAGTCGTCACCATTCTGCCGATATCCAAGGAGATCCAAGAGAATCCAGAGGGTCATTATCTGATATTCGCTACTCACGAGGGTATCGTCAAGCGTACAAGACTTGGTGAATATACGCGAATCAATCGTAATGGTAAGTTTGCTTTGAAATTCAAAACAGATACAGACACTCTCGTTGCAGTACGCGAGGCAACAGACGAGGATCACGTTGTCTTGGTTTCTAAATTTGGTCGTGCTTGCAGATTCAAACCCAGCCAAACCAAGGAGCTTGCAGACGGTTCAACCGGTTATACCGTGAAGGTTCAAGGACGGGTGACTGCAGGAGTTCGAGGAATGAAATTGAAAGATGGCGACAGTGTTGTAGGAATGATTGCAACTTCGAATGAAGAGACACAAGTACTCACCATGTCTAAATTCGGTATGGCAAAACGCAGTAGATTAGGTGATGGAGAAATGCATTACGTCCTCGATGAGAATGGTGAAAAAGTGTGGAATGACAAAACAGAGAAATTCACACAGGAACGCGACGGATATCGAAAGACCAGTCGTGGAGCAGGTGGTGTCCAGACCATGAAACTCAATGAAGAAAGTGGTGATGAGATAGTTCGAGTCCACACCATTCCGGATCTTGCTGACCAGATTTTCCTTCTGACCAACAAGGGAATGATGATTCGAGTACGTGCTGACCAGACCAAGGAGACAACTGGCAAATCAACCAAGGGAACACGGGTCATGGAACTTCGAGACAAGAAGAAGGGTGGATTCCTTGATGAAATCATCTTCTCGGCCCGTCTGCCAGCAGAATTAGTGGATGATGAAGACCAGATTCATTTGGCAGATGGTTCTGAAGAGGAATGATTCTTCGCCGTCGGATTGAAGTCTGAGCACTTCTTCTCGACATTTGTCAGAGCGCGGCGGACGGTGTATTCATGCAGGAAGGAGATTTGATTCACGATTGGAATATCATCGATTACAACATTACTCGCAACCCGGATGAACACCCTCACGGAGTGTGGTTTGATGACGAGACTCTACGCGACGGGTTGCAGAGCCCAAGCGCTCGCAACCCTACGATCGAGCAGAAGATCGAGTTGCTCACATACATGGAGAAGTTGGGGATGCAGAAAGTTGATCTTGGTCTCCCCGGAGCTGGACCTTTTCACATCGACCATATCGATGCGATGTTGACTCATATCAAGGAGAATGATTTCTCGATCAGGCCAGGTTGTGCAGTTCGAACCATTATCAGCGATATTGAACCGTTGGTCGAATTACAGGCCAAGCATGAGATCCAGATCCAAGCCAGTGCTTTTCTTGGCACCAGTCCGATACGCCAGTATTCTGAAGGTTGGACGATGGAGAAACTGCTCTCCACCTTGGACAAAGCAGTGGAGTTCGCGATTTCAAACGATATTCCCGTAATGTTCGTGACCGAAGACACCACTCGCTCCAAACCAGAAGATATCAAGGCCATTTACAGCCGTGCGATTGAACTGGGCGCTGATCGAATCTGTGTCTGTGATACCTGTGGTCATGTGACTCCTAATGGTACCAGGAAACTACTGGAGTTCATTCAGAGTGAAGTCATCCCTGATGCGGGGGTCAAGCGCAGAGATATCGAGATCAATTGGCATGGTCACCAAGACAGAGGCCTAGGGGTGGCGAACAACCTTGCTGCTGTCGAAGCCGGTGCCGATGTCATTCATGGAACCGCATTGGGAGTAGGTGAAAGAGCAGGTAACGCACCTCTTGACCAGACGTTGGTGAACCTGAGCCTGATGGGGGTCATCGATAACGACCTTACTCTTCTCAATGAGTATATGCAGAAGGCTCACGAATATGTTGAGGTGGCTCTCCCTAGAAATTACCCAGTTTTCGGAGAAGATGCCTTTGAAACTGGAACCGGAGTCCATGCAAGTGCGGTCATCAAAGCGATGAAGAAAGGGGACCATTGGCTTGCTGACCGTGTTTACTCCGGCGTTCCTGCCAATGATTATGGCTTGCAACAGAAGATTCGTATCGGTCACATGAGCGGTCGTTCAAACATCGTCTGGTGGTTGCAACAGAACAATATCGAGGTTGATGATGAATTGGTCGCTCATCTATTCGAAGTAGCCAAGGGTCAACGTCGTCTGATGTCTGATGAAGAAATATTGTCAGCGATATCTGAATTCCAGAACTGAATGCTCTCGACAATCGCGTAATCAATCAACTGGTCAATCATTCCTGGGTGTTGCTTCTCCAGATTCAGAATCTCCAGTGAATGCATGCTGCCATTCTGCATCGACAGAACCTCCAGACCATTCTCCTTTCAATGATATCTCATCGACGTCGACCTCTTCTCTCCATACCGGTTCTTCTGTACTTCCAGAGACAACGAACATCATGTTTTCATCAACCTGTGACCTGACCAGTTCAGCATGTTTCTCCAGAGGTAGGAAGTGCCCAACCGGTGTTCCAGCAGTGACGTGCGGATTGGTTGCTGTACAGATCATCAATCCATCTCCTGGAGCGATCACGTCAATGGTCAGTCCAGGCACCGCTGGGTCCGATACCGTTGCCACGACTTCTCCAGATTCAACAACACTCGAGGGTCCGACATACATGTCCAACAAGCCGCCCTCAGCAGCACGTAACCAAGTAGAACCAGAAGCCAGAATCCTGAATCTAGGTCGACTAGGATTTCCGGGTATCAGGTGAAGAGAACGTAGAATATTGAGGACTCCATGAACTGCTACCTGAACTGATTCATGATCCAGATTATCTGCCCCTCCTCCCTCATATGTCATCACTCCGATTCCCTCTTCCATAGCACATCTGCGGAGAGAACCTTTTGGTGGTTTGGAGTCGAGAATCACTTCGATACCAAAGGCCTTGGCGATGATGTTTGAAGGAGGGTCCGCAAGATTAGCTCTGACCTGTGGCATGTTCGATCTACCTTTTGCAGCACTATGGAGATCGATGAGGTAATCAGTATCCTTGATGATGTTGTTCCACATTCCATGAGCAACCCTTGAGGTTGTGTTTCCCTTGGCCCTGCCGGGGAATTCTCGATTCAAGTCTCTTCCATCAGGAAAATATCTGGATTTATTGCGATATCCTGGAAGGTTGATCACCGGAATGAGTCTTATCGTTCCTGCGACATGGGCTGGGTCAAGTGGCCGTCCGGGGTCGGTCATCGAGTTGCTCAATAGATGGGTACAGGCGCTTGGACCAGTCAATTCGTCACCGTGTATTCCACCGGTGATGGTCACTGTCGGGCCAGGTCGATGACCGTGGATTATGGTCACAGGAATTGGCCATGAGTCCCCAAGGTCGACATCAAGAAGGTCGACCATGATGGTTCGCATCTGTCCGGGTTTGACTCTTTTGCGCATCACTATGTGATTCTTCTGCCCGGAGGAACGATCCCATTCATCCCGTTTTCCAGTATCGTGATCCTTCAATGCCTGTTTGATCTCCTTTCGTCTATCTGCGGACATCTCATGGGCAACCCTGACCGTTTTCTTCACGGTTGATTTCTTTTTTCTGGTTTTTTTGGGAGTTTTCTTGCTGGTTTTCTTGGCAGTTTTCACCCCTTTGGTCGCCTTTACCGGCCCACCCTCGTCGGGGTCTTCATCCGAATCGGCGCCTAACACAGGTTGCGGGGGAGTTGATTCAGCCATGAATCCTACTCCGCTGTGTTGTGACAGTATTCATGTTATGAGACCTGCAGCAACGATTCATGGATGAGCCCGGAGTACAGCGAAGATATGCCCCATCATCGATATGTTTCGGATGTGGTCCAGCGAATGAAAAGGGATTGAGGATAGATTCTCATCGAATTGATGGAGGATTGGAGATGGAATTCACTCCCAGCCTTGAGCATCAGGCCTTTCCTGGGATGATCAACGGTGGAATCATCGGTACATTGCTTGATTGCCATGGAAACTGGACTGCAGCGATAGCGATCATGGACCAACAGGGGCTGGAAGAACCACCCTGCACTGTGACCGCGTCGTACAGCATCAAATTGCGCCGACCAACTCCTTTGGGCCAGCCACTGGTCATCAGAAGTCAGATTTCTGAAATCGATGGCGACAAGGTCAATGTCGAGATGACATTGGAAGCCGAAGGTAAGTTGTGTGCAACGGGAAAGGGTCTGTTCGTGGCGGTGAAGGAAGGCCACCCCGCATATCATCGCTGGACTTGATTCGAATCGATAGGATTGAAGAACCGTGGCCGATGATGCTGTGGTATGCAGACGACGATTGACGATTGGCCTTCGTCTGCAGAAGACGGCATCCTCTCTGTCCCTGGATCCGCAGATCATTCGATCGAATGCCTTGTCCAGACCGTGCTTGACTGGATGGCTGCACAGAGATACTTCACCAAGAATGAAGTTGAATCACTGAAGGGGGTGGAAATAGGATTGTTACGTCGTAACGCTACTCAAAAGCATGGGGTATGCAGGTATCGCCGTGACACAGACGTGAACTCTCCTGCACTGGGTCCCCGAGACGTGAAGTGCATCGATATCCATCCTGGATTATTGACAGAGAAATGGTGGAATTATGGTCAGAAGGTACTGTATCATGAGTTCTTGCATGCGCTTGGATATTTTTCTCACAATAGCGATTTTCGTAGGCTTGAAGATGCTTGGGATGGACCTGAAAAGGAACTTGGACGAATATTCACTGAAGTCATGAGAAGAGCCAATGCATCGTGGTTATGGGTTTGTGACGGATGCTTCAAGGAATTTCCTAGACGCAAACCAGGGCGCGGGAAATTTCGTTGCAGAGATTGCAATCTCGTATTACGGGATGTCGCAGTCTCCAATTGACAATACACCGACAGGCTATCATGCTGGTTATTCAGGGGGCTTTCCATGCGGGGGTTGCTGAACAGCCATTCAGCCCTTCCATTATCCATCTTGTTTCTGTTGTCGATAGTTGCAGGGATTCCATCAGCAGATGCCGAGATTGGCGTTGGAGATGGCGAAGGAGTGCTCAATCTCATCTGTGT
>Ga0315334_10000464_pt1 | contig 24859 bp, 15 predicted proteins | sample M150034915metaG_FD_205555 | JGI IMG/M metagenome (GOLD analysis project Ga0315334, IMG submission 205555) | Ammonia-oxidizing marine archaeal communities from Monterey Bay, California, United States - M1 500m 34915 | ecosystem: Environmental > Aquatic > Marine > Intertidal zone | place: USA... | reverse complement strand
CTGGGCAATACCCACTCTCTGTACTCGGCATGAATGAGAGAGCAGCAGAGTTGTATGTTGTAGGAATTTATGGGAATACAATGACGACCAACCCTAGAGCATTAGAGACTGCAGTTGCAGTTCTTGAACGAATTACACCAGAAATGAGACAGAATATTCGCGATAGAGGCGAAGAATTTGTTGAGAAACTAAATGCACTTTCTGATGAACTTCCTGGAACTATCATCAAGGTGCAAGGTACTGGTTTGCTTATCTCAGCAGAACTTGAACCAAGTTTACTAACAGTAGTAGGCTTTGATGAAGTCGAAGTTTGGTGCCGAAAACATGGTCTTGGAGTTATTCATGGCGGTGTAAACGCATTGCGATATACTCCTCACTTCAATATTACAAGTGAAGAAGTTGATCTTGTAATCGACATAACCCGTCAGGCTATTATTCAATTTACCCAGTAAATTACTGGCCTGTAATCAGATGGTGTAGAGTCCTAACGTGGATTCCAGTTGCACCGTTCTTGACCAACTTGTTGGTCTTAGCACCCCATGCGGTTCCTGCGATATCTAGGTGGGCCCAAGGGATCTGTTCGTCAGTCCCCTCCATGTTAGGTACGAATTGCTTCAAGAATGCTGCTGCGGTGTTTGAGCCACCCCAGCGGCCTGCTCCTAAGTTACGAACATCAGCAATCTTGGAATCCGTCATCTCTTTCTCGAAAGCCTTGAACAGAGGCATAGGCCAAGCGATTTCTCCACAATGCTCTCCTGCCTCTTTGATATTGTTTAGGAGTTCATCATTGTTGGACCAAAGTCCACTTGCTTCATGTCCAAGCGCTACTACACAAGCACCGGTTAGTGTTGCTAAATCAATCATGTAAGATGGGTTTAGATGAGTTCCAGCATACCATAGACCATCTGAAAGAACCAATCTTCCTTCAGCATCTGTGTTTAGAACTTCAACAGTCTTTCCTGAATATGTTGTGATTACATCTCCTGGGCGCTGTGCATTGGATGAAGGCATATTCTCTGCCATGCAGGTCAATCCAATTACGCGGTCTTTGTGACCACTAGCAACAAGAGCTTGCATAACACCAAATGTTGTTGCAGAGCCATGCATGTCATACTTCATTTCGTCCATAGAAGGTGAAGGTTTGATTGAGATACCACCTGTGTCGAAAGTAATTCCCTTACCGACGATACAAGGGCTTGGTCCTGGCTTGTCACCATTTATTTCAAAGATAACCATGCATGGTTTTCGATAGGAACCCATACCTACGCCAACAAGTCCACCCATTCCCATAGTGCGGGCTTCGTCATAGTTGATGACTTTGACATCAACATTATCATGAGTGCTGCCGAACTCGATAGCCTGTCTAGCGAATTCCATAGGATAGAGGTCATTAGGTGGAGCATTTCCAAGGTCACGTGCAAGATAAACTCCAGTTGCAACAGCAGATGAGGTTTCTGCAGATGTTTCTAATGCAGCATGTTTCTCCTCTTCACAAGTAACATGGATTTTTAATTCTCTATCATCTGAATCATCATCTTCATCCTTGGTTTTGTAATTGTCATAGGAGTAGTCACGTAGAATCATTCCTTCAACAAATGCTGCCATGTATGCATCTTCCATTCCATGGAATTTGACGGTTAGTGTCTTGCCATGAATTTTCTTACAACTAGCAGTAACCTTTGCTCCGGATTCTCTCATAACTTGAGGAGTAGCATCTTCTTCCTTGCCTAGACCGATTAGTAGAGCCTTTCCGCCGTCAGTTCCTGCCAAGGTCATTGCAGTTCCTGCCTTTGCCTTGAAATCTCCTTCAACAAGAATATTTTCGATTTGATTCTTCAAACTTCGATGGACTCCTGATTCGCTTCCAGGGGCCATGTTTTTGCTATCCTGCCATAATGGAAGAACTAGAGTTCCATTGGTATTCTCATTGGTGTTTACTATTACCTGCATTGGCTCACCTGATTGGGGCAGCGGTCCGTGCCTCTTGAAGATGCGCCCGAATCGTCTCATTCAATCAATTCGGCTTCCAATGGGATATCCTCGAATAGTTCTAATGGTTTTTCTTCTCGACTCCACCAAAATACGAAGCCTATGACGAAGATAGGAATCGCTCCCGCTTGTAATGCCCAGACTATTGTTGCCATCGATTGAGCGAAGAACCCTACTTCATAGTCTCCAACATCTACACTTTCATTGACCCATGCTGCGGAATTAATCAGACGTTTTTGATATGAGAATCTCCATTCTCCTCCTTCATAATCGAATCCTGAAGTTGTAACGCTTGTAGAACTTGTAGCATTGATAGTAAAATTAGATGATTCCCACACTACATCCTCATCAACCAAATATTGTAATGTAGCATTTCTCGTACTGGCTCTTCCAAGATTGCTAACATCAAAACTGACTTTATCATCATCTAATTCGAAGGAGTCTAAGACTAAACGGGCTCGCCAATACCAAACGTTGTCCACCAGATATCGCATTACATCGAGTTCTTCAGCCATGCGAGAATCAAGAGATTCAATCGAGCCTAATGCCCATTGTTCATCATCTGTTTCGAATGTAAAAGTTGGAAATCCCATGATGCCGTAGCCGTAATCTCTACTAGTTCCTCGATTGGGATATAAGCCCTGATTTGCATTTTGAATTGGAATTTCAGAAATAGAATCGTGGACATCATCACGAATGAAGTGGAATAATTCCCAGTCTACTGGTTGGTCTGGCATGTAGCCCCACGGGTATAGCATAATCCAGACCCCAGTGTGCATTGTAATGTAGAGGTCAGCATCTTTCATGTAGGTATTCATGTATTCTGAATTAGCTAGAGTTTCAGATTCACTGAACGGGCCGTTCCCAGATTGAGTCTCATTTTCATCCCAACGGTGAGCGTAATTTCGATTTAAATCGACTTGATTTACATTCCATCGCGTATCCAAATCATTACCGTCAGCATTGAGCATAATCAGTACATGAATTTCAGTATTAGAAAGTACACGAATCGCTTCTTCTTCACCTGCTGCCCAGCCATCGATGTAGTATTGGGCCACTAAGAATGCCAATTCGGTTCCTAAGTGTTCATTTCCATGATGGCCACCATCGATGTAGACCATGTCTTTGGGTGTACCATCGTCTTTGGTTTCTTTCGACCAGTCGGAAAGTCGCACAACCCATAATTCACGACCTAACTCGGTCTGACCTGCACTGGTTAGATCTACAATGTCTGGATAGTCAGCCGCCCATGATTGTACATCTACAGTAAGAGTTGTGTGGTTGTGATACCAATGGTCGTTTACTATATCGGGTAATTGCGCACTAACACCGCCTGAAAATCCCGCGAAAAGCAAAACTCCGAGCATGAAGAAAGCACGGCGCATAAATTGTCCAAGAGTGCGCAAGCCATCAATCTGACTATTGATTCAAATATGCCGGGAAAGGAATTATATCATACGCCGCAATACTTGAAATATGGTCGTAATCGAATGCCCTCACTGTGACGAAGACATTGAAATGGATGATGACGCTCATGGCCTGTTCGCCTGTCCTTATTGCGACAATGAATACGAATGGGGAGAACAACCAAAACCCAAAGTTGAGAAAAGACGCAAATTTACAGAAAGGAAATCCAAGTCATCTTCCAAGAAGAAATCAGACCCAGCGACCCGGAAAAAATCCACTAATTACAGCAGAAATATCTCGGGTGGAGAAAAAAATCTACTCGGAGGAATCCAAATATTGACCTTCGTTGTAACAATCATTTTGGCAATGGTCTTACTTCTAGGATTAAATTCAGAATCCTGGTACTCCGTTGAGTATTCTCAGAACTCCGACGTGGATGTCGAACACAATTATGGCAGTGCAGCATTTACCATTAAAAGTTATCAAGATATGGAAATACTTGATGAAAAAACCGAAATAGTAACTATTGGCGGTAGCGATTATCAAAGTAATGTTAAACTTTACGAGGCGTTATTAGAAGCGTCGAAGGAATATTGCAGTGACTGGGAGGCGAACAGTTGGGGGGAAAGTAAAGAGGAGTTTGACGAAGAATGCGCTGCAAAATTCAGAGAACACAAAAAAGAGATCGAATGGTTCTCGGGATGGGACTCAGCGGGAACTTTGATTACTGCAACTATGATTTTTGGATTAATTCTCACATTATTTGCTTTAACGATAAAAACAACAGGCTTGTTATCTGACTACAAACTTGTGAGGTTACCTGAAAAATTGACTAATAACTACTACAAGATTGACAGCATGACAAATTTTATCTTAGTATCAATTGTATTTCTGGGTGGAATCATGTATCGAATAGCGATTCCTGATATTGAAGTTAGATTTGAAGATAATTTCGACGACAATGATTTCTCAAGCGGTTTGGGCATGATATGGTGGTTTATGATGCTCACAGTGATCATAAAATTCATAATTCTATCCGCTGAAGTGACTCTAAGAAAGAGAAATTCCTAATTCAAGATGTAGGAGAACAGAATAGGTGCAACGATTGTAGCATCTGATTCAATCATGTGCATCGGTGTACCCGGGGCTAACTTGCCCCATGTGATCTTCTCACTTGGTGGAGCTCCTGAATATCCACCATAGGATGTAGTAGATTCTGAAATCTGAGCAAACCAGCCCCAGAGTGGCGCTTTTTCTTGCATGTCTTGCCTTAGCATAGGGACTACACAGATTGGGAAATCACCCGCAATACCTCCTCCAATTTGTAAGAATCCAATTGGGTGTTCAGCACCCATGTACCAATCAGCCAAGTGCATCATGTAATCGATTCCACCCTTGACTGCACTTTGTTCAACATCACCCTTGATACAATGTGCGGCGAAGATATTGCCTAAGGTCGAATCTTCCCAGCCCGGAACATAGACCGGTATTCCTGCGTCTCTTGCCGCTATCAGCCACGAATCCGTTCTTGGGATATCCGCCTCAAGGTCGTCGAGGATAGCCATCAAATGTTCATGAGGGAATGCAGGGCCACTTTGCCATTGCTTCAGAATTTTATCCTCGATATGGCGGATTGCATGCTCTTCTGGAATGCAAGTATCTGTGACCCGATTGAATCCTTTCGAATGTAAATCTGCTTCATCTTGTTCAGAAATATTTCTCCAGTTTGGAATTCTCTCATAGTGAGAGTTTGCTACTAAATTGAATACGTCTTCCTCAAGGTTCGCCCCTGTACAAGTTATTGCGTGAATTTTCCCTGCTCTAATCATCGGTGCAAGAGAGCAACCAATTTCTGCAGTACTCATGGCCCCAGCAAGTGTAACCATTAGGCGGCCACCATCTCTAAGGAATTCGTCTAATGAATGTGCGCAATCTCGTAAAGCTCCTGCATTGAAATGATTGAAATGTCGGTCAACGAAACCTCGTACACCACCATTGACTGGTTCAGTAAGGAACCTTTCAACTCGCTTCCTGCGATTGATATTCATATCAGGATAATTTGTTTGCAACTCCTTTTCTATCATCTCTATGATTCTTGCAGGGTCGGTTCCACCACAAGTAAATGCATCAATAGCCAGCCAACCACTTTCGGAATAGCAATGGGCGCTGACATGACTTTCATCTAGCAATACAACTGCAGCGAAGCCGAGGGGAGAAACGCTGCCATCAAATGCCTCATTGTGAGAATGAACTCTACGAGCGCCTGATGCATCAACCGCTTTTTCCATCAACGCCAGCATCCAAGTTCCATCGATGCCGACAGCGCCAGTGCAATCGAGCATGATATGAGCGCCATGTGCCATCTAATCATCTCCTATTTGCAATACTTGCTGCGGCAATTTTCGTTGCTATCATAGCAGCGGTAAATTGGGTAAGTGGTGTATCTTCTTGTGCAACAATCTCATTGACATCTGCGCTGATGATATTACAATTAGCAAAAGCGGTTTCAATTGTTTGAACTACATGCCAGAACGAAAGACCACCGGGTACAGGCGTTCCTGTGGCTGGAACAAGTGACCCATCAAGGCCATCAATGTCGATAGTAAGGTGCACAGGGCCTTCGATTTGTGAAATAGATTCAAGCCATTCGCCCCATGCTTTAGACCCGGTGCATGGACTCATTACATCTCTAGCAAACCAAGTATTGACTCGATCATCATTCTCGATATAATCCGCCTCTTGGCGGCAATATGCCCTGATTCCAACTTGGTGCACACCAATCGCACCTTCATCTAGAGAGCGTGCGATTGCGCAAGCATGCGAATAAGGCTCTCCGCCTAGTTCATCGCGTAAATCTGCATGAGCATCAATTTGAATCAGTGTGACCTTTTGTGGGCACCCTCTTAGAATTCCTGGCAGAATCCCATGCTCGCCACCTAAAAATATTGGAAATGCTCCAGTTGCATATTGTTGTGCAGCATAATTTCCAATTCCATCCAGTTGTTGTTGAAGTGTATCACCTTCACCATTCCACGGCTCTACAGTACGAATTATTGCACCTGCCGGTAACTCTTCACCAAGTAGGTCATCAAACAATTCAACCTGTCCAGATGCTTCGATACAAGCAGCAGGACCAGCGGCAGTTCCTTGTCCATATGAGGTTGTAAGTTCATATGGAATGGAGGCAATAATGATATCAGCATCACCGGTAGAATCGGCTAAACCGAGGAAATTACCCTCAACGAACCCGTCATCCATGTCCCTTGCGGAGACGATATCCCCTTTGAAGTCCTCGATTGGGCTAAAATGAGCGATGTGTTAATTAGGGACTTCGACCTATACATATTACTACGCAGCGGAACAATGCCACCCGGCATATACTCCCGAGCGGCGGTGATTTGATGGGAATGACAATGGCAGAACTAACTGAGGCAATTCGCCAACATATCGACATGGAAATGGACCCAGAGGTCGCCTGCGGTATGGCGGAACACGCCCTAGGGTTCTTTGGATTTTACGATAGGATCATCGATAACGCTCTAGAACCAACCGACCGCAACTTGTTCTACATGTTCCAAGATTATGATCTTCTAACAACTGAATCCGAAGAAACGACACTATGGGATGGTCGTGAATGGAGGATACACTATTGGCGCTTCAAACCAGAACTGCGCGAACGTGTAGAAGCCTACATGAATCGCAAAGTAGAGGTTGTTGAAGTCGATCCATTCGGCGATGTCTACGGTGATGCTGGCAGTATTTGGATGAGAGACGGTGACAAACCACGCAATCCAAATGCCTTCACGTCAGACCATTGGGGATGAACATAGGCCCACAAGTCTTGAAGACTAGCAGGTACACCATTGTACCATGAAGGGAAGGGCTGGTCTGCTAATTCTGCTTTTTTTGACCTCTCTGATTCCAATAGTTAATGCAGATGAAGTAACCCCTGTTACAATAAATGTAGATTGGACCGGTGACCATGCTTACATCATAACTGGTGAAGTAAATCTGTCTGAAGTGAGTGTCGATCACTTACATGATGGAGTCGAACTAGATGTAGGATTAATCTATGATACAACTGGCGAGAATCTCCGAATCATTCTCAATACCACTCTTTCCCACGGCGATGTAATTACTGTGAATGGGGGAGAAGTCTCTCGCACGGTGACGGTTGGATTATGGGGACAACCTTTGGCTGACCATGAAGTAACTCTCAATTCTCACTGGGAAATGGACCAACAATGGGTCAATGAAAATGGCACACAGAAATATATTCTTGTGTTTAATGGACAAGGTTGGCAACAAAGAATTGGCAATACTCTAGAATCATGGGAAATGGGTAATGGTACCTTGATGGTGATTTCTAATACGGCTGATAATGGCATATCGATAATGCTTGATTTAGATTCGGTTTGGAAAAATGAAACCACGGTCGATGGCATAATGACCGGCCAAGTATTCGATGCACGGGGTAGTGGAACTATCGGTGTAGAATCCGACGGAGAAGAAGGCGCTGTTGACATTGAAGGAGTTGTTAGTGACGCTTGGATTAACCGTTCAATGTTCGATGGGATTGTAGATGAAAGGTTCAGATTAGAGGCTAATGGTACAATTGGAATCCTTGCTGAAGAAGACAATGAAATGATGAACCTTACAGGAGACCTAGCTGTTTTGTTGATAGAAACATGGGATTCAAACGGAACTCGTCGTCTTTCACATACCCAGTTCGAAGCCACAGCAGATTTAATTCTCGAGAACAATGACAGTAGAATGGATATATCCTTGGATACATTCGAATCTGTAGAGAGATGGGAAGATGGAGCGCGAGTAGACCACCTGAGTAAGATGGTTGGGCATGGGACTTTCGGTTTTTCAGATGAGGATGAAAATGCAAGTGTCCAAATCAATGGCACAATCTATGATTTCCATCAAGAGCAAGAAGATGGTCTTGTTACAGTTGATAGCCTCCATGTTGATGGAGTAATCACAGGAGATGCACAGGGTACTTTTGGTGTAGTAAGAGCCATTGAAGACCCAGATTACACTCAAGTTAACGATACCGGTGTAATGTATGATGTGATAATTGTTCATCAAGAAGATTGGTTCAATCTTACCGGAATAACAGCACTACCTAATTCTGATTTGGGAGTTGGCGCACATCATAACGAATCTTGGTCCTATGATGCTAAGCAATCATATTGGGATAATCGTACAATCAGGACAGTTTGGAGTCAAACAGGACCTGACCCAAGTAGTGGAGATGAGATACATGCGAATTCTCCAATTCAAAATCCGCTTGAAGCCCCATCCGTAGAAGAGGGCATTGGCGGTGCAACCGTTAGCAGAGAGTCTGGATTTGCTCCAATAGACGCTGCTTCTGGCGATGTGTTCACTCTAGACCATCAAGAGGGGATGACGCTTACAGTCACAGCAGGACAAGCCCAAACCGTGGCTATGGATGGCCACATGGTCGACACTGTGGCATGGAATGGGATTTATTCGACTAACGTTAGTGGCACAGCAAATGGTAATTTGATTATCGATGGGCCACTTTCCGGTCTGAACGTAGCAATAAACCGGGCGTTCCAAGTTGAATTTGGCGAAGATGAGCAACTGGTAAATTTGACCGAGAATCAGTCTGTAAACCGAGTATTGTCACCTTCTATTATTTCGGTTCATGATAATCATGACCCTAGTATCGGTCTCATCACTTTGGCTCAAGGGGTGGTTACTGGTGAAAATGGCACACCCGGTTATCTTGAAGTAACAGTTACAGATATTGATTTTAATATGCAATCAGTGACTGCAGATCTTTCTGCAATAGGTGGTACAACTATTTCACTTAACGATAGGGGACTTTCTGGAGACCGAGTGATCGGTGATGATATTTGGACTGCGGAAGTCACAGTCCCTGGACTCGAGTTTGGAGACCTAGCCATAGAGGTCACGGCGACTGATATTTTCGAGGCTACAGATGTAAATTCAACCAACATTACTGTACTAAATCAACCCCCAAGACTCACTTCAATTGAAATCGTTCCATCAATAGTTTCTCGAGGCGAAATAATGATTGTAAATGCAGAAGTAATCGATGGGCATGGAGTTTCTTCTGTTTCAATTGACATGAGAGATTACGGTGGAGATTTATCGCAGTTAAATCGAATAGGAAATATTTGGGTGGGGCAAGTAGAAGTTCCGGATGGTATGTACCCGGGTACTCATATTTTGAAAATACGAATGGTTGATGAGTTTGAATCGACAAACACCGTCGGAATGACGATTACTTCTGGTCAGTATCATATCCTATCTGAAAACGATGAGGAGGTTTCCATAACAGTGCTTAATGAACCACCACAATTTGGCATTGGAGATTTACGAACGGTGGAAATAGGCGACGAGGATGTCGAATATAATTTGACAATAACCGTGGCAGACCACGATGGATTGAATTGGGTTAAGGTGAAACTTGGAATCTTAGCGCCTCCTGGCCAATCCAATACATGGTTTACAATGACCTCAAATGGTGATGGGACTTATTCTCGAGAAATTACAATCAAGGAATATATTGCATTAGGTACTCATGAACTTCTGGTCAAAGCTAGGGATTCTTATGGATCTCAAACTGCAGAAGAATCCGTTCCAATCGTTTTGAAAGCACCGGATAACCCCGGTTCAACCGCTGCTCCTTCCAGTAGTACTCTGACTTACATTGCATTGGCTGGGCTCGGAATTCTGATAATTGCGGGTGCTACAATTTTTGTAATGCGTGGGTCGGATGAAGAAGGTGGCTTAGGCGGCTTTGGAGACGCTTGAATAGAGCAGTTTTTGCTATCGACAACGGTTTATACCCCTGTTCAATCCGAGGGTTACACTTGCGAGAGTAGTGTAGTGGTTATCACCGAGCGTTGCCAACGCTTGAACCCGGGTTCAACCCCCGGCTCTCGCACCATCTCCACCTCCAAGCGTGATGGTTTTTGATTTCAGTAAGTCGATTAAATCCGTGCGTCCGCTCAATCAGAATAGAACTAGAATGCTAATGGTTGTAGTTGAATTCACCCATCTTGTTTAAGGGTAGAAGGGGGACAGTATTACGTTCTGGTAAGAAAATATTCCATTCTTGCCAATTCCAATAGGAGATAATCTAATGAATAGTTTTGAATCACTTGGTCTTTCCAAAGAACTTCTACAGGCTGTAGAAGCGGAAGGATATACATCACCGACTCCCGTTCAAGTACAATCCATACCTCCATTACTAGCAGGGAGAGATGTACTTGGTGTGGCACAAACTGGAACGGGTAAAACTGCAGCCTTTGCTTTACCAGTTCTCCAAGTAATGAGTCGTTCAACACCACAGGGGAGGCGACATATCAGAGCGCTTATTCTATCTCCGACGCGAGAGTTAGCTGCTCAAATTGATGAGCGATTTTCAGCATATAGTGAGCACCTCGATATACGACACAAAGTCATATTTGGTGGTGTAAAACAGAACCCACAAGTCAGGGCTTTACAGAAAGGCCTCGATATTTTGGTCGCTACACCTGGACGTTTGCTAGACCTCATTAATCAAGGACATATAAATCTCGGAAGAGTCGAGTTCTTCGTTCTAGATGAGGCGGATAGAATGCTGGATATGGGCTTTATCAGAGACATTCAGAAGGTCCTGAAATTACTTCCAAAACGACGCCAAAATCTTCTGTTTAGTGCAACTATGCCCAATTCCATTGCGGATTTAGCCGGTTCTTTCCTAAACAATTCTATCATGATTGACGTTAGTCCGAAGGATATCACAGTCGAACGAATCGAACAGAAATTAATGTTTGTTCGTAAAGCAGATAAACGCAGATTGTTGGTCAAAATCATCAAAGAAGAAAAGGTGAAGCGTGGTATTGTATTTACAAGAACTAAGCATGGTGCTAATCGATTGGTCAAGCAACTTGACCAAAGTGGAATAAATGCAGCAGCGATTCACGGAAATAAAAGTCAAGGGGCGAGGACAAAAGCATTGGCTGGTTTCAAAGATGGCGGGGTTCCAATTTTGGTAGCAACGGATATTGCAAGTCGTGGTATCGACGTTGAAGGAATTACCCATGTATTCAATTATGATTTACCCAATGAGCCGGAGAGTTATGTTCACCGTATTGGAAGAACCGCTAGAGCTGGACGTTCAGGTGTTGCTTACGGGTTCTGTGATGATTCTGAGTCGGGATATTTAGTTGGTATTCAGCAACTGATCGGTTATGATATTCCGGTTGATGCAGAACACGATTTCCACTTTGCTGGAGCCATACCTAAGTTTGGTCAAAAGCCAGGGAAAATTAAGGAAAAGAAGCCTGCAAGGAAAAAGCCACAGAATAATAGAAACTCTCAGGCGAATTCTAAATCTGAACCAAAACGGCACAATTATCATTCCAAACAGAGCAATACACGCGGGGATGGCTCAAGCAATCGTTCGTCTCGTGGTAGGACTCAATCTCGCGGTTCAAATAATCGTAGATGAAACTCGGTCTCAAAAGAATTTCAGAGGGTACCCTATACAATGCAGGTATTCGCATGGGCTGCTTCAGAGAATTGGAACGGGGTGTACCCATCCAAAGATATCTTCATCAACTTCGTTTTGGATATTTGTTAGAGAATCATACAACTTTACAGTTAATTCTCCTGGAGTGACACCGTCGGTATAGGTTGCTGTTTCGTCACCTAATGTGATAGACCCTATCGGTGAAATCACCGCAGCAGTTCCACAGCAGAATGCTTCTTCTGCACTCATTGCAAATTCTGCAAGAACTTTGGTTTCAACAACTTCGTATCCCATGTGGCGGGCAAGACGAATTATCGAATCTCGGGTAATTCCGGGTAGGATTGTTCCTGTTAATTCGGGGGTATACAATACTCCATCTTTCAGGCAGAAGAAATTAGCAGCACCAACTTCTTCGATATATTTGTGTTCTTCAGCATCAAGATAGATGACTTCAGCAAAACCGGCTTCCTTTGCCTTTCGTGATGGCATCATTCCCGGCGCATAGTTTCCTATCGCCTTCACGCCACCAGACCCACCTGGTGCTGCACGGTGATGTTCATCGCTAATGAGCAAATTAATGCATGACATTCCACCTTTGAAGTAAGGGCCAACCGGTGTAACATAAATCATGAATGTGTATTCAGGAGCGGGTGCGACACCAAGAATCGGTCCACTTCCATTCAATAGTGGTCTAACGTACAGTGCACCCTTACCCATCGGGGGTATCCAGCGTGAGTTTTGTTGGACACATTGTTCTACAGCATCGATGAAAATAGATTCAGGAACCGGTGGCATTTTCAATCTGTCTGCACCACGTTGCATACGTCGAGCGTTCTCTTCCGGGCGGAACAATACGACTCTCCCAGCCGCGGTCCGATATGCCTTCATTCCTTCGAATAGCCCTTGTCCATAATTAATGACTCCAGCAGCAGGGGAAATTGAAATATTCCCGTAAGGATGCATTTCTCCCGGTTGCCATGGGGCATCGATTGCAGTCTTTGTAATGTACATGCGATCAGTCTCGGTCATCGAGAATGTCAGAGAGTCCCAATCGATTGGTGCTTCGCTCATCATAGCGTACCAGAGCCCACCGGTATTCAATGATTGTGCGCGAAATCCATGAAAGTGCTCTTTCGACAGGTTGTTGTCCTATTGACTTTCACAGTGATACATGCGCTGGAACGGTGATGTTGCAATCATCACCGGCAGGTATACTTCAAATGATGATTCTACAGTAATGGAATTATGGGCTAGGGCTCGTAGCAGCGAATCTGTATTGCTCCGAATTCATGGAATCAAACCTTGGTTTGAAATCACTCCTAATGGAAGATGGAATGAATCCGAAGAATTGGCAGAAAAAGCAGCCGTAGATTTGGAACAGGTATTGGGCCATGAAGAAGTTAGAGAAATCGAAGGGCCTGAAATGAAATGGACCGATTTAGGAATTAAACCGGTTTGGAAGGTATATGTGACTCAACCATTCATGGTGCCCAAAATGAGACAAGAATTATCTGGGCGCTGGACTATTCTGTCAGGAGACATACCATTTGTCAATCGGTTTTTTCTCGATGGGGATTTATCGATGCATGTCAGCGTAGATGGAGAAGTAGTAGAGAGTGAACATCCAGTCGATATTTGCCTGGAAATTACAATGGATGATGTAAGTCACTGTGAACCATTCCCTGCTCCGTTCAAGATATTCTCATTTGACCTTGAGACCTCTATCGCTCATAACACAATACTGTGTGCAGCCGCAGTAACCGAAGATATGGGCACGGGTGAAAGAACCAGACATACCTATGCTGGTGATGAAGAATCAATCCTTCGGGGGTTGACTCAATTGGTCAGAAGTAGTGACCCTGATATTATCACAGGTTACAATATCGACAATTTTGATATGAGGCGTATCTTTGATAGAGCAAATCTCATCGCTAAACGCGATAAATCTCTGAAAGTTGCTACAATGGGATGGGGGCGCGTCTCAACATCAGAAGAAGGCCGTCGCCGAGACACTCTATTCCCAACTAGAGGGGCTGCCCGTGCATGGAATTTGGGTGGTCGTTGTGTGATGGATGCATGGTGGCAAGCACGCCAAGCTCTAAGGCCTCAGCGCGAGACTCTCAAATTTGTTTCACATCTTTTATTCCCTGATGATGAAGATATGCAAAAGATGGATGTTGATGCTTCTAAGATGGATGAAGAATGGGCTGCTCGACCGGATGTCGTAGTAGAATACTGTTTGCGAGATGCCGAACTTCCATTGAACATAATGCACGAGATCCAAGCATTCCGTCGTAAAGAAGCAGTTGCGGCAGTTGCAAAGGTATCGCTTGATACAAGTGCGAATGGTACCACTTCTCAGTTGATTGATTCACTGGTAATTAGATTAGCAGACCGCTCATCAATCGGTGTGCCATTAACCGGTTCTGCTGATAAAAAAGAAGGCAAAATCACTGGAGGATATGTTCACGATGTCGAAGCAGGATTGCATCCATGGGTTGCAATACTCGATTTCAAATCGATGTATCCTTCAATCATGATTGGGAAAAACATCTGTTATACTACAAGAATAGATGAAGGAAGTACGGACCAGCCAGTTGATGGTGAAGAAACTTATGAATCACCTACAGGTGCAAAATTCCGGAACGAAAGTGGTAGGCGCGGCATGGTTCCTAAATTACTAGAGAATCTAATGTCTCAAAGAGATGAACATAAATCAGGGATGAAAAACGCAAAGGATGATGTAACACACTCATATCATGACCAGATGCAATATGCGGTCAAGATACTGATGAATTCATTCTACGGAGTTTTTGCTAGTGGGTTCTATCGTTTCACTCATCGTGATTTAGGTTCCTCAATTACAGCATGGGCCCGCCATAATATTAAGAAAATTATTCATAGATTAGACGATGAAGGGCATCATGTTGTTTATTCTGATACAGATTCAATTTTTGTTAAAGCGCCCGTCGATGGCGTAACTGATCCACGGCAAGTGATGATTGATTTTGGCCATAGCACGGCTGAGAGATTCAGCGAAGCGAGTGCTGAACTAGAATTCGAAAAGGGCCTTTCAGTATTCTTTAGCCATGGTGCTAAGAAGAGATATGTTGGCCAAGTTGTTTGGCCCAAAGAAGAGATGCTTGTTCGAGGTTATGAAACCCAGCGAACCGATTCATTCGGTTATTTGACCGATGGAATGAAACAGATGTTCCGTTATGTACTTGCAGATGATTCGGAAGAGGCGATTAATTTAGCAATTGAAACGATTGCTGCTGCAAAGAACGGCGATGTACCCATACGTGATTTGATTATGAGCAAATCTTGTAAAGGCCGCTGGGATAAGAAAAGAGCAAAATGGGATTTCACCAAAGATTATGCAAATCCCGATTCAATGATTCAAGTTAGGGCTGCAAGGGCGTTGATAGACAAAGGCCTACCATTTACCCCTGGTATGAAGATAGCATACATCGTGACCAATGCAAGAATACGGCCGATGGAGATACAACCTTGGTTAGAAGAGGACCCTGTTGTGGATTATGATGGCCAATTCTATGCAGACCGCTTAGCTACAGCCTTTGGCAGAGTCACAGAAGCGTTTGGTTGGAATGCAAAGGAATTACTTGCTGGAAATCGCCAAACGTCGCTATTCTCGTTCTAAATGATGGGTCAAGAAGGGCAAGAGTTGAATGGGACAAGGTGTCCTCCCTGTAATGATGAAACCGATATTGATGTCACTGTTGTTCATTTCAGCCAGTCTCGCTGGGTGTTTATCTGACGACGAAACATCCTCTTCAGCAGTCGAGGCGATTTTTGATTATGAGCCAGATAAGAACATCAGAACCGATGCTGATATCGACTTTGATGCAGGAGCATCACTTCCTTCAGGTGTGACCTTGACTTACAAGTGGGATTTCGATAACGATGGAGACTATGATGAGACAGGTAGGACTACAACTTGGTCCTATCCCGAGGCCGGAGAATATGATGTGACCTTGACAGTTACAGATTCAACAAATTCCGATTCACAGACTCGCACTATCAAAATTATTGATGCTGATGCTGTTGAGCCAAATGCAGATGCAGGTTCATACGCCCCTTCTAGTGATTGTGAAGGCGAAAGTGTGAGTTCAGGAAGTTACTACCTCGTTTACATTTGTGAAATGGATAAGGGTACATCAAATAAGAATCTACTTGCAACTACAACAGTTAACCTAGATGGTTCAGACTCTGAGCCATGTGATGATGATGAAAATTGCAATGAATTCATCTCAAGTTACGCATGGGACATAGATTTTCAGGTTGACAAAGATGGGGATGGGGATTTCAAGAACGATGATGATTTGACCGGAGAGACTGATGAATGGAAAGAAGTTCCACCTGGGGAGCATAAAATTGCACTGACCGTTACCAATAGCGCAGGATTAAGCAGTATTGACGAAGTGGTCGTTTACGTCAACTATGTTGCCAAGTGGAATGATTTCGCAATAGGAGGAAACACCTCTAACAACCCAGTCGATATCGAATTCGCATTCCCGGTAACTCAAGATACTGATTCCGGAAATACCATCCGTCGTGCTGTTGGAGAATTGGTTTACCTGAAAGATGATGCAGATTGTACAAATGTTCCTGGCGCTAACAATTGCCGGGCAAAACTCGATCTGTATGGTTTTAATTCTACAGATGAAGAGGCTGGAAATACTAGCGCAATTGGCCTAGAACAACGCCAAAATGGCGATTGTAGTTCAGACACTGATTGTGTCTGGTTACAGTTCACGGGGTCCTATCACTTCAGTGAGAATCAGTGGAAAGACGATGAATGGACGATGACTTTACGTAATGAGAAGGTGAATGACTTGGAAGTAGAATCTCTAATCATACGCCTTGTCTACAAGTGATGCACTGGTCGGCAGTTACCCTCCCTTATTTTAGAAGATTATGGCCGTATACGCGTCGCGGTCTTCAAATAGGGGTGGAATGTCGGCAAGATGCAAAGGAGAGAGCAATATGGGGTCTCAATGGGAAGATAAGAAGAAGCCACACCGTAATATCGTATTTATTGGGCACGTTGATCACGGGAAGTCGACCACTGTAGGTCGCCTTCTTTTGGACTCGGGTCACATCGAAGCGCACGTAATCGAAAAGAACGAAAAACTTGCTGTTGAAGCAGGTAAGGCCGGATTCGGACTTGCTTATGTTATGGACGGTCTGAAGGAAGAGCGCGAACGTGGTATCACCATCGACGTTGCTCACAAAGAATTCTTTACACCAAAGTACTACTGGACTATCATTGATGCTCCAGGTCACCGTGACTTCGTAAAGAACATGATTACCGGTGCAAGCCAAGCAGATACAGCAGTACTGCTATGTGCTGCTAACGATGGTGTCAACGCTCAGACTAAGGAGCACGCATTCCTTGCTAAGGTATTGGGTGTTGCAGAGTTAATCATTCACGTTAACAAGATGGATATTTCCGGTGTTGACTGGGCAGAAGCAAAGTACAACTCTGCATGTGAAGAAGTTACACAACTTCTGAAGGTAGCAGGATTTGGTAAGCAACTTGACCGCATCCCAATGATTCCAGCTTCCAGTCTTAATGGAGATAACGTCTACGAAAAGTCCGACAAGTGTTCTTGGTACAACGGACCTACACTATTCGAGGCTATTGACGCAGCAGAAATGCCGAACAAGCCAGTTGACAAGCCACTTCGCCTACCAATTCAGGATGTCTACAAGATCTCCGGTATTGGAACAGTGCCAGTTGGTAAGATTGAAACAGGAACTCTAAATGTTGGAAAGACAGTAATGTTCAATCCTTCACAGAAGTCTGCTGAAGTCAAGTCGATAGAGATGCACCACACAATGGTAGCTAAGGCAGAACCAGGAGACAACGTTGGATTCAACGTTCGTGGACTTGCTGCTGATGAAATCCGCCGTGGTGACGTTGCAGGATATACTGACACACAACCTACCTTTGTCCGCCACGATGAACACTTCGTTGGACAGATTCAACTTATGGAAATTCCAAAGGCTGTTTCAGTTGGTTACACCCCAGTATTCCACGCTCACACCGCACAAGTTGCTGTGAAGTTCATGGAATTACTAGAGAAGACCAACAAGGCTGGAAAGGAAGCTAACCCTAGTTTCCTGAAGACCGGTGACGCATGTTTGATTCGTTTCCAACCTACTAAGCCAATGGCTATTGAACAGATGGACAAGTTCCCTGAACTTTCCCGCTTCGCTATCCGTGACATGGGTAAGACCGTCGCGGCTGGTGTCTGTATCAAAATCGAAAAGAAGGCTTGAGACCCGACTAAGATCCGAATGGAATAGGTGGATATCATGGCAGCAGTGACTCTAATCAAGCTAACAGGAGAGAATCATAAAGACATAGATTCAGTTGCATCTCAGATTAAGACAATCTGCGATAACGGCGGCATCAGTCTTCGTGGCCCAATCCCACTACCAACCCGTCGTCTTGTGGTACCTTGCCGCAAAGCACCAGATGGTGAAGGCAGTGAAACTTACGATCATTGGGAGATGCGAATTCATAAGCGCCTTCTAGAGATGGATATTACCAGTGGAAAGGACGAAAGTGCCCTAAGACAGGTCGCTCGTATCCCAATCCCTGATACCGTGAGCATCGAATTATCGATGCGCTCGATAAATTGAAACTAGTATACTAGGGGTGCTAACCCCGATGAGTAGACGGTAAGTTGCGTCAGCGTTTCAAAGTGCAGCACTTTCAGCTACACCCGAATCTACCAGATAATTTGCAGTAGTTTCGTCAAGGAATAGAATATCTCCTGCTCCAAGTTCAATTTCTCCGTCAGCAGTGATGATTGGGTCATCCATTGATTGCAAGACTCTAACTCGCATCAATTGGCCTTGGTCAGGTTCGAATACTTCTTCAACAACTTCCGCTGGTGCTTCAACAGATGCTTCAGCATCAGCCCAAGCATCGAAATCCATCAGTTCGCTCTTCTTAGAAGGTGCAAGATCCATTGCAGCAGCATGATTGCTTCCTTCCTCCATTGCTGTAGCAATCGGGCGTTCTTCAGCAGGTTGAATTCCTTCTAATTCTGGAAAAGCATCTGCTTTAGCTAGGTTCTCTTCCTCATCCAATTCTATATCAGGTAATGGCTTAGAATTCTCTTCGAGTGCAATTGTTGGTGGACCCTGTCCAGTAAGGCCCCCGCTTTCAGGAACAAATGAATCTAGTTGAGTTGTCCCTGCTGCTAAAGTGAAACTTTGACTGAGTTCTTCAGATGCAAGTCCCATTTGCATAGCGTTCCAATTAACCGCTTGCTTGAATCGGTTCAATTGTTCTGTTGCATTAGAATAAAATTCACGTTCCGATGGGTCGTGACGAGACCAATCTAGGTTGGCAAGTTCTTGCCCCTGTGAGCCACCTTCAGTTCGTAGAGCAATACTTGCTGAATGTTGCATCATTGCAACCAATCTCTTACGGGCGAGTTCCGATGCAGTTCGGCGAATATTGGCCTGCCTCTTCTGTATTGTCTGCATTTTCAAAGAAGGGCCAACCGTTCTGTATACTTCGTGAACTTCCATTTCGACAGTGTCGAGTAACTGCCCGACCTTTATCCAAAAATCTTGACGAGGTAATGGCATTGGTACACTTCTTCCAATTTGTTGCCGTAGCGTCGAGAAGAGTTGCTCCTCAACCTCCTTGGCTTGAGTGGGATTGAGGAAGGTCCGCTCGGCCATGCTTCTTCTCGTGGCGCGGGCCACCTATCAACCCTTCAGCGGCCAAACTTGAACAGGACAGACGAAGATTCAAACCTATTCACCTAGGGTCCACCTCTGGTGGACCCGATTAAACAGGCTCTCATTCTCACATTTCTAATGCTGCTCACACCGTGGGCTGCAGCAGATATTGCGATATGGGAAGGTCCAATTTCATCACCTGACTCTTCTAGTCTGGAGCCCTCTAATTCAACATATGATGGCTTCAATTTGCCCTCTAATCATACTATTACAGGTTCGACGTTTGAGTTATCGCCGGAATGGACCGAAGCGAGCGATAATGGTACATATTGGGCAGCCGACACCACCGGAGGGTTCTCTGTTGGCAACTCCAATGGAACATCATATCTTACCTCAAGGGGAGATCTTACACTTGCACCTCTGTCGACTTATGGTGAAATGACCGATTTCGAATCTAGTAATGACCAATTTTCTACATGGTCAACCAATGGCGATGATATTTGGATGCCAGTCAACCTCTCAAATGTGGCATATGGGCCATCTAATGCTACTTCTGGTAATCTTGTAGCGGGTAGTAATGGTTCAGTGCCTCCTGGTTCTGAAGCGCACATTAGGTCGCAATTTTGGCCAATTCCAAATGTTGTAAGATACTTTAATCTCTCATTTGATAGATGGAATTCTTTTGATACAGGAGATGTAGCTAAGGTTCAGTATTCAATCGATAATGGTATGAATTGGCAAACGCTAGACAATTGGTCAGGAGTGACCACTGATTGGGTTGGCGAAGAGTATTCTCTTGATGCCTTTGTGACTGGGGCAAACAGTATTGGATTTCGTTATCATGTGATGACATCGAATGATTCATCAACAGACATTGGACTATTCATCGACTCGTTCAATCTAACCAATCAAGGAGAACCATTGGGTGCTTGGTTCCATGGTAATTCAAGCGGCGAGTATTCGGCTAATGCGGACGGTTCTATTATCGTACCAATCAATTTGTCTGGACTCGCAGGTCCTCTCGAGTTTGTATATTATTCAAATTGGGATATTGAGGCGGATTACAATGATAACATGGTAGTGATGATTTCATTGGATAACAATTCCACATGGACAATAATGAGTCCATTACCTGGAGTCCCGGGTTTAGGGATTCCTTCAGGAGGTGTGACATACACCCAGCAGACACTTGGTTGGCGAGAAGTTCAACATCCCTTCCCTTCATGGGCAGCCGGACATGCTAATGCCTCCAATGCATTACTCAAATTTCGAATAACAACCGACGGTGTGAAAAATCACGGAGGTAATATGATTGATGGCTGGGAAGGAATCATGATTGATGATATCAGGGTGCTTTCATCCGTTGGCACACCCAATATGCAATCTATCCTATTGGGGAACTTTACTAACTCGACAAGCGCAACTCTTGTTACGGTTCAAGGATATGCAAATGATTGGCAATACATCACATGGGAAGGGCATAACGGACCATGGACAGCGGCAGATTCTTTCGAATCAATACAAGAATTACCTAAGGGTTGGCGTATTGACCACGAACGTGGCATGACCTCATGGGAGAGGGGTGCTATTTCCAATAGTGCAGGATATGGTCCAAACAACACAGCATGGCCGAGTGGTAACGAAGGGATGGCAATCAATTTGAACGGGGGCTATTCCAATAATGTGTATACTCACTTGGTCTCTCCAATCTACCACATACCTCTAGGGTCAACTGCTAGGTTAACATTCAACCACTGGATTTGTACCGAAGCGGCATATGACGGAGGATCAATATTTACTTCGATTGATGATGGCGTAACTTGGCAACATTTTGGTGACAACATTCCTGGTTTTTATGAGAGATTATCTCAAGTCAATCCCAACTCCCCATTCAATGGACATGGGATTTTTGATGGTTCAACAGTGGCCAATGGTTGCGGTACTGCCAACAATAACCATACATTTAATCGAGTTAGTGGTGACATTTCCAGCCTAGCTGGCAACGATGTGAAAATCAGGTTTTCTTTCTTTACAGATGCTTATATCGAAGAAGATGGCTGGTATATCGACGATGCAGGAATCGAAATTGATAGATTTCAAACTACTGGAACTTGGATGAGTCCTGTTATTGCAGCCGATGAAGCAGGATGGGCAAGGATGACTTCACTCTATTGGGTACCCGAAGGAACCAATATCACAGTTGACGTTCTCGACATCAACGATAACATCATTTTAGGTCATGAGAATTTACAACTTCCATTTAATCTTGAAATTGCAGCATGGGAATATTCTCATCTAAAGTTCAGAGTTGAATTTTCTACCAACAATGAAACCATCACTCCAAGAATGAAAATACTTCACCATGGAATTACCGAATATCTCACATTAGATTTGATTCAAAGGTTGGACCCCTCGATGCCCGAATGGATAATGAATTCATCTTTGGCTCCATCGAATTCTTCAGAATATAATATGGAACTCGCTCTACCTTCTTGGCGACCTTACTCAGATGTGAAGGTAGATTGCGCCGGTAATGCAACCGCAAGTCTCTATGAGATTATGCATAGAGTACCGATTCTAGGTGTTGGCTACCCTGAAATTGTAGGCGGTGGACAACCTTCTGTAATGGATGTAAAGAATTGCGGCGAGATTTTAGTTAATTCATTCGGGCCTGCTCAGGCTACTACGTTGCATCTAAACATTGGAGTTGGCGATACATTTGAGTGGTTCAAATTGGAACCTATCACTTTACGCGCCCCAATCAATCCAGAAATCGACCTTGGAACTGATGGAATAATAGATTGGAAATGGAATGGCACTTTCCACCATTCGACCGAACTGCATTCTCTTGAAATCGACGATGTTCCAACTCAACTTGATCACCTCGGAGGTTTTGAAATTAATTATTCTAACAATCTTAACTTCTCGATTCTACTGCCTGCAAGGAATCTGACCGATACCTCCTGGGACTGCGGAGCCCATTTCCATTGCTATAATGGGGGAATTAATTTCATCACTAATGGTTCTCAAATTGCGCAGATGAGTGAATCTCAAATTTGGATAAATCATTCAGGGTTCTCACATTACATGTCGGAATATAAATTTAGGTTTATGGCGAACCAACAAACTTCTTTCACCCTTCTTTCCCTAAATTATGTATCAGGGTTTAGTCATTCGATAAGTTTCAATAATTCACTAACTGAATTATTAGTCATTAATGGCGATGGCTCATCCACACTACCGGTTAGCATCGCTGTTCAAAGAGGCGGCGTATTATTCAATGGCTCAATCAATCATGAAATATCCATAATTGATACTTGGTCATCTCTACCTACCGATACTTTCAGGCCTGGCCTCATTCAACAAGCGGTATCCAATCATCAAATTTTACAAAATACGCCCGACTTAAACGCAGTTAATTTGAAAATTTCCACATCCCCTCAACTAACTGGAACTATTGCTGAAGTAACTATTGACAATCTAGATACCGGTGGCAGATTTATCCAAAACTCAGGGGCTGGAGTGCTGGCACTCGATTCATACAACAGTAGTTGGGATGGTGAAAACGTCACTTGGTCATTCGAATCAAAATGGTTGCTAGATGACAATCCCCGGCTCTATTGGTTCGTTTCAGGGATTGATAACAATGGTTTCTCGTTAGGCCCTGTAATGGGTATTTCGGGCTCAGGACAACACGCTGCATCCACCAATAATCTCGAAGTTATCGCATTGCGTGCATGGTCGAATAATCGGTTATTACATGATATCGGAAATCCCCTGTGGCCATTGAATGTGATGGGTAATGATGAGATTACTATTACTGGTGAAGTAAGATACTCTGGTTTGGTAGGAATTAATCCACTTCCTCAAGATGTAGAATTGGAAATAACTATGTTTGATGAAAATGCAGTAATTACCAAAACATCTGCAAGCATCGATAACAATGGTATGTTTAACACAACTCTCTACAGTCCAGATTTAGAAACGATGAGCGGTAGTGAATTGACAATTGTTCCAAATCTTGTGCGTGTTGGGCCAGAACCAACTGGAAATGCAGTAGATGCAACTTCTTCATCTCAAAAAATCATATTCATTCTCGATTCGAAAAATGCTGAATTAATATCTCTTGAAATAAATGCTCCCGGAGGGAATCAAATTGCTGATGGACATGTTTGGCATCCTGGTCAAGACATCCCTCTCCAATTACATATTATCGATGATAATGGTCTTCCACCTACGATGGAGTTAGTCTACAACAGAAGTGGAAGAGGATGGGAGTCCCTCGAATTCTTAACTCCAATCGGGGCAACTTCTGCGGTGATTGATTTGCCCCTAATCGATGAATCATCAGTGCCTCTAATCACTGAAGAAAAAGGATGGATTGATGTATTTGTTCGGGGTAATGATCTAGCTGGAAATCCGATAAATGGCGGAGGTAGCATCGATGAAGCATATGCTAGAATCTATGTTCAACCAAGGTACAGTACAGTGGTTAATGGAGAATCCCTCGGCTTAGATTTAGTAGATACATACCTATTACCTGGAAATACTCATAGATTCAATTTTACAATTTCAGATGAGAATGGAATAGAATCGGTCGACCGTATACGTCTGGATTTGACTAAGGATGAGAATGGATGTGCGATAGAATGGATGCCTTGGAGTAATGAAATTATTCACGATGTTGGATGTTTCATCAAACCTCCTACAATACAAGCCACTAAACATTGGCAAGTAAATACATGGGATGTATCTGTAGACTTTGAATTGAGATGGGATTTGGAAGAAGATATTGGCTCTGATGAACATATACCTTCTCTGAAGTTATGGGATGAAAACGCTCCACTTGAAGGATTCACCTCAATAGGACTCTATTCGTGGTCAATTCATAGTGGAATCGACTTGCGTATAGTTGACATTAAGGACAAAATCGCACCTCTCGGGAGATTCAATGACAAAATCATCTATGTCCATGCTCAAGATATAGTAGATATCGATGTTCTCGTATACCATTAAGGATATGATATTCCGGCCCACAACTTGCCCTTTAGCACATCATATTCCATTTGGTTAATTGGAGATATTGGGATTACAGATATCACAAACACATTCAATCAGGATGGAAGTTCTTCGAATCGCATAGTTTTAGATTCTGCATATTATGGTTCTCAAATTAAAGTCCTTGCAGAATTTAATTCTCTATCTGGGCACAAT
>Ga0315334_10000462_pt1 | contig 24955 bp, 24 predicted proteins | sample M150034915metaG_FD_205555 | JGI IMG/M metagenome (GOLD analysis project Ga0315334, IMG submission 205555) | Ammonia-oxidizing marine archaeal communities from Monterey Bay, California, United States - M1 500m 34915 | ecosystem: Environmental > Aquatic > Marine > Intertidal zone | place: USA... | reverse complement strand
GATATAGCCATAGAATTGAACAATGATGAAAAAATTTCTTATTACCGACTTGAGTCAGAAAATTTTGAGTCAATACATAACCATTCTGCATACGCGGTAATTGAAAATCATAAATAGTATATAACATTATGAAATACAATACTGATAATTTACGAATAACTTCTAGTGCGCCTATTATGGCGCCAAATGAATTAATAAAAAAGTACCCCCTGAGAGAGGATGCATCCATTTGTGTATACGAGTCAAGGGAAACAATAAAAAACATTCTTCTTGGAAAAGATAATCGCTTGATGGTTATAGTTGGACCATGTTCTATACATGATACAGATGCAGCAAGAGAGTACGCAGAGAAGCTTTCGGCACTTAGAGAAGAACTGAGCAATGAATTGTTTATCGTTATGCGTGTATATTTTGAGAAGCCACGCACAACTATCGGTTGGAAGGGTTTGATTAATGACCCCGACCTTGATGGAAGTTTCGATATAAATAAGGGCCTAGAAAGAGCCAGATCTTTGCTAGTAGATTTGTCTAATATGCAAATGCCTATAGCCGTAGAATATCTCGATTTAATTACCCCACAATACATAGCTGATGTAATATCATGGGGGGCTATTGGTGCTCGCACAACAGAGAGCCAGTCCCATAGAGAGTTAGCATCTGGTTTATCTTGTCCTGTAGGCTTCAAAAATGGCACCTCAGGCTCCCTTAGAATTGCAATCGATGCAATAAAGTCAGCCAACAGTAAGCATCACTTTCTTTCCGTTAATAAGGAGGGTGGAGCCAGCCATTACACATCTTCTGGCAATGAAACCGCTCACATTATCCTGCGTGGAGGCTCTGGAGGCACTAATTATGACAAAAAGTCGATAGATGGGACATGTAATGAGCTAAAAAATGAAGGCCTAGTTTCAAAAGTTATGGTTGATTTTTCTCATGCAAACAGTCAAAAAAAATTCAAAAATCAAATACTTGTTGGTGAAGATGTGGCCAAACAAGTAAGTTCAGGTTCTGACCAAATATTTGGGGTTATGATAGAGTCTAATCTACACGAGGGAAACCAGAGCGTTGGTAGCCTTGATTCTCTCAAATACGGTGTAAGCATAACTGACTCATGTATTGGCTGGGAGGATACCCAACCATTATTAGAATTATTGGCAAAAGCTGTAAAAGAAAAAAACTCATAACTAGTTGAATTATCTATTTTTTTATTTGCTAACGCTTTTGTATTTAATAGACAAATAACAGCAAGTTAATTGAATTGTAAGTCCTAATAAACAGTAAATTATCACTACGTTTCGGGTACAATAATGGTTGAATAAACTCAACTTATTTTTATGTCTGATAGCACTGATAATAGCCAAGTACGTCACCAGAATTTTCCTGTAGTTAGCATCGAAAAAGAGATGCGAGATTCGTATTTAGAATACGCGATGAGCGTTATTGTTGGTAGAGCCCTTCCTGACGTTAGGGATGGACTAAAGCCTGTACATCGAAGAGTTCTTTATGCTATGGATGTTTTGGGCAATGACTATAATAAGTCTTACAAGAAGTCAGCAAGAATTGTTGGTGACGTTATTGGTAAATATCATCCACACGGCGATACCGCGGTATACGACACAATTGTGCGTATGGCCCAGCCATTTTCAATGCGCAAAATTTTAATTGATGGTCAGGGCAACTTTGGTTCTATTGATGGCGACTCTGCAGCAGCAATGCGTTACACAGAAATTCGCATGTCCAAGCTTTCACATGAGCTATTACGAGACCTTGATAAAAACACAGTTGACTTTATAGAAAATTACGATGGTTCCGAATCTGAGCCATCTGTATTACCATCTAGGGTGCCTAATTTATTAGTCAATGGGTCATCAGGCATTGCAGTTGGTATGGCAACAAATATACCTCCACACAATCTAGGAGAAGTAATAGATGCATGCTTAAAGGTCATTGAAAACAACGATATCACGGTCGATGAATTGTTGGAAGTTATGCCGGGTCCTGATTTTCCAACTGCAGCTATTATTAATGGTGCTGATGGTATTCGTCAAGCTTATGAGACCGGAAAAGGGAAAATTTACCTCCGCTCTGTTTCTCATATTGAGGGAGAAGACAAGCAAAGTATTGTGGTCACAGAGTTGCCATATCAGGTCAACAAAGCAAGGCTAATTACTAAAATTGCAGAACTAGTTAAAGATAAAAAGATTGACGGTATTACCGGATTAAGAGATGAGTCAGACAAAGATGGCATGAGAATGGTGGTTGAGCTGCGCCGAGGAGAGGTGCCTGAAGTTATGCTCAATAACCTCTACAAGCTTACAGAAATGCAAACTGTATTCGGTATCAATATGGTAGCTATTGATAAGGGTATGCCAAAATTAATGAATGTTAAGAGTATCTTGGATGCATTCATTACTCATAGGCGCGATGTAGTTTCAAGAAGATCTATTTTTGAGCTAAACAAAGCAAGAAATCGTGCACATATTTTGGAAGGTTTGTCAGTAGCACTACATAATATTGATGAGATTATAGAGCTTATAAAGGCTGCGCCCAACCCATCAAAGGCTAAAGAGGGCCTTGTTTCACGTAGTTGGACAGGTGTAGTAATTAAAGAATTGATAGGTGATAGGGATATGTCTTTATTCAAGCCTGAAGATTTGTCAGTTAAATTTGGGCTGCAAAAGAATAGCGATTATCAGCTCTCTGATAAGCAAGCACAAGCAATCCTTGATCTTAAATTACACCGACTCACAGGCCTAGAGAAAGATAAGATTTTTGATGAATTTAATGAACTGTTAGAGCGCATAAAGTATCTATTAGATGTTCTACAAGACCCTGAAAAATTGATGCAAGTGATTCGTGATGAGCTATGCGAAGTGCGTGAAAATTTTGCTGACCCTAGATTAACTGAAATTATTGAAAGCAAGATAGACCTAACACTTGAGGACCTTATTGCTGAAGAGGAGCGTGTAGTTACACTGTCTCATGGTGGATACGTGAAAGCACAGTCCTTAGACGATTACCGTGCACAACGTAGGGGCGGTAAGGGTAAGGCAGCAACGAAGATGAAGGATGAAGATTTTGTTGATCAACTTTTTGTTGCAAATTCACATGATACTGTTCTTTGTTTTTCTTCTACCGGTAAGGTGCACTGGCTTAAAGTGTACGAACTACCAATGGCATCTCGTACCGCAAGAGGTAAGCCAATTATTAACTTACTACCATTGGATAAAGATGAATCTATAAATGCAATTCTTCCAGTTAAGGAATTCACAAATGATCAATTTGTGTTCATGGTCACAAGTAGTGGAACTTGCAAGAAAACCTCACTAAGTAATTTTTCTAGGCCTAGGAAGGGCGGAATTATAGCGATAGAGCTACGTGACAGCGACAAATTGGTTGATGTAGAGATTACTTCTGGTGAGCATGATATTATGCTTTTCTCTGCTAATGGTAAATCTATACGATTTAAGGAGTCAGATGTTCGCTCTGTTGGCCGTACAGCTATAGGTGTACGTGGTGTTAGGTTGGCAGACAAGGATGAGGTTGTATCCTTGATAGTTGCAGAACAAGATAGCCCTATTCTAACTGCAACTGAAAAGGGGTATGGTAAGCGCACCTCTTTAGATGAGTATAGGTCCCAGGCTAGAGGCGGATCAGGGGTAATATCAATTAAAACATCTGATCGAAATGGTAAAGTAGTTGGAGCTATACAGGTAACTGATGAAGATGAGATGATGCTTATCTCTAATAAGGGAACTTTGGTTCGTGCTAGAGCTGCTGATGTATCGATAATTGGACGTAACACACAGGGTGTTACACTGATTAACATTGTAGCAGGGGAGAAACTAGTTTCGATTGCAAAGATAGCTGAAACTGAGGATGAAAGCCCTGAAAACGAAAGCTCATAATCAGTAGTTAGATAATAAACTTTTTTTGTCCTGAAAACTTATAAAGCTCAACTCAAGGTAAAAAGCACTTTGAAGTCTTAGTACAAAATTTTCTAATAAGTAAAAAAACAGACAACCTATTATTATTGGGGTTATAATTGAAACTCAGTATGCTTTCTGGCTCATCATAATTTTATGTACTGGTGGCGTTCTGTTTTTTTTTATTTAAAGGAGAAGGATGTATGAAAATACAGATAATTAAAAAGACGGCCATGGCAGCTGCTGGCCTAGCAATGCTTAGCACTGCTGTACAAGCTGATCATTGTGGAAAGATTCAGGTGGCAGACATGAACTGGGCCTCAGCCTCTATGATTGCGCACGTTGATAAAGCTATTTTGACTGCACTAGGATGTGAGGTAGAGTTAGTAGCTGGATCTACTATGCCTACATTTACTTCAATGAATGAAAAAGGTGTGCCAGATGTAGCTCCAGAGTTATGGGCTAATGCGGTAGCTGAACTTCTAGACGAAGCTGTAGATACTGGCAGATTGATTAATGCTAATTCAGGACCTATCAGTGGACTTGGAGAAGGATGGTGGTTATTACCACACACACTAGATGCCCACCCAGAACTTAAGACTGTTCTTGATGTGATAGAGCGTCCAGACTTGTTCCCTGACAAGGAAGACCCTTCAAAAGGAGCCTTTGTTGGCTGCCCAGCGGGATGGGGATGTCAGCTATCTAATGGTTCATTATTCAGAGCTTTTGATATGGAAGCTAAGGGATGGAAATTAATTGATCCTGGTTCAGCTGCCGGTCTAGATGGTTCAATCGCTAAGGCGTCTGAGCAGGGCGATAACTGGTTAGGATACTACTGGAATCCTACATCACTGGTTGGTAAGTATAACCTTCAACAGGTACCTTTCGGTGTTGAATGGGGTGGTGATGATAACTGGCATGGCTGTATTGCTCTTGGCCCTGACAAGTGTTCTGATCCTCAGCCTAGTTCGTGGGTACATTCGCGTGTAAACACCGTTATCAGTAAGAAGTTAGCGAAGAATGCTGGATCTGCTGTTACGGATTATTTTGCGGCACGCACTATTCCAGGTTCTGTATTGAATCCTTTGCTAGCATGGGGTGATGAAAATAACGGAACAGGCGCAGATACAGCTGCACACTTCCTTTCAACCAGTACTCTCTGGGAAGATTGGGTTAGTGATGATGTAGTTGCCTCTGTTAAGGCTGCTTTATAAAACTGAACTTATAATTACTAGGTTCTAATTTTTGCCCTCTACATATAACTTGTGTAGAGGGCAATTTTTTTAGTTACAAGTGAGGAAAGAGTAATGGCTACCAGAGCAGTACCAAAAATGGACGTATTGGAATGCCTTTCGCCCGCTACAGAGGTTGCCCAGAGGCGTGTTGTTGGTAAGGATTTAGATTTCATTCAAACCATGACTGAAAGAGCAGATGCTCTTACAATACAGGCACAGAATGCCACTGATTATTTACAATTATCAAAGATTATCGATAACTTTGTAAAACTGGCTCAGCGTGCAGAGGAAAAAGCGATAACACTGAAAGAGTTTTCGAAAGACTCTAACCCTATAACAGAGATAAATAATTCAGGTGAGCTACTAGAGAAAGTGCAACTACTCTCTAAAGCTATTGAGCCACAAATTACAAGCCTAAAGTCACAATTTGTATCGAACGTAAATACACAATTTGATAACTACAATGCAAGCATTGATAGTCTTATCTCTAATATAAATTCAGCATCTTCCGCTAGCGATATTGTATTGCTATTTGAGCCGATAAAAGAAACCACTGATGAGATTTACGAGAACGCAAGAATTCTAAATTCAGACCCTAATGCCGGAGCGTTAATTGAGAGGTTGAGAGATTTATCACAATCTTATCAAGAAAAATCTGACATTTATGCAGATGCTCATATGTCTGAATCTGCGAATACTATAGCACAGATTAATGAGAAGATAACATATCTATTCAGTAACATTGATTCCCTAAACTCATCCGAAACTGTTGGCTCTCATTTAGCCGAGCTCAAGGAGGTTTCTAGATTCATAACTTCAAACGCTAGTGAATTAAACAATTATTCTGCTTCAGAAACAATTGTGAAAAATATCAACGAGCTAAGTATAGCAACGCATGGCAAGATAACCGATATGATTGATGGTGCTAAAATTTTAAAAAATTTAGAACCATTAAAGCAGAACCCAAGTGAACTTGCGAGGGCTGTTAAGGAGGCCTCATTTAGAGGAGAAGTTAAGGTTGTAGAGGATCAGCTATTGCCACTGGTTGATAATACATCTGAATTAGTGGCTAAATTTAACGGTTTGGTATCACAGTTTCAATTAAATGGTTACAGCGAAATCAAGATCAGTGCCATTAATAAGCTGGACAGGACTATATCTAGGATTGATATTAGATATAAGATGGCAGATTCTAGCGACCCTCAGTCCCTATCTAACAGTGTCGCTGAGTTGATAAATGAAACAGAACAAAGGTTCGAGTCTCAGCAATCCATAGATCCAGAAACCCAGTACCAAATGTTAAGCGGTCTAGTCAATCAAGTAAGTGATGCAATTAACGCATCAGATGTTTTTTTATTTTTTAATAACACAATCACAATCTCAAGAGACGTAATGATGAGCTCTAGAGGTTGTGTTGATTCAGCATTCAAAGACTTCACTAGGGAGTTTGGAGGCATTATTGAGTCCATATTTGACCCTTTACTAGCATTCTTAGCTGGTTTTGAACAATTGATGCTGGCCACCCCTTGGCCAATTTTTTTACTGGTGGCCGGGGCCTTGGCATGGATTGGTTCTCGTAGTTATGTGGTCACATTAGGATCAATGCTTGCATTCTTTGCTATTGGATTCTTAAACATGTGGGAGCCGATGATTTCAACAGTAACTATGATATCTGCTGCAACATTGCTGTGTTTAGTTATAGGTATACCGTTAGGCATTTGGATGTCTCAATCAAGAAGAGTGCAGGCGCTAATAACTCCTGTATTGGATATCATGCAAACCATACCGTCCTTTGTTTATTTGATACCGGTAGTAATGCTACTCGGTATAGGTAAAGTGCCAGGACTAATTGCAGTCTGTATTTATGCTATGCCACCGATTGTTAGGTTAACAAATTTAGGTATACGTCTGGTGGATAAGGAGGCTTTGGAAGCTGCCGATGCTTTCGGTGCAACATACAGACAGAGACTTTTTTCAGTGCAGATACCTCTGGCTTTACCTAATATTTTTGCTGGCGTTAACCAAACAATAATGATGGCACTTGCGATGGTAGTTATTGCATCTATGATTGGTGTTGCTGGATTAGGTTTACCAGTACTACAGGCAGTGCAAAATCAGTACTTATCATTGGGAGTATTGAATGGATTGGCGATAGTTGCTTTGGCAATTATCTTTGACAGGGTCTCTCAAGCCTTCGGTAACAGAATACAGAAGCATAGATCTGGAGATGTGTTATGAGTCAAGACACTAAAATTAAGATATCAAATTTGACAAAGATTTTTGGCCCCAAGTCTCAATCTATGGTTAAGTATGTAGATAATGGGGTTGGCAAAGATGAGCTCTTAAAAGTGCATAAGCATGTACTCGGTTTGAGTAATATTAGCCTTGAACTGGCTAACAAGAATATTGAGGTAATTATGGGCCTCTCTGGTTCCGGAAAATCGACACTAATACGCAATATTAATCGCTTAATCGAACCAACCGCAGGATCAATTGTAATTGATGGCGAAGATGTAACTAAAATGAGTAAGGAACAGTTGCGCGTATTTAGACAAAAAAAGACCGCAATGGTGTTCCAAAGTTTTGCTCTATTGCCACACAAGACTGTATTGGATAATGTCTGTTTTGGTATCTTCTTGCAGGGAGTGAAGGCAGATGAATACCATAAACGTGCAAAGAGATGGATTGACAGGGTTGGTCTGACTGGCTATGAAGACCGTTATCCTTCTCAACTCTCCGGAGGTATGCAGCAACGGGTTGGTTTAGCTAGGGCTCTTACTTGTGACACTGAAATTTTAATGATGGATGAGGCCTTTAGTGCCTTAGACCCTCTGATTCGTAGTGATATGCAGGACCTATTATTACAACTACAAGGGGAGTTACATAAAACCATAGTATTTATTACGCATGATCTTGACGAGGCGCTCAAGATTGGTGACAGGATTGCAATCCTGAACCATGGCGAACTGGTGCAACATGGAACCTCTCAAGAGATCTTAATGACACCGGCAGATGACTATGTACGCGACTTTGTGAAAAAAGTTAATCGTTCCCACGTTCTACATGCATTATCAGTAATGACTGATACGAAACCAGACTCAGGCCATTCAATTGTCAAGGTCAAAGAGAACGACACTATCGACAATGTATTGTGTGACATGCTGCGAAGCAATGCACATTGTGCTGTGGTAATAAATAAAAAAGGTAGTGAGGTTGGCTATATAAACAAGAATGACATAGCAAATGTTGTTAAGCCTATAGTCGTCGATGCTGCATAATGTGAGTTGGTAATATTTTGTGGCATAATATATTCATAATAATTATATTTAGTAGTAAACAATTAGTGGATTGAAATTATGGAAACTCTATTAACAAACGTTGATTTTTGGCATTGGTTGATATTAGGTTTGATTTTGATATTGACCGAGTTTTATGCGTGGTCTATATTCTTTTTGTGGATAGGAATATCTGCCATTATTGTTGGCTTGATGTTTTACTTTGTGCCATCAATTAGTTGGGATATGCAGCTATTATTGTTTGCAGTATTGTCAGCAACAACGATTTACTTATCTAAAAAGTTCAATGCTCGCGAGTAGCGCTAAAGATTAAGTTTGGATGCCTCTCAAGGGTCAGTTGAAGGTTCACTGTGGATGGGGCTAAATAAGTCAGCATACCTGCACTATCAATAGCAACATTGTTTCCAGCTTTAGCTTTCAGTTGGTCAATATCCTTGTCATTTCCGGTTACCCAGCGAGCGGTTGCAATATTAATTGTTTCGAATTGACAGTCAACACCGTATTCATACATAAGCCTGTGAGCAACGACATCGAACTGCAAAATACCCACCGCACCTAAGATTTGCGAGCTATTAATTATAGGCCTGAATACTTGAGTAGCACCCTCCTCTGATAGTTGGTCCAAACCCTTCTGCAATGCCTTAGCTTTAAGTGGGTCTTTCAATTGTGCACGACGGAACAGCTCTGGAGCAAAGTTCGGTATACCCTGGAAAGATAATTTCTCTCCCTGAGTAAATGTATCGCCAATACTAATCCCGCCATGATTATGAATACCTATCACATCTCCAGCATATGCAACTTCAGTGGAGCTTCTTTCCCTGGACATGAATGTTACAGCATTCGCAATTTTTATCTGCTTGCCGCTTCTTACTTGAAGAACCTTCATGCCTTTTTTATACTCACCACTAACTATTCTCATAAATGCCAGTCTATCGTGGTGCTTTGGGTCCATGTTGGCTTGAATTTTAAATACAAATCCAGTCAAATTACTTTCCTCTGGTTCAACAACTCGTAAATCTGACTCCCTAATACCTGGAGTGGGTGCGTATTCAATAAAGCCGTCTAGTAAGTTTTGAATGCCAAAATTGCTGATTGCTGAGCCAAAAAAAACTGGTGTTTGCTTGCCAGATAAAAAATCATCTAAACTAAATGGACTCGTCGTGCCCTGGATTAGCTCCACCTCATCCCTGATATCTTGAGCCAAGTCTTGACCTAATATTTTGTCAAGTTCAGAGTTATTAAGCCCTTCAATAGTTACATTTCCACCTATCTCTGAGTTCTTCCCAGACTCATAAAGGTAAACCCTATCCTCAAGTAAATGTACCACACCCTTGAATTCTTTGCCCATACCTATAGGCCAAGTTATCGGTGAGCAGTCAATTTTTAGTACCGATTCGACCTCATCAAGCAGATCAATAGGGTCTTTTCCTTCACGATCCAGCTTATTTATAAATGTAAGTATTGGTGTGTCACGTAGACGACAAACTTCCATGAGCTTAATGGTGCGCAGCTCAACACCCTTAGCGACATCTATAACCATTAATGCAGAATCTACAGCAGTTAATGTACGGTATGTGTCTTCGGAGAAGTCTTCATGACCTGGGGTGTCAAGTAAATTAATTATATGATTATCGTAATTGAATTGCATAATCGAAGATGTAATTGATATGCCTCTCTCTTTCTCCATCTCCATCCAATCTGAGGTTGCATGAGAGTCAGCCTTTCTGGCTTTTACACTTCCGGCAGTTTTTATAGCGCCAGCATAAAGAAGAAGTTTTTCTGTGACAGTGGTTTTACCTGCGTCAGGGTGGGAGATAATCGCAAATGTGCGACGCTTAGAGATTTCACTCATGATTTATTGTTACTCTTTTATAACCAACTCAACGCCGGCCTCATTGAACATCTCTTGTGAAAATTTAACGCTTTCGTTCCAATTGTCCAGTTCTTTTGATTTTTCAATTACAACCCTCTTTATGCCAACCTGTATTATTCCTTTGGCACACTCTGAACAGATCGGTAGACCATAAATGTATAGTGTTGCGCCATCAAGAGATGTGCCAGAATAGGTGGCATTATAAATTGCGTTCATTTCGGCATGAACAACAAATTTATATTTAGTTTCCCTATCATTGTAACGTTCATCTAGGTCATTTATTCCTCTCGGAAATCCATTGAAACCCTGGGACAGCACTTCTTTTTTTGCTCCAACCGTTACAGCCCCTACCTGCGATGATGGGTCCTTTGACCATGTCGCAACTTCTTTAGCAAGTGATAAGTATCTACAGTCCCATTTATCTAAGTTTGTACTCATATCTAACGTATTTTAATTGATGCCAAACTAATTAAAACTAGAATTAATGTTACCATCCAAAATCGGACAATAATTTTTGGTTCAGATAGGCCCTTCTTTTCGAAGTGATGATGCAAAGGAGCCATAAGAAAAAAGCGCTCTTTAGTGCGCTTGAAATATCCAACCTGAATTATGACAGAAAGTGTTTCTGCAACGAAAACACCGCCCATAATGAATAGCAATATTTCTTGACGAATTAGAATAGCAATAACAGCTAATATTGCGCCAAGCGATAGAGATCCTACATCACCCATAAAAATTTCAGCTGGATATGTGTTAAACCATAAGAAACCAAATCCTGCACCAATAAGAGCGGAACATATAACAAAAAGTTCCCCCGTTCCTGATATAAATGGCATATTTAAATAATTAGAAAAATTAAAGTTACCACTCACATAAGCAAACAGTGCTAGTGCACCTGAAATCAGAATAACAGGCATTATTGCCAAACCATCCAGTCCGTCAGTTAAATTTACCGCATTAGAGCTACCAACAATTACAAAGTAAGATATCACTACTAATCCGGTAGCACCAATAGGTAAGAATATGTCCTTAAAGAATGGGACCTGCAGTTGAGTTTGTAAAGGGTTATCGATTAGGGTCACAATTAAGATTCCTATAACAATAGCACCCAATGATTGGTAAAGTATCTTCTTTCTTGCGTTAATACCATGGTGCGACTGTTTCTTAATTTTTTTAAAGTCATCTATAAAACCGATTGCGCCAAATATTAGTGTAGTTAATATTACAATCCACACATAACTGCTATACCAGTCAGACCAAATAAGTACGCTTAAAATAAACGATAGCAAAATCATGAGGCCGCCCATAGTTGGGGTGCCAGATTTTGAATGATGTGTCTCTGGGCCGTCAGTACGGATTATCTGATTAATTTGATAGTACTGCAGTTTATTGATGAAATAATGACCCAAGGTGAGGCTAATAATTAGTGAAGTCATCATTGCAAACACAGCCCTAATAGTCAGATAATTGAAGACACTAAATCCAGAATCTATTTGGGTCAATAAATTAATAATTTCTAAAAACATAATTCGACTAGTTAATAGATATTAGTGCTATTTTAATTATTAACAGCGCATCTGATGTGGGTGATAAGCCCTGAATTTTTGTATCTTTAGATATCATATAGTAGGGCACAATTACAGTTCTGTTTTCTCCCAGTTTCATTGATAATATAGCTTCATTTAATATTTTAATTTGGAGGCTTCCAACCTCTATTTCAATTGGATCACCTGACTCTCTTAGGCTGACTCCATTATCTAAATTGACTGTTAAGTTGATATTGACTTTATCACCCTTTGTTGGTTGTTTGCCTGTGCCAGTGACATCAATTCGACTATAAAAGCCTGCCCCCTGTTCAAACCCACCTGGATAGTTTTTAGCAACAAAATTAGAGAGCTTAATCTTTTTTGCTTTTATAAGATCAGAGTCTTTTTTTAGGTATCTCTGTTTTTGAAGTTGAAATGCTCCCTCGTCTGTATTAAAGGATATTGCCTTTTCCCCAACCCTAATAATTGTGGCCCTTTCAATATAGTCATCCTTTTCTATAGAATTTACAACACCGATTCCTTCAAAGACGTAACCAAAAACAGTGTGCTTTCCGTCAAGCCAAGGTGTCGCAACGTGGGTAATAAAAAATTGTGAACCATTGGTACCAGGTCCAGCATTTGCCATTGATAATGTTCCTGGTTGAGAATGCTTTAGGTCAGTTATTTCATCATCAAAATCATACCCTGGTCCTCCAGATCCGTTCCCCAATGGGTCTCCGCCCTGAATCATAAAATCCTTTATAACTCTATGAAATTTCAGGCCATCATAAAATGGTAGCCCAGATTTCTTGTTGCTTTTTTTACTGCCCTGTATTAGGCCGGCAAAATTAATAACGGTTAGCGGGGTCTTTTCAAAGTCTAGATTAAGAATAATTTGCCCCCTATTTGTATCTAATTTTGCATATAAACCGTCAGGTAATTTAGCCAATGAAATGGTTGAAATAAATATAGTTAGAAGTAGTACTAGTGAGCGCATAAAATTTATGAAAAAATAAATAATGATACCTAAAAAATTATGTGTAATACCCACAACTATAAGTTAAAATCCCAGCTGTAAATTTGTTGTGCTGCTAACTAAATGGAATGCTATGTCTTTATTAATAACTGATGAATGTATAAACTGCGATGTTTGTGAACCAGAGTGCCCCAACGAAGCTATATATATGGGTGACGAGATTTATGAAATTGATGGCGATAAATGCACTGAATGTAAGGGACATTTTGATACACCTCAGTGCGTAGAGGTTTGTCCAGTTGATTGCTGTCTTCCAGACCTTAATCGTGTAGAGACCGAGGAAGAGCTGTTAGCTAAGCTAAAATAATTTTATTGTCAATAATAAGAATTCTGCTTAACTGTTCTAATACTACTTCACTTTCCTAATACATTTCCTAGGGCTGATAAGCATAGCGCAATGTTTTCATTTCTACTAGCGTATCCCATAAGCCCTATACGCCAAACTTTGCCAGCATAATCTCCAAGACCAGCTCCAATTTCTAGGTTGTAATCATTCAGTAGTTTATTTCTAATAATGGCATCATCCACACCCTCCGGTATGATTACAGCGTTTAGTTGTGGCAGTCTATCTTCAATTTTAACTAAGAAATTTATACCCATTGCCTCCAAACCGTCTCTCAATATTTCATGATTTTTTTGGTGCCGTGCCCAAGAGTTTTCTATACCTTCATCGCTAATCATCACCAAAGATTCGTGCAAACCATACAACATATTTACTGGTGCAGTATGATGATAAGTGCGTTTTGCACCTTCACCCCAATACCCCATAACAAGACTCAAATCTAAAAACCAGCTCGGAATATGGGTTTTTCTGGAGGCCAGTTTTTTTATTGCTCGATCTCCAAAGCTTACTGGTGAAATTCCAGGCATAGCAGAGAGACATTTTTGAGACCCAGAATATATAGCATCAATCCCCCAATCATCAACTCTAAGTTCTACCCCGCCCAACGAGGTTACAGCATCAACTATAGTTAAGCAGTCATGTTTATGTGCAATAGAGCATAATTTTTTTGCATCTGAAAGAGCTCCAGTTGATGTCTCTGCATGTACAAATGCTACAATTGATGCGTCTGAATTATTGGATAGTGCTTCTTCTAGTTTGTCAGCTGTTACTGCTTCTCCCCAGTTATCCTCAACAACTACAGCTATTCCTCCAAAACGAGTAATATTTTCCCTCATACGCATACCGAAAACACCGTTAATACAAACTATCACTTTGTCGCCAGGTTCAACCAGATTTGCAAAGCAAGTTTCCATTCCAGCAGAGCCGGGTGCAGATACTGGCATTGTAAGGTCATTTTCAGTCTTAAATATATACTGAAGGGCCTCTTTAGTTTCATCCATCATGGAAACAAAAGCAGGATCAAGGTGACCAATGGTTGGGCGCGCCATAGCGCTAAGAATTCGTGGATGAACGTCACTAGGGCCTGGCCCCATAAGTGTTCTAACTGGTGGGTTAAATGATTTCACGGAGTATAATTTGGGGTAATAATATTAGAGAAGTCATTATAATGAGTTCATGTCAATTATTCAACAACTTTCACGCGTTCTAGCTAAGGGTAATATTATAACTGGGAGTGAAAATACTCGTCCATTTGAGTGTGACGGTCTTAGTATGTACAAGCAGAAACCTTTAGCAGTAGCATTGCCAGAAAATGTTGACCAAGTTAGAGCGGTTCTAAAAGTATGCAGAGAACTAAACACCCCTGTAGTAACAAGGGGTGCCGGTACCGGATTGTCTGGCGGAGCTATGCCCATAGATAAATGTGTTGTGCTTGGATTGTCCAAGTTAAATAAAGTTAAATCTATAGATGCTGATAACAGATTGGCTGTTGTTGAGCCGGGTGTAAGAAATATTGCAATTAGTGAAGCGGTTTCAAGTTATGGTCTCTATTATGCTCCAGACCCTTCATCGCAGATAGCCTGCTCAATCGGAGGTAATGTTGCTGAGAACTCTGGCGGCGTTCATTGCTTAAAGTACGGCCTCACAGTTCACAACATAGAATCAATAAAGATGTTAACAGTTAATGGTGAAGAGTTAATATTAAGTCGTCAGGATGATGGTTTAGGGTTACTTGCACTTATGAATGGTTCTGAAGGATTGTTGGGTGTGATTATTGAAATTACAGTTAAGTTAACACCAAAACCTGACCTTGCTAGAGTGATTATGGCTGCTTTTGATTCTGTTAGAGATTGCGCTAATGCTGTCGCAGATATTATTAAGGCAGGAATAATTCCAGCAGGCCTTGAGATGATGGATAAATTCGCAATTGAGGCTGCCGAGGGTTTTGCTAAAGTAGGTTACCCTTTGGAAGCGCAAGCACTCCTACTATGCGAATTAGACGGCAGTGAGGAGAATGTGAAGACTGAGCTTGAACAGGCGCTTAAGATTTTGTCTGGCGCATCAACTATCAAGGTGTCCACTAATGAGAAAGAGCGTATAGCGTTATGGAAGGGCAGAAAATCTGCTTTCCCCGCTGTTGGTAGGCTTTCACCTGACTATTATTGTATGGATGGCACGATTCCAAGGAGGCATTTGGCAGATATGTTGGAGCATATTAATGATCTCGCTAACAAATATCAGCTCAGGGTTGCAAATGTGTTCCATGCAGGTGACGGAAATCTGCATCCACTAATTATGTATGACGCAAACTTAGATGGTGAACTGCATAGGGCTGAAGAGTTTGGTAATGACATTCTAAAGCTTAGCGTTGAAATGGGCGGTAGCGTGACTGGCGAACATGGTGTTGGTATTGAAAAGTTAGACGCTATGTGTCACCAATTTAATAACAAGGAGCTAGAGATTTTTCATAAAATAAAAGAGGTTTTCGATCCCCTTTCATTGCTTAATCCTGGTAAAGCTGTGCCAGAATTACATCGCTGTGCAGAATTGGGAGCGATGCATGTACACAAAGGCTTGCTACCGCACCCAGAATTAGAACGCTTTTAATTATGAATCGCTTAGATAAATTACAAAGTATCGTTAAAGATTCAGATAACCTACGTATCTCTACAGAGTTTCTTAATTATTCTGGTGTGGTTGAATATTATCCAGAAGAGCTGGTAATCACTGTTAAGGCTGGAACTATTATTAGTGACATAAAGGATACACTAAGCGAAAATAAACAGTCCCTACCTTTTTATACTGAAAATGATAGCGACAGTATTGGTAAGGCTTATGTTGGTGGAGCACAAGGTTTGTCGGATTTTGTACTAGGAGTGCAGATTATTGATGGTAATGGGGACTTGTTAAATTTTGGCGGCCAGGTAATGAAAAATGTAGCTGGTTATGATGTGTCACGATTATTGGTTGGCTCTAAAGGTAAATTCGCCATCATTACACAGATTAGCTTTAAGGTTTTACCGAAATCATATATTGGAGAATTGATTAAGCCGGTTAAATCAAGCAACACTTCAAAATTACAACAGCACATAGAACAAAAATTAAAAGAAGTGTTTGATCCTAGGGGAGTGTTTATTTAGTGCAGACACAAATTTCCGAACAAATACTAAGAACCTCTATGGGTGTGCGAGCTGACAGTATAGTTAGGACTTGTGTGCATTGTGGGTTCTGTCTTGCAACGTGCCCAACATACCAGTTATTAGGTGACGAGCTAGATTCACCAAGAGGCAGAATTTACCTCATTAAATCCTCCCTAGAGAATAACAATTTTTCTACTGATAGTATCAAACATTTAGATCGATGCCTTACATGCCAGTCATGCGAAACTACTTGCCCATCTGGAGTTGAGTATGCAAAATTGGTAGATATTGGCAGAGAGTTTGTTGAATCGAAGAGGCCTCTGTGGCAGCGTATTTATAGATTAGTAATACGTAAATTCTTAACAACACCCATTCTATTCAGATACGTTGGTTTGTTATTTAGGCATTCAAGAATCAAAGGCGCATCAATACAACCTAATAAAAGCCGTGCAAAGGTTCTACTACTGGGAGGGTGTGTGCAGCCTACTTTGGCCCCAAATATAAACCACAGTATAAAAAATATTCTCTCTAAGCTTGGATATGAAACACTGGAAACACCTCAAAATGAATGTTGTGGCGCAATAGATCAACACCTCAGTGCAACTAAGGAGGCTATAAAGAAGATAAAGTACAATATTGATCAATGGTTAGAGGTAGATACAGAAGTGATAATATCTAGTGCGAGTGGTTGCGGTGTTATGGTGAAGGATTACATTTCAATGTTTGATGAAAATGACCCCTACTACAAAAAGGCAAAACTTGTTGCCAACAAGACCAAGGATATTGCTCAATTTTTATCAGATAAAGACCTTAGTGAGCTCACTATTGAAAAAAAGATCATTACTTATCATGAGCCCTGCACCATGCAACATGGACAACAGTTAGGAGGGTTGGTAGAGTCCATCTTGAGCGGCTTAGGTTTTGATCTGTCGGGTGTTGTTGATTCTCACATGTGTTGTGGATCTGCTGGTACTTACTCTATACTGCAGCCTAAAATATCTAAACAATTGAGAAATAACAAGTTAAAGCATTTACAAGTATCTGGCCCAGATATTATTGTTACTAGCAATATTGGTTGTTTAATGCATCTACAAAAGGGCACCAAGACTACCGTAAAGCATTGGATAGAATTGTTGGATGACTAGTTATGGGAAGAAGAAGAAAACCAAAACCAAAAACCTATGAACTGGTAATAGAAACCTTATCACATGAGGGTAGGGGTATTGCCCATTTTGAAGACAAGGTAATTTTTGTCACAGGTGCATTGCCTGGTGAAACGGTGATTGCAGATAGAACCTATTCCAGATCAAAGTTTGAAGAGGCGGACCTCAAAGAGGTGCTTAAGTCTGCATCAAACAGAATAACTCCAAAGTGCGAAGTGTACGGCATTTGTGGTGGATGCTCATTTCAGCATCTTTCGAGTGATGATCAAATAGATGCCAAAAGTAAATGGCTTCAAGACGCATTCATGCAGCAATCCAGAATTAAACCAGAGTCTTGGATTGAGCCAATACAAGCGGATAGTTGGGGTTATCGTCGCAAGGCTAGGCTTGGTGTCAGGTTTGTTGCAAAAAAAGATAAAGTGCTAGTAGGCTTTAGAGAGAAAAAATCTTCCTACATTACTAACATGAACCGTTGTGAAGTGCTACATCCATCAATAGGTAATCATTTAGAAGACCTATCTAATTGTATAGATAGGTTGAGCGTTAAGAAGTATGTTCCACAAATAGAGGTAGCAATTGCAGAGCACGAAACAATATTAATTTTGCGTCATTTGCAACCACTCACCTCGAGAGATGAGCAAATATTGATTGACTGTGCTGAGGAACTAAGTATTACTTGGTATATACAGTCAGGAGGTATGGACACGGTTAGGCCTTTAGTTTTACCGAGTGTTCTTACCTATACATTACCAAGTTTCGGAATAGATATGGAGTTTTTGGCTACAGACTTCACCCAAGTAAACTTCAATATTAATCAAAAAATGATTGATCTAGCTCTAAAAATGCTTGAACTACAAGAGGATGACGAGGTGATTGATTTGTTTTGCGGTTTAGGAAATTTTACCTTGCCAATTGCAAAATATGCAAAACATGTTGTTGGAGTTGAAGGCGATATAGGTCTTATTGAGCGTGCAAAATCTAACGCTAGTAAAAATAGTATCAATAATGCAGAATTTTACAAGGCTGACCTGTTCGGTGAGGTTGAAGGCTTTAATTGGTTCAGAGGTAAAACTTATAACAAGGCACTGATTGACCCATCCAGAGCTGGTGCTATTGAGATTGTAGAGCTACTACCCAGACTGGGGGTGGAAAGGGTCGTGTATGTGTCGTGTAACCCAGCAACTCTTGCAAGAGATGCTGCACGTTTAATAGATATTGGATATAAGCTAGATAGCGCTGGAGTTATGGACATGTTTCCACAAACGGCACATGTAGAGTCGATAGCTTTATTTACCAAGAAATAAACAATTACTTTGTATATTTACCCAGTGAAAATAATGATAATTGTTTACATAAAAAATACTATATAACTAAAGATATATTTATAATACTGCTATGATTAAACTAAAACACTTGATGCCTAAGGCTGCAGTTCAGAGATTAAAAGATAATCCAGATGTATTCTTCTTCGATGTAAGATGTGAAGCAGAAAATAAGTTTGTTGGTAGGCCATTAAATTGTAGGCTTATGCCGTGGCTAGATGAGCCAGAATGGGAACCTGACCCAGAAGGGTTTGTTGCCGGCATTAAGCGCAGTATTGGCTCCAGAGAAGATGCTCTTGATGTAGAGTTGATATTAATTTGTCGTAGTGGATTTAGGTCAAATTTTGCTGGAAAGTGTCTTATAGAATATGGCTTTACAAATGTTGCACATGTAGCTAGTGGGTTCGAGGGAGATCTAGATGAGAATGATCAAAGAGGATTTCTAAATGGCTGGCGCCATGACGGTATGCCGTGGGAACAGTGCTAATAATATAGTTAAATATGAGCGATAACAAAGATAACGATTTCGAGATTAGGCTTTTAAACGCAGTGAGGACTACTTTGATATCTGTAGCTAAGGATACTATGACCAAGCCAGGTCTGCGTCACCCTCTAAGTGAAAGTACTCAGAAGATGATAACTGATTGCTTAGATGTAGTCTCAAGTAGGCAAGTTGCTATTGACAAAGATAGAGGTAGTCATTCAAACATGAAGCCTGTTTTTACTGATGAGCAGACCGTACAGAGTGTCTCATTAGATGATTTAAAAAAGACCCTAAATTAAATAAAATCTAAGTTTGCGTAGGCGCAAATGAGCCACTTTGTTCCGGCATTGTTAAATTTTATTTGTACCCTTGCAGAGTCACCATCTCCTTCAAAGTTTAGTATTGTTCCTACACCAAATTTGTTGTGTTTTACTGCCGCACCTACAGATATTTGTCCTTCGCTTTTAGGTTCTATGTCTTGGTTGAATGCATATTCTGAACTGTAATTATTAGTGTTAGAGTTAAATTTTTGTTTTATTTGGTGTATATATTCGTCAGGAATTTCATCCAAGAATCTGGATGGGTAGGCATACAGTGATTGGCCATGTAGAAACCTCTTTATCGCGAATGAGAGAGTAAGTTTTTGCATAGCTCGAGTCATACCCACATAACACAGCCTCCTCTCTTCATCAATCAGGTGTGGCTCATCTTTACTTTGTCTAGATGGAAACAAATCCTCCTCCATTCCAGTCAGAAATACATATTTAAATTCCAAACCTTTTGCCGAGTGTATTGTCATTAATTGGACATTTTGATTTTTATCATTACTTGCCTCACCACTAGAATCTAGGGTTGCTAAAGAGATAAACCCTAAGGCCTCAGAGATTCCACTATCTTCATGATTGTACTGTTTAGCAGCAGCAATTAATTCTTCGAGGTTATCTTTTTTACTGCCAGCCTTGTCGGTCTTGTCATTTGCAAAAAAATCAATCAGTCCTGAATCCTTTATAAGTAGAGCTACCTTTTCACTGAGGTCAAGATTTTTTGAGTCTCCAGTCATTTGTTCGATCAGTTGTGTAAATACATTCAAGGAATTTGCCGCTCTTGTGGGCAGTTCTTTTGAAATAGCAATTGAGGCTTGGAATAGGCTAGTACTATTTATATTAGCAAATTGCCTAACCTTGTCCAAGGTTGCGTTCCCAATACCACGAGTAGGGAAGTTGACAATTCTCTCGAAGGCTACATTGTCAGAGTTGTTCTCAATTAATCTCAGGTAACACATAGCGTCCTTAATTTCAGCGCGCTCAAAAAAACGCAGACCGCCATAAATTAAATATGGGATATTGTACTTAATAAGCCTCTCTTCGAATGCCCTGGACTGAGCATTGGATCTATAAAGGATAGCGCAACTGTTTGCATTTATTCCTTCATCTATGAGTTTTTTAATTGCTGTAACTACAAAGTCAGACTCTTCAGTTTCAGTTCTAGCCTCGAAAACACTTATCTTTTCTCCGTTACCAGAATCAGTCCATAGAGATTTACCTAGCCTAGTTGTATTGTTTGCAATAAGTGCATTTGATGCTGCTAAGATATTGCCAGTTGAGCGATAATTTTGTTCAAGCCTTATAGTTTGTATTGGATTAAAGTCAGTTTCTAGTTTTTGAATATTTTCTATTTTAGCTCCCCGCCAACCGTAAATCGATTGGTCATCATCGCCAACACAGAACAGACGATTTTTTTGTGGACAAAGCAATCTAATCCACATATATTGAATTGTATTTGTGTCCTGGAACTCATCAACTAATACGTGCTGGAATCTATCTTGATAATGGCTAAGTATTTCGGAATTATTTTTTAATAGTTCGTAGCTACGCACCAACAATTCAGCAAAATCTATCAAGTCATTATCTGCGCAGTGTTTTTCGTATAAAGTGAACACCTTTACGCTCTGCTTAACAAAGAAGTTGTATCCAATGTCTATATCAGAAGGGCGTATCCCTTCATCCTTTTGTTGGTTTATATACCATTGAATTTTTCGTACCGGAAATTTCGATTCGTCAACCTGATTTTCCTTCATTAATCTTTTTATTATTCGAAACTGATCTTGTGCGTCAAGTATCTGGAATTGAGCTGTCAGGTTAGCCTTAGAGTAATGTTCGCGTAGCATACGATGTGCTAGACCATGAAAAGTACCGACCCACATATTTCTAACAGGCCTCCTTAATAATAAGCTAAGACGATCTCTCATTTCAAGAGCCGCCTTGTTAGTGAAGGTTACCGCCAAGATCGAATCAGTGTGATAATTTTGTTGAGTAACTAAGTATGCAATTCTATGAGTCAGGACCCTAGTTTTACCACTACCTGCACCGGCTAGTATTAAAGCATTTTTGTTATTATTTAGTATTACTGATTGGCTTTGCTTATCATTAAGGTCGCCTATTATTTCAGATAAATTCATTATATTTTCTTGCCAAGTGGTATTAAATGGTTATAATATTAACTTTCTCTTATATCAGGCAAATTTAAGACTGATTTAAGTATATAAAATTATAAACATTATTAAGGAGTGCATCTGTGACTTATTACGAAGGCGTGAAAAAAATGGAAGAAATGGGAGTTAACGACAACTACATTCAGGGTTGGGTTGCTGGCTTTCTAAAAAACCCCGAGATTGAAGAACAGAGGATCACTGATGAATGGGAAGCTGGCTATGAAGATGGTAAAGAGCATAGCGATGAGAATTTCTCTAACTTCTGTTAATTTTATACTCTACAGATTATAAAAAAAAGCCCCGTTTTCGGGGCTTTTTTTTTATTGATATTATATGGATAAACTATGGAAACACAGTTCTAGGAATACCTTAAAAGGTGCAAGTAGTTGTAATAACTTTTTCTTAACTGATAGATTTAGTGATAGTGGTTTTGACATTAAGATACCTATGGATTTTGCAAAACTTATAGACAAAGATGACCCAAAAGACCCCTTATTAAGGCAAGTTATAAATCCTAAATCGAACTCAGAAACCATTTTCAGCAAGTCCCCATTGGAAGATGAAAAGTATTCGCCAGTGGATGGACTCATTCACAAATATAGCAACAGAGTTCTGTTAATAGCATCTAGAGTTTGTTCTATTCATTGCCAGTACTGTTTTCGGCAAAATTTCGATTATGCTGGTCAGGATGCACTAAATAATTGGTACGCTGTAAAAGAATATATAACCAATAATCCAAAAATAAATGAGGTGATTCTTAGTGGTGGAGATCCATTAACTCTTAGCGATGAAAAAATCAAATTTATAGTTCTCGATATTGAGAAAATACCTCACATAGATACTCTAAGAATTCATACCCGTACTGCGGTAGTAATTCCTAATAGGATAACTAATGAGTTGGCCTCTATACTTAATAATTCTTCTTTAAATGTGGTCATGGTTTTTCATATTAATCATGAGAACGAGTTAACTTATGAGTTCAAAAAATCATTAAAAATGTTAGACCAGATAATACTGCTAAATCAGTCAGTACTGCTCAAAGGAGTTAACGATTCTGAGGATGTTTTGGCTAATCTTTTTTTGAAGCTATTTAGCTATAAAATATTACCATATTACCTACATATGTTGGACAAGGTTAGAGGCTCAGAGCATTTATTTGTGAGTGACAAGAGGGCAATTAAGATACACAACAATTTAAAGAAAAAACTTAGCGGTTACTTAGTGCCTAGATTGGTCAGAGACGAGAATGATGAATTTAAAGCCTGGTTAGGTCTATAGTATGTCCTGTTCTAGGATCTTAATGTCTATCTCGCCCAAGTGAAAATTAATTAGCCTCCCATCTGGGTCATAAATGTAGGTAGTGGGCATACCAAGAATGTCACCAAAATTATTAAATTGAGACTCATTATTAGCGTTAAAAAGTATGATGGGATAGTTCACCATAAATGTGTCAGTAAAGTCTACAATCTTAGACTCGTCTGCTTCCTCGTAATCTAACCCCAATATTTCAACTTTGTCTGAGTTTTTTTCATAAAATTCAACGAAAGCTGGTATCTCTTTTAGACATGGAGGGCACCAAGTTGCCCAAAAATTAACTACTAAATATTTTCCTTCAGTAGATGTATTGGTATGCGTTATACCTTCAATATCAATCAAAGAAAATTCAGGGGCTTTAATGGTTTTGTCTTCAGTCCATAGGGACTTAGCTGAATCAATAATACTAGTAAAACTAAGAGCCTGGGCCTGGCCAAATGCAAAAGACAGGAGTACTACTAAGGACATCCTTGCAATTATATTTCTTAAGTATAGAGGTATAATCAGGGTATTTTTCATAGGTAGAAAATATATGTCAGCATTAATATACCACAACCCTAGGTGTTCCAAGTCTAGGGCAACATTAGCTATTTTAGAAGAAAAAGGAGTCAACTTTAAGGTAATTAATTACCTTGAAAATCCACCCACACTAGCTGAACTAAAAGGTCTACTTGTTGATCTAGGTATTGATGCCAGGTCTTTGATGCGTAAAGGTGAAAATGCATACAAGGAAAACAACTTATCTGACAGCGCTTTAACTGAAGATGAGTTATTAGTTGCAATGTTGGAAAACCCAATACTCATAGAGCGACCCATTGTTAGTACTAAAAATGGAGCTGTTCTTGGTAGGCCACCAGAAAATATTCTAGCCATTATTTAGTTTTAATAAAAACTCAGATACAGATTATTATTGTTTGGTTCAGTAGTGTGCCGATATCCTTATTACTCTCTGTGATATGGGTGGTTATTTAGTAATGAATTGGCTCTATATAACTGCTCCACTACCAGTAACCTTGCTATTGAGTGTGGCAGGGTTAAATTAGATATACCCCAAGTCTGGCTAGATTTACCTTTACATTCGCTCGAAAGACCATCAGCACCGCCAATCAGCAATGAAACCTTGTCCCCATTTTGCTGCCAATTTTTTAGATGTTCAGCAATATCTTTGGTTGTGTGTTGCTCACCTTTTTCGTCAAAAGCTATAACTATATTCGAATTCTTAGAGGCACTAATTAAAAGTTCTCCTTCTATTTTTTTAATTTGATTTATGTTTTTACCTTTGCGTTTTTGTGCCTCAATACTTATCATCTTGAAGTTAATTGAAGCTGGTAGCTGTTTTTGGTAATGATTTATTCCAGTCTGTATCCAGTCAGGCATCTTTCTACCAATAACAATGAGTGATATTTGCATAACTAATATTACAATTCTATGTCTTAATTTTTGTCACTATCAAAACTTAACCAGAGTTTCTCTAGTTTGTAATAATCTCTAGTATCGTGAGTCATAATATGCACTACAACCTCAGCCAAGTCAATCAATGCCCATTCACCAGTATCAGCACCCTCCATACCTACAATCTTCATGCCTAGGCGTTTGGCCTCTATCTTTATATTGTTGGCTATACCTCTAACATGCTGAGTTGATCTGCCACTAGCGATAATAATTGCCTCCATCTCTGTGCTCTGCTTTAATACATTTATAGTGATAATGTCCTCAGCTTTTAATTCATCTAGGGTGTCGGTGACGACCTTTATTTGTTGTTTAAGTTTCATTGCGGTTTCTCATATAATTAATTACAGAACTTGG
>Ga0315334_10000460_pt1 | contig 24980 bp, 21 predicted proteins | sample M150034915metaG_FD_205555 | JGI IMG/M metagenome (GOLD analysis project Ga0315334, IMG submission 205555) | Ammonia-oxidizing marine archaeal communities from Monterey Bay, California, United States - M1 500m 34915 | ecosystem: Environmental > Aquatic > Marine > Intertidal zone | place: USA... | reverse complement strand
GACAGTGAACAAAGAATTGTTTCTACAACAGAAACACCTCATCTGTTATTAGGTGAATTTAAATATCTGAAAGTTACACAGATTACACCTATTGGTGCCTTCGTAGACTGGGGACTGGATAAAAATCTACTCGTGCCCTTTAGTGAACAGCTCTTCAAATTGGAAGAAGAAGAAACATACCTGATTGGTTTAATGTACGATCAAAAAACAGACAGGCTGTACGGAAGCATGAAAATCAAAAACTTACTTGAACCATGTAATGAGGATCTAGCTGGTGAAAAGGTGACTCTTCTGATTTGTGAAAAAAACGATCTTGGTGTGAGTGTAATCGCAAATGATAAATATGAAGGTCTTATTTTTAAGAACAATATTATTTCAGACATATGCCACGGAGATGAATTAGACGGATATGTAGAGAAAGTTCGTGAAGATGGCAAGCTGGATATAAGACTGGAGCCAATAACCTTTGAAAAATATGATCTGGCAATTGAAAAGATAATGTCAAAATTAAATGAAGAAGGAAAACTATATTTAACCGATAAATCACCTCCAGATCAAATCAATAAAGAGCTTGGAATGAGTAAAAAAACCTACAAACAATCGATAGGAAAGCTATATAAATGGCGAAAAATAAAACTTCATAAGGAATTTATTGAGCTCATTAAAAATCCTTAATCATCTAGGATGATACGTCTTTACAGCTCCCTTAATCGCTTCATTTAAATCAAGACTCATTTTCTTTCTTTGTTGCTTGGCATACATTTCCATCTGATCTGTAAAATGAGGGCCAGATACTTTCCTGGAATTACCATAAGGCAATACCGTTTCTATTTCAACACCCTTGTCGTCGTACTGAATAATCATGATATATGATTCTCCATGAACAGGTTTTACTTTCCCGTTTTTAGTGGGCTGAGACGTCATTGCAGCAATCATGTCAGTAAGTCCGGGAACCGCAAGCTCTTTACCCACCCTACTGTGTCGTTGATAATCACGTAGCTCTATATCTAGTCTTCCAAAATGTTTCATCAAATGCTTTTGAGTCTTTTTCAAAGTTTTTTTCATGAGAACATCATTCTCATATCCACTTCTCTTAAAATCACGATAATTCCTGTAATATATTGCCCATTGTGCAGCACCAATATTCACTGTATCTGCTCTGCGATTCCAGTTTTTAATAATGTGAACTAAATTGGAGTATTCAGGATACATTAAGTCATCCACATTAAAAATAACCGAAGCTCCGGATGGGGTCCAAAATTTTTCGGGATACTGAATATCATATTTTATTTCATAAAACTCATCCATACTAAGCTTGCCTTTATCCCGCATAAGATCTTCAAAACGGAGACTTCTGTTGTTGTAATCCTCTTTATAACCAAGTTGATAATCCTCAAAATCTTTTGAATCTATATTGTCTTCAGTATGCGCACAATTGTATGGGGAATTATTGGTATTAAACAAATATCCATGTTCAGGATTCAAGAGTTTTGGCAAGGATTCATATGAATGATATCCTTTTGACAATAAACCAGAAGTGTCTCCAATCATTATCCCGTTCTTAATAAGTCCTTCTTTGGGACGGATTTGAATTTTTGCCAGGCTCATGTAAAAAATAGAATCTGCTCTATCTGCATACATTACATTGAATCTAGGTATAGACATCATTTTTAAGGCATCTTTGAATTCTGTCCAATTTGATGATTTGTTCATTTGGTACCATTGATCAATTGACGAAATATTCTCAAATGCATTTGAGTAAAAAGAAAAAACACCCTTTTTATTCCTCAACACAGGTCCAAACACACTCCATTCTAATTTTCTTTTAACCCTAAGCTTTAGTCCGATTTTAGTTTTTAATTTAAGCTTCACCTTGCGTGTCTCAAAAGCAAGCCATTTTCCATCCAACCAATATTCATTTTTATTCTTAGGATTGACTTTTAATTCGAACACATCAATTAAATCGGGATAATTGTAGGTATGTGTCCATCCCAAATGCTCATTCGTACCTATCATTGGGAATGGAGAACCGGGAAAAAGCCCTCCCAACATATTCCAACCTTCGTCTGAAATCACATGAGCTTCATACCAGGAGAATGGACCCTCTAATGGCTGGTGGGTATTTACATTTAGAACTGTTTTACCATGTGACATTATCTTTCGGCTAAAGGCAAAAGCATTCGATCCTATGGTCCTTTTCTCCATGATCTCATCTGTCTCTTCGACTGTTTTTATCCTATTCCCAATAATTTCTCCTAAAATATCACCTGTATCTGAAAAAAAATGAATTACCAGGTTATATCCGGTTAAATAATCCATAACAGTCATAGGAAAACTATTTTTGACCAATACCTCTTCGGGATGAGATTTGGCATATGCATTGATACCCTCTACATAACCTTCAATAATTTCAATTACCTCCTTTGACAGTTCTTTGTAATGTGTATTTGCTGTTTCTCTGCACCTCAACAAGACCACTAAATAATCCATAATAACTCCATCCTTACCGCCATACAGACCCATTAAACCTTTAGATGGCAGGAAGGTCTGTTGAATGGTTTTGAAGTCATCTTCAGAATGGGCCCAGGCTAGACCATACGTGACTTCCTTATCCGTTTTACCGTGTATGTGCGGGACTCCATATGAATCTCTGTATATGGTGATGTTTTCCGCAACAGTTTGTGCTTGGGTATAACTTATAAAAAAGAATAAAATAAAAGGAATAAGAATTTTCATATGCAAATTTAATGAAGTAACAATGATATCTTAAGTTTGTTTCATGTATTGCCCTATTACTTATATAATTGGTTCTGTTTTAACCTTATGCTATTGATGCAATCAATCTAAAAACATATATTTGCCCATAATTTTTTAGCTATGGCCAATACTTCTGATATCCGAAATGGATTGTGCATCAAACACAATAACAAATTATTTCAAATTAAGGAATTTCAACATGTGAAACCGGGGAAAGGGCCTGCTTTTGTACGAACGAAAATGAGGCAAATCGAAAGTGGTAGGCTTTTGGACCATACCTTTTCAGCCGGTCACAAAATTGAAGTTGTACGAATTGAAAATAGAGAATATCAATATCTCTATCAGGATGGAGAATCATATGTTTTCATGAATAAGGAGAACTTTGAACAGGTTAATATTGAGGCGTCAATGATTGAAAAACCACTCTTCCTTCAAGAAGGAATGATTGTAACTATTTTATTTCACGCCGAGGAAGAAACACCACTGGTATTAGAGCTACCCATGTATATTATTTCAGAAATCACCTATACAGAACCGGGTGTAAAAGGAGATACCGCAACCAATTCGTTGAAACCAGCTACTATAGCCACAGGGGCTGAAGTGCGCGTGCCTTTATTCATTGACAATGGTGAAGTAATAAAGGTTGACACACGAACCGGAGTATATGTAGAACGCGTAAAGAATTAATCAAATGAAGAAAACTGCCTTAACGGATACTCATATAGAATTAGGAGCTAAAATGGTGCCATTTGCAGGTTATGCCATGCCGGTACAATATGAAGGCGTATCTATCGAACATGCTTTGGTTAGAAATGGAGTTGGTGTTTTTGACGTGTCTCATATGGGAGAATTTATTTTAAAAGGTCCTAATGCTCTTGAATTGATTCAAAAATTCTCATCTAATGATGCATCTGTATTATTCGATGGCAAAGCCCAGTATTCGTGTATGCCTAATGGAAAGGGAGGAATTGTAGATGATTTAATCATATATAGAATTAGTGAAGAAGAATATTTTTTAGTGGTCAATGCTTCCAATATTGAAAAAGACTGGAACTGGATTGCTTCCTTAAACGACTTTGGTGTGGATATGCATGATGTTTCTGATGAGTATACCTTATTAGCTATTCAAGGACCGATAGCCTCTCAGGCTATGCAATCACTCACTGATGTAAATCTTTCAGAAATGAAATTCTACACGTTTCAATTTGGACAATTTGCAGGTATTGACAATGTAATGATCTCGGCGACGGGTTACACAGGGTCAGGCGGATTTGAAATCTACGTAAAGAATGAATTTGCCAGCACATTATGGAATGCCGTCTTTGAGGCTGGAAAGGAATTCAATATTAAACCAATTGGACTGGCAGCCAGAGATACGCTAAGGTTGGAAATGGGGTATTGTCTTTATGGAAATGACATAAATGATGAAACCTCTCCCCTGGAAGCTGGTCTCGGATGGATCACCAAATTCAACAAGACTTTTGTGGACTGCGACTATTTGGCTAAGCAGAAAGAAAATGGCATTACCAGAAAGCTGATTGCATTCGAAATGATCGATAGAGGTATTCCTCGACAAGAGTATGAAATTGTAGACGCTAGCGGCCTTAAAATTGGACATGTTACCTCTGGAACGATGTCTCCAAGCATGAAAATAGGAATTGGTCTTGGCTATGTTCAAAAAGAATACAGCTCATTCGATACTGAGATTTTTATATCTGTTCGAAACAAAAAGCTTTTGGCTAAAGTGGTCAAGCTCCCATTCTACAAAAAATAGAACTTATCTACCCTCTATTAAAGCCCTTCTAATATCATCTGGGATGATTCCATCCGGATTTTTACGAAGAGCTCTTTTTATCCCTTTTGGAGAACGCATTTCATAGAGAAAGACCTTTAAACCTTGATTTTTATACGATTGCACCTGTGATTCTGTAATGGATGAATACCGAACAACTACACCAGTCAATCCCAGATGTGTATTTATATTGTTTTCGATTTCAGCATGTTGATCACTGCTATAATACGTCTGGTAAAAAGGAATAAAATAAGGCAACCAATCCGTATTGGAAATAATAACTCGCACCTGACATTTGGTATTGCTCAGGGCCGTATTCAAGGACTCTAAAAAAAGAATTGGATTCTGGGCTAATCCATCACATGAATTGAATGACTTTACATCGATAAATAACACTTTAGAGCTATCCAAAAGAGGAACAATCTGATTTAACCTACAGAGCTTCTCCCCCTGAATTGTGTTGTAATTCAGATCCATAATGAAATTGGAATGAAGTGAGCCAATGCATCCCCCTCCACTCGTTTCAGTATCCAGTTCCATATCGTGATACAGCCATAATTCACCATCCAGGTCCAATTGAACGTCTACTTCAACCCCATTTAGCCCAGGAAATTGAAGAGCAAGCGAAACAGATTCCACTGTATTGTCATGGTAAATTGACATCGGATGTTCCACGCCCATTCCGCCATGTCCTATAATTTCAATATGATTAAAGCTTTCTCTTTTAGTACAGCTGCAAAGCACTAAACACAAGAAAAAGAGCGACTCAAATTTCATATGCAATACCTATTGTTAAAGCAAAATTCGGATAATTCAGCACCACCGATTTTGTGTTTCCATTAAAACTCTCCCTGAGCCAACCAATAGAGGCCGAATGGACCAGTTTAAAACGATTTCCATAATGGAAACTGTATCCAAGTTTTAAGTCATAAAACCTGGTTCTAACAGGTTCATGATAAAAGGAATAATAGACTCCTAAACCTGTACTTATTACACATTTCTTTGAGTTCTTAAGTTCTTTGTTCAACCAATTATAATGAGCAGAACATCCCACCCTAAGAAAAAGATTATTCTGAAAGACGGAATGAACAACTCCTAATCCAATTGAAGGAGCAAAAGAGAATGACTTTCCAGTATTCATGTATGCAAGTGTTGCATAAATGTCATTTCGTTCCACACTACTTAATAAAGCAATCGAATGAGAATTTGAAATGTCATTCACGAATTTATCTTGACTGAGTACAGGTTTAATTGAAAGGATAATCAGAAGAAAAATAAAACGCATTTAATTAGAACTTAGGACACTTTTTGCAAGCAAATCCCTTGGTTTTAAATTTTTTACAACACTTTTTTTTCTTACAGTCTTTTTCCAAAATACTATTCGGAAAACCTTGAAGTGAAGAAAACGAGTTATCGTCTTTTTTCATCTATTTAGAATAATTCTAAACAAAGATAATAACTATATTCATGTCGATAACATAAAAACTTTAAATTCTCACATTTGTAACAATTATTACGCAAGTAATTATTAAAATATGAAACTTGTATCTTCTGTCTTGTGTTGCTTATTTCTTTCTGCGGGATTATTCAGTCAAAAGGAATTTACTGTGTATTTCCCAATTGACGAAAGCTATATGATGCACAAAAGTAAGCTGGAATTACAGCACTTGATCGACTCAAAAAACATGGATTCCATTATAAAAATATCTGGCTATACAGATACTTCTTCGACAAGTAGCCATAATCTTAAACTAGCTGAAAAAAGGATAAATAACATTCATTTCTTTCTTATAAAAAATGAAGCCAAAATTTCAAAAAGTCTGATTATGGCGGCAATTGGTGAAAACTTTGAACAAGATTCCGTGCTCGCAAAAAATCGTAAAGTGGAAATTGAATACATACAAAAAAATAGTTTTGCTTCACTTGAAAACGGTGAAAAGATGGCGCTTAAAAACTTGAACTTTGTTGGAGGAGAAGACACATTTCTACCTTCTGCATATCCATCTCTAAATGAACTTTTGAGTTTCATGACAGAAAACGAAGCAATACACATCAGGATTCATGGGCATATCTGCTGTAATCCCGACGACTATAGTAATTTATCGGAAAGACGGGCTTTAAAAGTATATGAATTTATGATAAATAATAACATCAATCAGAAGAGAATGACTTTCCAGGGTCATGGAAGCACAATTCCCATTCATCCATTACCAGAAATCAATGAAATTCAAAAACAAACGAATAGAAGGGTAGAAATTGAAATAAGAAATAAAGAAAATTAATTTACACCAATCCTTGATCAATCATAGAGTCTGCTACTTTTACGAATCCTGCAATATTTGCTCCTTTTACATAATCCACGGTGCCATCTTCTAGTTTTCCATATTCAACACAAGAATTATGAATTGATACCATAATCTCATGTAATTTATCATCTACTTCTTTTGAGGTCCATGACATTCTTAAGGAATTCTGAGACATTTCAAGTCCGGATGTAGCCACACCACCAGCATTTGACGCTTTACCAGGAGAAAATAAAAGTCCTGCCTCCTGAAAAACCTCAATGGCTTCTGGAGTTGAAGGCATATTTGCCCCTTCAGCTGTACAGATTAATCCATTGGATACTAAAACTTTAGCATCCTCTCCATTCAGCTCATTTTGAGTTGCACATGGCAATGCAATATCCACCTTCACTTCCCATGGTCTTTTCCCTTCAATAAATTTTGCCGAAGAATAGGTTTTCACATATTCAGATATTCTTCCACGTTTTACATTTTTTAGCTCCATCACAAAAGCCAATTTGGAAGCATCAATACCGTCTGCATCGTAAATATATCCTTTAGAGTCAGACAGTGTCACTATTTTTCCTCCTAATTGTGTGGCTTTTTCACAGGCAAATTGAGCCACATTTCCCGAACCAGAAATTGCAACAATTTTACCTTTAAATGATTCATTTTTCGTAGCAAGCATTTCTTTTGCAAAATATACTGTACCGTAACCCGTGGCCTCTGGACGAATGAGCGATCCTCCCCAATGCCTGGCTTTTCCAGTTAATACCCCTGTAAATTCATTACGAATTCTCTTATACTGACCGAACATATATCCTATCTCTCTACTCCCCACTCCAATATCCCCAGCGGGAACATCCGTGTTTTCACCAATATGTCGGGATAATTCTGTCATAAAGGATTGGCAAAACTTCATCACTTCATTATCAGATTTTCCCTTTGGGTCAAAATCCGATCCTCCTTTACCTCCACCAATTGGCAGAGTCGTTAAAGAATTCTTGAATATTTGTTCAAATCCAAGAAATTTTAAAATTGAAAGATTTACAGATGGATGAAATCGCAAACCCCCTTTATAAGGTCCAATGGCCGAATTAAATTCAACACGATACCCTCTATTGACCTGGACATTCCCTTCGTCATCCAACCATGGGACTCTGAAAATTATTGTTCTTTCCGGTTCAACAATTCGATCTAAAATTCTTGCTTCTTTATACCTTGGGTTTGCCTCAATAATGGGTATTACCGCTTCAGCAACCTCCTGAACAGCCTGAAGGAATTCTGGTTCATTTGTGTTTTTAGCACCTACACGCTGCATAAATGCTTCAATCTCTGCATGAAATTTTTCTGACATAAGTGAAATCTATTAGACTTTAATCTTGGCAAAAATAATCAAGATTTGCTTATATTAAATGAATATTGCGAAAAACTTAATTGTATTGAATTTTAACCTTAAAATCGGTACTTTACAAACTAAATAACGTCCATTTAAACGAAAAGGATTATTTTTGCAAGTAATAAGCAACCTAGAAGAGCTATTATCGTTTAAATTGCAAACATTAACTATGGAGAACAAAAGTTACTTATTGGCTTTTTTTTTCGTTATTTACTTTGGTTTTTCATTTCAAAGTCAACAAACCATATGTCTTGGTGATGATGTCACCGTATGTGGTGGCTCGTTAACCATTGAAAACTGCACTCCTTCAGGGCCAAATATTATAGGTGGAATTAATTTAAACTCACCAACTGTTCTTCCAACTCTTACGGATGATTCATGGAGTCAAGCTGTAAACATTGGTTTTAGTTTTAACTTTTATGGAACAAACTATAACCAATGTACTATAGGTTCCAATGGTGTTGTCTCTTTTAATATGGCAAACGCAGGTGGATATTGTCCGTGGGCCCTGGGCACAGTTGGGACACTTCCTAACCCTGGATTTGCATCGGCTTTAAATTCTATCATGCCTGCCTATCAGGATATGAATCCAAATAATGCAACTAGTCCAAACGGAAATATTCAATATCAAACAATGGGAACGGCACCTGATCGAAAGTTCATTATTTTATATAGAGAAATAGGTGCATTCTCCTGCGGTATTTCAGAATGCAATTACATTGGAGTTATTCTCTATGAGACCTCTAATAATATTGAATTTCATATTGGGAAGAAAACAGTGTGTGGAACGTGGAATGGCGGACTTGCTATTCAGGGAATTCAAAATGCAAATGGATCAATTGCTCATATAACTCCGGGAAGAAACAATACAATTTGGACTGCCAATAATGATGCATATAAATGGTCACCGATACCGGGAACAACGTCTTATAGCATTGATCAAATTCCTTATATTCAAATAACGGGTGTAGGAAGTAGCTTGGTTTGGAATAACACATTAAACCAAACATCGCCATATAACGGAGGGACCTTAGCAATTCCAAACGTACCCTCGGGAACAACAGGATATTTTCTTACTAGTTCTGCCTGTGGTACAGCCTTAGGGTCTGTTTCTGACACTTCATGGGTAACTACAGCTTCACCAGAAGTAATTGCAACCTTTACTCCTGATGTGTGTACACAGGGAGTCGGAAGTGTAAGCGCGAATCCAGGTTCAGGTTCCCCATTACCATGCTCTTATTCTTGGCCAGCATTGGGTTCATCCAATCAATCGGTCAACAATGTAAGTGCCGGAACATATTCTGTTTTTATGACTGACGGGAACGGTTGCACCTCAAACGCTACTGTTACTGTTACCGATAGCCCTGCAAATTTTAGTGGAACATTTACATCAGTATCATGTGCTGGAGGAACAGATGGTACGGCTACGGCAATTATGTCGCCATCTGATGGTACAGAAATATATCTTTGGGACAATGGATTAACAACTCAAACAGTGACAGGCCTGAGTGCCGGAACGTATACTTGTGATGTGAGTACACCGAGTGGTTGTAACGGCATTGTAACAGTCACGGTAGATGAAATTCCTTCGATGATTTTAAGTATTGAAGACCAGCAGGATGCACTATGTAACAGTATAAATAATGGTAGTATTACGGTTGAAGTAGTTCAGGGAACTTCTCCATACAGCTATTCCTGGGATCAAAGCAGTTCAATAGATAGTGTAGCAAATGATTTACTTGCCGGTACGCATGTAATTACTGTAACCGATGCAAACGGATGTACAGATCAAATATCGGCTACAATCGGTGAGCCTAGTCCTCTTTCAATCTTGCAATTAACACCAGATTCAGTAATATGTGCTGAAGCCTTCATCGACATACAGGCTACTGGAAGTGGCGGTTCATCTCCCTATATTTACACTTGGACCGAGAATGGGAATTCGCTGGGTACAGGACAGACTATAACAGTCAACCCTTTAGCCAACAATACACAGTATTGCGTGACTCTTTCAGAGGAATGTGGTTCTCCTTCGGTAACTGAATGCCTGACAATAACATTTCCTACTCCAATTGTACCTCTGATTACTCCCAATGAGGATATTTTATGTCTTCCGGGAGATTTCATTTTTCATAACAACTCTTCTAATGGAAGTGAAATTTATACAACGCAATTCATTTTTTCAAGTGGAGATGTGATTCTGGCAAATGGAAATGAAGATGTTCAAATTACTTTTCCTGACCCTGGTTTTTATGACCTAGATGTCAATATTATTTCAATTTACGGCTGCCTGTACACAGGCCAGTTTAACGATATTGTCGAGGTAACTCCTTTACCTACTGCAAATTTTACAATCTCACAAAATCCAGTAACCTGGTTTGAAACTGAAATTCAAACCAGTCAAACAGCTCTTGGTAATGTGGTGGATTACATTTGGATTAGTCCTGAAGCTACCTCTTTAATTAATAATGGCGGTAGTGCCTTAATTACATATCCCGAAGGAGTTACAGGAACTTATCCGATCACTTTAATAGTAACTACAAATGAAGGATGTTCAGATTCGATTACCTTGGAAGTAGAAGTTGTTCCAGATGTTATTTTCTATGCTCCTAATAGCTTTACACCAGATAACGATGAGCACAATCAAACATGGTTCATTGTCATTGAGGGAATCGATGAACAGAATTTTACGTTGGAAATATTTAATCGATGGGGTGAAGTGATTTGGGAATCTCATGATGTCGATGCCGAATGGGATGGCACATACGGGGGAAAAATTGTTCCTGCTGGTACCTATACATGGAAAGCCGGTTATAAAGAAAGAAACAATGATGGTAAAAGACTTTACTACGGCTATATAAATGTAATCCGATAATTAAAAATGAAAATCCAATTTCCGATAATTCTATCTATTATACTAGTATTGAGTTCTTGTGACGTACTCAACAATGCTGCAAATCAGGCAAATAATTTAGTAAATTCAAACGAAAATTCGACTGAAGCTCCGGCACTTACAAACACCGATGTCATTGCTGGCCTTCGAGAAGCATTAAATGTTGGTATTGATAACTCTGTGAAATCTACTTCGGTTTTGGACGGTTTTTTAAAAAACACAGATATTCGATTACCTTTTCCTCCAGATGCAGAAAAAGTAAAACAAAAAGCCCTGGACTTAGGTCTTGATGGTCAGGTAGAAAAATTCGAAACCACTTTAAATAGAGCGGCGGAAGAAGCATCTAAAGAAGCAGTACCCATTTTTGTAGATGCCATTAAGAATATGACAGTTCAAGATGGGTTTGAAATATTAAATGGCGGAAATGGTGCCGCAACAAAGTATTTAAAGGAACAAACTCAGGATAAGCTGAAATCTGCATTTTTACCGAAAGTAAAAGATGCGATTTCCAAGGTTGAACTAACTAAATACTGGAATCCTTTAATTACAAAATACAACACCGCAATGGCCTTGACTGGTGGACAAAAGCTAAACCCGGATTTGGACCAGTTTGTTACCGATAAAGCCATTGAAGGATTATTTTACATGGTGGAAAAAGAGGAAAATAAAATCAGGCTGGACCCTGTAGCCAGAATTACTGATTTATTAAGTAGAGTTTTTGGAAGTCTGAGTAACTAAATTCATTTTGAAATCATTTGCAGCAACGGAGCTTGTGCTCAATTCTAAGAATCAGGTGTATCATCTGGCTTTAAGCCCTGAACATGTAGCAAGTAAAATTATATTGGTTGGTGATCAGGAAAGAGTTTCTCTTGTATCCAGTCAATTTGATACTGTAGAATTCAAATCAAGTCATAGAGAATTTTTCTGTCATACTGGGATCTACAAGAATAAAAGAATATCAGCAATCTCCACAGGAATTGGAACAGACAATATCGATATTGTGGTAAATGAACTGGATGCGCTTTTCAACATAGACTTAATTACTAGAACCGAAAAAGAGCAAAGTACAAAATTGGAATTGCTGAGAATCGGAACCTGTGGTATTTTGCAATCAGATATACCTATCCATGCCTATGTTCTTTCAGAGTTTGCATTAGGTCTGGATAATGTGGGCCATTTTTATGATGTTGATTTTTCACCTGAAGAAATACAGCTTCTCGAAACAATTCAAAATCGGGATATCTTTCCAAAACATGTTGCTCCTTATCTCAAAAAAGGAACTGGGGATTTTGTCCATAAATTTGATGGACCAAAGTGTTTTAAAGGAATTACAGTCACGAGCTCTGGTTTTTATGGACCTCAGGGAAGGGAATTAAGATTGCCCACTCATACGAGAGGTTTACATGAGAAACTGGAACAATTCACGGATGGAAAGAATCGTTTTGTGAATTTTGAAATGGAAAGCTCTGCCTTGTTTACACTTGGGCAGGGATTAGGACATTCATGTGCTACTATATGTCTTGGCATTGCAAACAGACCTAATCTTGAATTTTCAAGTGACTACAAAACTCACATGATTGAGCTTATAAAATATTCTCTGGATCGTATTTAATCTACTGTATACTTATCCAATGTAAGATGAAGCTTGATTCCTCTCAATTCTTTTCCTTGAGCAATGACTTCTCCGTCTCCATTTATTAATATCGCATAAGGAATAGATTTCACATGGTAAAGTGCACGAGCTTTTTTAAATTCATCAATACAGTGATTCTTCCATACTAAGCGATCTTTTTGTATTGCCTCAATCCATTTTGATTTATCCTTATCTAGAGAAACACTAAACACTTCAAACCCTTTGCCATTAGTAAACTTTCGTTTGTGGTATTTATGGTATGCTTCTACCACATTTGGGCTCTCTCTCCTGCAGGGGCCACACCATGAAGCCCAAAAATCAATCAACACGAGTTTACCTCTCAGCTTTGACAGACGAATATTCTTTCCTTTAGGATTCTTTAGAGCGATCTCAGGAACTTTTTCATTCACAGAAAAATGCCTATTTAAATTGCTCAGATAGTTATTATTAATAACTACAAATAACAAAATACAAACAGAAATTACACCAAATGGATATATATAGCGTTTCATATCAGCCGACCCTTCTAATATCTGCTCCGATATTATTTAACCGGGATTCGATGTCTTGATATCCCCGGTCTATTTGTTCAATATTATGGATAACACTTTTGCCTTTTGCCGAAAGTGCAGCAATTAATAAGGATACACCTGCTCGAATATCTGGAGATGTCATACTAATTCCTCTTAAATCATGTTCCCTGTTTAAACCTATTACTGTTGCTCTGTGAGGATCGCATAAAATAACCTGAGCACCCATATCGATTAGCTTATCTACAAAAAACAATCTGGACTCAAACATCTTTTGATGTATCAAAACAGCTCCTTTTGCCTGAGTTGCAACAACTAATATAATAGATAATAAATCTGGTGTGAATCCAGGCCATGGGGCATCGTATACCGTCAAAATTGAACCGTCAATAAATGTATCGATTTCATAGGATTCCTGAGCCGGAACGTAAATATCATCCCCTCTCCTTTCCATTTTGATTCCCATTCTCTTAAAAACACTGGGAATAATACCTAAGCTATCATAGCTCACATCCTTAATTGTGATTTCAGATTTTGTCATAGCCGCCAATCCAATGAAGCTACCAATTTCAATCATGTCCGGATTAACTCGATGAGAACAGCCCCCTAATTCTTTGACTCCTTCAATAATAAGCATATTGGATCCAACTCCTGAAATATTAGCCCCCATAGAATTCAGCATCTTACACAATTGCTGGACATATGGTTCACAGGCCGCATTGTAAAAAGTAGTTTTGCCGGTAGCTAAAACAGCTGCCATCACAATATTTGCTGTACCTGTAACAGACGCTTCATCAAGATGTATGAAGGATCCTTTTAATTGTTTTGCTTCTACTGAATAAAAATGCTCACCCCCATCATAATTAAATTTGGCTCCTAAAGCCGCAAAACCCTCAAAATGGGTGTCCAGCCTTCTTCGACCAATCTTATCACCACCAGGTTTCGGAATATATCCACATCCATATCGGGCCAGTAACGGGCCAACTATCATAATAGAACCTCTTAATGAAGATGCCCTTATTTTGAAATCTTCTGTTTCAAAATAGCTGAGATCAATTTCTTTTGCCTGAAATATGTAGGTCCCTTTCTTTACTTTTTCAACATTTACTCCCATAACCTGCAATAGGTCGATGAGTTTATTGACATCAATAATATCCGGAATATTTGAAATGGTAACTTTCTCAGTAGTTAAAAGCGGAGCGCATAACACCTGCAATGCCTCATTTTTGGCTCCTTGAGGAATCAACTCGCCCTTTAATGGCTTACCTCCATGAATTTCAAAAGAAGCCATATCCTATTTTTTGTATTTCTTTTTCTTTGACTTGTAATTTGTCTTGGTATGTTTTTTAATTAAGCCCATTGTACGTAAAAGCACATTTGTTTTAATCAAATCCTCAGGATTTTCAAGTGTTAACTCACCATTAGATAGTTCATTGAGATTTTCCGCTATGACATGATTTTCCACTGCTCCATTATTGTGAGTTAAATATTGCTTTTTCATGAAATTCCCCATCGATTTTTTTAAGAGTTCTTTATCTTCTGGCCTCTCAATTTTTGATGATTCACTCAATATTTGCTGCGTATATTTTCCATAGTGCCCATATTTAATTTTACCTGTAGGATACTTCATTAGCTCAGGCTTCTCATTAAGCACTTCCTCCTTAGGGATTTCATATGGAGAATCCACATCCAATTTAAAATCAGACATTAAAAAAAGATGAGTCCATAGCTTGTGTCTGTAGTCATCGACATCTCTCAGGTGAGGATTCAACTGTCCCATGACTTCTATTATCGCCTGTGTCGCTCTATTTCGCTCTGAACGATCTTTAATTTCCATTGCGTGAGAAATCATATTTTGTACGTTCCGTCCATATTCGGGAAGAATCAATTTTTCTCGTGTTGTATTATATTCCATAAATTATTTTTCTAAGATATTTGCCAAAGCATTCTCATATACTTCTTTGGCTTCATTGATAAACCCATAATGTTCATCGTCAATTACCATTTTGCCTTTAGTTACATGACCAAGAAGAGTTAAATTCACTTTCGAGTCAAGCATAAACTCTAAAAACTTATCTTCTTCATCCATCGATACAGAGACAACTACTCTTCCCTGTCCCTCCCCAAATAAAAACGCATCTTCACGTATTTCAGAATCTGTAACAATATCGAATCCTAAATTACGATTAATACACATTTCTACCAAAGTTACATAAAGTCCACCATCTGCAACGTCATGAGCGGCATTAATAAGACCTAGTGCTATAAACTGTTTTATCTCATTTTGCATTTTATACTCCTGTTCGAGGTCAAAATAAGGTGCCGGAGATGCTTTAATACCATGATAATTGTATAGATATTCCGAAGACGAAATATCTTCTCGGTACTCCCCCACCAAAAATATCAGATCTCCTTTAGACTTAAAATCCAGTGACATGATTTTATTTTTATCCTCCAGGATTCCAATCATACCAATTGTTGGCGTGGGAAATACAGGGATTTCTACACCATCAGTAACAGATTGATTGTAAAAAGATACATTACCGCCGGTAACTGGCGTTTCAAATTTCAAACAGGCAGCTGACATTCCTTTAATAGCTCCTATAAACTGCCAATAGGATTCCGGGTTATACGGATTACCAAAATTTAAACAGTTTGTAATAGCGCTTGGAATCGCACCAGAGCAAACAATATTCCGAGCGGCCTCAGAAACAGCAATCATTGTCCCTGTCACAGGATCAGCATTTACATATCTGGAATTACAATCTACGGTCATGGCCAAGCCTTTTTTGGATCCCTTAATGTTGGCAATTCCTGCATCTGACGGTACATTTGTTGTCATTGTACGCGTTCCAACCATAGAATCATACTGTTCATACACCCACCTTTTTGAAGCAATATTAGGCATGCCAAGAAGAGCCATCCCCACTTCTTTTAAATTATCAGGTTGAGTAATGGAATCGATGCTGAATTTTTTAAACTCCTTAAAATATGCAGGTTCTTGAAACTCTCTCTCATATTGAGGAGCTCCACCTCCGAGAACTAGAGATTCTGCCGGGACATCCCCAACAAGCTCTCCACCCATATAATACCTTACTCTCTTTGTATCTGTAACAACACCAATTTCTTCTGCATGCAAATCCCATTTTGTAAAAATTTCCTTTACCACATCCTCTTTCCCTTTCTTAACGACCACCAGCATTCTTTCCTGAGATTCGGACAAAAGAATTTCATATGGCAGCATATTATCCTGTCGTGTTGGTACATCATCAAGATTAATCTCCATTCCTACATCCCCTGCTGCGCTCATTTCACATGTCGAACAAGTAATACCCGCTGCACCCATATCCTGCATTCCAACGATAGCATCCGTTTTAGACAATTCCATTGTGGCTTCTAATAGGAGTTTTTCCATAAATGGATCGCCAACCTGTACAGACGGTAAGTCCTGAGCAGAATCTTCAGTTATATCCTTAGATGCAAATGCTGCACCAGCTATACCATCCTTTCCTGTAGAAGAACCCACAATAAAAACGGGATTTCCAGGTCCTTTCGCTGTAGCAGAAATCATGTTCCTAATATCGATTATTCCAGCTGAAAAAGCATTGACAAGAGGATTCGTGTTGTACGAATCGTCAAATGCAACCTCACCCCCTACAATTGGAATACCAAATGCATTGCCATAATCTCCTATGCCCTTAACTACTCCTTTCACCAACCATTTGGTTCTGTCTCTTTCAATATTTCCAAATCGCAAGGAATTAAGCTGGGCAATTGGCCTGGCGCCCATTGTAAATATATCTCTGTTAATTCCACCTACACCAGTAGCAGCACCTTGATAGGGCTCCAAAGCACTTGGATGATTATGGGATTCGATTTTAAAAACACAACCAAGCCCATCTCCAATATCAACTAATCCGGCATTTTCTTCACCCGCTTTTATAAGCATATGAGGTCCATCCTTTGGTAATTTCTTTAACCAAAGAATTGAATTTTTATACGAACAATGTTCAGACCACATTACAGAATAAACGGCAGTTTCAGTGAAATTGGGAGTTCTTCCCAATACCTCTTTAATCATTTCAAATTCATCTTCTCTCAAGCCTAAATCAACTGCTTGCTCAACTGTCGCTTCTAATTGAAGTGTTTCACTCATAAGTTCAAATTATCGAACAAAAATAACGATAAAATAGCTACAATATTCGATATAAAAAGAATAAAAATCGCATACACAGATGAATGTATTATGACAAAATGAATGAGCCCCAAATATCATTATTTTGAGTATTTTTGTTTCCTAAATAATTTTGACATGAATTATGATATCATTGTAGTTGGAAGTGGCCCTGGAGGGTACGTTACAGCCATACGCGCATCTCAATTGGGTTTAAAAACCGCAGTTGTCGAAAGAGAGTCTTTAGGTGGAATTTGTTTGAACTGGGGATGTATCCCAACAAAAGCACTGCTTAAATCTGCTAATGTATTTGAGTATTTAAGTCATGCTTCAGATTACGGAATAAACGTCAAAGAAGTTAGTGCGGATTTCGATGGAATGGTTAAACGAAGTCGGGATGTGGCAAACGGAATGAGCAATGGCATCAAATTTCTGATGAAGAAAAACAAAATTGATGTGCTTACAGGAACCGGAACAATTAAAGCATCAAAAACGGTTTCTGTAAAAGATGAATCAGGTAAAACTACTGAATATACGGCAGATAAAGGAGTGATTATTGCGACTGGTGCAAGGTCCCGTGAGCTGCCTAATCTACCCCAGGATGGGGAGAAAATTATTGGATATCGTCAAGCCATGAGCTTGAAAAAACAACCTAAAAAAATGGTGGTTGTAGGATCCGGTGCTATCGGTGTGGAATTCGCGTATTTTTACAATGCAATTGGAACAGAAGTAACTGTGGTTGAATTTCAATCGGCTATTGTTCCTGTGGAGGACATTGATGTATCAAAACAGCTAGAGAAATCATTTAAAAAGAGTGGAATAAAAGTGATGACCAATGCTTCTGTTGAAAGCGTTGACACCAAAGGCAAAAACTGTTTGGTTAAAGTAAAAACCGAAAAAGGAGAGGAAAAAATTGAATGTGATATCGTTTTATCTGCCGTAGGGATACAGTCAAATATTGAAAATATTGGCCTAGAGGATGTGGGCATTGTTGTAGATAACGGCAAAATTTTAGTTAACGATTTCTATCAAACAAATATTCCAGGATATTACGCCATAGGTGATATTGTTCCTGGACCAGCGCTGGCTCATGTAGCTTCTGCCGAAGGGATAATATGTGTCGAAAAAATTGCGGGACATAATCCGCAACCAATTGATTATGGAAACATACCGGGCTGTACCTATTGCTCACCAGAAATTGCTTCTGTGGGAATGACGGAAAGTGCTGCAAAAGATGCAGGTATAGATATTAAGATTGGTAAATTTCCTTTTTCTGCATCAGGAAAAGCAAGCGCAGCAGGTACTAAGGATGGTTTCGTTAAGCTTATATTTGATGCCAAATATGGTGAACTTCTTGGAGGCCACATGATTGGTGCAAACGTTACAGAAATGATTGCTGAAATTGTAGCAGTCCGAAAGCTTGAAACAACTGGTGAAGATTTAATTAAAACAATTCATCCGCATCCTACCATGTCAGAAGCCGTAATGGAAGCAGCAGCGGCAGCCTATGACGAAGTTATTCACTTATAAATAAATCACATGAAATTTAAGCTGATTATTCTGGGTGTTTTAATTCAGGCAAATCTCTTTGCTCAAAATATAGTATGTCTGACCATTGAAAGCAATCCGAATTTAAATGACCCAGCACTGGCTGTATTTCCTAAATACATTAATGTTCTTGACTGTTTTAGCATCTATGCAGAAAGTAGTATTTCAGACGAAAAGGTGCTGCACGCTGGTGCTGTAGCTGCCGAATTATTAGATAATGATGAAAACGGAATAGTTGACGACCCTTTATTGAAATCACAGCTGCAATCGAATGGTGCATTAATGCCAATATTTTCTCAGGAAGGAAATAATGCAGAAAACACTTTTTTTACCCTTTATAACGGAAATGGTGCATCCGCAGTCCTTTATAACAACGAAATGGACCCGACCCAAACAGGTTACTGGGGAAGCGATGCTTCTGTGGAAGAAATACTTCATGTTATTAACCACGTGGGACATACGAATGTATATCCCGCAGCATTTTCAATGAACCCAAATTCCTCTTTAATGACAGAAGCAATGGATGTAGCCAGAGGTGGTCAGTTTTTGTCAATACCTAATCCTTATCCAAGCGAAGCGTGGTATCATTATGATGATCAAACCTGCGATTATCAGTGTATGGCTATAGAATATATGTACTGGTCCATTGTGTCCTGGATGGGCATCTTAAATGATCCTTCGACCTGCAATGGTATTGCTAATGAATGGGAGCCCTGTTCTCCTGCACTTTTTCAAAGTACTGACGTGCTTATGTACAATTTGATTACAGACCCTCAATACGTACTCCCCCAATTGGCTCCTGATGGAAATTACTGTCCAAATAATTCCGGAACAGGCATGATCAATGAATTGCAAGAATTCATTATATATCCAAATTATGCCGATGATGTAATTCACGTCGATGGATTACGGGAAAAAACACAGCTTTTTCTTACGGATGCTACAGGCAGGACTGTTCTTAAAGAAGAGACGAATTCTAGTGCACATGATATAAATGTCTCTAGCTTGAATGCTGGGTCTTATATTTTAAACCTTAAAACAGGCATAAGCCAAAGCACACACAAAATTATCATTCGCCGATAAGGATATCACGTGAATAATTTGTAGATTAAACGATGCGACTGGCCTTATTAATTCTTTTCTGGGGTGCTTTTTCCCATGTCAATTCCCAATATAATTTGGTGGTAAAATCAAATCAAAATGATTTCCTGAGTGTAAATAAAACTGCACATCACGTGTATAATAATTATTACCTGCTACAATCATCAGAACCCATATTAATTAATGAAGACTGGGAATTTACTGTAGCTCCCATTATGACTGATGGGCATATTAGCTTTTACACAAACGAACTCATAATTAGAACTCAAGATAAATTATCTGCTAACGAGCTAAATCGATTGAAAGAATTTGGTGAGCCTGAAATAAACCCTCACAACAAAACGCTCTGTCTAATTCATACCTCTGATAAAGAAATCAATATCCTCAAACACAAAAAAGAAATACTGAAGACACTCAGTTTTGTTAAAAATATTCAGATCAACCAGTTTTTTACCCTACAGGACTGCACAAATGACCCTCTATATAGCTATCAATGGTATCTGGAAAATACAGGCTCCTCCATTCAATACAGCGGATCAGCGGGCGCAGATATTGACATCATTAATGCCTGGTCAATATCAAAAGGGGATTCTATTGTGGTAGCAGTAATGGACAGCGGAATCGATACCTTGCACCCCGAATTCACCGGCCGACTTCTTGCAGGATTTGATGCATTTGCTACGGACAGCATAAATACGCATGGATATCCATTTTTAGATTATGAACAGAATGCCCATGGAACGGCATGCGCGGGAATTATAGGGGCTGAACAGGATAACAATATGGGAATTAGTGGAGTTGCACCTCTCGTACAGCTGGTTCCGGTTCGCATATTTTTCTATATCAATCTAAACGGTCAAATAACACCCTTTACCAATATGAATGCCTTGCTGACCGGCTCAGCTTATTCATGGAATACCATGGGTGTGGATGTGATTAGCTGCTCAGCAGGTTTATCACCCGAATACATTAATCTATTGACAATTGATACCACACTTTGTAATGAGGAATTGCGACTCGCATATACGGATGGTAGAGATGGAAAAGGCAGTGTATTGTTGTTTTCTGCAGGGAATGACAATGTCAATGAAGTATTATGGCCAGCAAATATTGCAGAGACCATTGCAGTTGGTGCGAGCGACATGTGCGATACACGAAAAAGACCGAACGATTGCTCTGGAGAAAACTGGTGGGGAAGCAGCTACGGGGAAACTCTGGATTTAGTTGCTCCCGGTGTTAAAATAGCTACCTGTGATATCTCTGGAAGCTATGGTTACAGCTCCGATGACTATGCCATGACTTTCAACGGAACAAGTGCAGCCTGTCCTGTTGCTGCCGGAGTGACAGCTTTATTACTTTCTGAAAACCCCTCGCTTACTTCTGATGAGGTAAGACATTTACTAAATTTTACCTGTGAAAAGGTTTCACCTTATGCATACGACAGTGTAAATGTGCATGGAACATGGAATGAAGAAGTCGGTCATGGACGCATCAATGCTCATTTGGCCCTGTTGGACGCATTTAACGCCTCTATCCATTGGGATGAAATTCCTGAATTTTCACTATTTCCAAATCCGGCCAGTGATAAAATTCATTTAAGAGGAAATATTCCACCTAGCCATTATGTAATTTATGACACCTACGGAAGAGTGCATTTGCAAGGGGTCTTGCAATATTCCACTTCAACGATTTCTATGGAAGGATTAAAATCAGGAATGTATTTTATCACCTGTGGATCACAGTCCCTTCGCTTTGAAATAATTAAATGACCTTATTTGATAGGAGTCCTAAGGAAATCAATTCACGTACAGCAGCATACTTACCGTAAATAAATCGAACACGCCCTGAAGAAGCCATAAATATCGGTATGGGTTCTCCCGATCATGGAAGCGCAAAATCAGAGCAAAAAGAAAAGGAGCTACTGGAGTAAACCAGAAAAATTCTGATATGAGTCCAATACCAATACAAACAGCAAATAATACGATGTATAAAATGGAGAATTTCAATTCTCTTTGAAACCTCCAAAGAACCACCGTAGTTATAAGGAGAATTTTGGACATTAATTTTAAGCCATCAATAAACAGTGTATCATCTATTTTTTCGAGCTGCAGGTCATTTGCAGTCATACCCAAAGTCAGTGGATTATACATCACCTGAATGATTGCTACTGAAAAGTAGATCCAGATATAGGTCTTAAATAGCTTTCTGTTCCAGAATAGAAACTGAATAAAAACGACGATAAAAATAAGATCAAAAAGAGGAAAAGGAAGAAGAAAAAAATTCGAGTCCAGTAACAAGCCAAAAGCATAAAGCAGAACGGTAAGAATCGCAATAGAAACGATTTTCTGCTCTCTAATCATCACTTCCTATTACATCATAGATATAATCGAAGGTGGATAATATTTCTGCTTTGCCATCCACAATTGCAATGTCATGCTCAAAATGGGCACTGGGTTTTCCATCAGCAGTTACGATTGTCCATTGGTCATTCAATGTAACTACCTTTTCCGTCCCCATATTTATCATCGGCTCAATAGCTATAGTTAATCCGTTTTTTAGCTTTTTACCACGACCACGTCTTCCAAAGTTTGGAACCTGAGGTTCTTCATGTAAGGTCTTGCCTAAACCGTGACCTACTAGATCTCGAACTACTCCATATCCATGTTTCTCTGCATGCTGCTGTATGGCCCAGCCAATATCTTCTAAACGATTGGAAACGACACACTGCTCTATACCTAAATACAAGCATTCCTTTGTTACACGAAGTAATTTATTCAATTCGTCACTTACTTTGCCGATCTTAAAGGTATAGGCATGATCTCCATAATATCCTTTGTACAAAGCACCACAATCTACAGAAACAATATCCCCCTCAATAAATGGCTTATCTGTTGGGAGTCCATGAACCACCTGCTCGTTGACAGAAATTAATAATGTACTGGGACAACCATATAGACCCAAAAACCCTGGTGTCGCATCCTGAGAAAGAATATAATCATGTGCCATTTTATCGAGCTCTGCTGGTGTTGTACCAGGTTTCATATGCTTGGCAATTAAACCAAGAGATCTGCTTACTACCTGAGCAGCTTCGCGCATTATTGCAATTTCTTCTTTTGTTTTATATAGTATCATGTATTTACTTAATAAGGACATGGCCTGCAAAGGTATAGAAATATCGTCTGTATAAAATCAGGACAGTTGATTCAACCATTTCATCGTATCCACATCATCCGCATAGTCATTTAATTTAGGACATTGAGTCTGTCCGAATGGTATGTGTTCATTACCAACAACGCACTGTACTTTTTTTCTATTATCATTGATGTACGATTCCACGTCTTCTTTAGAATCATAAAAATGATAATGGATCATTCCTAAGGGAGAAAACAACTCCTTTGACTCTTTTAGTAAGACAAAATTGTTATCCAGAAGTTTTTCCTGATTCATTAAATGCACCGCTTTATTATAATCATAGTTATTTCCGTACTTCTTATTATTTATCACATCTCCCATTGTAACTATTCCCTCAAAAAAAGAATCTATGCGATATCCTTTCGGAAACAATACATGTGAGACATTTCTACATCCTCTTCCATAATAGTCGAATATATCCTTTCCCAATAGCTCAATATCGTCTTTGGTTTCTTTACCATTCAATACAGCAATTGAAGTTCTGTTTTGTCTAAAAATATGGGGATAAGATGAAAAATACTGTTCAAAATAGACAGCACTGGAGTCACTTCCAGTAGCTATTACAGCATCAAAACCTGCAATTTTCCCTTCCGAAAACTGAACTCTTTCTTCTAATTCGGGAGTAAAACTGAACATAATATTGGCCAGTGCAGGAAGTAGTTTATTATCGTCAGAGCTCAACTTAGCTAAAACTTGATTTCCCGAACATAAAACGCATATGAAGTCGTGAAACCCAACTAATGGTATATTCCCTGCCATAATCACAGCAACTGTCTTTGGGGTATCACAGTACGTGTAATTAGACATCCATTCCTTTAGATATTCCTTTTTGAGTAGCCCTCCATGATTTAATAAGGAATTACGCACCATATCTTCTGAATACCACCCATTATAATGTTTCGTATATTCAATGAGCTCATTGAACGCATTATGTTCTTCTTCTGTTAATCCGGTCTCAAACCCAGCCCATGGCCTATTGGACCCAAAATGTGTCATGACCTCACCAAGCTTGGCTAAGGTAATTTCAATTTGATCTTTTTTCACGCCACAAATATAGTCAGGTTCTTTTTTAAAAATTCAACAAAGAATTCAAATTCCGTGTTTATATTTGTAAAAATTTTGTTTGAAATGGCAATAATGATTACCGACGAATGCATAAACTGCGGAGCATGTGAACCGGAATGCCCCAATAATGCAATATATGAAGGTGGTGCAGAGTGGAAATACTCGGATGGAACCTCTCTTAAAGGTATGATTGCTACTCTTGATGGCAACGATTTACCAGCTGATCAGGCGAATGAACCTGTACACATGGATGTATATTATATTACTCATGATAAATGTACGGAATGTATGGGCTTTCATGATGAACCACAATGTGCTGCCGTTTGTCCTGTAGATTGTTGCGTAGATGATCCTGACTACAGAGAATCAGAAGACGAGCTTCTTGCCAAGAAGAACTTTATGCATCTGTAATCAGATAGGTTCCGCTCTTGATAAAACAATCTCAATATAAGAGGCTCCTACCCCTCCACGGCTGTAATTGGCATCGTGCATAGAATATCCGTCATTTCGAGCAATTAATGCCCCAATTTCGTTTTTAAGACGTCCTTCTCCTACCCCATGTATCACGAGCAGTTTTGTTTTTCTTTTGGTTAAATTAGTATTCACAAACTCTC
>Ga0315334_10000459_pt1 | contig 25036 bp, 43 predicted proteins | sample M150034915metaG_FD_205555 | JGI IMG/M metagenome (GOLD analysis project Ga0315334, IMG submission 205555) | Ammonia-oxidizing marine archaeal communities from Monterey Bay, California, United States - M1 500m 34915 | ecosystem: Environmental > Aquatic > Marine > Intertidal zone | place: USA... | reverse complement strand
AAAAAGGAAACAATAAACATGAACCAAGTACAAAAAAAAGAAGAAGCAGGTGCTTTGGCTACGAATCTATTCGAAGCTGATGCAAATGCGGGCTCTCAGAATATGACGCAAGAAGATCTTGCATTACCATTTCTGAAAGTTTTGGGACAATTATCTCCAGAGGTTAATAAACAGAATGCTAAGTTTATTAGCGGCGCAGAACCTGGAATGATTGTAAACAGCGTGACCAAAGAGCTTTATGATGGATCAAAAGGTATAAATATTATACCAGTCCATTATGAAAGACAATATGTCGAATGGCAAGACAGAGGTCAATCTGGAAATGCTCCTGTAGCAATCCATAGTGCGGATAGTGATATCGTGAGTACAACTACTCGTGATAAATCTTGGAAGGATAGATTACCTAATGGTAATTATCTGGAAAATACTGCGAATCACTTTGTGATTCTTATGGGTAAAAGTCCATCAACAGCTTTGATATCTATGAAGGCTACTCAATTAAAGATTAGTCGTAAATGGAATTCAATCATGATGGGTCTTAAGCTACAAGGTAAAAATGGCTTATTCACACCGCCAACATACAGCCACATTTATAATCTAAAAACTGTTCAAATGTCGAATGACAAAGGAACATGGTTTGGTTGGGATGTGTCTAAAGTGGGACCGGTTACCGATAAAGGTGTTTATGCGATTGCTAAAAGCTTTGCTGAAAAAAATAGCAAAGGTTTAGTAAAAGTTAAACCCGAAAATCAGGAAGCAACTAAAAAGACAATCAATTTATAGTTCCCTTGGGAGTGGGCGGCGAAGCGAGAGTGGATCCGCCCATAAAAATTATGATTGATGAAAAAAAAATTAATAGTGGTCCGACCACTTATGAGGATTGGTATGATCTTGGACATACCCTTATTCCTTGTGAAGGGGGTAAAGCTGTAGTCAAGCAATGGAGTGATACAAATTTTACAATAACGAAAGAAGAATGGAAAAGTAGATATTTAGATAAAGAATTAGGATTAAGATTAGACACTTTAGTTGATCTTGATATTGATCACTCTCGTGCAAAAGAGTTTGCAAAAAAATGGATAATAGGATGCGATGCTATTTTTGGTAGAGATCACAACCCGACTAGCCATTATGTATGGAAACAAAAATTAACTGCACAACAATTTACATTACCAAACGAACTAAATAGATATGTTGAACATGCTGCACATGGAAAGTGTTTATGTGAAATAAGAAGTGGTGAATCAAATTACACAATAGCTCCCGAATCGTTACATAGTAAAAATCATGAACATGTAAGATGGGAGAAGTACGAAGGGTTTACGGAATATGTTGGAGATCTAAATAAAGTTTTACGAAAAATAGCTTTGGCTACTGCTTTATCAGTTTTATATGCACACAAAGGTCAAAGAGATGAGTATTGTACCGCTATAGCCGGAGTTCTAATTAAACAGACTGATTGGGATGATGCAGAAATTAATGATTTTATTTATGACATCGCGGTTATATCAAATGATGATGAAGCCGAAAACAGAAGAACTAAAGGCTCCTCTACTAGAACCTCTAAAAGACAATTTGGAATGCCAAAGATTGCAGAAATAGTAGAATGTAAAGCACAATCCATCGCAACAATATTTAGTTGGATAGGAGCAGAGGATAAATCTTTAGCCGATGTTAAAATACTTGCAGATGAATCTATCGGAGACATTATTCAGTATGGTCAAAATAGATACAAAATAAAAGTTACTGGTAAATTAGAAAATGAAATTTTTGAGAAAACTATTATTGTCGATGGCCAAACACTAATGAACCAAAAAGCATTTTATGATGCGGTTATTTCTCAGGCTCAAGTATGGATCCCTAAAATGAAGCCCGCTCAGTTTGAAGAAATAATGAAAATGAAATTTGAAAAACGAATTCAATCTAAAGATTGGGAAGACGACGCAGATAACAACTTAGTATTTAAAAAACATTTTACGAGTTATATTAGCAGAGTCAAAGTTTTTACAAATAAGAAAGAATTAGCAAATTATAAAATGCCCTACTTTAATCAACAAAAAAACTTTTTAGAATTTAATTTAGATAATTTTGAAGATTATCTTCATAGTCAAAAAGTAAATCTTGAAAGAGTGGATCTTGTACTGAAGATTCAAGATATATTACAAGCGAAAAAGAATCATGGAAAGTATCTCGGAAAGTCTTGTCCAGCTTGGAAGATTAACAACCCAGAATTTCCAATTGAAGATTTAGTAATAGAGGGAGAATACGTAGAAGAGACAGGAGGTTTGATAGATGACTTTGAAAAAGATAGAGCCTAGATTTATTGCAGGTCCTCCAGGTACAGGTAAGACCCATGTTTATATAGTAGGACTTTTTGAAGAACTGTTAGTTGAATATGATTACAAAAAAATACTTATCTTATCTCATACAAATGTAGCCGCTGAACAAATTTTAGAAGCTGTACATAAATTACCAAAAATGAAGGAAGTCACTAAAAAAGAATTAAGAAAAACTATTGGTACTATTCATCACTATTGTAGAAATCGACCATCTCTAGAGGGCAAATTAGAAAAAACAAAATTAGAGGATCACAAAAAGTTAATTGAAAAAAACAGACATTTTAATGACGATAGGAATCCTGATATTGAAAAACATGCTCTCTATAGATTTAGATCAGATGCAAAAGGACGTGGCCTTTCTTATGATGAATATTGGAGAAAATGCGATCAGGACGATTACCGACCTTATGGTTTAGAAGTAATGAAAGAATTATTTAAAATTTATGAAGACTATAAAAAACTTTATCGCAGAGAAGACTATTCTGATATGATAGAAAGATTTCTTAATCCAGATCTAGAGGATCCAGATATAGATGCAGTAATTATAGATGAATGCCAAGACAGTAATGTACCTCAAACAAAAGCTATTGAAAAAATGGCGACTAATGTAAAAGATGGACATTTTTATTTAGTTGGAGATGCGGATCAAACTTTATTTGAATATGCGGGATCCAACCCTAATTACTTTCATAAGCTAGCGTCTAAACCTTATTTTGAATTAAAAGAAGGATTAAGATGTAGTGAAGCAATAAATACAAAATGTAAAAAAGTTATTAAGCCTGTGTGGGATAAATGGAATTCACATAGAATATGGACACCAGCTAAGTACCGAAAGGAACATGGCGTGGGACACATAGGAGAAACAATTAAAGGAATGGGTTATTACTTACCTTATTTAGAAAGAGGCTCTACTCATTTAGATATCTTATTAAATAAAATAAAAAATACTACTCAAACATTTTTGTTTACTTACAGGGGAACTCCAAGCGACAATCGTGCTACAAAATTTTTATCAAGGATGGGTTTAGAATATTCTATGGTTGGTTGCTCTCCTCACGCATCTAAAAAAGAAATAAACTCTCATTATGTATGGCCAGATTTTGTGCAAGGAAAACCAATGCACCTTAGACAAATTAAAGATTTTTGGGATTACATTGGGGGAACAGTTATAGTGCGCGGTAAAGGTGAATATGATTTTAAAGATTGGATTGAGAAAGATTACACAATAGATGAACTAATTAATTTAAAATTATTAAAAGAAGATTGTAAACAATATACAGATTTCGATTTAATTCGTGTGCCTAGCGACATTGTAGGAGGTAAAGAAAAACTACAGTATATAAAAAGAGTTTTAGCTAACGGATTTGACAATGATAAACCTAGTCAAATTTTTTATGGAAACATACACCAGGTAAAAGGTTTAACCTTTGATAATGTTATCGTGGACCATACCATGACTAGAGCCGAAGACTTTCATACACAGTTGAGATTAGAATATACAGCTTATAGTAGAGGAGTTTTTGATTACTGGGAATTAGCATCAACAACAAATAGAAAGTTAGGAGTACGATCAATATGAAACCATACGATAAACAAATCGGAGGATCTCATTATCAATCCATGGTTATACAGCCCTCTGAATTTATTAACAAAAATAATTTACCTTTTGCAGAAGGAAACGCTATAAAATATTTGTGCAGACACAAACAGAAAGGACAAAAGCAAGATTTGGAAAAAGCAATTCACTACTGTCAGATGGCAATCGATAGAGATTATCCCAAGGGAAAAAAACTAAAAGAACCACAATCCACCGACTGGGTTAAAGGCTATGACAAATGGAAGAAAAATAATGTGTGAAGTTCCACAACTAACTGATCTAGATTTAACAGACATAGATACCGTTGCAATTGACTTAGAAACATATGATCCTAATTTAAAAACAAAAGGGTTAGGCGCAATTAGAAAAGATGGTTTTGTTTGCGGCATAGCCATAGCTACCAAGAATCAAACTCTTTATTTTCCTATTGCCCATCACATGACGGCTAATTTAAACACCAAAGAAACATGGGATTATTTAAACGAAAAAGTGTTTAAAAACAAGGGTTTGCGCAAGGTTTTTCACAATGCCATGTACGACGTTTGCTGGATTAGATCGGCAACTGGAGAGATGCCACAAGGACCATTGCTCGACACCATGATCGCAGCTTCGGTAATTGACGAAACAAGAATGAGATACAGTTTAGATTCTTTAGCAAAAGACTATAAGATTGGCTCTAAATACAAATATGATTTGACAGCTAAAGTTTTAAAATGGTCTAAGGGAATGATAAAAGATCCTATGACCAACATGCATAAACTTCCGCATCACTTAGTAAAAGATTATGCAGAACAAGATGTAAAGTTAACTTTAAAGCTGTGGGAGTTATTTGAAAAAAAATTAGACAAAGTATTATACACAGATCCTAAAACAAAAAAAGAAAAAACATGTAGAAAGATTTTTGAATTAGAAACTAAATTGTTTCCGTGCCTAGTTGACATGAAGTTTGAGGGAGTTAAAATAGATGTCGAAAAAGCTGAGGCGTTTGGTAAACGTTTAAAGAAAACAAAACAAAATATTATTAATTATATTGAAAGAAGAACAGGAGTTAAGATAGAAATTTGGGCAGCGTCTTCTATTAAAAAATTACTTGATCATCAAAAAATAACTGACTACGAAACAACAAAAGATAAAGAAAAAAAACTAAAAGACAAAGATGGTAAACCTATTATTGATAAAGAAACTGGTAAAGTTAAAACAGAAACAATTAAATCTACAATACCTAAGCTTCCTAAAGATTATTTATCAACACACAAGAATCATTTTCTAAGATTAATTGTTAAAGCTAGAAACTTTGACAAAACAGAAAATACTTTTATTGAAGGTTTATTAGACTTTGTACATGAAGGTAAAATACATGCAGATATTAATCAGATAAGATCTGATGATGGGGGTACGGTTACTGGTAGATTTTCTATGTCTAACCCTAACCTACAACAAATACCTTCTAAAGGTTTTATTGGTAAAAAAATGAGAGAGCTTTTTATACCTGATGAAGGGTGTACGTGGGGGTCATTTGATTACTCACAACAAGAGCCACGGATTGTTGTTCATTACGCTTTAAAAATATATTTAGAAAGAGAAATAGATCCGGATGATGAAGTTTTACCTACTAATTTAATAAAAAGTTTAGAGAAAATTGAAGAAGCTTACAGAAAATCCGATGTAGATTTTCACCAGACTGTGGCAGACATGGCTAAAATACCACGGATCACGGCCAAGACCATTAACCTAGGCCTCTTCTATGGTATGGGAAAAATAAAATTACAAAAAGAATTAAACCTAGATAAAGATAAAGCTACTAAATTATTTAATACGTATCATAACAATGCACCTTTTGTAAGACAGCTATCTCAAGACTTAATTCAGTTTGCAGAAAAACATAAATTACTATTTACGCTGGAAGATAGATTCTGTAGGTTTAACAAGTGGGAAACACAAGATCGAAAATGGAATAATAAAATTAATAGATATGAGCCAGTACCTCTATTAACAAAAGAAGATGCACAAACTGCTTATTCGGCTCAAGTAACTAAAATGTATAAGGATAAAAAGATACCCCCAGATTACATGAAAAATTTTGATAAACATTACACACCAGCATTTACATACAAAGCTTTAAATAGACTCATTCAAGGTAGTGCAGCTGATATGACTAAAAAAGCAATGGTAAATTTATATGAAAAGGGAATTTTACCACGAATACAAATACATGATGAGTTGTGTCTGTCTATAAAAAATGATAAAGAGGCTGCAATTGTACAAGAAACAATGGAAACCGCTATTCCTCTTATAATTAATAACAAAGTTAACTATAAAAAAGGGGAAAATTGGGGTACATTAAAAGAAAAATAGGAGAAAACTATGGACCATATAAAAAAAGTACTAACATGGGCTAAAGCTAATAAACAGAAATCTGTTATTATAGTCGTCGTTGTTATTGCAATAATCGCTTTAATTAAATAATTAATGCCTGGTCATGATCTTACTCGATACCTACTTAAGCCGAAGTAAAATCCACGGTATCGGAGTTTTTGCAAATACACCTATTAAAAAAGGTTCTCAGATTTGTGATTATGATTCTCAGTTAGCTAAAAAATTTGAGGTAAATTTTTCAAAAAAAGAGGTTTTGACTTATCCTAAAGTTATTTGTAACTTTTTATTGACTTATGGTTATGAGGAACCTCTTGGATCGGATCATCTTTATGTATCTTTAGATCAGGATAGATTTATTAATCACTCTAATAATCCTAATATTTCTCATGCTGGATTTGCTTTGAAAGATATTGACAAAGACGAAGAATTGAGGTGTAATTATAAAACACTAGACAGCGATCATGAAAAATATAAATATATTTAATTATGTCCTATTTAAATGCAAACATTCCTGTGATGTATTCACAGATCAGGAGAGAGTATCTCTATGATCTTAAAGAACATCATGGAGAAGTGGAAGACTGCATTATCTTTGGCCTGGCATCGATCACAGGACGTCCTATACTCTTTCATGCAATTATGGAAAACGGTGCTGTATTCTATCGGCTGCCGATATCCGCTTTTATTCAAAGAGGCTATGACGCAAAAAAAGTTCCTAGGATGCGACTTGATGAGCTGGAGCTGTGGAATTGCTTTAGTTACTATCCTAGCGTTACTTCTTTTGATTTCTTAGAAGGAAGTTCTGGAAAGTTTTTTGGAAAAGATAAGAAAAACCATCCCGGTAAATATCTTTTTACAGTTGACTGGGCACACCCAGAGAGTAATATAGTCGACACAGATCATTCTGAAATACCGCATGAACATAAATGCGCCCACATTCTCGCACTAGAGGATGGTAATTATGCAGCACAGCCCAACAATCGTATCCTCTGGGATATACCTTCGTTTACAGTAAAAGACGAAGTACCAGATTGGAAGGTTCAAACTTCAGAATGGAATGTAGAGGATTCGGGTAAGTGGAAAACAGAAGATACTGATAGGTACTTCTATGAGATTGAGGAGAAAAATGAAGAAGTGTAAAAATTGTAATTGTAATTGTCACTGTGATGGTGAGTTACATGCAGATGTATACGGAGTATGCACCTGTGATAATTGTAAATGTCGTGAAGTAAAAGACGAGACAGAAGGTCTTGTTATCGACGAGACAGGGGAATGTGAAAGCTGTCAATAATTATGGAGAAGATCGTGAATTATTATTTTACGGGAATATTAATTATTCTCATGACACTGTTAGCTCTATTTGGGGGACCAGCTCGTTCAGACGAAGTTCAGACGAACGTTAGTGGCTCCAACACGTCAATCGATGGCGGTTATACGTCAACGGCAACCACAACATATGAAACAGGTTCTGAATCTACATCTACAACTAATAACACTACAAATTCAGATATAAGATCATCTCCACCATCAGCAGGAGCTCCATCATATAATTCCATGACACAAGACGTGTGCGCAGTAGGAGTTTCTGCAGGTATACAAACATTTGGTATTGGTGTTAGTGGTGGCAAACATATGATTGATAAAAATTGTGAAAGATTAAAGCTAGCTAGAATACTTAATGACTTTGGTATGAAGGTAGCAGCTGTTGCAATCCTCTGTCAAGATGAACGTGTTTTTGAAAGCATGATCCAAGCTGGTACGCCTTGTCCAATCGACGGACGTATTGGAAAAGAAGCTATGTCTTTATGGAATAAATATGATCATGAAAGACCTGATTATAAAGTTTACGTTAAACGTATGGAAGAACGTGAAAAAGCAGAATTAGCTGAACAGATAGCAATGACAAAAGAATTTGAAAAAATAGAAGCTGAGAGAATTAAAGAAGAAGCTATACAAATGAAAAAAATGGAATGGGTAGATCCTAAATGATCTGGTTAACAATATTTATAGGAGTTATTATATATGCGCACTTTGCTATTGACCGTTTTGCTGATGACGTTAACCCTTACGACTTCAGCAGAAGAAGTAACAACAAATAATATTCTAAGTCAAACTTTCACATCAGGAAATAACTGGACGGGCCAATTATCCAGTAATCACGGAACAGGAACCATCGCTGGAATAGACGAGGGTTATGTAGAAAATACAGAAGCCTATAGTCTAGTGGATGACGTAGATATATCTGCAGACCAATTCAATAATGGCTTTACATCTAATCAATCTGCTAAGGTATGGTTTTGGAATAGTAATGACCAAGATGTTGTAATGAAACAGATTATAACTAATAGTGATGGTAATGTTACAACTCAAACTAAAACAATTACAGGATCATGTGCAACTTTTAATGGATGTGCCTTTCAAAATACAGGTAATAATACTTATTCAATAGGTTCAAACACTCAAACTGATTTTGATATCAAGGCTAGATTTGAATTTAATTCTAGTCCATCTGGTAGTGCTTCATATAGTGGAACACATAGAGCAGCAGATTTAAAACAACCTATCTTAACTGTAACTTACGATGATACTGTACTAGAACAAGATGCATCAGACGCATTAGATGATATTGAAGAAGCTCTAGAAGATTTACAAGAAGAAGTCTTTGAAGACATGGAAGAATTCTTCTTTGAAGAAGAAACTTTCACTTTTAATGAAGAGCCCCAGTTTGAGATGGAGATGGAAACATTTACATTTGCAGAAGAATTCATAGAGGAATTCTTTATGGAGATGGATGAAGAGTTCTTTATGGAAGACGAAGATATGGCATTTGAAGATGGTCCAATGTTTGAATTTACAGACACAGAAATGGAGGAAATTTATGAAGAAACTAACGAAATCGTTGAAACATTCTTACCTATGGTTTCTGAAGAAGAAATAATGGAAGAAGAATCTCCAATGATGACTGAAACATTTGAGGAAGAAGAGCCTATGGTGGAAGAAGAAATGACTGAAGAACCTACAGAAATGGCCGAAGAAGAGGTTATGGAGGAAGAACCTACGGAAATGGCTGAAGAAGCAGTTGAAGAAGAGTCCACAGAAATGGTAGAAGCAGCGGATGAAGAAACGTTTGAAGAAGAAGCACAAGAAGAGGAACCTACTAGCGAAACTGCTGCAACATCCACTCTTCAGGCTAAGAAGCTTGCCAAACAAAAAAAGATACAACAGAAAAAAGCTATCGTTAAAAATCTCTCTAGAATAATGGATAAGATTGACAAGGATATTAAGGATGTTGCTAAAAATTTAGCTATCAAAAATATTATAAAAATGGAAGCGATGACAAGTGAGCAGGCATCTTTGGACATGTATCAAAATGCAGTCTTTTATAAGCCAAAAGACATATATTTAGACCAGTTAAATATCTTTGATTTTAGACAAATATACCCAAATACTAATCTTGCAAGTTATATTCAAAATGATAAGATCGAAATCAAAGCCAGAAAACTTAATGAAATAAATATTAAGAAGCAACGGCTTTTATATGAACTGGAGATGTTAAAAAATGGCTGATAAAAAATTTAATTTAAAAGACCAGCTCGCAGGAATCGCTGCATTGATCGCAGCCATCGTTGCAATCGGTGGTGGTTTCATTAAGTATGGTGAGGTTATGACTAAGTTAGAAGTACTAGAAGGTGCATCTAAAAGCATTGATATGAGTTTTTTATCAGAAATAAAAGTGTTAGAGGAAAAAGTAGCAAAATTAGAAAGTGTGGACACTTCACACGAGCATCCAGTTAAGCATAATCATACTAAACCTTTAGTTAATGCTAAAGAAATCGAATTACTAAAAGTTCAAATAGAGGAGATTAAGGTCTCCACGTCAAACCCCCTAACCAACTAACATGAAAAAATTATTTTTAATACTAGCATTATTCGCATTAAGCGCCTGCTCAGTCGGGCAAAAATGCACGTACACACAAGAAGGAACTAAAATTTCATCTTGGTTCTGGTTTACTAAAGAAGTGCCCGTAGACTTGAGCAAAAATAATTGTAACTAATGGCACTAAAAATTTCAGACGAAGCAAAAGTTCAAATGCCGATGAAGACAGTTGCCAGCCTAATCGCGCTGGTTGCGATCGGGACCTGGGCATTTTTTTCTATCCAAGAGACCCTTAACAGGCATACCACAACCTTAGAGTTAATGGAAAAAGATTTAGAACAAAACTCAGAATTTAGAATCAAATACCCGCGTGGAGAATTAGGACAATCAAGTGGAGAAGCCGAGCTTTTCATGTTGGTGGAGCACATGTCAGGTCAATTAGAGAAAATGGAAAGTCGGATGGAGAATATGATGTCAAATACCGTAAATATAGACCGTCTGCAAAAAGATGTAGAGAAGATGATGAGTGATATTGAAAAATTAAAAGATAAGCAAAGAACATTTGCTAATGGGACTCCCGGATGAAAGAAAGTTTATTAAAACTTACACATAAAATTACTACATGGCACGTCACTCTATTTGATTTTCTCACTCGAAAATCTAAAACGAGTCTATTTTTTACATGGCTTCTAGTTTTTATTTGTCTGTATGAAATTTTTGAACATATTGTTATTCCTGTAGCTTTAATTTGGTGGGGGTTTAGTTAAATGATCGAGACAGTTTTTGCACTTTTACTCATTGTAGACCATGAAATTAAGGAGCACTTAATTCAGCCCACCCTCAGCCAATGCCTCAAAGGCAAGCGCATCGCGATGCGGGATAAAAAAACTACTGATAGAGTTATATATCAATGCATTAAATCTAAAGCTCAAATAGAGGTGTATATGGGTGAAAAAAAGATTACAGCGCTAATACTTGAATAATAAATAAAAAGAAGATAAAATTAAGGATAGGAGAAAAGATAAACATGTACAAAAAAGGTCCTTTTGGGAAAGCTCTTGATGTAGCAGCACAAGTTACGGGTGGCGTATGTCCTACTTGTACTTACGAAACTATGTTTGTATCTTTAAGTCCTGAAATATACAGGTGTATGAATTGTGGTTCTGATTGTAAACAGTATATTAATGGTAGCATAAGATATTTACCAGCTATAACCAAATTTCCTGAAGAAACTAAAGATGGCGACACTACCAAAGTACGGAGTTAACACCTACCATAAACAAACTAGGAAAAAGAGGCCTGGAAGACACAAGAAAAATCGTAATAAACAGGAGAAAAGAATGGGGTGCTATTTACCCAAAACAGGCACTTGACTTTAATCATCTAATATCCTATATATACAGTATGAAAGAAGTACATATAAAAGTATCTAATATATCTCAAAAGCAATGGACCAATTTGCTGATTGAATTAAATCTTGTTAAAGACTCGTGGCAAAGATTTGGTCCGGAAATAAATATTAAAGCTAAAAATTTTGATCGAATCATTAAATGGGGGAGAAAAATACATGGTCAAGACACTAGTGATATTGATTCTACTTTTCAACGGCACGGTCGTCAAAGAAAAGCTAGATTTTAATCCTTCCATAGACATCATGGATTGTTTAGCTTTGGGCCAAGCATATACCGAAGTAGTATCCACGTATCAGGGACCAGGGGAAGAACAAGGCTGGTATCTTAATGATGGTCGAGGAACGATCCAGGGATATTATTGTGAATAAACCTACCCTAAAAGGGATTTAGAATAGGTTAATTGTGGTGAGAAGATTTTGCTCTAACACATTTCGGCCATATTGTCAAATAGTCTCATCTGCTTTACAAGTGTAACGTGTTGCAATTTTATTCTCATTAACATATTTATAGCCTAACCTAGAATATATCCTTATAGACTGCATATGCGCAGCCCGTGAACATTCATACCAGCTGTTGTAGCGGATAGTACTTTCAATAGGCGCCATACATACACTCGGCATACTTAAAAAAGAACACACCCATATTGTTAAAGTAAATTTTATCATTGACAATCTTTTAAAAAAATCCTATATAATAGTTCAAATGAAAGGAACACATGACTGATATTACAAAATATCGAAACGTTTCACTTACACATGAAACATACAAGACTTTGATTAGTTTGTCGAAGGTATTATTACCAGATGCAAAATTATCAATTAGTAAAACCATTGAAGCATTAACGAATGAGAAAGCGAAAAAGTTAAATGGCAAGATTAAAAAAATATAGAGTACACAAAGAAATTTGCGACGTGTGCAAAGGCAACGGATATGTTAGGGTTGTCCATGTTGATCAAAAGAATCACATTCACCAATGCTGGGAATGTGACTCGGAAGGAGAGTTTTATGTATATCAACCCAAACTGGTTGAGCACGATGATGCTACTCACGGCACTCGTAATACTTACAAGTTCTTGCACTAATTTCGCTATAATAAGTTCTGGCGCAGGAATTGCTGTAAGTCATAATGCTTATGCTAAAGCGTACAGTGGCATAGATTTTCTAACTGTTATCTCTACAGACAAAGATATTAAGATGCATGCCTACGACGCACTAACGAAAGAAAAAAATGGAAATAAGTGAAATAGCTTATATAGCCGGACTCTTTGATGTAAGAGGCCATGTAGCATGCTACAAAAAAAAGACTAAACACAAAGACAGAGGAAACAAAATTTATAATCAGTGGCACATCCGCTGTGAAATAGCCCTGACCGACAAAGATGTTATTACCGGTCTTCATGAAGTATTAGGTTTTGGTTGGAGTAACGAAAAAAAAAATAAAGGTACTCCTAAAAAACGATGGTGGCGTTGGGCCTGCGGGCACCGAGACGCTTTAGTGTTTGCTAAACTGATGTGGCCATACACACAGGTTAAGCTTCATAAATTAGAATCTATTATAGATCACTATGAACCAGACACTCAAGAACTCGGAGATAATGTAGTGGATCTAGAGAAAGAAAGAATTATTAGGAGAGTATGGCCTTAAACATTGAACTAGAAGATTTATTAAAAGAACTTAGAGACTACCGTGCAGACATGGTAGCTAGAAACTATCCATACCAAAGAATTAGTGATATCATTACCCGATGGGAAATGAAAGATGTACCGGGTGCAATAGCCCCTTCAAAGAAACTAGATTTCCTAGAAGAAGCTGAAAAAGAAAAGCAAGAACTAAAAGATTCCTACGAAGAATCAGTGAGACAAACCAAGGAAAGGAAAACAACATCAGAACAGGCGCAGGACGAATTAGAACCTATTACTAGTCCTATGTCAGATGAATAATGAGCGAAAAGAATAAACCAGGAAACCCTAACTGGGGTGGTAATCGCCTAGAGTCTAAAGTAATTCAACAACACGCTGATCAGTGGTGCAGAGATAATGGCTATCCGATTCAGCGTAGAAAGTATTGGCAAAAAAGAAAATGGACACACAATAGAATTTATGAACAACAATAAAATTTTTATAATTATATTTGGAACGTTAACACTGATTACGTTATTCAGTGTCTATATGTTGGTGGTGGTACTATGACCAATAAATATTATATAAATTATTTTTCAAAATCTGATGGTAAGAAGATTAAAAGACCGTACGATCCGCATGCTGAAAAGCAACATGAGTTCATAGCAGGATCAGGTAATCTTTGTAAAAGATACTGGGATGAAAGTAAGGAAGGTTTGAGGACGGCTAACGCACCATGGACCATCACGGTTAGAAAATGAAAAAGAAGTGTAGTGGATGTAATGAACTAAAGCCTTTTACCGATTTTTATAAATGTCCACGATCCTTAGTCTTTCCTCCTAAGGATGGACTTCGATCTATATGCATAATATGTTGGGGCAAAGCTGGTAAGAAAAATAACGTAAAGCGATTAAATACAGAAATAGGATATTTGAAAATGAGATATGGCAGCATTAGAACTAGAGGAAAAAAATATAAGGATATGAAATACCAGTGTTATTTTACTTTTAAAGAGTTTTATAATGCATTTAAAAAACACAAAGAAACTCATGGAATGAACAGTGCATGGGGTCCTCATCATTTACCAATGACAATGATTTATCAAGGAAGAAGCACAAAAAAAATTCCTAAATATATAAGTAACCTAAGTTGTGATAGATTAGACTCATCTAAACCCTATACTCTACAAAATTTAATATTTATTAGAACTGATGAAAATGACAGGAAAAAAGATACTAGTTACGAAGATTGTATTACACAAATAAAGTTACACAAGAAACGGTTTATTGAGATGGGGTCTCTATGATGAATGACGAAGACATAAAAGAATATCATGATCTAGATAGATTAAAGCAATACCATCCGTTGCCTTCAGGACTCACGGTCGCCGACTCAGGGATCTCGGGCCAAGGAGTCTTCACGACCAGACGACTCGTTGCTGGAGCTGAACTTGGAGAATCTCATTATCGTATTGATAATCAAATGATTAGAACTCCTTTAGGAGGATTTATTAATCATAGCGAGACGCCCAATTGCGTACGCAACCAGATTAGAATTAGACCCGGCTTTGATAAATGGAATTTAGTAGTCATAGAAGATATTGAAGAAGGAGATGAATTAACATTAAAATATAAAATGTATGACCCAAAAACCTAAGTGGGATGGAAAATCTAGAGTCTCAAATGATAAGTATCGTAAACGATACTCAGAGATTACTTGGTCTAATATAGATGAAATACATAAAGGATTAATGAAGGACAAGGAGAAGAATCTAAAACATGAAAAAAAGTAATAAATACAGTTATATCAGTGGAAAACAGGTGACGGACGTCGATACTGGCACCCGATATTATGACTTCCAGGGTATGCGGCTTCCGAGCGTTACGACTATCCTTGCAAAGACAAAGAATCAGGCGTATTTAACGCGTTGGAAAAATAAAGTTGGACATGAACAAGCAGAAGCAATTAAGAATCTATCATCAAAGCGGGGGACTGCCATGCATAAGTTCCTGGAATCTCATATCGAAGGTGTTGGCTACGATGATCTTACGCCAATCGGATGCGAGGCGAAGCCCATGGCCGAAAAAATTATTGAAGTGGGTCTTGAAAACGTTGAAGAGTATTATGGTTCAGAAGTCATGTTACATTATCCTGGGCTATACGCTGGCTCTACTGACTTGGTTTGTATGCACGAGGGTCTGGAAACTATTGTAGATTTTAAACAGGCTAATCGTCCTAAGAAGAAAGAATGGATCGAAGATTACTACGCGCAGATCGCAGCGTATGCCATGGCCCACGATGCGTATTACGGGTCAACCATTCGTCAGGGTGTTATAATGATCTGTACTCCAGATTTATATTACCAGGAGTTCCGGATCACGGACCACGACTTACGGACCTGGAAACATAAGTTCCTTAAGAGACTGGACCACTACAATGAGCTTATCTTCGATGAAAAAGAGCGAGCTAAGGTCAATATGACTGACCTATTAAAAGAATTTGATAAAGACAAAATTTAAAAATACTACCCACGTTTGGTGCGTGGGTACCCGCGTGTCCACGCGGGTATATCCTCAAATGTGTCCGAAATAAGGCAAAATGACACCTCGAAATGCCGACACCGGGGGTGTCGAATGGGTATCGAATAGGGGTCGACGGGTATCGAATAGGGGTCGGCATTGAGGTGGAAATGTCCAAATTCATGGTCAAGTGCGACAGAAGTGTACAAAATTGATGAAAAAGCCGACACCTGCGACCCCCATGCGACCCCTATTCGACGGGGGGGGGGTCGGCTTTTTTTCCTTAAATCAGTGGCTTATACCAACGGTTGTAAGAGACAGGTGTGGTTTTTTTACTGAATTCGATACCTAAATATTTTTTTAGCGCGAGTGAAACAAAAAAATATATTTTAACCCTTTAGGGGTCGCAAGCATGAAATGAGGCCGAAATAAGGCAGAAGATAGGTTTTTAACAGATGACAGAGAAAGAATTTTGGGATAAATTCCATAAGAAACACAACCCGAGATATTATTATGCCACGAAGAAAATCAAAAAAGAGATCGAAGAGAAGACTCAAAAACAAAAAGACAATCCCTCTAAACTTAAAATCTTTAGGGAGTGATATATCTAAATATCCTTTTGTAGAAGTAGAGTGGGCCGACATTGAAGGAGACTCAGGTTGGTCAAACACAAGGTCTTTAAACAAATCTAAGTTACCTGTTTGTGTATCTAAAGGCTATTTGTTAAGTCAAAAGCATGGTGTTACAAGAATTTTTTGTGACTTTATAAAACAAAAAGATAAAGAAACATTCGAAGACATTGGTAATACAACTATAATTCCAACTTCTGTAATTCAATCTATTAAAAAGATAAATTAATGCTTCCTAGATATTTATTTTACTTAGCAGTGGCAGTCTTTATGCTTTCTTGTCTTTATCTTTTGACTTTAATACCTCAGTAACTTCTTCTGGCAATGCTTCAACAGTCTTCGCATTTAATAGAGGTTCGTAGTCGGTTAGAATTTGTTTCATTTTGGCTTCTAATTGTTCCTCTGTTAGCTCTTCTAGCTTTCCATGTTTTATTATTTTGCGGTCTATGTACAGGCCTGCTGCTTTCCCTCGATTGGTTTCAGCGTTTACTGCTGAAGAAAAAGATCCCTTCTTCAAAGCCATTTGTTTAATTCTATCTAATTCTGCTATGTGGGTTTCATAATTAACTTCAAACTTCTTAAGTCTTTCTTCTTTGAGTTCACCAACAAACTTTGCAACTAATGGAGACAGTCTGGGATTCATAAGTTCTGATCCTTCCTGTCTAGCTCTGTTATGGCTGTAGCCAGCTAGCTTTGCTGCTTCCATCTGTGAGACTGGTCCTTCAGGTCCACCAAATACTATAAATTCGGCGAATCTTTTCTGCATTTCTGTTAATCTTTTATGAACTCCCATGGTTGACAATTTAAGGTAACTATCCTATAAAGTCAATATGAAAGATCAACCGGAAAATGGAGAAAGAGCTGCAGATGCTACTTATGAAGATGAAGCGGCTACATCTAAACGTACTGTTACCATACCTCTTAAAGAGTATGATGAAATAAAACGTGAGGAGAATTTTATTAAAAGTCAAACTCTGATTGATATTATAGATAATATTGAAAGATTAGTTAGAGCATTAAGGAAACATATTATAAGAAAATGACAGGAGATTTAACATCGTTAATTGAGCAGCACAAGAGAGATATTTGGGAATGGAAACAAAAAGAATCTAAGTGGGTAAGTGACAGGAATTTATTAGAGGGTAGCAAAAGAATTATAGAAGAACTCTCAACTAAAATAGTTGAGTTAGGAAAAAAAGTAAGAGAGGTTGAAGGAGAAAACTTAAAATTAATAAAGAAAACTCAGGAAGCTATTGGAGAAATGACGATTGTTAAAGGGATTGGAATGAACTCCCCTGAGATGCGTTCTGCGCAAGATAAGATAATGGAATTGGAAGGTACGTTAGGAAGTGCTCAAGACATAAATGAAAATCATCAAAGATATAATGGAAAATTACAAACAAGGTTGACAGAAGTAGAAGATGATAATAAGAAGCTGGCAAAACAAATTCAAGATTTAACTACTTCAAGAAAATTCGGAGACGGTACACATTAATGCGAGTACAAGACATGCAACAGTTCCTTACTTCCTTTACACAAGGATCAGACGCAGTAAAGAATGCTGTTATCTTTGCCGAAGTTAATGGCACATTATATGATATTAGAAGAATGGAAGTGCATGAGAATACTGTTCCAATCATTGGACACACGGGTCATACAGCTCATCGTTTAGTTTTAAAAACTCAAAAACCTTCTTCAATTATCTTACCAGACAAGCTACAAAAAGACTACTAATGCACGAGGTCGTTACCTCGATAAAGACATGGGTCCAGAGGCAAAATTATACCAAAAACTTCGTAAAAATTCTAAAGGAATTACCTGGAATAGGATTGAAAACCTTAGCTCTTTGGGTACTCCTGATCTATTGGGCTATAATAGTTTTGGCACATTTTTCACTGTTGAGTTAAAAGTTACCCGAGGGAATAAACTCAAATTTTCTGCACACCAAATTGCATTTCATAAGACACATCCGCACAACACATTCATCATAGCCGAGAGCCATGGTCCGAGGTCCTCGAAACTTGTTCACATGTTCCGTGGTTCGCGGATCATGGAGCTTGACGCTTGCGGCTTGAAGCTTGACGCTTGTTGTTCGGGGCTTGGGGCTTGCAGCTTGATGCTTCAGAAGCTTGGCGCTTGAGGCTTGACGCTTGGAGCTTGCGTCTCTCAGCTCTCATCTCTGCGTAGTACTTGGGGTGTTTATATTCGTGGGTCATGGAACTGCGCTTCAGTAATTCTTTTCTTTTTACCAGTTTTTAGATTGATGATCCAATAGCGCCTGTTTTCACGGCCCATGAAATCGTCCTTATTCTTTGTATAAGTAAATATTTTTTTAGTGTTTGCCATATATAACACGCTTCGTTGATCGGTCCCAGCACTTCCTGCAATCTAGGCATTTATTCCCCTGAGATGACGCCGGGCATGTAACCAGCTCATGACTGGTTGTCACGCCTGACGTATACGGCCACCAGGTAGGAGCCACCCGTTGGTTGTTCATATGATCAGATAAAACTATTTTTAAATTCTTTGGAACTACTTCAGGATCCATCAGTCTCAGGAACCGTGATTCACGGGTCGGGAGCCAGTGACTGGTGTCCGGGGTCCTGTTACATACTTCGAATATATTTGTTAAATGTTTGGCGCTCTGGATGTCTCCTGAGTCATGCCACCTGAAGACTGGAGCGTCGTCAATTAATGTTACCATCGAGTCGACCCACCGTGGATCGTGGAGCTTGGCCAGTCGACGCCTGAGCGCTGCCTGTACATTGCCGAATCGATAGCGGCCTTTAAGTGCATAGCATCCGCTGCAGGTTGAACCTTTAACCTTCACGAGCTTGGCGCCCGTAATGCATGCGGCAGCCGGCAGGTTGAATGATGGTCCAGGCATTTTCGACGGGCTCGAGAGCCCGCCGGTTATTTCTTTAGCTTCCTTCTTTAGCATTCCATTGTCTATAAAAATTGTCTTCTTTTTGATCTTCTAATTTATCTAATTTTTCTGATAATTCGATTATCAGTCCAGCCATAGCAAACTTGGTCCAGCCTTCACCATCAAAATGTGCGAAAGCTTGGCATGTGCGGTTGTTAGGATCAGGATCCGTGATTCCTGCTTTTTTAGCTCTGTCGAGCCACTCTTGTTTTAATGTTTTCATAATTTCTTCTTTCTAATTACTTTGTACCATTCAATTGTGTCTTTTTCGTGGCGCTTGCAGCTTGCCGCTTGGAGCTTGCAGCTTGGGCTGCGGGGCGCCTTTTTTTATTCAACTTCAGGTTGTGCCGGGCTCGCTCTGCAGCGAGCCCAGTATTCCAGACTATGGACATCAGTCTAAAACCACCATGTATTGTTCTGCGAAATAACGTCTGAACCAGCCTAGGCCCTTACGTACATCGTCCCATTTTTTAGATCCGCCGGTCCCTAATCTCTTGTCATCAATTGTTGCGGCATATTCCTGGCCAAGGATCACTTCATAAACACCTGCGGCAAAGCTTGGCATTGTAGTACTTTGCCCTGTGAACCTATTCTGTTTTTCCTCCATCTCATACAGCTCAGACTCATTGTCTCGTGGATCCGGAAAAGGTAGTTTTATTTTTTTACCTTTCCAAGTTACTTCTTTGTATTGTTTCATATTTCTCCTTTGTTAATTCATCCTACTAAATCATTTAGTCACTGTCAAGCTTGGAGCTTGAAGCTTGCAGCTTGCAGCGCAGAGCGCTGATTTTTCTCATTATTACTGATCCCTGAGTAGCGATTAGGGAGGTCGACTTCTTTACCATAGCTTTATTGCACCCTCGGACATAGGCTCGGTCTGAGCGAATTCCTATACGTTACATCACCACTCAGGGATCAGTATCAAATTGGGTTATATCATATCCCTTATTATCCTACAAGTAACATAATGTTACCAAATATTACTGATCCCAGATCCATACTCTTCGCAACCACATTGAGACCTGCTACTGGCCACTAATAATATGGATCAGGGATCAGTTGTTGTCCTACGCTGGAGCTAGTGCGCTGGCGATTAAACTAGCTGTGTCATGACAAGCGCGCATCCAGAGTTATAGCGGTTAATATCCCGCAGTTACAACATCTGATCCCAGATCCAAGTACATTAACCGGAGGGCATCTAGAATATCCGGAGCTGTTACCGCTACTTAGATCTGGGATCAGTCCTCTAAGTTACAAAGACGCCAGCGAACTGGGGTGTGATGCAACCTGAGGTTGTCCCAGGACAGTTATTATTAAGGCTCATATCCCAGGAGCCTTTATCCAACATAATGCTTGACAAAGGAATTGTCAAGATATAAAACTTTATTTATGCAAAATAAAACGAAAGGCATATATGAGTAGAATAAGACTAAATCAAGAACAACGGAATAAAGTTACAGTTAAAATGAAAACTTATGCCGAACAAGAACGCACACAAGAGAGAGAAGCTTTCGACCAGGAACGAGAAAACTTCAAAGCAATCCAAGACAAAGTTTGGGAACTTGCTAAACTATGTGTGTCAAGACAATATCCACACAAAGACGTGGACATGGCACATTATCTTCAAGACAAATATCCTAACGTAAATACTATTGCCAAGGATAGTTGTTTCCATTTTGGTTATATGGGAAAACCAGAAGAAGATAACGAAGAAGATAAATACATCTCTAAACATTTTGATTTCAGATTAAATGGAAATTATGATGGAATTGATGACCAAGATGAAATGGAAGGCTATCAACCATGTTCAAGAGATTTTGGCTATGCTTATTTTAGAGATGAACTAAAAGCACAAAAAGATTGTAATCCCGATATTACAATCGAGATGGAGGGCAAATCTGGTAATCCACATTGGACTAAAATTCAAGACGCAAATGATAGGTATCTTGGAACATCAAGTGGAAGAAATAATCTAACATCATACGCAGATAAATGGGATAAGGAATATGAGTTAGATTTAATTGGTCGTGAATATTGTAGAGATAGGCAGATAGCTGTATCGAGAGAGGAATATAAAACTTTCGAGATGTGGCAACAGAAAAAAGGACAATTAATCATGGCACATTATAAATGGGTTAAATCCATTTTGAAACAAACTAACTTTATTAAAGATGTTTTAAAGAGTTATAAATATCTTGATGAGGCTATTGAGTTTGCTCAAGAGAGTGGTTCAACAATTAATGAGGCAGATATAATAAGATGTAATAGTTCTGGTTTAACTATTTACAATCCTAAAAGTGCGTCAGAACATTTAAAATCCATGAAAAATACGACAGTAACAAGAGAGGCTAAAATACTCGCTAGACGTGAGTATGAGCAACAAAATAGTTTAAATTAACTATTGACCTTTAGGGATAATCCATGATAAGATTATCCCTAATTAACAAATACAGGAGAAATAAATGTCTATAAAATACTTTACTTGGTTTATGAAATCACGAAACAAGATTGATACTGTTAAAGGTGTTGATGAACATGAGGATTTTAAATCAAGACAATGGGAAGATAAAAATGGAAACCCTTGCTATAACTTTTGGGATATTGAAGCAGAACACCCAAGAACAGCAGTAAATTATACTGTAACCAAAGCATGATTTGTATTCCAACAACATTACTAATCATAATACTTGCGCCAGCTATCGCTGGCGCATTTTATTATTTAAAGGAGAGAAATGACCAAACAAGAAATAGTTAAAGAGTTAAGAACAATTCTAAAGACTTATCATTACGAAAGTAATGAACAACACATTAGCAAAGATGTTGTTACAAGTTTAGAAAACATAATCATAAGTTTAACATCATGACTTTAAAATATTGCCAAGGTCCGGATTGTCATACTTATACAACACAGGACAGGCTGAAAGGACCTAAAGAAAATAAGACTTATCAAACTAGAAGAAGATCACATATGTATTATGGTCGTGGAAATTTTTGCGATCAACGATGTTTGTATGATTGGGTTGCGCAATACATTGAACAGGCTCTAGATCATTATGGAAGAACAACAGAAACAAAACATTTAACAGAAGAAAATGCCTGGATTAAAGATTATGATTGGAGAGTTGATGATGATCAAAATAGATATTTCTTTATTAATGGAATAACAAAGGAGCGCAGACCATTGACCGAGGCGCAATATCGTGATACTAATTATACTTTAAATGAAAGGTAGAAATATGCCACTAGGTAAAAGACAACAACGATTAGGAAACTTAACAGAAGATGATATTAGTTTCCCTAAACACATGACACCAGAAATAGTTCACGCTTCTTTGTATGTTCACAATGCAAAAGATAAACAAGAAACAATCAAGCGTGTTGAGTATCTTACTAAACAAATGGGAGAACAAGCAATGAGTTATGCAATGGCATTACTCGTATTGCCTTGGCTTATGGAACAGGGCAAAGACTCCACATTATATAAAGACTTCATAGCTTCTCGCAAGAAGACAATCAACTAACCATAGACATGAGATCAGGGGCGAATAAAATTCGCCCCTGTTTTACCTTATCAATAGAGGTACCAAACCTAATCCTAAAAATCGCGCGCGCTTAAACATCGATCCCCCTTAAATAAAAAAGGGGTCCCACTACTCTAGGTTGTATTGCTTGATTTAGACAGTCAATGCTGGTAAAAACATGTTGAACATCTTAAAAGGGTGCAAAAAATTATAAAAAATTTTTATGAATTTAAATACCGTTGATATTAGCAAGCTTCCAGCTGACGTTAGAAAACAATTCCTACAATTACAAGTAATGTATGCCGAAAAAAGAATTCAAAACAAAGCTAAAGATGATTTTTTAAGCTTTGTTAAGTGCGTTTGGCCCGAGTTCATTGAAGGCGCACATCATCGGCACATTGCAAAAAAATTTAATGACCTGGCGACTGGTAAATTAAATAGATTAATCGTGAACATGCCTCCAAGGCATACAAAATCAGAATTTGCGTCTTATCTCCTGCCAGCCTGGATGGTGGGCCGTAATCCGAAACTCAAAATCATTCAAGTGACGCACACTGGAGAACTTGCCATAAGATTTGGCCGTAAAGCCAAGAACCTAATTGATTCAGAAGAATATTCCAAGATTTTTCAAACAAGATTACAAGAAGATTCACAAGCCGCTGGGAGGTGGGAAACAGCACAAGGCGGCGAGTACTTCGCTGCAGGTGTCGGCGGTGCTATCACCGGACGGGGTGCTGACTTATTAATTATTGATGATCCCCATTCTGAGCAAGACGCGCTTTCACCGACTGCGTTAGAGTCCGCTTACGAATGGTATACGTCCGGCCCAAGACAAAGACTTCAACCAGGCGCAAGCATCGTTTTAGTTATGACCAGATGGTCAAAAAAGGATCTAACTGGAATTTTGTTAAAGAATCAAAAAGAAATAAAAGGCGATCAATGGGAAATTGTCGAATTTCCAGCACTTATGGACCACGGACCAGTGTGGCCTGAGTATTGGAACAAAAATGAACTCGATAAGGTAAAAGCTACCCTTCCGGTGGGCAAATGGAATGCTCAATGGATGCAAAATCCAACTTCTGAAGAAGGAGCGTTGATAAAACGTGAATGGTGGCGTAAATGGGAAGATGATAAGCCACCTGACTTGCATTATGTCATACAATCTTACGATACGGCGTTTATGAAAAAAGAAACGGCCGATTTTTCGGCAATTACGACTTGGGGAGTGTTTTATCCAGAAGAAGACAAACCTGCGAACTTAATTCTGCTAGATGCGATAAAAGACAGGTATGAATTTCCAGAACTTCGTCGTGTGGCGCTAGATCAGTATAAATATTGGAAACCAGAGATGGTAATCATCGAAGCGAAGGCCTCAGGCCTTCCATTGACCTATGAACTAAGACAAATGGATATTCCAGTTCAGACCTTTACTCCTAGCAAAGGAAATGATAAGCATGTTAGAGTAAATACGTGCGCACCTCTTTTTGAATCTGGCATGATATGGGCGCCTGATCAGAAGTTTACAGAAGAGGTAATTGAAGAATGTGCAGCATTCCCGCACGGTGATCATGACGACTTGGTCGATTCTATGACCATGGCTGTGATGCGCTTCAGGCAGGGCGGATTTATTCAGCATCCTGAAGACTATATTATGGAAAAACAACCGCCTAGGAAGATGGAATATTACTAATGGCAGTAAAAATAATAACAGAATTAATAGCAAAAGTTATTGCGCTACTTAAAAAGGCAGGAATTGATTACAGCAAAATGGCTGGAGAGATTGATCCTAACAAAATTTCACAATTAATTACTAAAACTCAAAAGACATCTACTAAACCAAAATTGATAGATGCGTTAACTAAAGATAAAGCAACCTTTAGTGATGCAACAGATATATTTAAAGAAGACGCTAAATACCTTTCGCAAATGAACGAAATGGAGTTAGTAAACTTTGCTAACAATTTACAAGATTATTTCACAGTAGGTGGAAAAGTTAAATATGTACCATCAAACGTTGTAACTAAAGAAGGCACTCCAGTAGTTGGAAAACAATTAGAAACTTTGGCTGCGCGAAAAGGCGTTAAAGCAACAGATGACAGTACTCTTCAAGGAGCTATGGAAGGTCTAATGTCCATGGTTGATGATCTAAAAGGCATTACTCCAAAAATGAGAAAATCCATGGACCGTGATGAGTTAGTCGCGTTCATTCGAAAAATGAGA
>Ga0315334_10000458_pt1 | contig 25053 bp, 18 predicted proteins | sample M150034915metaG_FD_205555 | JGI IMG/M metagenome (GOLD analysis project Ga0315334, IMG submission 205555) | Ammonia-oxidizing marine archaeal communities from Monterey Bay, California, United States - M1 500m 34915 | ecosystem: Environmental > Aquatic > Marine > Intertidal zone | place: USA... | reverse complement strand
GCCAGGTCTTTTTCGTTTAAAGGTTCGAATAACAATCCGCCTTTTTCATTTTCTAAAATCTCGGGGGTGCCCCCTGCATTACTTCCTAAAACTGGTGTGCCACATGCAAGGGACTCTATAGTTACCATCCCAAAGGTTTCTGCCTTGGTTGCCATTACCAGCCAGTTAATGGAATTGTAAAAAACAGAAGTGTCTTTTCGGAATGGACGAATAAAGACTCTTTGCTCAAGTTGCCCGGATTGGATCGTGGCTTTCAAGTCGTTATAATATGTATCCCCCTCATGTAGGGTGGGTTCTCCCAACAGAACCACAACAAACTCTTTATTCTTGCATTCTTGCATTGCTTTTAAGAGCAATAATTGTCCTTTTTGCGTATCAAACCGACCAATTAGTCCAAAGATTAATTTTTCGGGTGGAAGGTTTAAAACATTTCGTGAATTCTCTTTTGAAGGCATATTCTGGAATTGAGACAATTCCAATCCCGATGGAATTACGACGAGCTCATTATTGAAATTAGTAAGTGTTTCAACCTGCACTTTTAGCCAGTTAAGCGGACAGGACCAAAGGTCGATATATTTGAAGCGCAAGGTGTGGAGTAGGTTTGTTTTTTTTACTCCCAGCTGCATTTCCATGAAATAAGAGGTGTGCAAATTTGTACCAAGTCGTCTTTTTGCATATGCTACAATACTCATGTCGTAAGTCGACCTGATGAGCAAATGAGAAATGTTTTGCTCGGAAATAATTCTTGCCAGCTTCTTGCCATTTTTAAAGTCGTAGTATTTTTTATGTTTGGGGATTATTAAAACAGAGAGCTGTAATTCTTTCGCATGGTTTTCAATTGCGGAATTTTGAACACATAAGATCACAACATCATGCCCATTTCTTTTCATCCACAAGGCATTTCTAAGATGGTTCATTTCGAGTCCGCCCCAACTTTCAGAGCTACACAGATAACCAAGCTTTGCTTTCATATCCTGTAAAATTAAAAGTAACTTCGTTCCATACAAATTTATGCAGGCACATTATACGCAAACGAAAATGACGAAAAAACCAATCCTGATCTTCATGGCGACTTCTCTTCTGCTTTTAGCGCTCTTTTTTCTTTTTCCGATCAATTTATTTGATGGAGAAATTGTACGAGTGGAGAAGCACCGAGAATATATTGTGCAGGCCCCTTTAAGTCTTTCTTATTTTATTGGTATTGGTTTTGATTCTGAAGATATGAGAGATGTTAAGACATTTTATCTTACCACAAAAGGAGCTATTATGGCCATAATTTTCACGCTAGGAATTCCTGCATTGTTAGCTTACCGTATTCACTTAAGAAAGAGCAATTAATTTAATTAACCACTAGCTCAGAACTGCTGGAAGGTCTTAATTTTGTTGCGTTTTGGCAACGTTCTAATGAATGAGTTCGTTTTCATACATACAAGTAACTTTATGTGAATTATTATTACGAAGGGGGTACAATGGTTTGTGTATTAATGCGTAAAATCATATCTTCGTGTACTATTAAAACCATGATGAATTGAAAATTACTACTATTATCGGGTCGGGCTTGCTGTTATTTCTGTCAACTGTTTGTTTTTCACAGCACAGTAACGAGTTTTATAATGATGGGGCACTTGTGCATGTGCAGGCGGGAGCTGAGGTGCATGTATGGGGCGATGTGCATAATTATAAAGCTACCGGGGATTTACAGAACAATGGCTTGCTAAAGGTACAGGGAAATATGTATTCGGATGATTTGTTTCGTCAACAGGGCACTGGAACAACCCGCATTGAGAACAGTGATGTTAATGTCGGTGAACGTCAATTTATATCCGGCAGTTATGCTGTGCGTGATGTGGGTAGTTCTGCCAAAGGAACTGTTGCGGATGGGTCTTTTTATGATTTGGAATTGTTGAATGATCAGGGTATGGTATATCTGGTTAATACAGTAGGTGGTGCTTTTGACAAATATGTAGCTGATGTTCGCAACTCTGTTCACTATAATCTTGGTGCTCAAATGAATCGTATAATTTGTGCCGATATTGGAATGACTGGTGCCATTACTTATCCTGCAAATGGGTCTAGTTATCCTTCTGTCTTTGGTATGATGAATCCTACTTCTCCATTGGGAGGCACTCAAGGATGGCGTCAGAACACCGTACAAATGAGCGGGAATATGTCCGGCGTAGATTGGGGGTATGTACAGGGAAAGATGCGACAACAGATAGACGCTACTACCGGACGTCAGTATCCATTTGTGCTAGGAGTAGAGCCTGGTGCAGCATTGGCGCAGAGAGGGATGCAATATGCAAGGATCGATTTTCAAACGGGCGTAACTTACGATGTACTTGAAGGATACTTTGAGAGTGGTCTTTCTAATGGAGTGCCAGCTGCATTTGAATGTACTGGAAGTTGGATGAATTATTTTGGTGGCACCGATCATGGCCAGTGGGTAATTGATAATCCGGCAGGTGGCACTGGAACATATGAAGTATGGGTTTGGCCACAGGACGATAATTTTCCTTTTTCTTCCGTTTGGCTTATAACCAAGGACAATAGCTTTCAGGGAAATGCCAATGAATGTGGCCCAAGTCCTGTTGGATTGACCAGAGGGGGCTTTAATGGATTCAGCACGTTTGGTGTGGCAGCAGAAATGTTTATGCTTCCTATCGAATTTCTGGACATTAATGCGCAGGGTATAGTCGATCATATTGCTGTAACCTGGAACGTTGCTTCAGAGCTGAACCTTAGTCATTATGAGCTGGAGCGTTCCGAAGATGCGATTACCTACGAGCACATTAGTGATCACACTGCGGTTGGTACAACACAGGCCCCGCAAACCTATAGCTACGACGACTACGACGTTCGGTATTTCCAAAACTATTACTACCGCGTGAAGAGTGTCGACAATGATGGTTCGTACGAATATACACCGGTAGTTGTTGCAAGCATTCAAAATGGAAGTGGTGCCTTTGATGAAAATTCGGTGTATCTGTTCCCGAATCCATCTTCTGATGATTTCATGTTGTTGCTCAACTCCAATCAGGATCTGGATGTGGCCATGGAGGTTTTCAATTCTATGGGACAGATAATAATGGTGCGTCAGCTTAATGTACTTACGGGGAATTCAACCTTTGGTATTAATTCTAATGAATGGGCACCAGGAGTGTATTATATTCAACTGAAAGAAGCACAGACCGGTGCAACCATAAATAAAAGATTTGTGAAATATTAAATATTCAATACCATGAGAAATGCTGCCTTTATCTTAATCGTTTTCACAATGTGTTTAACTAACGATTTGAAGGCGCAGAATGTAGGTATTGGAACTAACGCACCAAGTGAAAAGCTTCATGTGGTTGGAGGTGCTCGTATCACATCATTATCGGGAGGAACCTTTCGTCTTGTTCAAGCGGATGCAAATGGGGTTCTAAGTAATATTATTGACGGGAATTCGGGCCAGTTCCTTACAACAAGTGGTGCAGGCGTGTTGTCCTGGGCAAATGGAGGCTATACAGATGCCGATAATGGATTGTACTATAATTCCGGAGTTAGCCGGATCCGATTGGGAGGACCGCTTGTTGAAACAACGACGATTACCCAAGGAGCATTTGGCATGACATTTAATCTTTCAGGAACAGGCGATTTCCGAATTCAGGATGCAGGTGTCACTACCTTCGAGGTAAGAGATAATGGGGTATCCTTATTTGGCGATGATGTATACTGGCGCGATGGAAGTACCGGAGGAACCAACCTGATGGTATTGACCGATGATGGAAATGATGGGCGATTAAGAATTTATGAAAATGGATTGGTTTCTGTGGATTTAGATGCCAATTCACAGTTTGTATTCAACCAGCAGGGTCTGGCTCGCAACTTTAGAATTGAATCTCTAAATAACAACAATATATTTAATATAAATGGTGCAACCGATCAGATAGGGTTCTTTGTGCCGAATTCGCCCTTTGGGATAATCCGCATGGAGGCTAGTTTTAGCGACCCTGTTTTTCCTTGGATAAGGTTTATTAATACCGACATCGGTAATGGGTCAGCCTTTATTGCTGTTGCCCAAAACGCAGCTAGTGGTGGTTCTTGGACCCTGGGGGCTGGGATGTCAGGGACTTCTGATACAGGGCATGGAGTTAGCGGATTTGCACTTACTGCGGCAGTGGCAGCCTATGGTGGTTATTTCGAGAACGATGGGGCATTTGCTAATGTTGGTGGATGGTCTGCTGGTCCCTGGACCATTCGAAAAATAGTTGGCAATGGTAACTTAAATACTATTGTAGATGACCTTGATGGTAAAAAAGTGCTTATGACAGCTCCAGAAGCTCCAGATGTCTTGTTCCAAGACTATGGAGTTGGTAAATTGGTTAATGGTAACGTACATATCGACATTGATCCGATTATGACCAATAATATCCATGTAGACGATAGCCATCCAATCAAAATTTTCATTCAATTAGAGGGTGAATGTAATGGGGTCTACGTTACTAATAAATCTGCTGCCGGCTTTGATGTTGTGGAACTTGAAGGCGGAAATTCAAATGTCAATTTTTCTTGGTCTGTTGTTGCTAACCGTGCCAATGTTTTGGTTAAATATTCTGATGGTAATACTCGTTTATCTGAAAATGTCAATGCTCGCTTTGGTGATGCTCCAGAATATCAAAAACCGCAAACAATGAAAAAAGGAGAGCGCTATATGTTAGATTATAATCCTGTCCCAGTCAATGATTAAGATGCCCATTAATAATTAACAGCATCTCGTAGCCCTATTAGAAATTGGAAAAGATTCTTCCCGAACTTATTAAGGATAAAGAGCTTATACTTAATTCAAATGTAATAGAATCAATCAGTGAGGAGGGCTCCCCACATAAAACGGAACAATTTAAAGTTGTCAACTATACGTTAATGATCCCTGTACTTTCGCAAGCAGTAAAAGAACAAAAGGAAATTATTGAAACACAGAATAAGAAATTAGATCGCCCGGAAAAAGAAATCGAAAAAATCAAGACACTGCTTCAAAAGTAGGTGCCCCCTGTTATAATTGAGGATTAACGATATTGATCTGATTATTTCCGCTTGACCAGATAATTTTTAAAAAAAAGATGTAATTTAGTAGCGCTAAACTAGTTGATATTGGACCCCTATTCTAACCGCCTGTTTCTTGAAGTTTCATACTATTTAAGGTATTGTATCAATGTTGTTTTCTTTTGTAAGAGGCCTAAGATTTCTATCGGATTAATTCGAGCATTCGCAGGTAACAGAAAAGTGAGTATTCTCGAGCTTTCAGATTCAAATTACACCCCATCTAAATACTCCATTAATCCAACATTAAAACCACAACTTATATATACAGAAACATGAAAAGTATAATTGCATCAGTAACATTTTTAACACTTTTTATGGTGGGAGAGGTAAACGCACAAAACGTTGGGATCAACACAGCTACTCCAGACCCAAGCTCCTTGCTTGATCTTAATGCCACAGATCGGGGTTTGCTTGTTCCCAGAGTTGCATTAACTGCAAGTAATGTTGCAGCACCTGTCACAGCACCCGCAACCAGTTTATTGGTGTACAATAATGCCAGTGCAGGGGCAACACCAAATGATGTAACACCAGGATATTATTACTGGGACGGTACTGCCTGGGTGCGATTGAGCACTGGAAAAGAAGGCTGGTCGTTAACGGGAAATTCAGGAACCACTGTAGGAACCAATTTTATTGGAACAACAGACAGTGAAGATTTTGCTGTTTACACGAACAATACCGAGGCAATTCGTGTCGATGCAAGCGGAAATGTAGGTATTGGCGAAACTGCTCCTTCTGAGGCTTTGGACGTAAATGGAAACATTGAAATGAATGGGGCGCTAAGAGGTACCGGTAGAGTATATGCTACAAATCCAACAGAAGTTACCTACACGAGTGCCTCATGGGCAACCAATGCGTCTATTACGCTTCCCGAAGGAACCTGGATCATTTACCTGCAATACGAAGCAAAGGGATGGGAATGGTTCGAAGACTTCCTGCAATATCGTTTGCGCGATATTACGCAGGGAACCGATATCATTGGAACAGGAACCGGAGATTGGTTGTATTTATACTACATGACCAGCGACAGCGGAAGTAATGATTATTGGATGCCATTGAACAATCATCCGATTTACACCGTTCCTTCGGGAACATCCACGATCAATTTCGACATATACGGCGACTACGATGTCAAGATCAAGAACACGGTTATTTTTGCGCTTAGAATTGATTGATACAAGAAGAAAGCTCGCCCGGAAAAGAGATCGAAAAGATCAAGACACTGCTTCAAAAATAGATCCCCCCTGTTAAAATACAGCCACAACACATATGATTCCGTTATTTTTACTTCTTGTCTATAGGGAATTGAAAAAAAACAGGTACTTTCGCTTCGCTAAACTAATTGATTTTGAATCCCTTGACTAACCACTTGTTTCTTGAAGTTTCATACTATTTAAGGTGTTTCACTTTTGTTTTCTTTTGTAAGAAGATTGTGGTTTCTATGGAAGTAATTTCCGCGTTCGGAAGGAACAGTACAGCAAATATTCTTTGGGTTTCAGACAAGACATACATGGCCCGTAGATCTGCCACAAGGCAGCACGTAAAATCGTTACATATATTTTAAAAAATATGAAAAGTACTTCACTAATTGCATTAGCGGCATGCACAGCACTCTTTATTTCTGGAGCGGTACATGCCCAAAACGTTGGGGTCGGAACGGCGACACCCAGCGAAAAGCTGCACGTTGTGGGTGGCGCAAGAATTACGGACTTGTCCGGAACAGGGAACCGGCTGGTACAATCCAATACCACAGGTGTATTGAGCAATATTGCCGATGGCGCTTCGGGGCAGATACTTACTACCAATGGTGCAGGGACTTATAGCTTTCAGGCACTTGTAGGTTCTTCTTCGGCCTGGGAGCTTCTCGGCAATGCCGGAACGGTGAGCGGCACCAATTTTCTGGGCACCACCAATGCGCAAAGTCTGGACTTCAGAACCAACGGTATCCTTCGAACCCGAATTACGCTCAAAGGACAAATAGAAGTGTTTAATACTGGCCTGTCTGTTTTTGTTGGTGAAGGAGCAGGTGCCAATGATGATTTATCCAATAACTTTAACGTTTTTTTGGGGCACCAAGCAGGATTTACCAACACCACAGGATTCAACAACAGTGCAACTGGCTATAATGCGCTTTACAGCAACACCATAGGACTTCGTAACAGTGCAAGTGGCTATATGGCGCTTTACAACAACATAGATGGAAACTACAACACTGCAATGGGCGCTATGGCGCTTTTAAACAACATAGATGGAGACTACAACGTTGCAACTGGCTATCTGGCGCTTAGGAGCAACACCACAGGAAGCTACAACAGTGCAAGTGGCTATGTGGCGCTTTACTACAACACCACGGGAGACCTCAACACTGCAAGTGGCTATCGGGCGCTTTTCAACAACACCATAGGAAACAACAACAGTGCAACTGGCTATCAGGCGCTTTTCAGCAACACCACAGGAAACGACAACAGTGCAAGTGGCGGTTATGCACTTTTCAGCAACACCATAGGTAATAACAACACGGCTATTGGATATCGGGCTGGAGATAATATTACCGTTGGAAATAAAAATATAGTAATCGGTTATAATATAGATGCACCTCTTGCTGCAGGAAGTAACCAGCTGAACATAGGGAACCTGATCTATGCAACTGGCATGGACGGCACAGGAACAACTGTTTCCAACGGAAAGGTCGGGATCGGGATCAATACACCACTTGCGGAGCTTCATGTATCTGAAAACGGTGGAGGTGGCACACCTACAGACGACTGGTTGTACGATGGAGGTGGAGAGGTAGCACACCTTGTTACCATAAACAATGCGCATGCCAGTATTGGGCTTGTATCGCAAACACAGAATACAATTGGTTTTGATGCCATTTTAGGCCCTGCAGACAAAAAAATAATGGCCATCGATTATACTGCTGAGCTTGCGGCTTTAGGTGGGGATCAGGCCATGATCAGCTTTCAATCGTACCCGGATAATATAGGCACAGGTACTACTGCGAGCAATAATATCCTTACAATATCACACGACGGTAATGTAGGCATTGGAACAAACAATGAAGACATTGCCTCAGAGTCTGTGCTCACCATCGGTAACGGAACCATTCCGTCAACATCCGCAACGAATGGGGTTCGCTTGTATGCCGAAGATGTTGCAGCGAGCAGCGAGCTTAAAGTACGCGACGAAGCAGGGAACATTTCCACATTGTCTCCGCATAACTTTTCCTTGATGCCCAATGGTCCTACAGAACAATTGAGCTGGGCATATTACTCAGAACATGCACCTTCAAGAACCGCAATAAATGTGGACATGCTGCAGGTAGTTCGTGAAGTAGAAAAGCTCAGTGGAAAGAACCTTGTGCACAAGGCAATGACCGAAGACAAAAAAGAGGATGGAAGCTACAAAAAGATCGACGAGGTAGAAAAAATATCGAATTCACTCGTGCAGCAAGTGGCAGTGCAGAACGCACAGATCAAAGAGCTGCAAAAGCAGAACGAAGAGCTCAGAAAGCTCCTCGAGGAGCTGCTTGACAAGAAGTCCGAGTAGCCGTTTTTGGGTGCCTGCTGTTTTCTATGAAAGTAGTATCTTTGGAACCAAATTATACGCTATGTTTGGACTCTTTAAAAAAACAGATTATAAAAAATTACTCGCAAAAGGAGCTGTAATTATAGATGTTCGCAGTAAAGCAGAATATGCCGGTGGCGCCATCCCCGGTTCGGAGAACATACCGCTTCCCAGCTTATCGGGAAGGATCAAAGAGATCAAAAGTCTGGAGGTTCCGATTATTACCGTTTGTGCATCCGGAATGCGTTCCGGCACTGCCAAAGCACAATTGAAAAGTGCCGGAGTGGAGGCATACAATGGTGGCGGGTGGACCAAAATGATCCCCTATGTCGAGTGACTACATCGATATTATTTGGGAAGGATACCAGAACTACGCCAACTACATTTGGAAAACCATTAAAACGCCCTTTCCTGCAGGGAAGATCAACGGATTTTATTTTCTCATCTTTATATCTTTAGGAATTTGGTCGCTTGAGATACTTGTTCCCTGGAGGAAAAACCAATCTGTTTTCAGAAAGGACTTCTGGCTGGATGTATTTTACATGTTCTTTAATTTCTACATTTTTAATTTGCTTCTCTACGCTGCACTCTCTAAGCTTACCGTTGTAGCTTTAGAGGATGTACTTCGTCCTCTTGGCTACGGAGGCGGACACCTGATCGATCTTTCGGTCTTGCACTGGGGTTTGCAGCTTTTCCTTTTCTTTTTGATCTCTGATTTTGTGCAATGGATCGTGCATAACTTACTGCACCGTATTCCGTTCTTATGGCAGTTCCATAAGGTCCACCATTCGGTGAAGGAAATGGGCTTTGCAGCGCATCTTCGTTATCATCTTGCGGAGACATTTGTGTATCAATCGATCAAATACATAAGTCTTTCCATGCTCTTTGGTTTTGAGCTGCAGCTTGCCTTTATTGTCTATTCCTCTACGGTCTTAATAGGACATTTAAACCATTCGAACCTTAAATTCGATTATGGCCCACTCAAATATGTACTGAACAACCCAAAGATGCACATATGGCACCATTCTAAAGAGCTACCCTTAAAACATCCGAAGGGGATCAATTTTGGACTTTCATTGAGCTGCTGGGATTATATTTTTGGTACTGCACATATTCCAAGTGATGGCAGGGATATTGAGCTCGGTTTTCCAGGCGATGAACAGTACCCAAAGTCATTCCTGAGCCAGGTAATAGAACCCTTTAAATTTAAGAAATGAAAAATCAGCTCGTACTTGCACTACTTGCAAGCTTTACACTCGGCCTTGCTCCATTCGTTCCCCATCCGCACATCTGGAAACAGATTAAGAATTTGTGGTATGGCCGTGACATGGCCGGGATGGATTGGCTCGATCTTGCCATGCATGGCGCGCCGTGGGTATTTCTGCTCTATGTACTGGTGAAGCTATTATTGCGAGCAAAGGCGCAATAGTGCTTATGCCAAAAGGGTTTTCATCGACACCTTTGCTTCAATAATTTCGCGCAGCTCCGTAACCGAAACACGATCCTGCTTCATTGTGTCTCTGTCGCGTATCGTTACCGTATCGTCCTCCAGGGTCTGATGGTCGATCATAATACAATATGGAGTGCCAATGGCATCTTGTCTGCGGTAGCGTTTTCCGGGAGAATCCTTTTCATCGTACTGACAATTGAAATCGAATTTCAATGCCTGCATAACCTCTCGGGCTTTTTCGGGTAATCCGTCTTTACGGGTAAGGGGCATAACAGCTACCTTGTATGGGGCCAGCGCTGCGGGCAGGGAGAGTACGGCACGCTCGGAACCGTCTTCAAGGGTTTCCTTTTTGAATGAAGTACTAAGTATTGCAAGGAACATTCTGTCGAGCCCAATGGAAGTTTCCACAACATACGGCACGTAGCTCTTGTTTAATTCCGGGTCGAAATACTGCAGCTTTTTACCCGAATGTTTTTCGTGCTGCATCAAATCAAAATCGGTGCGCGAATGAATTCCTTCCAGCTCTTTAAACCCTATTGGAAAATTGAATTCTATATCGCTTGCCGCATTAGCATAGTGTGCCAGCTTTATGTGATCGTGGAAGCGGTAATTTTCGTCTCCCAGACCTAATTTCTGGTGCCACTTAATGCGTTGTTCTTTCCAGTATTCGTACCATTTCATTTCTTCTCCTGGTCGCACAAAGAACTGCATTTCCATTTGTTCGAACTCGCGCATTCTGAAAATGAACTGCCGCGCAACGATTTCGTTTCGGAACGCTTTTCCAATCTGTGCTATTCCAAATGGAATTTTGAGCCTCCCTGTTTTCTGGACGTTCAAAAAATTCACAAAGATCCCCTGAGCAGTTTCAGGACGCAGATAGATTGTTGCGGCATCTCCTGCAACCGAACCAAGCTCGGTCGAGAACATAAGGTTGAATTGCCGTACATCCGTCCAGTTTCTTGAACCCGATACCGGACAGGCAATCTCGAGGTCCACAATTAAATTTCGGACGCCTTCCAGATCATTTGCCTCGAGTGTTTCACGCATGCGCTTTTCGGCGGCATCTATTTTTTGCTGATTGCGCAGAACATTTGGATTGGTGGCTCTGAATTGCTTTTCGTCAAAATCAGGACCGAAGCGTTTTACTCCTTTTGCAACGTCTTTATTTATTTTCTGCCGCAGCTTTTCGATGTACTCTTCAATCAAAACATCTGCTCGGTAGCGTTTTTTAGAATCTTTATTGTCAATCAAGGGGTCGTTAAATGCATCAACGTGCCCCGAAGCTTTCCACGTTTTCGGATGCATGAAAATAGCCGAATCGATACCCACAATGTTCTCGTGTAACTGCACCATTGACTTCCACCAGTACGACTTAATATTGTTCTTAAGCTCTGCTCCCAGCTGACCATAATCATAGGTTGCCGAGAGACCATCGTATATTTCCGATGAAGGGAACACAAATCCATACTCTTTTGCATGTGCAATAATGTCCTTCAGCGTATCTTCTTTTTGTTGCATTTCTCAAAAATAATCGAATCGTTCGTTTTAGCATTAAAAAAAGCCGACTCTTATTGGAACCGACTTTTTTTTAAAAATATTTCTTTTGATTAAAGTGTTGTGGGACAAACATAATCGGTACAAGATATACCTGTGTTTTTTATGCCTGCAAAACCTTTTTCAATATTTATTAAATTGGTATAACCATTTTGCATTAATAACGAGATAGCTATAACACTTCGGTAACCACCCGCGCAATGTACGTAATGGGATGTACCTTTCTCTAATTTATTCAGATCATCGTTCATGTAATCCAAAGCATAATGTGTTGCATCCATAATATGTTCTGAATCGAATTCTCCGGGTTTACGAACATCAACGATATTCGCATCCTTATGAATGTTTTCAAGCTCCTCGGGCGAAATGGATGTTATTGTATTCAATTGCCCGCCTGCATTGACAAATGCAGCGATGCCTCCGTCGAGATAACCCACTGCATTATCGTAACCCACACGCGACAAACGTGTAACGGCTTCTTCTTCTTTTCCTTCCGGCACAATCAGAACTATTTTTTGTTCTATGTTCTCGATCAGTGCGCCAACCCACATGGCAAAAGTACCATTGAGTCCGATAAACAAGGAATTCGGAATGAAGCCCTTAATAAAGTCGTTTTGCGTTCGTACGTCAAGAATCAGTGCGCCATTTGTCACTTCGTCGTTGAACTTATTCAGGCTCAATGGCGAATTACCTTTTACAAGGACATCGTCGAATGAGCTATACCCCATTTTGTTCATTATTGCGTTTTTGGGGAAATATTGAGGAGCAGGAAGTATTCCTTCGGTAACTTCTTTTATAAACTCATCGCGTGTCATATCCGCACGAAGTGCATAATTCGTAGTTCTTTGCGCACCAAGAGTATCCGATGTTTCGGAGCTCAGGCTCTTTCCGCATGAAGATCCGGCCCCGTGTGCAGGGTAAATAATAACATCATCAGCTAAAGGCAATATTTTATTTCGAAGCGAATCGAATAGCATTCCGGCAAGGGCCTCTCGTGTTAAATCAGTTTTCACAGCAAGATCAGGTCTGCCAACATCGCCAATGAAGAGGGTGTCTCCAGTGAATATTGCGGTTTCTTTTCCGTTCTCGTCGATAAGAAGATACGTAGAAGACTCAGGTGTGTGACCAGGCGTATGCAATACTTTGATTTTGATGTCGCCTACACTGAATTCCTGATTGTCTTTTGCCTCTATTGCTTCAAAACCAGGGTTTGCATTGGGTCCATAAACGATAGGTGCTCCTGTTTTGCGCGAAAGATCCAAATGACCGGATACAAAATCGGCGTGGAAATGTGTTTCGAAAATATATTTTATGATCGCTCCGTTATCCTTTGCAATTTTCAAATAAGGTTCCGTTTCCCGTAATGGGTCGATTATCACCACTTCTCCCTTACTTTCTATGTAATAGGCCGCCTCGGAAAGACACTTGGTATATAATTGTTCTACGATCATTATAGTTTATATAATTGAGCCACAAATATCGGGAATTTTTGTGTTTTTTTTTTAATAAAACTCACTTTTAAAGCTATTTCTTTAGTGACCCATTAATTTGCTCAATGTAATTCAGCAGCTTTTCTCTTCCGAATTTAGATGTAGCCGATGTTGTAAATAATGGAGGGAGCGCATCCCAGTACTTGAGCATTTCTTTTTTATACTTTGCTAAATTCTTTTGTAATACGGTACTTGAAATCTTATCAATTTTGGTAAATACCATCGAAAAAGGGATATTCTTTTCGCCGCACCAGTTCATGAATTCAAGATCAATTTTTTGCGGTTCCAAACGGGAATCCAGTAATACAAAAACATTTACGAGCTCTTCTCGCTTGGTGAGGTATTCAGAAATGAATTTTTCCCATTGTGCCCTGGAGGTTTTGGAAGCTTTGGCATAACCGTATCCCGGAAGATCAACAATGTACCAGCTATTATTGATGATAAAGTGATTTATCAGCTGTGTCTTTCCAGGCCTTCCGGATGTTTTCGCGAGCTTGTTGCGTTCGGTAAGCATGTTGATTAGTGAAGATTTCCCAACATTCGACCTTCCAATAAAGGCATATTCCGGTTTGTGGTCGCTGGGACAATTACTAATATCAGTATTCGAAATAACGAACGAAGCATCTTTTATTTTCACGCGGCACATTTTGGTAAAGATAGAGATTTAACATTTTTTCGTGTTAATTTTAAACGACTTTCAGTTATATTTGTGTGCAACAAATGCAATAAGCTATGAAAAGGATCTTTTTTTTGGTAACGATTGGCTTGATTTTGACTGCTTGCAGCTCTGAAGTTCAGTTGGATTCCGATCAAACTCAGGATAAATTGAGCAATACAGAGCTGGTGGTACCAAACCGCTTACTTACCGTTGAAATTGAGGGTATGGTTTGTGAGATGGGCTGTGGCGGGAGCATTCGGAAAGATCTTAAAGCTGCTGGAGGGGTGTCTGATGTAACTTTTGATTATAAGGAAGACAGAAACACAAACTTTGTTGCAGTGACCTTTGACAGCCAGCGCATAACCGAGCAAGAAATGATCGAACGCCTTTCGAAGCTAAATGAGGGCCAGTTTACGGTTGGTATAACGGAATGGGAAGAATTTCAAGTAGAAAATTCGAACGAAAAAAATGAGGCGAAACCTTCTGAGGACTCAAAAATTGATGTTTCGTCATCTTCAGGAGTTGAACTACCGAATTTATTGGATCTTCTATCGGGTCTTTTGTTGCGCTAATTAGGGTAAAGTACTTGGCCATTTAAAACACACCAAATGTGCCGAATGTTAACCTATAGACACAATTAAGTCAATGAATCATGTGTTTTGATAATCTTAGGCAACGAAACCCCAATATTACCGTTTTGCATATGGAGTTGTTGTTTTAACTAAACAATTTTCCTTAGTATTCGGTGTTTTAGCGTGAAATGACTATTTTTGTGCCTTGGATTGTTCTTTGTGCCATTTATTGTGTGCCATTTCTGTGGAAGGAAACGCTATTAAAGAATAAACTAAAAGCTACTAATTAAAAGCTACTATAAGATGAGTATTTTTAAAACTATAATTACACCTTATTGTATTATGCGAAACTGGCTACATACCATAGGTTTGCTTATTGGATTTGTTCTGTTGAGCGGGACCACGTTTGCTCAATTTATCCTTGATGGGTCTACTTTAAATTCTGGAGATTATACTTGTGGAAGTTCGACAATAGCTGAGCCAGCTATTTGGGTGGATGAATCAGTTAATACATTGACTATATGTCCTGCTGCAGGTGAATTAATTTATATTGATTTAGGAACTATTGTATTGAATAATCAAGGGGGTAATAATAGTGATGATGTATTGACTGTCACACAGGGAGCAACAGTGCTTTATACGGATGGACCTGGCTCTAACGGAGCGGACAATGTAATTGTTGCGGGTACAGTAGCTGGAGCATGTATTACAATCACATTAGAGATTGGAGGCAACAGCAATGCAACTGCTGATTTTAATGCAGTCATAAATTGTTTGCCTGCGGCAAATGCGGGCTCCGACCAGAACCCTGGAGATTGCGGTACATCGGTTACTTTGAGCGGAAACGACGTTTCCCCTGCAACGGGAACCTGGACTTACTCGGGACCTGACGTGCCTGTTTACACCCCGAATGCTAATGATCCAAACGCAGTAGTTACCGGATTAACGACAGCAGGAGTAGACCACACATTTACATGGACTTCTGATGATGGAAATGCAACGCATTCTGATGGCATGGTTTTTAACTCGGTCGGCCCTGGTTGTGCAGCGTATTGTACACCTGTATATCCTACAGGAGTTTTCTCTATTGACAACACAACGTTTGCAGGGATAAATAATTCTTCGACAATTTACCAAAATGACGCGGGTGGAGAGCAATACGAGGATTTTACAGGCTCAGTAGCATGTGGGGCTGTAACTCAAGGTGTCATATACCCGCTGACTGTTTCGGCCACTGGACTTGGAGCAAATACATTTTATGTAACAGCTTTTATCGATTGGAACGGAGATGGAGATTTTAGCGATACAGGCGAAGAACAATCGGTTGGAACTTATGCTCAAGATTCATGGACAAGTTCACCGCTTAACATTACGGTGCCGTGTAATGCTACACCTGGAAATACACGAATTAGAATTGTTACACATTTTAGTACAGCGGGCCTTGAATGTGAAACTGCCGGCTATGGGCAAGCGGAAGATTATTGTATAACTATTACTGCCGCGCCCGTTCCTATTGCAAGCGCTACCTCTAATTATGTTGCATGTGGCACTACTGCTTCCTTGGATGCTTCTGCTTCTAGTATATCAGATGGATATTGGTCTGTTATTAGTGGATCAGGAACTATTGCTTCTGCAACGTCACAAATTACTACTATTTCGGATTTGACAAATGGAACTGTAACCTTGCAGTGGACATCAATTGGGACATGTGAAATAGATACAGATCAAACTTCTTTTGTTGTGTCGGGATTACCTGATGAAGCGATTGCTGCTGGTGATGATCAGTTCGGTTGCGTTACGAGTACAACATTACAAGGGTCTGATCCAACACCATTTACTGGTCTATGGGTAGTATCTTCCGGACCAAATGTGCCTACGTTTACGCCGAATGCGAATGATCCAAATGCAACTTTAGGGAATTTAATTAACGGCGTTTACACTTTGGAATGGCAAATAAATACAGGTGCTTGTGGCATTTTAACAGATAATGTAAGCGTTACAATTGGTTCTGTTCCATCAGCCGATGCTGGACCGGATCAGGCGGTATGCCCTGAATCAGCTGCCATGGCGGCAACTCTTCCTGCCGGGTTCGTTGGAACATGGACGCAAACGGCGGGAGCTGCTGCAAGTATTTTAGATGCAAATGATCCATCTACATTGATGTTCGATATGACAGCTGCTGGTACATACACTTTTCAGTGGGAAATTTCTGGTGGTGGTTGCACAGGAACAACTACATCCTCGATAGATGTCGTGGTTACAGCGTGTCAAAATTCTGCCCCGCATAGCATTACACCACTAACTGAATTTACGGGATGTAATTTCTTATTTACAGATGATGGTGGAACAGGTTCGGATTATTCAAATAATGTGCTTCAGACAATGACTCAGTTTTGTCCGGATGATCCAAATGATTTCGTCACGATGACCTTTAATACAATTAACTTAGCTGCTGGTGACTTTTTCCATGTCTATGACGAGCCTAGTGGAGGAGCACCTATCGTAGCATATGGTTATTCAGGAGGGCTTATACCTAACGCACCGATTACTTCTTCTACCGGATGTCTTTATGTTACATTTTTCTCAAACAGTGCAACAACGGCACCAGGTTGGGAAGCAGATATAACATGCACTTCAACTCCAGGAACGCAATACGGCGGTTTTGTTTCGGGAGATAATTGTGGTGGAGGTGGAGGGATTACTGTTTGTGAAGCAGGTTCATACCCAACGGTAAACTCCAATGCGGGTAGCCCGCAAGATATTGGAAATGGTAGCGCTGGAGGTTCTAATGGTTGTTTACCCAGTGGAGAAGGAAATTCACAGTTCGTTTATTTTAATATTGTAACTAGTGGTCATTTATCTTTTGGAATTGACCCGGCTGGTGGACAGGATTTTGATTTTATGATTTGGGGACCATATGACGGGGGAATCGCTTGTCCAGGATTTACTGGTGATTCGCCGATTAGATGTACATGGGCACTAAACGCGGAAGCCTTTTGTCCTTGGGGATCAGAGGCACAAATTGGATTGAGTTATACCTCACCAGTTGCCACCCCAGCAGCTGTATTGCCAAGCGATACAATCGAAGGTCTTGGAAGTTGTGTAGATGGACCTGGTGCAGAAGATGGGTGGTTATATCCAATTGATGCACAAGCTGGAGAAGTATACGTCATGTTAGTACAGAATTTCGCGCAGAATGCGGCAAATTGGACTTTTTCGTACGACGATACAGACCCAACAGCAGCGGGTCTTGGTTGTACTCCTCCAGTTTTGTTACCAGTTTCGTTAGCGTCTTTTTTCGGAGAGAATGTTAATCGAGCAAATAAATTATATTGGATTACTGTTTCGGAATTGAATAACGACTTCTTTACCATTGAAAGAAGCTTTGACGGAATTAATTGGGAATTTTTAGGAGAGGTAGATGGTGCAGGAACTGTAGAGGAAGGACATGACTATTCTTTTATTGATCTGGATCCATATGTTGGCGTAACGTACTACCGATTAAAACAAACTGATTTTAATGGGGTATCGAAGTCTCATGGTGTTATAGCTCTTAATATGACTTTAGATGATAATACATTCAGTAATGTTTTCCCAAATCCTAGTGATCAATCGTTCTACTTTATGTATGGAGGTGAATCGCTTAATATTCCAATAGAGATTACATTATTTGATAATAGTGGCAAAGAAATTTATCGGGATGAGGTAGTCCAGTTTAATAAATCGCAAGGAATAACGGTAGACATAAGTAAATTAACAAATGGAATTTACCAAGTGCAACTCGTACAAGGTGAGTCTAAAAATTATCAGCGAATCTCTATTCTACACGAATAAAGAAACACACCTTATACCGATCAAATACATTCTGGTTTATGTAACGTCATTCATAAAGGTGCAAGCTGCATCTGTTTTCTTTATAGTTTTAGAAAAAAATCATTAATGAAACTTCACTACCGCGAGATGGGCAAAGGATTGCCTTTAATTATTCTTCACGGTTTGTTTGGTTCTTCGGATAACTGGCAAACACACGCAAAGAAAATAGCGGAGTATTACAGAGTAATTCTTGTTGATCTCAGAAACCACGGACATTCTGACTGGAGTGATGCAGTTTCATATTCCCTAATGGCAGAGGATGTTTATGAGCTCGTTCAAGAACTGAAATTAGAAGATATAATCATTGTAGGACATTCAATGGGTGGGAAGGTTGCAATGCGTTTTGCACAGCAGCATGAAGACCTTTTGGAGAAATTGATCGTTGTGGATATGGGAATAAAAAAATATGCAATGTACCATGATAACGTATTGGCCGCGATCCACGCCGTTGATCTATCCAATATCACTTTACGAAGTCAGGCCAAGAAACAAATGGATCCTTTTATTGATTCTGAGGGAGTAAAACAGTTTTTATTGAAAAACCTGTATTGGAAAGAAAAAGGAGTATTATCCTGGAGAATGAATATAGCGGTTCTGGAGCGTGAAATGGATGAAATTCTGGAACAAATTCCAACTAAACAAGTATCGATACCTACAATTTTTATTAGAGGGGAGCTTTCGAATTATATTCCGGATGAAGATATAGAAACAATAGAAGAAGTATTTATTGATTCGGAATTTACTACTATCAGTAGCGCAGGACACTGGGTGCATGCCGAAGCACCAAATGAATTTGCAGATGCCTTATTGTCCTTTTGCCTTAGGTAGAAAATGTAACAAAATGCATTTAGGTGCGTTTTTTGATTAGGTTTGGGCATGCGTAGTTTTTTCATATCATTTATAGTTGCAGCTATTTCATTTTTTGGAAATGGACAAGTAGCGTTCCATAAAGTAAAGCATGATTTTGGGTCACTCGAGTCCTATTCTGTGCGCTACGTTGACATTGTTGTTTCCAATAAAGGCCAGAAACAAGAGTGGATACTGAGCGTTAAAAAACCGATGGAGGTAGTGTATATCACTACAAAGCAAATATTGGAAAAGGACAGCTCAATAATAATTCGCTTTCAGGTAAATCCAAAGGAGCAAGGAAGATTTAGTTATGACGTACAAGTTTTTACCAGCGATAGGGCAGAAGCCACAAAAATAAAGCTCCTGGGAAGCCTTGCAAACGATTTAAATGATGGCTCTACTTCTTTTACCGGGTGTCCCGATTTTTCGAGTCGGCCCGGTGGGCAAAACCCGAACAAATTTGATTTAACCGTGGTAACTATTGATAAAACCACACGTGAAGAATTGGGCAATTCCAATGTGACCATGATACAAAACGGACGCCCCGTTTGGGTCAAAACGACAAACAAAAAAGGTAAGATTAAAGAAGATGCAACTCTAGGACTGTCCTATTTTTATGCCACGCACGATGGTTATTTCCCTGCAGAACTTGGAGCCTATGTAAATTTCAAGCGGAATTATATTGTGGTGGAATTGGAAAAAGACGACCGAATTGCAGAAATGACCCCACCAGTTTTCGACTCATCGAGTATATCAACTAACGATTTGGAAATAATAGTTGAAATCGAGACGCATCTTGAACAAGCGCTGAAACCAGATTTTGACACTACAGCAATAGCAGAGCTTCCTCCTTCTTTTGCAGAATTAGACAAAGAAAATTTTGACGCTGCACATTTTAAACCGATCAATGTAGTATTTGTTCTTGATGTTTCCTCATCGATGAAGCAGGTGGATAAAATTGAACTAATGAAATACTCACTTTTTCAATTGACCGATATGTTACGCCCACAGGATAAAATAGGTATTGTTACGTATGCATCGGATGCTCGAGTACTTCTCAATACTACTTCCGGAGATCAAAAAGAGAGGATCAAAAAGGAGGTTTCGGAGCTGAAAGCATTTGGTTATACTGCTGGAGGTTCTGGCATCAAGCTAGGATTCAGGCAGGCAAAAAGGGCAATGATACCTAATGGAAAAAATCACGTAATTGTAATCACGGATGGGGCATTTAATCGAAATTCTGAAGATTATAAAAAGTATGTCAGGAAGTATTCAAAGAAAGGCATACATATGTCTGTTGTCGGGATTAAGAATAAATCGGTTGATGAGCAGAAAATGAGGAATGCAGCTGAACTTGGTGGAGGTCATTATGTGCCGATAATGAAGCTTTCGGATGCCCAACACAATCTTAAGCAGGAAATAAGAATGCTCGCGTACAAATTTTAGCTTACTGCAGGGTGCAGCAGGGTAATTGTACCTTGATCTGCATCTATTTCGACGTCCATGCCTATTGGAACAGTGAATTTGTTTTTAGTATGACCTATTTGTGCGCCATAGTAAACAGGAATTTCGAGCGTTGCAAAATGATGATGGAATACCTCCTCGAGTGTAAAAGATCGATCGGGTTCTTCTGCGAAACATTTTCTGAAATTGCCTAAAACGATTCCCTTAACTTCATTAAGGATACCTGATAATGCTAGCTGGGTTAACATGCGGTCAATACGATAGGGCTCTTCCTTTACGTCTTCAAGGACAAGTATCTTCTTCTTCCAGTCTGGTAAATAATTGCTTCCTATAAGGTTGCAAAGAACACTTAAATTTCCACCGTACAATTGACCTGTTGCCTTACCGGATGAAAAGGTAACGATTGGAGCATCTGTGCCTGATAGGTTGGCGTATTTTACTTTCTCACCATTGTAGATCAACTCTTTAATATAACCAACCGTGTAGTCATTCCAGGTCGAGTTTCCACTTGGCCCATGGAAGGTCACCAATCCTGTTTTTGCACTGATCGCATTAAGAATGGTTGTAAAATCGCTAAAACCCATAATAACTTTGGGATTGCTTTTGATCGTTTCAAAATCCAGATAGTCCAGGATCCTTGCGCAACCCCATCCGCCTCTAATGGTGAATATTCCATGAACGTCAGGATCGATCACAAAATCCATAAATTCTTTTGCACGGCTCTGATCATCTGCAGAAAAATATCCGTATTGATTTGGCACATTATTACCAATTTTCACCTTGAAGCCAAGGCTTTTAAGAATGAGGATAAAACCCTCAATTTCGGAAGCATCTTTAATGCAACCTGCCGGGGCACATACACCGATGGTATCTCCTCGTTTAAGGCGTTTGGGGAGAATTAAGTCCTTCGGAAAATCGAAGGTCTTGTTGTCAAGCGATAGACAGGAAGCTCCGACCAACGCGGTTCCAAGCAATGGCACAAAACTTCTTCGGCTAATTTTATTCATAGCCAAAAGATAAGAATTATTGGAGTCATTTCTTCACAAGTCGGATCAATTTGTGGTGATTCCTGTTTTGAACAGATACTATATATATTCCCGATGCCCCATTGAAATTAAAATGAGAAGTACCGGAAGTGCTAAGCGATTTTTGAAGTATTGTTTGGCCCTGAAGATCTGTGATCTTAACCTCCCATTGGCTGAAAGCAGCACCGAAATTTATCGAGATATTCCCATCGGTTGGATTTGGAAATACATTAATTGAAAGCTCAGGAGATTTTCCATCGTAGTTTGCCGTGCTTTGGTATGTCTGCGCCAATTGTACAGCGGCATAAGCATTTACACGTCCATGACCCGCCTGATCATTCCAGGTTCCATAGGGCGATATACTGTCGTAAATATAATTTGGAACACGATCGGCTGTAATGTTGAGAATAGCCCTGACATCTGCAGCATGAAGACCGCTGTTAACAGACAAAATTAAAGCACCAACTCCGGCCGCATTAGGGCAGGAAGCACTTGTGCCATTAAACGTATACGAATAGTTCGAAGAAGAATACCCACTGGTTCCCATCATATCGGTTGTGGATATTTTTACTCCGGGAGCGATAATGTCAAGTGATTCACCGTAATTGCCGCCCCAGTTTTCTCCGGAACAATCCGAAGGGTTTTTTCGCTCATCACACATGGAGCTTGCTCCAACAGCAATAGTATTCGCCAGCTTGGCAGGCCATAAAATGTCGCTAATATCATCGTTTCCTGAGGAACAGAACATCGATACGCCTTTTCCGTTTCGTGCATTGTAAAATGCCTCGTTCAATTCGTCATCGATCAATTGTGTGTCGATCTGCAAGGCAGCTATAGATAAACTACTGAGTCCTGCCGACGTACTTATTACATCAGCATCTGCAGTTCTCCATGCATATGCAGTTCCACTCAGCAGAGCATCTGTTGAAGTTGTGGCTTGTATTCCGACACCGGCACCATAATCGACATAATAAAAGATACGAACAGGAATTATTTTTGAGCCATAAGCCACACCAGCGATACCTAGATTATTATCGGCCACGGCAGCTATGATTCCTGCACAGCAGGTCCCATGTCCGTCACTGGTATAATTCGGTGTTGGGAAACCGTACGTATTGGTGCTGTCTGTAGCGAAACTATCAAACCCGGTCAACATATTCGTTGTAAGATCTTCATGTAGTGTATCTACACCGCTATCCAGAACGGCAATTTTAATGTTTGTATTTCCAGTTGTTACCAGCCATGCCGAATCTACGGACATATCCGCACCGGGAATCCCACTATATTGAATTGCAGTCCCATTGTTTTCAATAGCCCACTGTCTGTCGTAAAGAGGATCGTTAACGGATGCTTCTATTGTGAAAACCTGATTTATTGTTACATGTTCTATTGCGGGTTCCTTTTCTAACCTGCCTTTAAAAAGATCCAGAGCAGCATCATTTTTTACATTCGGATATGCATAGTATAGATAAGGAATAATTTCATGACTTTTTAAATCGTATTTATGCACCAAACCGGATGATGGAAGGACCATTTTAACCAATAGTAAATTGGTGTTAAAGCTTAGATGTTTTCCGATTTGACGTACTTGAGAATAAAAACAGAACGAGTTGAGTTGCTCCAAAGTATTCGCCTCTACTATAACAAAACCCTCTGCATTTGTGGTTACAATTTTAATATTGTTCAACCAGCATTCGTTTATAATTGACTCTTGTGTTTGATTGGCGCAAGGTGCAACTGCATAATACGAACCCATTGCGAAGCTTTGTATAGCGACTGTATAAATTAAAACGAAAGGGAATAAATATCGAGACATGATTTGTTGTGGTTTTGTATCAAGAGCTCAAGATACGAATTGTTTGTTTTAATCAATGATGCCTTTAATATAATACCTGTTGATTATCTAATGGTAGCGTCACTTTTTGGCTACTGCAGTGATTTAGAAAAGAAAACACGATCCTTATCTAATTGTGCCTCAAGAAGCGCAAAAAATTCACTGCGGTTCTCCTCCTCGATGCAATCGGAGGGAAAAGAAAGCTGAAGCCCTTTAATGTAATCGAAATAAATACTTTGTTGATGGATACTGACCTTGCGAAGCCCAGTGAAATAAAGCAAAGTAACATCTCTGTCTGCGACAATAAGTGCCTTAGAAGAAAGTCCGATACGGTATAGATTTCTCTTTATACCGATTATCGCGAAAATAATATTGTCAGTTGCCCCAAAAAGAAATGCAATTGCCGGCATCCATGCCTGATCGGATAATCTGTAGAGACTGAACCCCACAAATGACATCACTAAGGACTCCAGTAAAAGGTAGGTGATCACCCTCTTTTTTCGTGAAGAGCTCACAGGAGCATTCCATTTGAATTTTTTCTTCTTTGAAACAATACGCATCCCCATCCATCTGCGAATACTTCGACGTAGATTTATAACAAATAGTAAAAGACCCAATCCAAGAAAAAGTTCGAATTTATATGGCAAATGCGCACCTGTTGTTTTCAAAAATCCAATTGGGAGATCAAAGCATACATATAGTGTCAAAAACATTGTTGGAAACAATAAAACAAGAAGAAGCATATTAATGAACCTATTCATTCGGGATCATTTTTAATTTTGCTTTAATAGTCTCGATATTTTCTTTTGCCAGATCTACTTTCTTTTCCACTTCTTCCTTAAGGGAATTCGCACCTTTGCTGTTGGCAAAAAAGCCAAGATTGTTCTCCAGCTGGGCAATTTCTCTTTGCTGTTTATCGATGGTCTTTCGCAGATCTGCTTTCATATCACCCAATAAACGCGATGAATTCGGACTTGCCTTCAACATTTCTATTTTGGCTTCAAATAATATTTTTTCTTTTTCCGACCCCTCCATTTTTAAAGCACTGTAATGATTGTTCATTGCGGATTTGAATCGATTGAAAATTGAGTCCTTTTGTTTCAGTGTCACCATACCTACAGCGTTAAATTCAGAAGCTAAGCTCTTGAGTTCTTCCAGTGCGGTTTTTTTCTCCTTATGAGGTTTATATCCTTCTATCTTGTTTAAAAGATCCTCTTTGAGCTTCAGATTGCTTTCGAATTGCTTGTCTTTTTCATTAAAGAACTCTTCTCTTGAATTGAAAAATGAATCGCAGGCCTTTCTGAATTCTTTCCATAGCTTTTGTTCGTTTCTGAATCCTGAGTGTCCAAGCTCCTTCCATTTTTGCTGCAAATTTTTAAGGGTAATTGCAGTGTTTTTCCAATCGGTAGAATTTTTTAGTGCAACTGCCTTTTCTATTAGGGCTTTTTTCTTTGTGGCAATGGCATCAAACTGATCATTTACGACACCATAAAATTCCTTTTTTGCATCGAAAAAGATATCGCAGGTGGCACGAAATTCTTTCCAAATAGCATCATTCTGTTTTTTAGGCCCAAATCCAACAGCCTTCCAGGTTGCCTGTATTTCAAGAAATTGATTGCTCATTTTATCCCAGTC
>Ga0315334_10000453_pt1 | contig 25110 bp, 20 predicted proteins | sample M150034915metaG_FD_205555 | JGI IMG/M metagenome (GOLD analysis project Ga0315334, IMG submission 205555) | Ammonia-oxidizing marine archaeal communities from Monterey Bay, California, United States - M1 500m 34915 | ecosystem: Environmental > Aquatic > Marine > Intertidal zone | place: USA... | reverse complement strand
CTACTGATTTTTCTGAAGAACAGTCAGTAAAACATCGAAATCAACCACTTAATTGTCCAAAATTTCGGCCCACATACGAGGAGGTGAAGGATTGTTGCTGAGATCACCGATATCCAGACGGGGTCGTGAGTGCGTGCAAAAACATCTAATATCGCAATCGCCTTTCCCAAACTTACGACAAAAAGTCTGAGGCGATTGACGCCGTCTGATCTAAACTCATGTCTGACCCTTCTCATATCCTTGTTGTGGACGACAGTCCAACGCAACTTCAGCAAATTCAACTGTTGCTTGAGAAAGAGGGTTTCGTCGTTCGATCCGCAATGGATGGGAAACAGGCGATGGCCTCAATCGAAGCCGAGATGCCCCTCTTGGTGGTGACCGATTTGCGAATGCCCGTCATGAACGGATTGGAATTGGTTGCATCTGTCAAAGAGTCCACGCCGTGGCTGCCAGTGATCCTGACAACCAGTCAAGGGAGTGAGGAAATCGCAAGCCAAGCCTTGCATGCGGGCGCTGCGAACTACGTTCCCAAGCGGGAACTGAGTAGCACTCTGATCCCGGTCGTGCGACAGGTGTTAGCGGTCAATCAGGCTGCGAGATCAGTGCAACAAATCGCAAAGCTTGCCATTGAAAGCAGCATCACCCTCGAGGCCAGAAACGATGAGTCGCTGATTCCAAACATCATTACCAGACTGGAATTACTGATGGTCGAACTCGGTCTGTTTGATGACGGTGAACGAATGCAGATCGCGATGGCTCTGGATGAAGCTCTGCTGAATGCCATGATTCATGGCAATTTGGAAGTCTCATCAGAACTACGGCAGATCGATGATGGCAAGCCCTATGTCAATATGATCGCGGAACGAAAACAACAAAGTCCGTACAGCGAACGCAACGTCACCATCAAACTGGAAGCTTCCAATGAGTGCGCAACGTTTATCATTCGTGATGAGGGGCCAGGCTTTGATGCCCAGTCCCTGCGTGACCCCACCGATCCAGAGAACATTGAACGTGCCGGAGGCCGGGGCTTGCTGTTAATCAATGCCTTCATGGACGAAGTGAGCCATAACCGAATCGGCAACGAAATTCGAATGGTCAAACGAAAGCAGAGTAGCAACTCCGAAGAATCGGATGCTGACGACGAGTAATACTAAGGCTCGATCTCACGCATAATCAGCCGGACTTGGAACAAAACCGATCCGAATCGTACTTCGTTTCACTCTCCAGGATCAGCTATTCAAGTCGGCCCTCTGTCCATGACAGTACAATTGCAGGCCGCCGTGCTTTCCAGTGCATCCGTGCTTTCCTTTCCGATGCATCTGCTTGAGCCCATCTGACCAGAAACCAGAAATGAATGCGTAGGAATCGTCCGTTCGCCGCGATCCCCGTTTTCAAATTTCTGTTGAACGCCGTGGTGTTGAGCAATGGCGCATTCTCACCATCTCTCAACGATCCGCCTGGCTGATGCCAATTCCTGCGATACGCCATGCACATGCCAATGATCATCCCGTCCACGAGGATGGGGATTACGTGCTTTACTGGATGACAGCGTTTCGACGCGCCAACCATAACTTTGCTTTACAGCACGCGGTGGACCGGGCTCGACAGATCACGAATAGATGGCCATCAGCGGACTTGCACCACTTTCTTGAGCGTGGTGGAATCGGAGAACTTCCCATCGATCATGCGGTACCGCCAAGCAGACTGATTGTCGGCGGCTCTGCCGAAGCCAAGAGTCGACTTGATGAAGTTTTTGAATCGCAATCTGAAAGCGTATGGAGACGACCGCAATCACCCGGATGAACATGTCACGACCGGTCTGAGCCCACATGTCCATTTCGGGCACATCTCAGCCCACGAAATCATCCTAAAACTTCTCGATCACGAGAACTGGACTCCCGATCAAGCTTCTACAGCGAATGGCAAGAATCATGGGTTCTGGAATACAAGCCCAACTGCGGAAGCATTTCTTGACCAGATGCTGACATGGCATGAAATGGGCTTCAACGTGGCCTTCCAACAACCCGACAATTACGACAAGTTTGAATCGCTGCCCGGCTGGGCCCAGAAGACACTTGACGAGCACGGAAACGAAGAAAGACCATTTATTTACAGCCTCCAGCAGTTTGAATCGGCCAAGACTGCCGACCCCCTTTGGAATGCTGCCCAGCGAGAGATTGTGCAAACCGGTGTGATGCACAACTACCTGCGAATGCTCTGGGGAAAAAAGATCCTGCATTGGACCGAGTCGCCACGGCAGGCACTCTCGATCATGGTCGAGTTGAACAACAAATATGGACTCGATGGCAGGGATCCGAACTCATACAGTGGCATTTTTTGGGTTCGGGGGCGGTATGACCGGGCTTGGGGTCCCAAACGACCGATCTTCGGAAGCATCCGCTACATGACCAGCGAATCCGCTAGAAAGAAGCTGCGTTTGAAGAAATACGTCGAACATTTCGGTCCGAACCGTCTAACCTGACAACCCGCTTCCCCCATCCTCCCGAAACCTCTGAGGCGTCCGATGGGACCATCCAGACGAAAAATATGGCTTGGAAGCCACTTCGCGAACGTTTTCATCACCAATCGGGCCGAAAGGCCTTGCCCGCGAACGCGACCCCCGATAAATTTCTCGATTCCCCGCAGTACGGCGCCCGCGCTGTAATCAGCATTTTTCGATTTCGATCCATTCAATCCATAAGTCAATCCCGTGGTGGCTCAACCAACAACCATGGCCAAAACTGGCCAAGTCGAACAACAGTGGTACATCGTCGACGCTTCTGACGAGGTCCTCGGTCGACTGGCGAGTGATATCGCTGTGGTCCTGATGGGCAAGCATCGACCCCATTACACCCCACATGTCGACTGCGGCGATTTCGTGATCGTCCTCAATGCAGAGCAAGTCGGTATGACCGGAAAGAAAATGGACGATCGCCACTACACTTGGTACACAGGCTATCCCGGGCTTCGCTTAGAGAGTTACGGTGACCGCAAAAAGCGGAAACCTGAGGATCTGATTTATCACGCTGTACGCCGAATGCTGCCCAAGAACAAGCTGGCCTATCAGATGATCAAGAAACTGAAGATCTATGCCGGCTCCGAGCACCCTCATACCGCACAACAACCTGAAACGCTTCAGCGGACCGGAAAGAAAGTCTCGTAAGCAAGATTCAATCTTGCAACGCACCCACATATACACCTCTTTTTAGAAACATCTGAACCTATGGTCGCCGTCAAAAAGGACAAAATTTCCGGAGACTCACTCGGCACCGGCCGGCGAAAAAGCAGCGTAGCTCGCGTACGCGTTCGCCCCGGAAATGGAACGATTACCGTCAACAGCAAGCCGATGTCTGATTACTTTGTTAACGATCAGCATCAAGCTGCGATCATCGCCACGCTCTCGTCGGTTGAGCACGGGGAAAAGGTTGATGTACTGGTTCGAGTATCGGGTGGTGGCATGACCGGTCAAAGCGGTGCAGTCCGGATGGGCTTGGCCCGTGCCTTGGTCAGCTACGACGAATCACTGCATGAATCACTTCGCGAAGGCGGGTACCTGACTCGTGACTCGCGCATGAAAGAACGTAAGAAGCCAGGTCTTCGAGGTGCTCGCCGCGGCGTCCAGTTCAGCAAGCGTTAATTCGCTCGCGTACTCTTGATTGCCTCGCTGAGATTCTTGAGCCTAAGGCTGCAGCATGTCGCCTCTCGGGGGGGTGACATGGAAGAAAATGTCCCGTACCAACGTGCGGGCAGCGCATTTTGTGCTCATAGTTGAACTTGTGGCTCACGCTTGACCATTCCGATGTGAACCGTGTCAGTGCCACTCTCTCGAACATCGATGCAGTCGGTGACTAGGTGAAAGAGTTTCACCCTCGAGAGCGATTCCTGATTTGAGGTTTGGTTTTGGGAAATAAAGAAGAGGCCTTCGAGGTCGAAGGTACTGTCACACAAGCATTGGCCAATACGCGATTTCGTGTTCAGTTGGAAACCGGCAGTGAAGTGATGGCTCATGTCGCTGGTCGAATGCGAAAACACTTCATTCGAATCGTCCCTGGCGACAAAGTTCGGGTCGAACTTTCGCCCTATGACCTGACCAAGGGTCGAATTGTTTACCGCGAGAGATAGCTAATACTGCCGTGCCACCGGAGGGGTATTGCCTACCCGTTCGTCGAAACCAAATTTGGACGACAAATACCAACTTACGCAAAGAACCCCGCAAAGTAGCTGTTTTCTCGCGCCCCGTTGCTTCAGGAATTGCAGCCCCTAAAAAGTTGTCGTTTTTTGAAAGAGCCCCGAAACCACAGTTACGGTTCAGGGGTACAGTAAAGTGTTTGGGAACGGGTTGATTTGGATCAGAGCAACGTGACTGCACAAAGTGGCAAGTCATGGTTGCCTCCAGCATCTCAATCCATGCCTAATTCCAGTTCCATGACCTAATGGCGGGCCCTCGCTTCCGCCAATCACTGCTTCCCAGAGGAAGGTTTTACAATGGTGTTCTCGAATCGTTTGATTCGCCGCGGATTCTTGGCCTCCACGATGGCCATGGGATTCTTGCTGGCGGCTCCCGCCCATTTGCTGACGCAGACACAAGCACAACAGGACAGCGACTCCCAGGTCGCGAACGACGAGCCAGTGCTGGTTGTGACCCTGGGTTCAGTCAACAAGCTGACGCAAGACATTAATTATGTCACAGGCGTGGCCGGCCAAGCTCAAGCAGGTGGCATGTTCGGATTGCTGATGGGCACCTTTACACAAGGACTCGACACGACTCGTCCTATCGGGATTCTGGTTCCAATGGTGGACGGAATGCCTCAACCCATCGCTTTGTTGCCGACAAATGATGTGAAGACCGTTCTGAAACGGCTCGAGGCCCAAACCGGTCCCTATGATGAAGAAGACGATGGCACGCTCAGGATTATTGTTGGTGCCAACGTTGTCCACATTCAGCAGAAGGGCGAGTGGGCAGTGATGGGAACCGCAAAGGAAGTGCTGAAGCTTGCGCCTGCGGACCCAAGTGATTTGTTCGAAGGCATGGGCAACAAGTACGATCTAGCTGTTCGTATGAAAATGCAGCAAATCCCTGCTGCGACTCGGGAGATGCTGACCACCCAACTGAAGATGGGTTTTCAGCAGGCAATGGCGACCCAAAATGGACCTGACGCTGACGCTAGCCGTCAAGTAGCAGAGAACTCCATTGAGCAGTTGGAGCAACTCGTTCGTGACACCGATGAATTGCAGTTTGGATTCAACATCGATCAAGCCAAGCAAAAGATTGTTATCGACGTTAGCTACACGGCTGTACCCGGAAGCAAGCTCGCAACCATGTATGACGGAATTCACGCTATCCCGTCCAAGTTTGCATCGGTCATGCGGGATGATGCAGCAGCTTTTTATCACGCAGCTTCTTCCATCAGCCCCGAGGCCATTGAAGACACGAGGACAAGCCTGAAAGCATCGATGGGTGCCCTCCGCACGACTCTGGACAGCCAAGGTGGCCTCACAGAAAGCCAACGCGAAGACATCAACAGCCTCGTTGATCGCATCATCGAACTGGCTGTCAAATCCCTCGCGGAAGGCCGAACTGACGTAGGTGCACTGGTGCTTGCCGATGAAGAAGATTTCAAATTCGTCTTTGGGGCCTTTGTTGCTGACGGCAATGAAGTCGCCAGTATCGTAAAAGACTTGGCCGCCAAGGTTGAAAATGAGCCAAATGCTCCACAGTTCAAATTCAACGTCAGCACGTACAAAGGTGTCAAGATGCACCTGGTTGAAGCAGACCTCCCAGAGAGTGAAAACGAAGCGCGACGCGTATTCGGAGAAAAACTTCGTGTCCACATCGGGACCGGTGCCAAGTCGGTTTATCTTGCCATCGGAAACGGCAGCGACGAACTGATGAAGGAATTGATTGACTCGGGTGATAAGGATACCACCGCTGACCGACCTGTCGGTCAATTGCGACTTACCATGATGCCAATTCTCACCTACGCGCAGTCGGTCGAGTCCAACGAATCGATCGCTGCAAGGTCACCTGATGGTGGTGAATTGAACATGGTTGCCGAGTCCATCAGCAACGGACAGAAGTTCTCTTTCGAAATGGGTGAAGGAGTCCTGCAGGCTATCGGAGCAGCAGTACAACAAACCCAACAGGCACTGCAAGGCGCACAGTTCTAGCATTTGACTTTCAGAGAAAAGTTCACTCTTTCATCACAGATGACTTTATAAAAGACCGTCGGTTTCATAGCCGGCGGTCTTTTTTCATGACAGCGAAATTGTTTCCGTTTGAATCGGTAAAAAACTGTGAGTCCTGCGCAAAAGAAAAAAATCTTTACGGTCTGTATCGCAGTCGGAATGATCGGTGGCTACTACTACTACTACTATCAGTCGATTGACCGCAACCCAAGAGACTTGGCCAATGCTGCACCAACGATCACGGATCCGGAATCGAATGAAAAATTGACCATGTCTGACGTGCTCGACATGGCTCAAGCAGCACGAGACCATCTCTCAACGACCCTGAACGATTACACAGCAAGGTTTGTGAAGCAGGAATTGGATAGTAACGGAGTCTTGGGTCCAGAGTCCGAAATCCTGATGAAAGTCCAGACAAGGCTTCGCAACGAATCCAATGACGCGCCGATGCGAGTGTACATGGCCTTCAATACGCCACAAAACGTCAAGGGCCGTGAGGTCATTTGGGGGGCCGATCTCTATGACGGAAAAATGGCAGTTCATGAAGTGGGACTGCTGCTCGGACTCAAGACACTCTGGCTCGATCCAACTGGCTTCCTCGCCATGCAGGGGCAGAAGTTCCCAATCAGTGAAATCGGCATCCTTAAATTGATCGACAAACTGATCGAGCGTGGAGAACTGGATCGCGATAATCCTGACATCAGCGTGACAGTCATCCCGGACCAAAAGATTGATGAGATACCCACACAAGTCATCCAGATCCGACGCAGCAAGCCATCAGATAACGAAGATGACTTCTCATTAGCCGAGATCGTTCTCGATTCCGAGCGACAACTGATTCTCAGTTACCGAGCTTTTGGATGGCCTGCTCAGAAAGGGGACGATCCACCGTTAGTGGAATCTTATAGTTATCATGACGTGAAAACTAATGTCGGACTGAAAAAGTCCGACTTCGATCCCAAAAATCCTGAATACAACTTTCCCGCGATCTGATCCCGGTCCATCCCTTGGGTCAACGACACCCGTTGTTTTCCTAACGTTCAATGTCGGAATGTCAGACAGCCAGCGTTGAATTTCAACTTTCCTAAACGATCGCCGCCCGCCTAACCTTCCACCTGAGGCACAAATTTCTGATGAGCCCTTACCGTCTGCAGCGATGCCTCCCCGTTTTGATCATTTTCATAAGTCTCATCGAGCACAGTTCGGCGGATGATTTTCCTCAGTGGCGAGGTGTTAATCGCGATGGAGTTCTGAATGAAAGTAATTTGCTGGAGCAGTTGCCGGAGGGCAATCTGCCAAGAAAATGGTCTGTTCCAATCGGGTCCGGATACAGCGGACCAACGATTGCTGACGGACGAGTCTACGTCACGGATCGTGGCATTGGTGACTCAGACAATGAAGTCGAACGCATTCTCTGTTTCAATGCAGAGAACGGCGATTTGATCTGGGAGCACGCTTATCAAGTCAACTACAACGATGGTGATTATAACATCGGCTACAAAGCTGGACCGCGGGCCGCAGTCACGATTCATAATGGCAAAGCTCTGTCCGTTGGTGCGATGGGCAACTTTAAATGCCTGGACGCCTCCACCGGAAAAGTTCTGTGGGAACATGAACTGACAGACGAGTACAAAGTACGCATGCCGATCTGGGGAATCACAGCGGCACCTCTGGTTCACGATGATCTCGTCATCCAGATTGTTTCTGGATCTGGCGATGCATGTGTGGTCGCGTTTGATTTACTCAGCGGCAAAGAACGTTGGAGGGCCATTGATGAACTTGCTGGCTACAGTGCACCCATCATGATTCGGCAGGGCAAGCAGGATGTTGCCGTTTGCTGGACAGGCGAGAGCGTGACGGGACTTGATCCGGCTAGCGGCAAGACGTTGTGGCGATTGCCCATGAAGCCTCGCAATATGCCCATTGGAGTTGCCACCCCAATCGTCTCTCAACAATACCTGTTTGTGTCATCGTTCTACGATGGTTCCATGTTGATCGAACTGGACCTTGAAGAGCCTGAAGTCAAACAGGTTTGGCGACGGATCGGAATCGACGAAAAAAACACGGACTCATTGCATTGCATGATCAGCACACCCTTGATCAAAGGTGACCATATCTACGGTGTCGACAGTTATGGCGAACTGCGGTGCCTTGACCTGAAAACGGGCGACCGAATCTGGGAAGACACCACTGCTGTGCCGCGAGCCAGATGGGCCACCATCCATACCTTCCGCGACGGGGACCGCGAAATCATGTTGAACGATCAAGGCGAGCTGATATTTGCAACATTGACCCCGGATGGATTTCGAGAACATTCGAGGACGAAACTGCTTGAACCCACTCTCAGACAGCTTCCACGCCGGGGTGGTGTTACGTGGGCACATCCCGCAATCGCCAATGGAGTCATCTTTGCTCGTAGCGACAACGAGTTGGTTGCGGCTCCACTGACCAAAACACAATGAAATCAATCGCCAACTCTTTGATCCTTGTCCTCTCTTTCCTGTGCCTAAAACTGGCCACCGGAGAGAGTCCAGACATTGTCATGATCGCCATCGATGATCTGCGGCCCATGCTGGGTTGTTACGGAGATAGCAGGATCAAGAGTCCAAACATTGATTCACTTGCAAGCCGAGGAGTCGTTTTTGAGCGTGCCTATTGTCAATATGCCAAATGTGGCACCTCACGCCTGTCCGTGATGAGCGGTTTGCGGCCTGACTCGATTGGAATATTCAGTAACAATTCAGCTGATGTTACCCGTTTTCGCGAGCTTCGCCCTGAGGTGAATTCTCTGGCCAGTTGGCTGAAACGATCGGGCTATCACACCCAAAGCTTCGGGAAAATCTATCACGATGGCTGGGACAATCCTGCCGACTGGTCAGCTGAATCATACCCAGGACGCGATCGTGAAATGTTGGAGGTTGTCGATGCCGAAAACCCGTCATCGCCAACGGTCATTGCCGAGCGATTGGACTGTCCTGTTATCCAATCACCTGACGTTGATGACGAACATCTATTTGCCGGGCAAATGACGACAAGAGTGATTGGAACCCTCGATCATTTCCAAAGCCAAAAACCGCTGTTCCTCGCGATCGGATTCAGACGTCCACATCTGCCATTTGTAGCACCGAAAAAGTATTTCGATCACTATAGCGTTGATGATTCATGGCTCGCAAGCAACCAAGTTCCCGACCCACGCACAACGGATCTGTCGTGGTTCAACTCAGACGGGTACATCGGTGCCGCGCGGCGAGTGGGACTTGAAATGCCAGTGCGACCTGACCATGCCGAGGCGATGGCGTGGAATGGCTATGAAATGCGCAGTTACCGGGGAGTCCCCAATCAGGGCCCGATCCCGGTTGCGACCCAGATCAATTTGATCCATGCCTACGCTGCCTGCATCAGTTACGTCGATGCCCAAATCGGTCGCATACTCGACCATCTTCAACGGTCCCCGCGATTCAAAAATGCAATTGTCATTTTGTGGTCGGATCACGGTTGGCACTTGGGTGAGCAATCCGCTTGGGGAAAAATGACCAACTTCGAGATTGCCACCCGAGTCCCGCTGATCATTGCAGCCCCGGGTGTACGTCATGGACGCACCGATCAACTTGCTGAACTTGTCGATGTCTATCCGACCCTGTGTGATCTCGCCAAGATTGACCAACCTGACCATCTGGAAGGCGACAGCTTACTGCCGGTATTACGATCAGGAGGTTCCACCACCGATTCAATCGCATTGAGCCAATACGCGCGTTTTCGTGAACGGTACATGGGCCGTGCGATTCGCACGCAACGGTATCGATACGTTGCATGGTTCGATCAACGCAAGAACAGTATCGTCGGACGCGAATTGTACGATCATCAGGTTGACCCTCATGAGAACAACAATCTGGCATTACGAAATGATCATGTTGAACTGGTCGCCTCTTTTGATAAACAGCTACAACACGCCTTCAAGCTGACGGCCACGAAACACTGATTCATGATCCATGGCTGGATATTTTACTCAATTCGTTAAAATGCTTGCTGAAACCGACTCTATCTACACTTCCTCAATACAAGCTGAATCCATGCCAAAGATTGGACCCATGATCGCCGCCTCCGCACAACTGGGGCTCGGTTACGCAGAGCGTCTACTCAAAGACGTCCCCGCGGATCGATTTGCACGATTCGCTCAGGTCGGTGATACGACCATTGAGTCCAATCATCCTGCATTTATCTATGGACATCTTGGTCTCTACGCATCCCGTGTGATCGCTGAACTTGGGTGCAACGCATCCAACTACAATCCATCTGCTGAGTACGACAAGCTGTTTTCTAAGGATGCAGTATGTGTTGATGACCCGGACGGCTCCATCTACCCGTCCATGGAAGATGTTACATCCCATCTGTTCACCAACTATCAAGCGGCTATCGCGGCTCTTGAGCAGGCTGACGACTCGATCTTTGAGCAACAGAATCCCAACGAAGCCATGCGGGCCAAGTTCGCCACGGTCGGTGCGATGCACGCATTCTATGTTGGCGGACACTTCATGCTGCACATGGGGCAAATGAGCGCTTGGCGGCGGATGGCAGGTTTTGGACCAGCCTGATTTTTCTAACTCTGCGGAAGATAGTTGAATTCAGGCAATGGAATGGGAACGGGATTAGAATCGACGGAACGCTAAATCGTGCCGCCGGAACAATCGTCCACTCACAGGTAACCGAGGAAACCCCGCCTTGGTCCGGCAGTCGGCCACCTGAGCGTACTACCTGCCAGACAGACGCAAGGACTCGGGATAGCTTCATGTCAATTTTGCCCAGCCAGTTGCCCGACTAGCCAACTTCATTTCAGCGGAAGACTATCACCCGACGTTACTGATCCCGTCCGCCCAGATCATTTACATCGATCCCACCAGTCAAATCAAAAGAAGTCGCATGCCCGTCTGGACACCTTCCTCGTGGAAAACCAAAACCGCGTTGCAGCAACCCCAGTATGACGAACCTGCTGAACTGGAAGCCGTGGTTAGAGAATTATCCGAACGCCCACCTCTGGTCACCAGCTGGGAGGTTGAACGGCTGAAGAGTCAATTATCGCTGGCGTCCTGTGGCGGTGCTTTTTTGCTGCAGGGAGGCGACTGCAACGAAAGCTTTCAAGCCTGCCGTGCCGACCCCATCGAAAAGAAACTGAAAGTCCTGTTGCAGATGAGTCTGGTACTCGTCTTCGGAATGAACAAACCGGTCATTCGCGTTGGACGCATTGCAGGACAGTATGCAAAGCCGAGATCAAGCAATACCGAAAAACGCGATGGTGTGACACTACCTTCGTACCGGGGTGACTGCGTTAATCGCATACCGTTCACAGCCAAGGACAGACGCAATCGTCCCGAATTACTTCTGGGGGCTTATGGTCGGTCAGCTCAAACATTGAACTATTTAAGAGCTTTGGCCGAAGGCGGTTTTGCCGACATTCACCACCCTGAGAATTGGGAACTCGATTGCGTTAGCCAAGCTGCAAGATCGCAGGAATATCACCAGATAGTTCGCGGAATCGGTGACTCATTACGATTCATCGATACCATCGGTGGCGTCACTCGCGCTGATCTTTCACGAGTTGACTTTTACACCTCGCACGAGGCATTGTTGCTGCCCTATGAACAGGCTTTGACCCGCCAGGCAATCAGCGGCAACGGTTGGTACAACCTCGGAACACACTTTCCATGGATCGGTGACCGCACACGAGATCTTGATGGTGCCCACGTCGAATATTTCCGAGGTATCGAAAACCCCATTGGCGTCAAAGTGGGTCCTACGGCCTCACCTGGTGAATTGACTGAGTTGATCGAAGTCCTGAATCCCAATCGGCAACTCGGTCGCATGACTCTGATTTGTCGATTCGGAGCTGGCAAGATCCAGACCTGCTTGCCTCCACTAATTGATGCCGTGCAAAAATCGGGGCATCCTGTGCTCTGGTCCGTTGACCCCATGCATGGCAATACCATGACGACGGACAATGGAATCAAGACCCGCCACTTTGATCAGATTCTGAGTGAGGTGCGGGACTCATTCGCGATTCACCAACAGCAGGGAACGATCGTTGGTGGCATTCACTTGGAACTCACTGGCAACAACGTAACCGAGTGCATTGGTGGTGCCGGGGGTCTTCAGTCAGCGGACTTGGCTCGCGCTTACGAAAGTAATGTTGACCCGAGACTCAATTACGAACAGGCGATGGAAATCGCGTTTCTGGTCGCAGGACAAGCCAGAGAATCTGCCTGAAGCAAAGACAGGAAAGGAATCTGCATCCAAAGGTAATCTGGCATCAGCAACAGCGACAAACACACCTTCCCATGAATCACCATCGCCACTCGCGGCAAGCATCCGCTGCCAATACTCCAGCGGGCACCGCAACACCGTTGCAAGAGGCCCTTGCAGTCGCGGTGACCGAATTGTCAGAGGGTGAAGTGGTCAGTTTTGGTGACATTGCCAAACGCGCTGGTCACCCACGGGCTGCCCGAGCCGCCGGGGCCGTGCTGGCAAACTCAGCCGACACATTACCGTGGTGGCGGGTCGTCTATTCCGACGGTCATCTGCCACCGTGCAACCCCAGTTTGCAAGCTGAACGGCTTACTGCCGAGGGTGTTCAACTGACAGGATTTCGCGTCCTGAAGTCTCCTCTGGGACGTTTCACACATCCATAAACCAAGATGAACTGTCCCGGTAGCGGCTCACAACATTGCCGAACCAGACTAAAATAGTCTACTTGAGGCAACTGACACCTCTCCCTTACCTGACCGAGAATAACGAACCGAGTCGAGTGATAATGAACCTACGAACATTCCTGAGCATTGCCCTTACAGCCATCGGGTGCGCGGTCACAGTGGCTAATGATCGTCCTAACATTCTGTTCATCATGTCTGACGATCACACAGCGCAAGCGGTTGGTGCCTACGCAACGCTGCTCAAAGATCTCGATCCAACGCCCAATATCGATCAACTGGCCGCCGGCGGCATCTGCTTTGACAATGCGTTTTGCACCAATGCCATTTGCACACCCTCCAGAGCATGCATCATCACGGGGCAATACAACCACATTAATGGTGTCTTTGATTTGGGCGGCAGAATTGAGCGGGACAAACAATCGCTTCCAAGGCTGATGCGAGATGCCGGTTACCAAACCGCCATGATTGGAAAATGGCATCTCAAGGTGGAACCCAACTTTGATTACTACAAAGTCCTGCCTGGTCAAGGTAAGTATTTCAACACAGAATTTCGTATCCAGGGCGACCAAAAATGGCCGAAAAACATCGTCAAGTATCCTGGTTCGCATTCATCGGATGTGATCACCGATGCAACACTTGATTGGTTCAAAAACCACCGTGATGCCGATAGGCCATTCTTTGTGTGCCATCAATTCAAGGCGCCACACGACTACTTTGAAAGTCACCCCCGCTACGATGGCTATCTGGCGGACACCGACATTCCCGAGCCTCAGTCATTGTGGCACAAACCAAATACGTGGGGATCGCTTGCAACTCGCGGTTACAAAGACGAACTCGTTCCGCACATCGGTACATCCATCGGTCGCAGGAATCCCAGACGTTCCTACGCAGCAGATCTGCCCATGAAATTCCCCGCGGAATTCAAATGGGATTACAAGGATCCCAATCTCTCGGATGATCAAGTCAAGCGACTTTCGTACCAAGCCTACCTGAAGAAGTACCTGCGTTGCGTCAAGGGAGTCGACGACAACATGAAACGCCTGATGGACTATCTGAAAACTGCGGGACTCTACGACAATACGCTGATTATCTATACCGGTGACCAAGGCTTTTGGCTCGGTGAAAAGGATTACCAGGATAAACGCTGGGCCTACGACGAATCAGAGCGTATGCCCTTCATTGTTCGCTACCCGAAAGCCATCCCTGCTGGAACCCGCAGTGATGCAATCATCGAGAACATCGACTATCCCGCTTTAATGCTGGATTACGCCGGTGTAAACATCCCGGAAGATATGCAGGGACGTTCTTTCCGCCGCATTTGCGAGACCGGCAAGGAACCCAATGACTGGAAACAGGCAACCTATTACCGCTACTGGATGCACATGGCACATCATGACAATCCGGGAGAAATGGCGATTCGCACCAAGACGCACAAATTGATCTACTTCTATGGCTGCGATTACCAGGGCAAAAAACCGACACCCCCAGCATGGGAACTTTATGACCTGACCAGCGACCCTGAAGAATTGAACAATGTCTATGACGACCCCTCCTACAATGTCATACGTCAGCAATTGAAATCCCAACTGGCCCAATTGCGACTGGACATTGGTGACGATGGATCACACTACCCCGAGTGTGAAAAAGTCGTGCAGGAGTTCTGGGACTACGATCAAGCCGATCGCAACAAAGCTATCGAGATTTCCGGAGCCTTTCGGCGAAGTCGCGAGGCAGAACTGGAACGCATGAAAAAGAACCAGAAATAACCATCTTCACCACACCAGAATAGCAAGATTCTTTTCGGGCGGCATGGCCCCGAATCACCACCCACTCGAACCGCTGGCAACCAAGGCCCTGGAGCATCGTTGCATACAATTCTGACTGGAAACCCCGATACGACACCCCCAATGCCCAGCCAGTCCTAAACTGGTTCCAGCTTATATTCGTAGACGGTCCAGCACAGGACAATATCCCGCCAAAATCAAATACCTGTCGGTGTTCTGCCTGACTCACTACTATCTGATGGTTCAAAGCGGCAGCAGCACATTCATTTCCAACGAGCCCAGCGAATGAAACACATTCGGAACTTTTGCATCATTGCACACATCGACCACGGCAAGTCAACACTGGCTGATCGACTGATTCAAGCCTGTGGTGGCGTGACGCAGCGCGAGTTCCATGACCAAATGCTCGACTCGATGGACATCGAGCGGGAACGCGGCATCACGATCAAGAGCAATACCGTCTCGCTTTCCTATACAGCAAAGAACGGTGAAAACTATCTATTGAATCTGATCGACACTCCGGGACACGTTGATTTTTCGCATGAGGTGCGGCGGTCGCTGATGGCATGTGAAGGTGCGTTGATGGTCGTTGACGCATCACAGGGTGTTGAAGCACAAACGGTTGCCAACCTGTACCTCGCCCTGGAATACGATCTTGATCTGTTGGCAATCATCAATAAGATTGACTTGCCTGCCGCTGACGTCGACCGCGTGCGAGAAGAAATTGACGCGGACCTTGGACTGGACCCATTTGCGGCAATTCCTGTTTCCGCAAAAACAGGGATTGGCATTGAGGATGTACTTGAGGGCATCGTGGAACACCTTCCCTGTCCCGAGGGAGATCCCGAGGCACCCCTGAAAGCCTTGGTTTTTGATGCCCACTTCGACAAATATCGAGGTGTTATCCTGCAGTGCCGTGTGATGCAGGGAACACTGAAGCCGCGACAGACAATCCACTTCATGCATTCCGGTCGCGATTACAAGGTGGACGAACTTGGATACAACCAGTTCAAACTCAAGCCGAAAGAGCAACTGAGTGTTGGCGAGGTCGGCTACATTGTCGCTGGTGTAAAAAGTGTCCAGGACATTGAGATTGGTGACACAATCACCATGCTCGACCGGCAGGCAGACGAACCAATCCCGGGTTATCAGGAAGCCAAGCAGGTCGTTTTTTCATCGGTCTATCCGATGAGTACTGATGAGTATCAAGATCTGACCAAGGCTCTCGACAAGCTCGCCATCAATGACGCCGCCCTGACTTATGAGAAAGACAGTTCAGCCGCCCTGGGTTTTGGTTTCCGTTGCGGATTCCTCGGATTGCTACATCTTGATGTGATTCAAGAACGTTTACAGAGGGAATTTGACATTGGGCTTGTGATCTCCGCGCCTTCGGTTAAGTACAAACTGAATTTGAGAGACGGGACGACGATCGATGTTGATAATCCTAGCTACTGGCCTGACCCCACCAATATTGATTCAGCCTCTGAGCCGTACATCAAAGCGTCCATTCTGACACCAGAAGAATTTGTTGGCCCCGTGATGGAACTCTGCCGAGAACATCGCTCGGAAAGTCAGACAATGAACTACCTGTCGGCTGGCCGGGTCGAAGTAACCAGCGAGATGCCACTGGGCGAAGTCCTGTTTGACTTCTATGGCAAACTAAAGATGATCACCCGGGGCTATGGTTCATTTGATTATACGCCGATCGAGTATCGAACCACAGATGTCGTCAAAGTCGACATCCTTGTCAATAAAGAACCGATTGACGCTTTGGCCTATCTGGTCCATCGGGAAAAGGCGCGGGCTCGAGCCTTGCACTACTGTGAACAGCTCGCCGAAGCAATTCCCCGGCACCAATTCAAAATACCGATTCAAGGGGCGATCGGCGGGACCATCATTGCACGAGCCACGATCCAGCCCTACCGGAAGGATGTTACAGCAAAACTTTATGGTGGTGATGTGACTCGAAAGAAAAAGCTGCTTGAAAAGCAGAAAAAAGGGAAAGCCAAGATGAAACAGTTTGGCAGTGTGAACATTCCGCAAAAAGCATTTGTCTCTGTACTGCGGGCCGACAAGGACTAAGCGACTGAAAACCCAGACCAGCTCAACTACTCCCGAAGCACTCATCCCAGGTTGTACGCAGGCACAAAAGGTTGCACGCAAGCATCCCAAAATCCGGTGTGGGTAGACGACAAGACTGACAACTGATAACGAAGGTACGGGCCAGCAAATCGACACATGTGGCCACCGAGACCCACCTATCTCATTAGCTAACCGATTGAAAATATGCTCATGACTAGATCAGCGATGGGTGCCAGAACTTTGCCGGGCGAGTATTTCACGTCGACAGAAATCCACGACCGTGAAACAGCCAACCTATTTGAAAAGCAATGGATTTGTGTCGGAAGAGCATCAGCTATCCCCAACGCCGGAGATTTCTTTCTGCACGAAATGGATGGTGAAAGTCTGATCATCGTTCGCAATGAATCAGGACAGGTCAATTGCTTCTACAACGTCTGCCGCCATCGTGGAACACGAATTCAAGAAGCTGCATGTGGACGCATCAATAAGCGACTCCACTGTCCGTATCACGCCTGGGGCTATGACTTGGATGGAAAGCTCAAATCAGCACCGAACATGATGGGAGTGGATGGTTTTTGCGAGCAGGATTATTCCCTTCACACTGCAGCCTGCCGTGTTTGGCAAGGCTTCATATTTATCAACCAGAAACAAGGCGGCGCGGCACTTGAAACGGACTTTCATGACATCCTGGATCGCTTCGATGACTGGGAACTTGAGCGTCTGGTGAGCGCTCATGAGATCACTTACAACGTGCGAGCAAACTGGAAAGTCATCTTTCAGAATTACAGTGAGTGTTACCACTGTTCTCTCGTTCATCCACAATTACGTCCCATCACATCCGTGGAAACGGCATCCAATGATTTTGAGGATGGGCAGCTTCTGGGTGGACCAATGATTCTTTCAGACGAATTCAAAACCGTGACAATGGATGGAAAACAATGTGGTGAACTGCTGCCCAAGCTCTCATCTGATGATCAGCGCCGAGTCTACTTTTACACCCTCTGCCCTTCTCTTTTCATCAGTCCCCACCCCGACTATGTCCTCACCCATCGGATCGAGAGGCGCAGTGTCAACTCGACTCGAATTGTGTGCAACTGGCTATTTCCACCCGAAGTGATTCAACGCGACGGGTTTGATGTCGCACAGGCGGTTGAATTCTGGGATCTCACCAATCGACAGGATTGGCACATCTGTGAACTGACCCAACAGGGACTGCAATCCCGCGTCTACCAACCGGGCCCCTACTCCGAATTGGAAAGCATGCTGGCCGCCTTTGACCGCCACTATCTGTCCCTGATGACAGCAAGCTGAAAACACGGTCAACAAACCGAGGGTTGCTTCACTTGGCCGAACGGTGTTCGACGCCTAACTGATCAAATCAGGCGATCCGATCCCGTAGTATTTCATGGGCAGCATTCCTTCCACAGGCACCCATCACGCCTCCACCGGGATGACTGGCGGCACCGCACAGGTACAAGCCGCTGATCGGCGTTCGATGATCTGCCCAACCTGGAATCGGTCGCATCATATGGAGTTGATTGAGATTCATGGCACCTTGAAAAATATTGCCACCCGTAAGCCCATACGTTCGCTCAATGTCGACCGGGCTCAACACCTGCCGATGCTCGATCGCATTCGAAATATTGGGCGCATACTCAGCAAGCCTTTCCAGACAACGATCCGCAAATGATTCCTTGATGTCGTCCCACACCAGTCCCTGCTTCAGTTTGTAGGGTGCATACTGCACAAACATGCTCATGATGTGCTTTCCCTCAGGAGCAATCGTCCGGTCGACGCTTGTAGGAATCGTGATTTCAAGGATCGGATCTTTGCTGGGCTCACCATACTTGGCATCATCATATGCCCTTTCAACCTCATTCAATGTTTCGCCGATGTGAATCGTTCCATTGTGTTGGGGAGCAACTCCCGTCGACGGCAAACATGAAAAGTTGGGCAACTCGGACAACGCCAAATTGATCTTGGCCGTTGCTGAACTGTAATCAATACGATCAACGGCAGCCCGAAACGGTGTGGGCAAATCACCCTCTTGAAGAAAATGATTGAACGTCAAATTCGCATCGACACTCGATGCCACCACTGATGCACTGAATTCGCGCCCGTCACTTAACAGGACGCCACGGGCCTGATTGTTCTCAACCAGAATACGGTCCACCTCACATGCCGTCTCAATCGTCACACCCAATTGGCGGCAGACGGTTGCAATGGACTCCGACAGTGCGCCCATGCCACCTTGCACATAGCCCCAAACTCCGCGGGCGCCGCCAGCGGTTCCCATGACATGATGCAACAACACATAGGCGGTTCCCGGTTGCGAAATCGATGCGAAGGCGCCAATCACTGCATCTGTGGCCAGAGTTGTCTTCAGAACCTCTGTTTCGAACCAACGTTCCAACACGGGTCTCGCTGCAGCGGTCAATAGCTCAATCCCTTCCGGGATTGTCTCTTCCATGGCAGCCAACGCCTTACGAAGCGCCCAGCCTTTCTTGAGATCCCTCAATTTTTTCCCCATGCCAATCCGACGCCAACTCCTTGGCAGAGGCAGTAAGTCGGGCGCGGCTTGATTCAGAACCGGTTCCAAATGCATCGCGACATCTTCGAGCACTTGCTCGTAACGCGAGAACGATTCTGCATCCGATTTACTGAAACCAGCAATCTGCTCAAAATTCTGTTTCTTGTCAGCCCCCAACATCAGATGCCGACCATCCCGCATCGGTGTGAACGACGATGGGACGCGAGGCAGGATCACCAAACCGTTCTGCTTGAGTTGCAGATCCGAAATGATTTCTGGCAACAGCAAACTGACAACGTAGGACGCGGTCGACACTTTGTAACCAGGCCATAGCTCCTCGGTAACGCTGCACCCCCCCAACATGGGCCGCCGCTCCAAGACACAGACTTGCTTCCCCTTCTTCGCAAGGTAAGCCGCCGCAATCAGCCCGTTGTGACCACCACCGATGATGACACAATCAAATGTCTGGGCCTTACTCGAACTCGACATAATGCTTCCCGGTTTGGAACCGAAATGGGTGGATCAACGCACGCTCAATTATTCAACCATTGTGCCGCGATTCCCGCGATACCCCTCCTGATAAATACTCGTGCTATTTTCAGTGTCAGGATATTTTCTCTCCGGCCTTTCAAGCGTACCCGATGCCGACGACATGGATCACAGCACGAAAGTGACAGAAACAATGCTCCCACTGCTGCGAGTTACGCCTGGAGCCAAAATGCCGAGGTCGATGCAACCGAGCGCACGTAGAAATTGCTGTTCGTGCTGTCGGTGCGGGGCACCGACGCAGGTTGAGGGTTTGTTGTTTTTCTGAGTTCGATGCGTGAATCTCACTTCGTATTCTGCAGCGCATGCGTCGGTAGTGGCAGAAAATCGTGCTCGCGAATCATCCAGCTTTCAAGCTCTTCACGCAGAGTTTGTTCCATATCGGCGACTGACTTCTTTCCCGCCAGATTGTTGAGTTCCAGCGGATCGTTGCGTAGATCGTATAACTCGACGATTGGCCGCGGATTCTGAAAGTAGAGCCGGTCGTGTAAAAGCGACAGCGTACTGGCTGCATGTGCTGACTGAATCGCCTTCCAGGCATTCATTCCGGGCATGTCGACCGGTGTGTAGGCACGGTTCGGCAGTGCGTTGTAGATGTAACGGTAATGCGTCGAAGTGATTGAACGCGAAAGGTCCAGACCATCGGTTCGGGTGATCGGTCCCCAGTGCCAGCCACGTTCGGCGAATACGTATCGCCGGTCTTCAGCCTTCTCGCCGAGAAGTTGCCGAAAAAAACTGACACCCGTCATTTCCTTCAGCGGTTTCATTCCACATGCGGAGAGAATCGTCGGGCCAAGGTCTGTGCCGCAGACAAGCGAGGAAGAATTCGACCCCGGTTTGACTCGGCCCGGCCAGCGGATCATCAGCGGAACGTGAGTGCCGCGGTCCAGCAGAGTGCCTTTGCCTCGAAGCAGCGCTTCGCCGTTGTCGCCCATGAAGATAACGAGCGTGTTGTCTTCGATGCCGCGGGTCTTCAGAAGATGCATGATCAGTCCGAATCCATGATCCAGTTCGCGGACAGACGCGAGATACCTGGCGTAGTCGATGCGGACTTCAGGGAGATCGGGCCAGTCAACCGGAAGTTTCAATTCGCTCGGATCGATGCCGTCGTACTTCAGCGCGAACTTTCGATGCGGCTGATTGAATCCAAAGTAGAGAAAAAACGGTTTGTCGTCGGGCACTTTGTCCAGAGCAGCAGCAACGCGATCCGCGACTCGGAACAAATTGTCACCTTTGGTTCCTGCAGATCGCACGAAGTGATCAAACCGCTCGTCGAGACTTTGCATACCGGCCTCACGCAGCGCCTTGTCAATGTGCTCGGCTTCGCGGACACGGCCGTCGAGATGCTGATGACGTCCGTCCAATCCTACCCAATAGCCGCCTGCGCGAAGTACATCTGTAAAAAAGCGAACATCACCGCGTGGTGGCTGCGCGAATCGAGTGACGCCCAGGCCGACGGGAGATCGACACGCAAAAATCGAAATCCGTGACGGAGCACATTGCGGGGCGGACGTGTATGCCCGATCAAACCGCATTCCCTGCTCGGCGAACTTCCGAAGGTTCGGTGTAATCCTGAACCGCTTTGTGTTTTCGTCGTCGTAACAGCTGACATGCGGGACACTGTGGTCGTCGGAGAGAATGAGAAGGATGTTCGGTTTATCGGACGCGTGGACAAAGGTGGTGAGAACGATTGTCGCCAATGCAAGGAGCCCGGTGTTCCGTATAATCCGGAACGGCGGGATGCCGTAGCTGCCAGGTTTTTTCTGCATCACTTGTTCTCCGATTCCGTCTTCGGCTTAAACTCACTCCCGGTGCACTCCATCCACCAGGCGTTCCAGGCTTCGTCGAGGGCTCCTACCAATTCCGGCATTTCCCCCGCAAGATCGTTCAACTCGGTACGATCTTTTGCGAGATCGTAGAGTTCCCAGTCGCCACCGTTGTGACGGACGAGTTTCATATCTCCCTTGCGAATGGCGTTACCGCCACCCCATTGCCAGTAGAGATTTCCTTCGCGCTGCAGTGGTTTGTTTTGGAACGCGTTGTTGATGTTGATGCCCTGACCGGTTGCCGGATTTTTCGCTCCGGCGAGAGCAGCCACGGTAGGCGGGATATCGACTAGGTGAACTGGCTCCCGACAGATTCGACCGGACGACTCGATGCCTTTGGGCCAGTGCACGATCATAGGTGTGCAGACGCCGCCTTCGTGGCTCTTGGTTTTAAAGCGGCGCAGGGGCGTGTTGCTGACACAGGCCCAGCCCTGGTGGTAGGCTTCATAACTATCCACCCCGCCGATCGGCACATCGTCGCGATAGTTGCCGACTCGCTTGGCGGGATCGGTCGCGCAGGCACCGTTGTCGATGAGAAAGAAGATAATGGTGTTCTCCAGGCGCCCCTGTCGATCGAGGAGATCAATGACCCGGCCAATGTTTTCGTCCATCCGCTCGATCATTGCGGCGTAGACTTCCATCTGTGCGATTCGTCTCTCTTTAAGTTCCGCGGATAAAGATTCCCAGGGCTGATCATATTCGGGCGGCGAAAGGGGCGCGATCTTCGGGTCAATCAGACCCGTTTCAACCTGGCGCTGGTAGCGTGCGTTGCGAATCACCTCGTAACCAACATCGTATCTGCCTCGACACGCTTCGATACTTTCTTCAGGTGCATGCAATGGCCAGTGCGGCGCATTGTAGGCCAGGTAGAGAAAGAACGGCTTGTCATCGCCAGCGGTCTCTCCCAGCCACTCCATACTCTTGTCGGTGAAGACATCGGTGGCATACCAATCGGCACGATCCGGAACGAAAGGCTCGGTTACCTCATCTTCATCGAGAATCCACTGGTAGTGCTCAATCCTCGCCGGATCCGGAGCGCCTGTCGCAGGGGCATTTCCCGGGTTCCAGCAATTGATCGCTCCACCGAGAAATCCATAGAAACGATCAAACCCGCGAGTTCGCGGATCGAAGGTGGCATGATGTTTGCCGGACCAGAGGGTGTGGTAGTCAGCCGGCTGGAGAACCTCGCCGAGAGTCGTGGTATTCGTGAAATCACGATCCGTTTCCTGAAACCATGTCCCGGTCAGCAGGCAGGCGCGGGTAGGGAAACACTTTGCGGTATTGTAGGCTTGGGTGAAGAGGACGCCGTCACGTGCGAGGCGGTCCAGATGGGGCGTCTTGATCTCCGAACCCATACACCCCAGATCCGAGTAGCCCATGTCATCAGCAAGGATGATCAGGACATTCGGCTGAGGATCGGCGAAAACGTTTGCAGCAAAAAGCAGCGCAAAGGAAACGATCGAAAAAGTGTTCTTCATCTTGTTTCCTCTTAGTTTTGCAGGAAGCTCTCGCTTGCGACGACCGCCTGGATGAGGTCTCGGAGGCCTTTGTCGGGGTCAGCCATATCCTCGCAGATTCTGTCGATGGCGGGGCGGTCGCCGACTTCGACTTCGCGGCCGAGCGCGTAGGTCATCAGCTTCTCGGTGAGGCTGCGGGTGAACGGCTCGTGTCGCTCAATCAGCAGCGTGCGGAGCTGACGGATGTCGTCGAATTTCTCACCGCTGGGCAGCTGGCCGGACGCATCAACGGGCAGGTTCTTACCGTACTCGGTCCGCCAGGCACCGATGGGGTCGAAGTTCTCCAGGGCGAAACCGAGCGGGTCGATCTTGCGGTGGCACTCGGCGCACGTGGCGATGCTGCGGTGCTTAGCCAATTCCTCACGCACGGTTAGCGCACCGCGAATGTCCGGCTCGATCTCGGGCACGTCATCGGGCGGGGGCGGCGGGGTGTAACCCAGCACCTTCTCCAGAGCGTAGATACCACGGACGACCGGCGAAGTATCGACACCGTTGGCCGAAGCCGTCAGGAAACTGCCCTGCGTCATCAGCCCACCGCGCACTGTGCCCTCGGTCGAAACCTGACGCAGTTGGTTGCCCTCGATCGCCGGCAGGCCGTAGTGCGCTGCCAGCTCTCGATTGACGAAGGTGTAGTCGGCGGAAAGAAACTCGCGTGGTGACAGGTTCTGATCGAGGATGTGGCGGAAGAACGTGGTGGTCTCCCCCGCCATCGCGGTCTCGAGGTTATCGCGGAAGTACACACGGAAGTCTTCAGATACGGGCATCTCGCCGATGTTGTCCCAATCGAGCCAGCGCCGGACAAACTGATTGACGAACCGCTCGCTGCGTGGATCCGTGAGCATGCGATCGACCTCGGCGTCGAGTACGTTCGCGTCGGACAGACGTCCAGCTTCGGCGTGTTCAAGCAAGGTCGCATCCGGCTGCGATGACCAGAGGAAGTAGGACAGGCGTGAGGCCAGGTTGTAACCGTCGAGCGTTCCCTCTCCCTCCTGCATATAGATGAACGACGGCGAACAAAGGATCGTCTGGAACCCCAACTGCAGCGCGGCCAGCGGCTCCATGCCGCCATCAAGCTTCCCCATCACCATCCGCTCGATCGGATTCAGTTCATCACCACGTAGCGGGCGGCGGAAAGCACCGGCGGCGAAGACGCGCAGGCGCTGAATGATCGTGCTGCGATTGAGGTCATCGGGTTGCAGGTCGCCATACATCAGCGTGTGACCGGCGGGCGGCCACTGGTCGATATGCGGGCCCTCGACCCGGATGTCATAGATACGGAGCTTCGGGCCACGGTAAACCTTGAGCAGACCGTGGGATTTGTCGTAGCCCGGTTTCATGTTCGCGAACGGCGCGACCTCGGGGTGCTCCGAGGCTTTCTGGGTGATGATGCGAACCAATCGCTTGGTGGCCGTGGTGCCGTTACGGAAGCGGACTTCGGGCTCAAAGCCCTGATCGATGTGGATGGTCCACTCGTACCACGCCGGTTGATCGCTGGTTAGCTCGGCCAGTCCGACGGAGCGTTCGGTCGTGATGCTGCCGGTGCTCTCGACACTGCCCTCCCGGTCGACTGTGGCCAGTTCCAGCACCAAGGGGTCGCCATTGCGGAAGTCATCGAGGGCATCGCCGTAGGGATGATCACGATCAATCGCCGCAGCCTGCACACGGATGGTGTACATCCCGCTCTGAGTCACGCCACCATACAACGGGCGGAAGCCGATATGCCCGCCCCGGTAGTGCCGACCATACATGTCAGTGTACGGGGTATCGGGAATGAAGCGGAAGCGATCGACGTGGAAGATCTTGGGCAGCTTTGCCTTGTCCTTGCCATCGAAGTAATACGGTGTCTGCTGGGCGTACTGTTTCGACTCGGGCCGTGCTCCGAAGCGCGTGGCACGCGTGACCGCTTCCTCGGCGGCACCGAGGTAATGATCCAGCAGC
>Ga0315334_10000451_pt1 | contig 25192 bp, 28 predicted proteins | sample M150034915metaG_FD_205555 | JGI IMG/M metagenome (GOLD analysis project Ga0315334, IMG submission 205555) | Ammonia-oxidizing marine archaeal communities from Monterey Bay, California, United States - M1 500m 34915 | ecosystem: Environmental > Aquatic > Marine > Intertidal zone | place: USA... | reverse complement strand
TGCTGCTGGCGAAAGGCTTTCTTCTCAGATTGGGTCGCAGGAAAGAATTGCAACTCAGCAGACTGACACACAAAAATACATTCAAAATGTGGCTGACACAGCAGCAATGACCCGTCTTTCTGCATCCATTGGGTCAACCGAAGCAATTGCATTAGCAGAACGTGCCAATAAAATGGCAATTTCAAATGCACAAATATCTTCAGCGGAAAGCATCTCTTCAGCTCGTAATGCCTCAAATGAAGGTATAGCCACCGCTGGGTACGCTTCATCAGAAGCTATAGCTACAGCTGGTAATATCTCAAGTCAACTAATTGCTAATGCCAATATAGCGGGTCAAAAAGCCATTGCTGCTGATCAAATGGCTTCAGCGGAAACGATTGCTGCAGCGTCGAATGCCAGTGCTGCTGCCATTAATGCTGCTGCGAACCTATCTCGTGAAGGTATAGCTACAGCTGCTAATGTAACTCAAGCTGCCATTAATGCTGCTGCGAACCTATCTCGTGAAGGTATAGCTACAGCTGCTAATGTAACTTCTATCAATATTGCGGATACACAGGTAACTGCTTCTATAGATATTGCTGCTGCAAATAATGCAACAGCAACTTCGATAAACACATTGCAAACTACATCTGCAGAAAACATTGCTACTGCTAGGAATCTTAGTAATGAAACTATAAGCGCGAACAATGCAGCTGCTATAGCTGCAGAAAATGCTCTTAACAGGTTATCCTCGGAAAACATTGCTAACTGGAACACTGAAGCCGCTATGCAATTGCAGAGCATGCGAGAGAACTTCGGCGTAACTAGCGAGTACCGCAGCGATGCAACAGCCGCTTGGACAGCTTTCAGCAATGGCATTGCCACTATCGATATGACAGCTTCCCAAGCGTCGCAAACAGAACAGTTTAATAGGCTGTCTGCTGCTTTTAGTTCTCGAATGACTTATCTGAACACAGCCAGAGTGCATGATTTAATTGCCATGGAACTATCAGGTAACGCACCAGAAACAGGTGCAATGGAAGCATATAATCGAGCGCTTCAACTTGGTTTGACGGCAGATGAGCTTGATCAGATAGCTGGTGCAGAACCGGGCACGGCTGCTGATTGGATACAGTCACGAGGACTGGCTATGCTTACAGGCAATACAGCAAGTACAGCAAGTACAGCAACGACCAGCACTACTACCAGCACAGCCGGTACTACTACTGCCAGCGGTGCTACAGCAGGGGCTGGCAGTAGTGGTAACGAAGCAGGTGGAAGCACTGGTGTTGGGGTAACAACAACAGATTCTGATACTTTGGAAACTGCGTCGAAGGCCACTGATGCTAGCGGTTAGACACACGGAGATTCTTATGGCCTACTATATTGAGGATGCTGTACCGAGACAGGCCGTAAAGATTGCTGAGCTGTTGCACACTTCTATGGAAAATGGCCCAGAGTCAGCCTTCAAAATTGATAAGGAACGCTTGCTTAATCATGTCCTCGAAACAATCACATCAACTGATGGTTTTTCAGTAGTTTTAAAACATATAGATGCTTTTGGCTACCACGAAGATGAGGTTGTTGGATGTTTCATGGGTGCCATTACGCATCATGCATACGCCAATATATATCTTGCTTCTGAGCTTGGCGTGTATATAAGCGTAGCTCATCGAGGGGGTGAAAATTTTGAAAAAATGTTAGATGCTTTTATTGAATGGTCTTTCCAAAAGCCTGATATTGGTATGACTACTTTTACCATTGGGCAGATTAATGCGACTACTCCGTTTATAAGAAAGAAATTAATAGAGCGCGGATTCATAAAGGCAGACGAAAGTTATTACAAGCGAGGTATGGCATATGTCTAAACTTCTAAAAAAGATTGCTCGTGGTATAAAGAAGGTTTTTAGAGCAGTGAAGAAAGTCGTGAAGAAGATTGTGCGAAGTAAGATATTTAAAGCTATCGTGATTGCCGTAGCAATATATTTCACTGCTGGCGCAATAGCTGGATCTATAGGCGCAGCAGGAGCAACGGGAGCAGGGGCAGGGGCAGGGGCAGCAGCTGGAACTGGAGCTGCCGCTGTTGGGAGTGCAGCAGGAGCTGGACTCACTGGTGCTGGAGCAGCAGGCTGGGGTATGAACACGGCTTATGGACTAAATGCTGCTTATATGGCTGCGCCTGCAGTAGCCTCAACAGCAACCGGAATAGGAAGCAGCATTGCATCCCTCTTGGGTACAGCAGGTTCAGCAGCATCAGGTCTTGCGTCATGGGCTACAGCAACACCAGCTAATGCTATTGTTGCGTCCACCGGCATGAACATTGCCGGCACTATGCTAGGGCAGAAAGCTGCTAGTGATGCGCAGTATGATCAATACCGACGTGAGAAGCGTGAGTATGATAGCAACACCAGCTTTCAGCTTAATGTAGCCGATAGGCTTGCTTCTATGGGATATCCAGGCAGTCAAGGTGGATCTTATGCTGGCCCACAACAGGGTGCCAGCTACCAGCAATCTAGTGCTGCCAACACTCTCCCCAGTCCATACGACAAAACTGGATATTACGACCCAACGACTGACACCTATAGGCAAATATGATGAGCATTGTTCAGCGGATACAGGAACGACAGGGTGAATCAGTGGGAGCCGCCGTTCAAAAAATGGATGAGGCAGCTAGTGCTGCTAATGCGCCTGATGCAACTCAGCAAGCGTTTGCAGGAAGAGAAGCCCATGCCAAAGCAATTAGAGAAGCACCAGAACAAGAGCCTACAGAAGAGGTTGAAGCTGGTCCAGAAGAGCAGTTAATGCATGAAAAAATCGAAGCACAGATGCTGCATCTTGTGCATGGCAAAGATATGTCTACAAGATTACTAGAAGCTGTTTTTGCTGAGCAAGATCCTGTCATGGGGATTGGAACAATCGCTGGCGATTTGGTCTTAAAATTGAAAGACGCAAACCCAATGGCAACAGATGATGTGCTTGCCAGTATTGGTGAACGAGTAGTGGAAGAAATCACAGAGCTAGTGGAGCGGGCTAATCCTAGAATTGATTTGGAAGAGGATGAGATGGCGGAAGCTTACTCAATTGGGTTGCAGAATTATATGAAAGCAAAGCCCCAAGAAATGGATGAAGATGAAATGCGGAGGTTCCTAAGCAATGGCTAGTATGCGCAGACCAGTACGACCCGTAAAGTGGAGCATAGGCATGGGCATCGGAGATGCTCTGGGACAGACCAGCAAGATGTTCGGACAGCTGGGCCAGATGCAGCTCGATGCTGAAGCATTGGAAGCAGAGAGGCAGTGGAGAAGTGGGGAGCGACTGAAGGGGGAAGCATTTACTGCAGGTCAAAATACCCTAACCAGAGATCTGCAATCATCTGAAGCGGTTTTAGATAGAACCGCCAGAGAAGACGCTGAGCAGCTAAGAATGGATGAACTAGAAAGAGTTCGTTTAGCGAATATAGACGTTGATGCAGGTGTAGTCGATACTGCAGCAGGAAGACGAGCAGCAACTGGTGAATCTACATGGGGTGCTTTAAGTAAAGACCAACAACTCGAATATGCAAATAAAACCAGTATGACCACTGAAGCGATGATAGCTGTAGACCCTAATCAGCCGTGGATTGTGGAGATAGATAATAATGGCGAAGTTATTACTGCTTCAAGCCCAGACCCTACATATATGAAAGCTGCAGATGGTACTTGGATTAAGGCTACCAATGTAACTAATCAAAAATCAGCTATGGAAATTGAAATAAGATCTGCTTCGCAATATGTACTGTTTGACTCTGGCATGCAGGAGTTAGAGCGTGTCCTTACAGAAGGCGGATACGATTTACGCTCTGGCACCGCTTTTTACGATCAGGCTACGGGCAAGGTGCCTGGCGGAAACTGGCTTGTCACAAGGGAAGGGCAAGCATATCAAAATGCAATAAACATGGCGAATGAGGCACTGTTTAAGAGTCTATCTGGTGCAGCTGGCTCTGATCCAGAAGCAATGCGTTTTCAAAGAATGCTGCCGGCACCGGGCGATTCTGTAGCCACAGTAAGATTTAAAATGGAAGCTATGACTCGTATATCTAACCAAATGAGATCTGCTGGCTTCAATGGACTAGAGCAAGGTGAACAAGCAAAACAAGCTTGGAGTTTTACGAAGCAATTAGCTAATGCTGAAATGGGTAAGCGGCAGGATATTTACTACCCAACGAATGCGCGCCTTGCGCCTGATGGTACGAACCCCTTTGTTATCGATGATTTTGGAGGTCAAAACCTTTCGCCGACTGCGAGATCCTATCTTAATAATAGCAACCAGTCGGGGCAGCCAACTGCCGGCATGACTGCTGCAGAAGCCATGGAGTTTTATAATCTATCGGGGATAAGATAATGGCCCTCACCTATGAAGAACTGAAAGAAGCACAAGCAAGGGCAGAGGCAGCTGGTGATATGCAAGCTGCGCAAGAGCTGGAAGCAGCAGCAACGAGAGCTGCTCAACGTGGGTCTGGTGAGTCTGGGTTTGGTGAAGATACTGCCAATTTTGCTAGAGGGGTTAGGTCTGGTATTGGCAATACAGCTGACACAGCTAGAGGACTTTGGGCAAAGCTTGGAAGTGATGAAGATTCTCTCCAAAGAATAAATCAATACAAGGAAGCTAGAGCAGTTCGCGATACTGAGTTTGCAGCGCGTTCTCCTGTAGCATTCGGAGTGGGTAAATTCACAGGTGAAGTTGCTGCAACGCTGCCCCTAGGCGGTGTTGGCGGGTTAGCAGTTAAAGGTGGTGTAAAAGCGGCTGCCAAGTTAGCCCTTGCAAGACCACTGCAAGAGGGGACTCGAAAGTTAGCTGCTACAAGAATGCTAGGAGAGGGGGCAACAATAGGCGCTCTGTACACAGATGAAGATGAAAATATGGGCACGGAAATGTTAAAAGGTGCCGGGCTTGATCTTGCTGCAGGCGCAGCACTTTCTGGTTTGATGAGGCCAGCTGGTGAAGGATGGCGATGGCTGCGGAATCAACGTGCAGCACGCAAGCAGTTAGCAGAAACAGAAACTTCAGCAACAAAAAGAATAGAACTAGCCAAAGAGCATGGCGGCTACCAGCTAGATCCACTTACAGCATCCTCAACTAGAGCCTCCCACGAGACCTATGAGAACTTGCGGCTGGCGAGTGATTCGGGGCCGGGAATCCTTAAACTTGAGCTTGATAGGGATATTCAAATTCGGGAAAAAGTTGGTGAACTTATTAACAAGTGGGGAGATGTAAAGTTTAAGATGCCAGGCATCGATGATGTGACTCCTACCGGTACTCAATACGGAGACCTAGCAGAAAGAATTGGAGAAAGTCTGACTTCATCTCGTCTTCTAGATAAGGCTCATTTTAAACAACTGTATAAGGAATTCGATGAGTTAGCTCTGCTAACTAATACCCAGATTCACACGGGCGGATTGCAACAGATGCTGTTTGATGTCACGAGTCGCTATCAATCAGAAGCGTACAAAAGTGTCCGAAAGAAAATTCTTAAAGATTTAGACAGATGGGGATTGGCACCAAAAGAAACAGGACAAGCTGTCGCTATCAGAGGAGCCACACCTCCACCCCCATCTGGAAAGTTGACACTCGAAAATGCTGAAGACTTACTGCAAGATATTAATGCTTATTGGAAGCCTACTCAAAATAATCAAGTTAAAGGAATGATTGGGGCGTACAAGAAGGCGATTAATGAGTTTATAGATGGGGAGTTGGCGAGGATAGGGGGCAAGGTAGCTAATGGGGGAGAGGCAGTCTGGGAGGCAGCTAAATCCGCACGAAAAGCAAGAAGCCAATTCAGTGATAGATGGGAATCCAAAGATATTATCAATCGGATCATGCAAGCAATTGATGGCGACAAGGGCACTGACTTTGTACTCTCCCTGAGCAAATTGAAGGGCTCTGACATCACAAAAATTCAAGCACAACTTCTGCATGTCCAAGGCGGGCAGCAGGTTATAGACTCAATGCGGCAAGCCCCTTTGATAGAAGCGCTATATAAAGCAATAGATAAAGTGAATGAAAAAACTCTAGAAGGCGGCGTTATTAGATTTAATGAAAAAGAATTCAGGAAGGTGATTAATGCTATTCCCAGATCCACGAGAGAAGCCCTTTGGGGTAAGGAATTTTCTAGAGATATATTTAAAAGTATTCGAGCTTGGGCAAACAGAACTACTCGACCTCAGAATGCTGGATCGTCTAATCCGTCTGGGACGTTCATATCGTTTGTGAGATCCATGCGTTTCATGATGCTCGGCGGCGCGCGTAATATGGCTATGATGTCCTCTGGAATGATGGCCCCAGTGGTTAATCAGCTAGGCAGTGCTGCAAGAATGAAAGCTGTGAAAGGTTTGTCTCGGGGCGAAACCCCAGACACAGTTTTTGATGCGCAAATTGCAGATATAATTGATACGATGGAGCAAGATTTTCGCGGGGCCAATGGGAGAAGGTATGGCGATATGATGCGCACGATGGCGCGACAGGGTTTTGTTTTTAACTTTACTGCTGATTAGTGGCCCGCTGCCGGCACGGACAGTGGCTTGCTTAGCCTAATGACCCTGCTGAAACTCTGAAACGTAACGTAGGAGCGCGTGATTACCGGAATTAAGGGCTAAAAGTTATCACATGTCGCTCAGTTTCATTCATCACATCGACGTGCAACCAGTTGATGTCTAGCTCAAGTCGGCATGGGTGGGGCACAATAATTTGCTTCTGCAGCAGGATGTCCTCACGGATTTGGTCGTAATCGAATTCGCCTATCGCATCGAAGGCCATCCCAAAGCTATGCGCGGAGTACACACTGTGATAGCTGTCGCCTGGCAAACGCAGCCCAGAGCTTTGACGTGAGCCACCCCATTCATAATCGTTGATAGTCATAGGCACGCCAAGATAATCCCTGATTGCATTAAGGTTCGCAATCAATCGTGGGTCAATGTATCTGATAGCACGCGCACCGAATTTCTCGTGTGTTGCTGGTGGCAACAGCTCATGGGGAGAGAAGTAATTTAATTTGTATATGTCATCGGTCATGCTGGCTTTCCTTTTCTCATAAACATTGGCTCCATAATTTCCTTTTCGATCAGTCTATCGAGGCCACTCTTTTTCTTCCGCAGCTCTTCCAGCCCCTCTTCAATCTCCTCTTCAATCAAAATCTCCAAGTAGTGCTTAGCCTTCCGCAAGTCTTCTAGCTTCCCCTTAGTTTTCCAACGTGAAACATACTTAATAATGTTCCCCTCAACATACCCCAGATTATTAGCCAATATATATTCTATTGGTTGAATTGACATTTGCTTGTAGTGTGTTCCTGCAATTTGAATATCTTTAGCACTCATCAGTAGATTTCCCTTTCTTCAATTAAATAGAGCGGCGACCACAGCTTCACAATTTTATTGGGGAAGTCGTAGCCTCTCGATGACAAAATCTTCGCAACTTGTGCTTGGATTAATGCACCCTCTTCACTAAGCCCCTTCGAGGCATACGCCTCAAGCACCCCATCCCACAGATCTTCCAAATCCAAAGTATTAATATCCTCAGCATACACAGAAGCCTTACCCACACCGGCAGCACCACCGTACCCGTCAGTCGCATCACCCACTATTGTTTGCCACATATGCATCTGAGCAGCTTCAAGAGGTGTTATGATTTGTACTCCTAGCTCGGGGTTTCTCGGGTTGTAGACTGGGGCCGACACGGTCCTCATGTCTTTGTCTTCAGACACAATAATTTTCTCTCCCATAATTAGTTTAGCGTGTGTCGCTAGGATTCCCATGATGTCATCAGCTTCCAGATGTGGACGGATGTACGACCTATACTCGTCTGTTAGATGTTGTTTTATTCTTGGAAGCAACTCAGGGCGAGCCTTCTCATCTCGGTTTCGATTGCCCTTGTATGTGGGGAGCACTGCGTAACGAAAGTTAGAAACGTGAGTGAGACACATGACAGCTTCGTCGGCATCAAGCTCCACCATAAGCTCTTCAATTCTGCTATCAACATCCCGAATTGCATTATCCTCGTAGCTGTATTTCCCGAACGGTGTAGTTATTTCATTGGCTGCCGCTGCTTTAAACGCGAAGATGTCAGAATCGAAAAGAAGAGTTCTCATTGAAGTACGCCTCAAGATTCGGCTCAGCGCTACGGTTCCATGTTAAGCACCTCGCAATTATTTTATGCAACAATGACGGCTCAGTAGTGGCCCCCATTGTCACTGGTGGAAGTGTGTAGTCGGAAAGAGGGATAAATGTTTTATCTTTTGGACTAACAAAATGTGCAGCCACAAGCGGTTTCACAGCTATGCCTTCTAGCTGAAGTCTACGTTTTTTCATCATGGCTTTTTTCTGCATTTCGCTGAATGGATGGGCATTAGAAAATGCTGGCATGCCGAAGGTGTACAAGAAATGTGGCGGAGATACGGCAGCAATCATTACTGCTAAGCAAGCTGGTATACCACTCGCTGCATAAATTGTTGAAGTGCAGCCGGCGTCCGAATTAAGCTCACCGATAAGACAAGCAAATAGCTCCTCGATGATTCTCCCTTGGAAATCCACTGTGAGTTTCTGAATGAATTCATTCAGTGCATCTTGTGTCTTATCCTCACGTCTGGCTTTTCGAAATCTATCAAGAAGCTGTGGATGGTGCTGAGATCCAAAAATCACATACAAAGAATCATCTGTGCGATAAAATTTAACTTCGATGAAAATCTTTTTATTGCTATCAATATCTAGGCGGATTTTTCTCAGAATATCAGTGCCAGGCACTGTACGCATTCTGTTTCGCAGGAGTCGAAGCGCAGTGTTTTTGTGAACTTGGTCTCTCAGATTTACTCGTCGCATCAGTGTGTCTCCGCCCAGTTATCGCCAATCTTGCCTTCACCTTCAATTGGAACCCGAAAATTGTAGTACTCGCCAGCCTTGGGGAATGCGGCAATAGCAATCTTATTGTATTGCTCAACGTCTTGTTCTCTCACCTCTGCTTGTGCTTCGTCGTGCACATTCGCCACAAACTCATAGCTCTCACCGCCAAGGCCCATGGAAATGAGGCCGGCTGCCTGCAAGTCTCGATCAAGAATAACCAGCCAACGCTTCATGATTAATGCGCCGGCAGACTGCAGCAACATATTAGGAGCTGAGTGCACTGATCGTATCCGCAGAAGCCGACCATCAATAGCTCGCAATTCTCCACTTCCAGATGCTTTCCTTTTGATGTCCGTGATTAATTTGCTCAGAGCCGGGATACCTTCAACGATTCTTTTCTTCGAAGCGCGTCCAAGCTTTGCCAGTTCTCTGTCATAGGCTGGACCGGATCTGCCATGTTGCTGTACAAGGGCGGCACGCTTATCCTCTAGAAGGTCATCAAAAATTATGGACCCCAAACGGAAGTCTCCGCTTCCATAAAGTAACGCATAGATATAAGTTTTTGCGTGATGGCGGTGGTTGAGTCCAATGATGTCTCGGTTCTTTCTATGAACGTCGCCGTCCACCACCAACCGTCCATAATCCCCGTTGTCATATCGCGACATATAGTGGGCGAGACACCTGAGTTCAAGACCCGACGCATCGTGTCCGCATAGTTTAAAGCCAGCAGGTACTGTAAAGAGTTTTCGACATTCGAACCCCCAGCCCCCGCTTGCCTGTTGCAAGATGCTGCCACTGCTAGATCTACGAATCGAGGGTACGCAGGCGACATTTGGATGTGAGTGTGTACAGCGCGCAGTAACTGCCCCCAAAGTGTTAACACGTCCATGAATTCTTTGGTGCGTAGATGCTTTAAGCCAACTCTGTTTGCCAGTGGAAAGCATCCCACATATTTTAGTTGACTGAAGATAGCGTAGGAGCTGTCTGCATGGAGGATAAGTGAGCCTAGCAAGGACGCGCTCATCGACAGTAGCTTTTCCATCTGCGCCAAAACTGTCTGGTTTCCAACCGAATACGTTCCGAAGTCGATTCTGGATATGGTCTCGGCTGCTTGCATTAAATTCGACAAGGGAGACTTTCGAGAAAGCAGCTCCAGCTGTGTAGCCCGTTCTGATATTGTCTCTCTTAGGCTCAAATATTTTTCCTCGCTTGAAGAATGGCCTAAATTCATTTGCAAGTTTCCTCTCAAGTTCTCTGATTTCTGTTTGCAGCGTGCCATACATTGTTATAGCGGCATCTTCATTGAAGAAGAATCCATGCCGTTCTTGTCTAGACATGATGTGCTGAAATTTATTGTCGAGCGTGTGGCATTCCAAGGGGTGGTCAGACAGCTTTCGCTTGACTGCCTCTATAAGTTTCTTCGTGACGTTAACATCCTGCTGACAGTATTTTTCCATTTCGGGAGTCCACACTGACCAATCTGTTGTGCCAGAGCTATCAGCAAGACTTCCCTTCAATTCTCCCAGGCGGTAACCCCATGCCTTCAATGAGTGGCTGCCAACAAGCTGCATCTTCGCAAAGTCAGGGTGACGTTTGCCCTTTTTAATTGCATCAAAGTCAGCACCCCTGATGTCTCGAAATACAGCACGAGCCATAGTCAATGAGTCATACATCTGGTCAACTGTAAGCGTATTATTTGGAGTGAATCTTTGAAGTACCGGGTAGTCGAATCCGTGCCCATTGTGGAAGAAGGTTTGATCGTAGCTATTGAGCAGATCCACGGCGTCCTCGATGCTGCCGTCTTGAGTACCTTGCTGATTGAATGTCCACCATTGCTCTGTGTCTGGGTCGTGCAAACAGATACAATGAATTGTTGTCATCTTGTCGAGAAACCCATCGGTTTCGATGTCGCCAATGATGCGAGTCATAGAGATCCTCAGAAATCATTATTCTTAGAAAAGCCGTAAGATGCCGCAGTTTTTTTTCTTTCATCAGGAAATACATAATCGTTATCCACTTTTTGCCTGCCGGTAAGTTCTTCGTAAGCTAACGTCAAGACGTTCCCGGTAGCCGTTCCCGTGTATCTATCTTTCAGACAACGGAACTTGCTGTGCCGACGTTCTTCAACGTCATCAGCTTGGGTGTCACGCTCGATGGCGAACATGAAATGTGCCCAGTATCCAATGGCCCGCGAGCCTTTGAAATGCCTGATGAACACTCTGCCACCTTCCTCATGCGGCACACCATCCGGTGTGGCTAGATGTGAGATAACATAGAAGTTAACTCCCAGCTGCTGTGCGAGCTGCGCCATGTCAGCGCAAGTAGACTCAAGCAATTTCCGTTCATCAATAGCGTGAGCGGAGAAGGCAGTAAGGTGATCGATGTAAAAATGGCGATACCCCATGTGAGCTAACTGCGTAATGTCACGGCTAACCGTAGCCCACTCTGCTGCACCCCACTGGTCATAGATGTAGGCTTGCTTGTCTTCCAGCTCAGCGAATGCTGCATCTACATCCGACTGAGACCAACCAGTATCTGGAATGTGGAAGCGATGGCCGGCGTACTTGCCGGCTAAGCGCTTTGCTGTCTCCACGGGGGTTTGCTCAAAGCTGAACATCGCCACTTTTTCACCAGAGGCAATGTCGGCAGCGGCTTGCTGAGTGAAGATGTCGGTTTTTCCAACCCCGGTCCCAGCCCCAAAGAAGTAGGTCTCTCCGGGTCTGCGCCCCCACGTCCACTCTGTTAACTCAAGGAAGATCCACGGCAGGCCAGCATCCACTGGCTTTAGCACCTCTTCTTTTAAGGAACTGAGGGAAACAAAACGACTAGGTGTGTATGGAGACGCCCGCCAAATGGCATCGATAATGGCGCGAGTTTCACCCTTCTTCAGAAGCTCGTTAGCATCGTTGCAGCCAAGGGGTGTTACCGCAATCTGACACTTTCCAGCTTCAAGCAGAAGAGCTGCCCTCTCACTGGCGTGAGTGCCAGCATCGTCATTATCGAACCACAGAATCACTTCATCAAAACTGTTGATAAAGCTAAAAGCATTCTTGAATGCTTTATCGAAACTGTGGGTGCCATTGGGGAGCGAAACAACAGGCCATTTGCAAGATTGCGCTTCCATAACGCTAAGGGCATCAAATTCACCCTCGCAAATCACAAGTTTCTTTCCGCCTGACGGCCAGAGATTCTGAAATATTAGTCCAGCGTTCTCTGTGTCTCCGACGAATCGAAACTGCTTGTTTGGCAGACGAATCTTGGTTGCCAAGTGACCGTGTCCATTTCCCGCCGGCACCGCCACTAGGTGAGCTTTCTCGCCTAGATATGTGCCGATGTGATACTGCGCAAATTCCATTGTCTTCTGTGAGACTCCTCGGAGCCGTCTGAAATCGCCAGTTATCGGGTAAGGGGGGCGGGCGAGTTTGGTAGGCTCTCCGCTGCCATTTGCTAATGGCTTGTGGTCTTTTGGATATTCGTAGTAATCGCAGACGAAGCAAGTGCCATAGCCTGACTCATACCTAGCGAACCCATCACTCGAAGTGCATTCAGCAGACGGGCATCGTTCATGCTTTAGGAAGGCACCCTTATTGTGCATATTTTTTCCGTAAGGCTGCATCAACTGCTAGATGTTTATCTCTATTCTTTAGGGTATATTCTGCATAGCGCCCTTTGAATCCTTTTATCATGCGGGTATCAATTTCGTAGCCCTCTTTTTTAAGTCTATAAATTACGGCTGCCAGGCGAGAACAACCAAACACAGCAATTGCAGCAGCCTGCGTAATAGCTCGACGTTTCTTCATGTACTGTAAAATTTGATAGTTCTGGGTTTGGCTGGTGTCCCATTTGTTTGTTGGATTGGCAGTTAGATTTTGCATGTCGTTATCCTCTATATATTTAGCAGCTTTTTTCAATAAATCAGCAGACCCGAAGTATCCCAGCCCAATGTTGCACCTAGCACAAAGCAAGCCACGGACTTCTCCAGTTGTGTGGCAATGATCGACGCACGCCCACGAACTCCCCCTCTCACCCAGTCTTCTGGAAAAGGGAACATTGCAGATAAAGCATCGGCCTTCAGATTGGAATAGCAATCGATAAAATTCAACAGGTTCAATTCCATACAGATGTCGGAGCTGGCGAATTTGAGTGCCGGTTAAGACAAACGTATTCAGTGGGTCATGATCAGTCACGCGCAAATATCGCAACATGTACAATGACATGCCCGCCTTCGCTTGGCTCTTTACGAATCACTCGGAGATCGTCAACTTGACAATCGTCGTTCCACACTTTTGCATGCGTAAGGCTGTCAAGTAATGCTTTCTTTAAGTTGTCCAGATCTCGCCTTCTCCTATCAGGTGGATGAGCTTCGACCCACACTTGGACACGTTCTTCCTTAGCGATTGAACGGTCACTCTCGGGGATGAATCTCAAATATTCAACAACCCTCCTTCTGAAATCTTTTCCTTTCGTCCCTATGAATTGCTGTCCCGTCCGTGTGCGCCCATAGTAATGATTTATAGATGGGGGCCAAGGTAGTTTCAGAATGAAAGTAGGGCGAACTTTTTGGGGGAAGTTTTTAGAACTCTTCTTCCTCAAGTTCCGCTGTCGATGCATCTACTGACTCCTCGTCGTCTGTGGTGGCTGTATCATCTCCTGCATGGAACCCCTCATTGTGCGTGCCAAATCCATAAGCATCAGCTGTTCTTTCTGCGCCAGCTAGTTCCACTACTTGCACTGCTGTGATACGCAGGGATACTCCTGCATGTTTCAAACCGAGAGCACAATAGGGTACAACCTGCATGGCAATAGCTATCTTGCTGCCACCCCACAGTTTTAAGTTACTTCGAGCTGGCCCCATGATCTTCTCATTTTGACTATCGAAGATTGCTATCTCTCTGTTCCATCTCTCCTGTGTTTTCTTGTCGATGCCGCTTACAGTGCTCTTCATTTTGAACAGCAGCTTGCCAGTAGGCTCTCCATCATCATCAATTTGGTCGTCGTAGGGAGTGTACGAAACAAGCCCATCTAGAGCTTTCTTCATTTTTCCCTTCTCATTACCGGTAGCAGTTTTTAAATCCTTAGTAAGTTTTGCCTTGCTCAATTTGAATGTTTCCGACACCATAGAATCAATGTCATCTACAAACTCTTTCACTTTTGGTACGGCTGGATCAAGGAGCAGTTTGGTGTTGCATTGATAGACTGAATTTTGTGTCAGCTGATATTCATCATGTGCAATAAGGTGAGGATATACGGCCACACCAATGGGCGTTGTCCTGAATATTTTAGCCTTCGGCGAATTCATTGCTTCGGCGATACTTGGTTCACTCATTTTCATTTTCCTCAGTAAGGGGTTTAAAGGTTGGATCAATATTTTGATCCTTTAGGTCTTTCCATAGTGCTTCAAGGTCGTAGACATTCTGACCGGCACGCACAAGTTCGACGCTGGTATTGATTGTTATCATGCCCATCTCGTCAAATTCTTTTCTGGCTTTTATCAGGAGTTCTTTCACTTCTTTATCCCCATATGGAACAGCAAATATACCAGCACGCAAATATAGGTTACGAAGTTTTCTTTGTGCCTGGATGCTTGGGCTTTTCGGTTTCCGTTTGCGCCGGGCTTTAGAATGTTTACCGACTGAATCTTCTTCATAAACGATGTCACCATAACGCTCATATGCTCTACGTTGCGTTCTTTTTGATGGCATATATCACCTCAAACATCATCTAGCATAGAGAAATAAGTTTTTGAAGAAGCCTCTTCCTTTAAGGCGATAGCTTGTACATAACTGGTGAGCAGGTAGTAGAACATTTGACCAATTGTGTGCAGATCGTCTTCCAGATACGCTTTCACAATTCGATGTCGAAACTCTTTTTCTAACTCGACGTAGTTGAAGCCGGAAGCTTTAGCAATATCACCGATTGCGTCAGGCCCTAGCCCTTCCCACACGACATCGGAATTTTTGAGTAACTCAGCAATTTTATCGGAGATCCGGTTGCTAGTTTCCAGTTCAACTTCGAATGGGTCTTTACCATTCCATTTTTTATCTGTGGCCATCAGAAAAACTCTCCTTTGATTTATATAAAGTGGGACACATGCTCCCTATTATATGCGTTAATGCATATAGCTAGGCAAAAAAGAACTCAGATTCTTTTACTTCCTCAAGATCCAGATCACCTTGTGCCGGTGGCGGGGGGAGAACATCTCTCACCTCAGCTGGCATATCCTCGTACAGCTCTAGCAGCACATTTGAGTCATACATTTCAGCGAATTTAAATCGTAGTATTTCGAACATTGCAGGTGTATCGGCAGCATGTGTGCCGAATGAATCGTGAATCATCGCGTAACTGCCGATGCCTTGTTTGGCACATTCATTCACCGTCAACATCAGGTGAGATGCGTCGAGAGAATGGACGAAGTTGGGGGCAGCTCCTTGGCGTTGTTTGCTTTTCTTGATTTGAGCTGGGCCTATGCGTTGCGTAAATTTTACACTTCGGCCCTCAACAAACACCTTGAATCTCTGAGTGTCGTACTCGTAGTATTCCTGCACGACTGGCAGTCCAGTAGGAGTCACCCAGCTCAGAGCCCCTGCCAGATCCTCAACTATGGAAGCTTTGGTAGATGCGGCATGGCTCAGCCAGCTCATGACATCATAAGCAGCCGTGGCCACATCACCAATTACTACTCTGATTTTGTCAGCCAGATAGGCAGACATTACCGACGACGCACCCTGCATATATTCCAGCTTACCTTTTCTTACAAGCTTTCTGCATTTGTCTTGAATTTGGTCTCTCATGCCAATTCTTGTGACGCCATATGACAGCGTCATTACTGGTTGCTTCACAAGATCTCTTGATACAAGTCCGGTCCAATATTGAGCTTCCTCTGCACCGGCAGCAGCTTCCGTTGTAAGTGCCAGTTCCACACCATCTGCAACTTGTGTGTAAATGTCAGCACTAACTTCTTCATTTGTTTGCACGACATTTACAGCTTCAGCTGTCTTCTGATCTTTCATAATGCCGGCAAAATGTTGTAGCCCACTGCATGAGCCATCGAGAGCTATCGGCAGATGACTGACATACCCCTCTTCCTCCATGGCATAACCCAGCAGTTCAAAACAAACTGCCAGAAAGCAGAACGGTTTGTCGGCATCCATCCAGCCACGGTTTACCATAGGGTCCATCGCAAAGCTGCAATAATCATCGAGATTTGCCAGAGTGGCATCAATACGAGCTTGCAGTGATATTTTGTCATTGCCCCATGTGTTCTGAGCATGAATCAATAGCCACGGGACGCCTTCCTCGCCGAGTTCTTTGCCATGAGCAAAGCGAAGCATAGCCTTGCCGCTGTCATCGCCCTGCGGGTTGATAGCACCTCTGCCGGCAAGTGGATAAATGCGTCCTCTGAAATCGAGGTTGTGCGGGAAGTAGAGCTCCTCTTCTTCGAGCAGCAGCTTACCCATCTTCAGCTTTTGCGCTTCGACACAGCTTTTAGCCTGTGCATCCTTCAGCGCCTCGAAGGCATCCCTTCTCTCGGCTTGGCGCTCCTTGAAGTCGGCATGTGAAGGCGATACCCGTTCTGGCACAATGATGTCCCTATTGTCACTGCACCCAGCTAGACCTTTGCCTGTGCATTGCAGCCACACATCCCAGATCGGTTTGTTGATCTGCCACGCCGTCTGCTGGATCGTGTTAACGGCATCCATAACGACTGTCAGATCAGCAAGTTCTAACGCAATTGGAAGGGCTTTTTCTTTCGTTCTCACGAGGCTGGCTGGATGGAGATTCTGATAGAGGTAGCCGCCGTCGTGTAGAGTTGTCCATCTGCCAGGCGGCACTACCATGGGCAGATGGTAGGGACATGCCACCTGATTGGTGAAGTCGGCGTCTTTTAGCCACTGGTTGCCCTTTTCTGTCGGCTCAATAATTTTCTCAGAGTGACAACTGTTGCGCCACAGGGTGCGCACCTCAAAAAGGCCAGTGTGCTTGCAAAACAGTTCTACCAATGTGGCACCTATTGCTAGCGATTCCTGCTCTGTAGCTTCGACCAGCACCGTGGCAGCAGTGAAGGTTTCAGTGGCTATTTTCTCTCGTATGTAGGATTTGGGCTGCCAGTTCAGGACACGGACTAACTTATTAAATTCTTTCTGGTTGGTCATCTCGTATAAGTGTGCTCCGCAGGCAATGAGGACATCACTGGCGAGCTGGGTCATGACTGATCGATAAGTACGGTTTTTTCGGGCTATGGCATTGATAATGATGCGGGCAGTTAGGAAGGAGCTTGTGGAGGGAGGGAGGATTCGAATGAATTTATAGGCTGACGTTTTGCGACCTCGTTTATGCGTCTGATGCGAAATCCAATGCTCAAGGGCGATGATGAAGCTATCTTCGGCGGTGAGTGTCCTCTTTATAAGAGTTTTGCCGCCGGCGGTGCCGCTCATGCCTTGTCGGTGGATCTCATTGGTGATCCGTTCATCTTGAATGTGAATGGCATACCGCTCTAATGCTTTTTCTTTTTCTATTTTTAGATCAGTAACATTCATACGCTCCCCTTGATTAGCATGTAGTTATAGCAGTTAGACACAATAATATATGCGAGAACGCATATTAGAATTTAAAAAAATCCTTGGCCCAAACTAAATGAGCCAAGGAAAACCATCTCATGTGAGATGGATCAAGGATAGCATAACGCACGGGGAATCTGCTTCCCCTTAAAGTGGTCCCTAATGAGGGATTATGAATCACCTGAATCAGGAGTTGCTGCCCAGACATTCAGCCATTTGATGAGCCCCGCTTTATTTATTGGTATATCTAAGGGATACGGCTCAAATTCCTCTTCCATTTGGCTAAAGCGTGTATCACCATTCGGTCCCATTGTCAGTGTGCTCTCAACCTCTCTTTTGAATTCGACCAGCCTTTTTTTAGCAGCTCGCTGGCTGGTAAAATATTCCACAGCGTCTGTGTGAGTGACGCCCGGATAAATGTCCAGCCGCCATACCCTCATGACTGCCCCCTATAAACCGAGGCACTGATGAGGTCTGCCAGCTTGCGTCCTACCTTACCGCAAGCATCTCGCTTCTCAGATTCATATTCATAGAAGGCGTAGTGGGCAGTGGTGACGCCACCGATGGTGTGATTCAGCATTCTGCTGATAATTTCCGTGCTGACACCCAGTGACCCAGCCAGCGTTGCAAATGACTTTCGGAGCACATGAGGTGTCGCCCTATAGCCTGCCTTCAGAGAGGCTCTCTCGCACGCTTGGTGAAACGCGGAATTACCCTTGGGGAAGACTCTCTGCTCTCCTTTAAGCCATTCACAGCGCTTGTGAAGCAGTGCAGCGGCCTCTTGCGATAGCGCAATCAAATGCGCTCTCCCATTCTTGCAGATCTCAGCTGGGAGCACGATCCTGCGCGCCACTAAATCCACCATGTCGCGAGTGAGCCGCCGGACCTCGCCGGACCGCATTCCGGTCAGCAATATGAGCTTCAAGGCATCTACAGTAGTGCTGTCATAGTTGCCGCTATTAAGCACTGCCAGAAATCGTTGTAGCTGCTTTAGATCCATGAAGCGTTTTATTGCTTTTTCTTTCACTCGTGGCAGCTTGGTGGCAGGATTGCTAGTTACCAACATGTTGTCTTCACCCCATGCGAACATCTTGCAGAAGCAGCTTGCCATTCTGTTTGCCTTGATTGGATATACCAGCCGCACCTGTGCTAGGAATGCTTTGATTTCCTTGCGTGCTTCCTCTGGGCTGCACACAGTGGTTGCCAGGCGCAGCTTATGTCGCTCAAGATATACAATGAGTTCGTTAATGAAGTTGATGTATTGAGTTAATGTCTCGTTGCCCACATTGTGAGACACATACTCTCGCAGGAAGCGCTGTTTCAATGTCGTAAGGGTGACACCATCTTCAAACAGCATGCCCAAGCCATAGGCGGCATTCGGCTGGCCCGGTGCCGGCATTGTTGCCGGGAGATGCGACATTTTGAATAGGGCATCGTACAACGGCAGAGCGGAGTGGACTGTGTCCCCCAATTTGATGTCCTTTCTGTAGAGTTTGGTGCGACTTCGGTAATAGAATTGCCTAGATCCGTTAGCATAAACTCTTAATTCGAGATTTGGCCTAGTCTCATCGCGAATTGTGTACTTCTTGCCTTTAGATCTAACGTCCTTGATGGAGTTTGCATTGAATATCATGTTATATCCCCTTTATTAGTAAGGGTATTCAGCGTATATACAGAAGGCTTTTAACCTTTTGGTCGCGCGTTCGAGTCGCGCACGCCCCACCACTTAACGCCTATCCCCTTGATTTTACAGCTTATGCACTTCCGCATTCATAAGCGCCACCAGCAGTACTTCACAGCTAACGCCCACTTCATTGGCTTATATATCGGTTAAGCCTAGATGTCCTTGAGGCTTCGCCCCGTCAAGATGTCCTTGAGAGCAGCTTCACCCCGTTTGTTTAATCGTAGAAGCTTTGTTCTCGGTGCGTACAGATCAAAATCGATCTCAATGAGATTGAGCCCAAGCCTACCCTCAGCATTAATGGAGTGTAAAGATCTTGCCAGGCGGCTCACCTGACCTTGTGTGAGGTGTAATGCTGCCTCGCATTCTTTGAGTAGTACTGGCTCTGGGTGCCGGCTGGCCAACAACAGCAAAAATTTAGCCAAGCTCCCCTGTCTATCTGTTGCAGTTAAAGCACCCAGCCCCTGCAATACTTGCAATATGGCTTTTGCTTTTTTCACGTCTATCCCCTTGTTCTTTATGCTATTTAGTCGCACTTCTAGTTATGGAAAACAATTAAGGCCCACTTAATGGAATGAGAGTACGAAGTTACCCTACTTACCTATTGCTAATACTGTATGCCTCGTGGTGTTGATACCGATTGAAGGCCACATATTTATAATAATAATTATTATATTTATATAAGTAAATAAGCATTTACCTATATATTGTGCAATACATAATGCTTCTAATATTTAATTACATATTGTAGCTGCCTTCTCCTGCATAATTATGTACGTTTGAATATCTACTAGACTGCTGTGAATATCTGAAAGCATGACTGGATATTCCAGCCCAATGCCACCCAAGGTCACGCCAAGATTATTTTTAGCGATAGCTATTAGTGGGTATCTCTGCTGTGCAGATATTAAAGCTTCCGTTAATTCTGAAGTATCTTCAGTGAAAGTAACATCAGGAATCCATTTTTTTACTTCTACTTCTTCCATTTGCTCGCTCCTTATTATTGGCTTGGGTAGTGTTGTGGATCTCGATTCAAATGCTCAATGTATATTACGCTGAGCAAAGAAGCTGACCAAGACCAAAAGATAATGTTCTAACGTCATAGGAAGACTGACTCATTGCTGTTACCAAGTAATTCTTTCTTTAAGTTGTCCAGATCTCGCCTTCTTGCTGCCTGACTAGATGTTGGAAATCGCACAGTCAAGACAACAAATGCCTGCTCTATGTCGCTGTCATTGGTGGCGTTGTATTGCTTGGCATTGATGAGCTTAAAGCCTCGCTGATCAACAAACTGCACACAATATATGGTCATGTCGAGGTCAAGGGGGGATGTCACTGGCTCTGTGGTAGAAAATACCTGCTCATCATAGAGTTGGGCATTTGCTGGCGTGCAGCAGCACAGAGTGCAGCCCCGTGGTAATACATTTGTATGCCCTTCTGCATCAACCCATGCAGCACGTCGGTCCATATAGATCGAAGGGGGCACTAATGAGGCATTCAGTAGATGTGCTCTGGACAGGCAGTCCAATTGCCCCTCCCATTCTGCATTCGAAAACATGTAATCCATGCGCAGATTCTGCAGCGGCAATTCATCGAGTATCTGCGGATAGACCTCGGTTGGGTCCACGCTTAGCACGTCGCACAGCTGCAGGATAAATGGAATATTCAATGGTATTACCCCATTAAGATACTGTGAGAATGGGGGCTGCTTGATCCCAATAGCTTCTGCTGCTTTTGCTTGCGTGATGCCCTTGTTGACACGTTCACGCTGCCACACATCGCGGAGCTTGCTGGCTACTTGTTGTTGATCCATGCTTCCTCCGTGTATTCGAGATTGTCCAGCTGCGCATCTGGCATAGCACTGCGGCATACGTTATATGATTTGTGCAGCTTTTTGTCCAGCTCATATGCCAGTATCCCCGCTGCGGTGTAGTGCAACACAACCCCGGTTCTCATTTTTTCTCGCAAGATGGGGTTGCACAGTGCATGGTATGGGCGTGCCATTTCGTTTTCGTGCGTGAAGCCCAGCACCAACTTGTGCCGGCTGCTGGTGCTCCGGTTATAGTCATCAAAGTATTTTCTTGCCAGCGCCAGCTGCTTTAGCTCGTTGCGATGCGCCGTGTTGGACTTGGGGCGGGGCCGGTGCGATGTTGGCTTCTTTGCCAGGCGAGCCTTCTTACCAGGCGTGCCAAACCCAAGTCTGTTCCATATGTGGTCCCATTTCGTGTTCATTCTAGAGCTCCTCGATGCGGTCTTGCAATTGTTCTAACGTACTAGGAAGGGATTCAGAGAGTTCTAACGTACTAGGAAGGGTCTGAGAGGTTCTAACGTCATAGGAAGCGACTATTAGCTGCCCAATGGCTGCCAATATTTGGCACTTTTCCCAACTATCGGCGTCAAAAGTGGCCGAATTTAGAATTAATTCCTGAATTTTATTTTTCATGCCGGCAGCCTATTGGTCGCAATTGATTTGGATATTTTTGTAATTCGGCCAATATTCGGCGCAGACATTCTCAATATAATGCGCGTCATCTGCCCTCGCATCCTGCAGGTCCATGCTACTGACATATAACAGCGCCCAAATTAGCGCTGCTGCTGCAGCGAGCCGTAAACATGTTGTAATCATTGTGTAGCCTCATATATATGCATTAAGGCATATTACAGCGCGAATCACGCCGTATATACGCATTTTCGAGCTATAGGCGGAATTATGCCCGCCTATGGGGTGATTCTAGCGCATTGCTGACCTATGGCCAGCCCTTACTATGTCGCTAAATTGAATAGCTTAGAACGGCGCACAAGCGCTCGGTCTACTAGTGTGCTCGCATATGTCCACGCTAGCAGCATGGACATAGACTAGCGCACTGTCTCTAAAACATCGGTCCCCAGTCGTCGGCGTCGTCGGATAATTCCTGCAGTGCTTGCGCTTCTGCCGCTCGCATTAGACTAGCTTTGTCGTGCACGCCATGCATGCATCTGCTGCAGCCTGCAGGGTCCGCATCTGCAAAAGCGCCGCAGCCTAACTGCACGAATAATTCTTTTCGCACTTTGTAATCTTTGAATTCATGGAGCATGTCATGGTCCCATGGTTCGCCGCATATATTGCAATTAATATCCATTATTTATTCCCCTATAGTTGATGTGATTATATTTTGTAACGCTGTAAATGAAGCGCCGTTATAAAAGAAGCTGGCGCCAGTATCCTCAGCGGCTCGCTGAGCTCTGCTGCTGCCCTTGCGGGTAAGTGATCCAATAGTGCCCGGCGCATCTAAAAAGCGCGCATCGGTATCATCAAAGCTTGTAAGCGTGTTTGGGATACGCATTTCGCCGGACAGTTGTTTGGTGTTAAATGCCAGCGCGACATTCATGCCAGCATCTATAGCGCGCGCCGTTATCTGCCGCGATTTTGCGCTGAATGCGGACCCGCTATAGGTGAGGTGATAGTTAGGCAGCTTATTCTTGAGTACTCGGGCATAAATCTTTGAATAATCATAAAAGCGCACTTGTGGCAATGCCGTGATTACTTGGTTCCAATCAATGTCACTCGTTCCATTTAACCGAATCGCTAGCGCATCGCCGTGTTTATCATGCAGCTTCAATATCTCGAATATTAGCTGGAGCTCGAAAGCTTCCCGAAATAAGCACCATAAGACAGTGCGTTTTGCCATGGCATCTCGGCCAACTGGCATGCCCAATTGTCCCGATTGATATAAACAGCCCTCATGGCACCCATTGAGCACGGCACCGGCGCAGATAGTTGTGGCGCTGATAGCATTGTGCGGGAATAAATACAGGATGGCCGTGACTACTTTTAGTTTGCTACCCTTTTCTGTTTTTTTAGAGCTCCCCAGTAAGCGCATAGGCTTCATTAAATAATCCATGTTGTCCATTGCCCACTGCTTCCCGGTATCTGTTAGAGCAGAGCTCATGGCCACTAGCAGGCGCATATCAGTAGAATTTAGCGGTAGTTTAAACATTGCAGACCCCCATATTGTCAGCGCCGGTAAATAATGCGAATAGCGCACTGGTAATATTAAAAGGCTGCAGATAATCGACAGACTGCCCCAGTATTTCATGCGCCGTGGTTTTCGGAAGGTCCGCTATAAGATGCACCGGGATCGACTTGACGCGGGCATGTTCGGCTGGCGTTAACAGGCGTTCCATGCCGTCGTCTCTAATCAAAAACGGCTCAGTACTACGCTTTTTATTATAGAATCGGCCAATAGTACCTATTGCGGTTTCGGCTCCATTCAGTAGCTGGCGCTTAAAGCCTTTCCCGGCTGCCGCGTCGCTTTCCGCTTTGCTTTTTAGGTAGTCGTTATCAGCCCATAAATTTGGATCGACTTCCAAATCCAGAATACTTGCAACTGTGGCAGTGTTAATTTTATCTGCAGGTATTTGGAAGGCTTCCGGCGCTATGCCTTCTGATATGGCCACGAGCCAATAGCGGCACCGTTGTTCAATTGTGCCAGTGTGGGATTGATTGAGCACTTGTTCAAATACTCTATAGCCTAGGCGCTCTAACTCGGCGCGCAGTAGCGCATAAATCGGAGAGTCTTTAGCTGCAACTACATTCTCTGATATTAATACTGCGGGGTTTGCACTTTGGATTGCATTGACAACGCCGAATAGCGCCGTGCCGCTATGTTGTTCTGCGCTTTGCTTATGCTTCGCCTTGCCCGCATTCGAAAATCCAGCACACGGCATGGAAAAGCTCAGCAGGTCCACTTGCGTATAATATTCCCGCTCTATCTCTTCGACGGCTCCGACTAGGAAAGCTGTGTCATTGTCTACCGCGAGACAATTTTGTCCGGCTGCTTCTATATACTTGTATTCAATTTCACAGATCCATTGCAGCTTGCTATTTACTCCGCTCGCATTTATAGCAGAGTGGATTGCGTCGGTACTAATAGCGCCACCTGTAAACATACTTGCTTCTGTAATCGAGCCGCGTGCGATGTTGTCTTTAAATGATTGCTCGCGTTCAGCCTTGCTACGGCTTTCGTGATGCTCAGTTATAGTAATTCGACCGACTTGAAACACCACTTTCAAGCGTGTCCCCACTGGGAATATCTCAGCAAGTTGTTGATTGTGTATCTCAATAATGGGCCTGTCTTTGCCACTGCGTTTTGCTTTGCTTACATGTCGCTTCTGAATTGTTACTTGTCCCGCAGTTCCGAAATCGTCCGCGATGAAGTCGAATAAGCCAAATATAATCGATATGCTTTTATCGGCTCCGCTAATATCTCGCTTCGTTATCAGCGAGTATGGTGCACCACAATGGCCACCGGCTGCCGCCAGCTTGCTGCCCTCGATCCAAATTTTAGGACCGCGCCGGCCATCGGCTGCTGCAGTAAATAGTGCCTGAAGTATGTTTGGTTTGGTTCTCATGTCTCTATCCCCTTAAATTGTTGAATAAAATTAAACGATGGATATTCGCCCGGTTTCAGGGGAGCATATTGCGCCCACTTTATTGGCCGAAATTTGCCCCTGAATGTCTCTATTGATATAGACAGACTTTGTAGCATAGCCGCCGTGGTGCCCAGCTTTGATCCTACTAGTGGTGTGCTTTGCAACGGCGATGTTGTACTTAGCATCACCGACAGCGCGCGCCGCTTCTCTTATCTCATCGAGTGGTATGTTGTCGCCAGCGCTCGCGGCGTCTTCTAATAGTTCTAACCCCATTTCACAAGCTGTTAATTCTGCTTCGCGCTTGAATTGATGAAGCGCGCGGCGAGCCAGTGTGAATGTCAGGGCAATGGCATCGTCGCCTAGCAATGTGACGCCGGTTTCCCTTTGTGCAATCCTTAGCGTTTCACCCCAAAGCATGATGGCGCTATTGTCGTGCTCCTTATCATCAAGCATTGAGTTAACTGCGTCGTTATATGCATCATATGCAATAGCAAGTGATTTGGCGGCAGCTTGCTGTTCAGTATTGAAGTTTAGTGTGTTCATGCTGTGTATCCCCTTGGTTGTGGTCCATTGTGGACCAATAAAAAAAACTATATATGTGGTGCTGCTGAGAATAGTCGCTCATATAGATGTATATGTAAAGTGGTGTTTACATATATATGCGGCGCTGGCGCAGGCGCGTCACATAGTCGATT
>Ga0315334_10000449_pt1 | contig 25217 bp, 23 predicted proteins | sample M150034915metaG_FD_205555 | JGI IMG/M metagenome (GOLD analysis project Ga0315334, IMG submission 205555) | Ammonia-oxidizing marine archaeal communities from Monterey Bay, California, United States - M1 500m 34915 | ecosystem: Environmental > Aquatic > Marine > Intertidal zone | place: USA... | reverse complement strand
GAAAAGCATCCCGATGCTCAAGATCCAGTCGAACAGAAGAATCTGAATGACACAGAGTTCCTCGAACTTCAATGTTACATGAATGGGAAACCAGATATTGGTCTCTACCTCACCCCCTTTGATCGTCGCAATTATTATTGTATCTACCAGTTCTTTCAAGAGTTCGATGTGCTTGATTACGACGAACAGAATAGTATCATGCTCGCCACCATGTGGTGTTCGCAACGCGCCCAAGATTTACTGCAGCAGAACGACCCATCGACTTATGAGGAGATTAAGTTAGTCACTCCAATCAAGAACGACCTGCCCAAAATGATATTTCCCCACAAAATCGGCACACTGTTTGTCTTTGACGAAGACTATGTTTACGACCAGCGGATTCCCACCCTCGGACACGAAAAACTTAAGGAAATGTTTAATACTGAAGAACAACAAAAAATGACTGAAAGGCCATATCTACACATGAAAAACTACGATGCATACTATGCAACAAATGGGGACGTACAAATTTATGCTTGGGACGGTGACCCAAAAAACAAACGCCGATGGTATAGTTTTAACTCAAATCAAGAATGGGGAAAGAAGTGGGGTGGGATATCATCCAACATGACTGACGGAAAACATATGTTCTACAATCTACACATCCCTATGGTCGACAATGATGGACACAAATCAACTAAGATAATCAAAGGTCCGTGGGGTGCAGGAGATGCAAACATCAAACTCAATAAAATCCGAGAAGATAGCAAGAAGATAACTTCAATGAGACCTAACTCTAAAGTAATTGACCAATACCCTCGGTGGAGGCCAGCCTTCCAAATCGAAAACATAGGTCGGGTTAACGGGGCAGCTCGTTTCCAGAAGCGGCGGAAGCGGCAATGAGCTTTCTGCGCTTAGTGTTGTTATTCAACGATTGTCTCCGAGCTACTTGGAAATGATGTGGATTGACACACTTTGATTTGTGAACACACTTGTCAAAATCCAGGTATAATGCCATGTAGCCTCCTAGATTCTCAACGAAAAACTGGTACAAGAGTTCTTTGACGTTCACATTGCGTCGCTTATTCTTCCCACTTAACTTTGTAGATCGTTTAAACATGGCAGTAAATGTCTTAAAATCATATGTACCAGTCCAGTGGAGGCATCTTGTTCGATCGTCCATCCAGTTTGCAAGCTCTTGTTCATCGAAACATGTGACGAAACGGATAAATTCTTGATCGATCAACTCTTTAAGTGACGGCTTTGATGGAATGTAGTTCCTGTTCAGCCATTCTTGACACATTTCCACTTCAACGTCCTCTAAATTCTTCTGTATCTTAGCTACCAGAGAATTATTACCATCGCATGTTGCAGCCAGTTTCTGATAGTTAAGCGATAGAATCTTAAATTCAAAGCTATCGGGTTCATATTTTTCCAGTGGCCAAGCAACAACATCCTTCCATGGACGGTCCGGTGCGAACGACAGGTCCACGTCAGGCTTCAACAGGGCAACTGCCATGTGTTTTAAACGCGGCTTCCATTCGAGCCTTCCAGAAATGAATCTTATTCTACTCCCATCTCCGTGTTCGTATTGAAACTCCTTCATGTCAGGTTTGCATCGAAATTCGTCTAATAGTATTTCACCGTATTGGACTGCGCTCTCTTTCCGTTGCCAACCTTTGCTACTGACGCACAGCGTGTCGTCGATAGGGACTCTAGTTGTGTAAAATAGATGTCGGAACTTGTGTTGTGTTGGGGTGTACATTTTACTTTTTGATATACGCTACATAAACTTTATATAACTTTCAAACGTCAGTAAGTCGCGGCTTCTTGGTTGGACGTTGAGGTTTTGGCTTCGGTTTGTAGGTCAGTGGCCAGCGTTGCTGTTTGCCATAGTGAAACGGGTTTATGCATTCATGATGGTGTTTGCACTTGTTGTTTGGCTTGGGTCGCTTGCCGTTAAGTCCCCCTGGGAACATAGAGACCATAAGTAATTTGTGAAATGGTACCATCTTTGTTTCCTTCACAATGTTGTTCTTGGCCTCCAAGTCGGTTACAAATGTGTTCCCAAAAATAATGGTTTTTTTGTTGTGCGATTGCTCCGAGTGCTTCGGAAACCAGCAGCCCTCCTCAACCTCGCCGTTCGCTATGCGTTTGATTATGGTTGGGTCGAGTCTGGCGACAATCTTTGACATCAGTGGATAATCATGAAAGTTGATGTCTTCGCAAGTTCCAGTCGCGGCTTCTGGGTCGTTGGGATCGGCGTCGTCGTCGGCTGGGAAAAATTGACTGTAAAATTCCGGTTCTGTGGTTCGATACTCGGGGAGTACAAATTGATGTTGGATGGCTCCCTTTTCATTGTAGTAGCCGTTCTTCACACCATTGATGTAGAGAGCTCGGGCACTCATGTTGAGGTACTGTAGAAAGACAATCCAGCCATTGGCTCCGTATTTGATTGGAGCAAAGAGTTTGTTCGGACAATTAAGGTAAAGATCAGCAATTGTTTTCATATTGATAATCTCCCAGATATGTTTAGTGACGTCGTGCCATCCAATCGCATCAATGAATGACTTGTACGTCGATTCCTCATGTGGCAGCAGTAGTCGGCCCGTCGAGTGTGAATCGTACATCTCGTGCATTCGCGCTCCTTGAAGGTACAGACATGTCAACATAGCTTCGTTTTGGGCGGGAAACATGTTGTCAGTGAAATTATTCTGGTACAGTACGCCCCATGTTGCATCATGTGAACAATGCAGTCGCTGTACGAGGCGTTGAGGATGGAATCTCCCAGTCACAGCATAATGATGCTTTGTCTCTTTCTTCTCTTCTTCGTTAATTTCTGGATCGTTCGTGGAAGACATCCTTGGAATGATTCGTGAAATGATTCATGACCTGTCCTTTATATATTTAGTCTTTGTTGTTATTTAGCTCATCTTTTTTCAAGTGCAGAATTTCGATTTTCATGATACTATGCATATCTGGCCCAAAACGAAAATCTGTCCTAATCTTTTTTGTCGAAAAATTCCAAAGAATAATTCCTACGAAGCAATATAAAAGAATAAGAAAAGAAGAATGACACAGACACAATGCTAATAATTATATTAATTACACTTGTTGGCCTGGGACAAGCTCAGACCCTTTTACCAGCAACTTCTGACTGGTTTCAGCCTTGGGTATACGAACCGTCGATTGTGGAACGAAATTTATGTACACCCACAGCATTTGCTGTTCAGTTAGGGTTTCTTTATCAAAATGGAATATTGGCGGAAGTAGCACCAGGACTCCCCTACAATCAATTTGCGCTCTTTAATGTAGAGATTGGATGGAACGATTTCGTTTGGGATGGACCAGGAGTGAATCCGCCCCACGGGGCGGTTGACTGGGTTAGCATGCCGACCGCGCTTTCGACAGATTTTGGATGGTGGATGAACACGAACGCTTTGGGCGCAACGGATGTAACTGGCGCGGTTGGAACGTTGACCGACAGCGCTATGAAGGGGGCGATGCAATTCTACGACCACGGTAATTTTGTTGGCGAGACGGGGTACGCATACCACAAAGGAATGTATTCGATGGTTGGAAAAGTGCCGCAGTTTTTTAATGGGATGGCAAATACCGCAATGTCCGATTCCTACGTAGTGTATGAAGGGTTAAAGCAAAGTATCGACAATAACAGACCTGTTGTATTGTTTTTAGACTCGTACAGCGTGTCTCCTAGTGGTAACGGTCCAATTGGTGAAATTGAATTTTATTTTGTTGGCCCGACTACTACGTCTAATCCAGGTCTTGAAGAAGCATACGTTGAAATGTTAAATGATAATCCGGGTACTGCGATAGGACACACGGTTACGATGGTAGGATACGTCAATGCGTACGGGTGCGATTGGATTGTGGTGCGCGACAATGATCCATCCACACCGGGATATGTTGCGCTCCCGTTCCAAGATGGCAACGCATGCGGTGGGGCGCGATCGGCGTTTTCATCTTTGATAGGTTCATTCTATGCGTTCTCCGTTGTGCCAGTAACGAATGCACCGACCGACACGCCAAGCGCAGCGCCAACTGATGCACCTACCGCGGCACCTACCGCGGCACCTACCGCGGCACCGACCGACGCACCGACCGCAGCACCCACTGCGCTGTTTCTGAACATCGACTGGGGAGTAAATATCCAAAAGGAAGACGTTACAGCACTTGCGGGGCTCTCAGATGACTGGGGAGGTAATATAGGTGCGGTCTCGTACCAAGTAACTGGTGACCCCCTCAACACCGTCACCTCGACTATCTGCAACAACCTGCACAACTACCTCAACCAAATGGGCTCGGCAACTCACTATCCGTGGGCCGTTGCGTATTACAGCGCGATGAGCGACGCCTCCCCCTACGGCTGTTCGATAATGTGTCAGACCAGCGGCTGCATCAACGTCCGCGTAGTGTACAATTCGTTGAATGATGTGAACTCCCAACCCGACTGTGGAGACACAAACCCGACCAACAACTTTGACTGCGTCGGCTGCGACTTTGCCTGCATCCGAACCACGCTGCCGACCGACGCGCCGACCGACGCGCCGACCGACGCGCCGACCGACGCGCCGACCGACGCATCAGTCGGCGTTCCAAGTTGTCCAATTATCGATCAATATCAGCTTGACAATTCTGGGTACAGTTGGTTGGAAACAAAAGAAAGATGTTCGGATATCAACAACCTCGCGTCGTGCGGGGTCTCCTTTGTCCTCACAAACGACAAGCAAGGGTTAATGAAATGTAAGGTCGCAACGTATGCGTCAGGAACGGATTACTGCGCAGAAGATTACGAAATCAGATGCGCTCGCATCTGGGACCATGCTAACGACAAAAAACAAGGTACCTTGTCTTATGATCTCGACCCAGGATTTTTAAATCAGCTAACGCCGTCGACGAGTTGGTTTTACAACTACGGCCAGTTACCAACGAGCGATGAATTGGCGTGGTCGCTCGAAAATAGTATTGAATACGTGCCGATGATTGGCTGGCAATTTGTCAGTTTGAACCCAGAACGGACAGAGCGTTGCTATTTGCACCACACGCCGTCGAACCCGAATAATCAATGGTATTCTTCGGAGCTTTGTACACTGGAACAAGTGATCGACGTCATCAATGTGTCGGTGACGACATATGCTGATGTTGCGCCGGTTCAGTACTTTATGGGTTTCAACGAGCCGTGGAATCAAGACAACCTTACGCCGCTCGATGAAGTACTGGATGTGCATCGCAGGTTCCTGCAACCTACGGCGGAAGCGCTAAACATAGATCTGGTATCCTTTACTTTTTCGGTGTCAGGGGATCGAATCGACTACATGGCGGATTTTTTGTCGCAGTGCTATGATCAGCGTAACAACGCCACTGATCCTTGCGACATCACGACGATCAAGAAATGGAGCGTCCATAACTACAATTGTAAATACGACAATTGGTTTGATAATTATGGAATAGTTCCGGGTAGCGGCGTTGCGTACAGCGTGTTTGAGCAAAAGATCCTTGATGCGTTAAACGCGGCCAATGCGGGCGTTAACTGGGAAGATCCAGCGTTGGGTATATTTGGCAAGAAAATTTTTGTAACAGAGCACACATGTAATCAAGAGATCGATGTATCTGACCCGAACGCGTGGTACACGCCAAAGGAGACATGTGAGCATATGAGCGGGAATAGCGATGTAGGCCATGGTCCTGGGTCGCTGTGGGCGTTGTACAGCATGGACGAGTTTGATCGTTTTACATGGTGGGCGATCGGCGGGCATTCTGACCCGACAAGTATCGGGGACGTTGTTTCTAAATTCTTTGAGGATGATGGCTCCCTGACGCCTCCTGGTCGCGCGTGGCTGGATCCGATCGGCGTGAATTGTTCGGCAGTTCCGACAGCGAATCCGACTGCCTTGCCGACAACAAGTCCGACGGTGTTGCCTAGTACAAGTCCGACGGCAAATCCGACACATGTTCCGTTGTGTGGTGAGTTAGCGTCTTGGGAAGCAGCGAATCCAACCTTGACAAGACTTGGTATAAACGGTGATCCAGATCAAGTATGTGACGCCAAAGACCTAACAGTGTGCGAAACATACTACTTTGTGACGTCAGATGAACAGATGATAAAACCGTGCAAGTCCAATGAAGCTGGAGATAATTATTGCAGACCTGCCTGGAATGCGTTGGAATGGACAGCGTGTGCGACAGCCGTTCCAACGAAGAATCCGACCGTTACGGTACCGACGGCGAATCCGACAGCGAATCCGACGAATAATGACAGTGCATCTACAGGTATCACCATTGCGGCAGTTGATGGTGATGTCGATGTCGAGGTGGTGGAAAAGGACAATGTGCTGATAATTCTAGGGATAAGTTTAGCGGTTCTATTATCGATACCGCTGGGTTGTGTGTGTTGGCAGTGGGGATTGAAGAAGAAAGACCCAAAAGAGTCGACGGACCCGGGGGAAAACGAGAATGTCAACTTACTATTCTCGATGAATGTGAAGATTCATAATTTGGAATGATATATTAAATAATAAGAATGAAGAAGAAGAAGTAAGAAATGTTTAACCCGCACGCACAAGGTATTAGACACTCGAGAACATTTGAGCGTGACGGTCCGCACGTGGCTGGACTGGACAAAGCAGCGATAATAGCGCCGCGTAAAATTTGGCAAGGGCAGTGTGAAACAGGCGAGTCGAAAAAGTTGGATGGTGATAATAAAATTATTTTCGCGCGCGATGTGTTGAATAGTTCGGAACGAATCTCCTACATTCAAGAATCGAGCGCACAAGAAAAACCACCTGCGACGATCGGGGGTGAACATAACAAGCTCGAATACACGCGCAACGGGAAGCCATATGAGTTTTCGCCGTATCCGCACAAAACGGTATCGTTTATGCCCCACATTGAAAGAATGGGTAGAAGAATTCTAGAAAAGATCCAAGAAATAGAATGCACGGAGCACGATCTGATGGACTCTGCGACCGAGTACGAGTACGGTATCGGCCGCGTTGACGGTGGTACAATAGAAAAAAAGAACGATAGTGCGGGAGCATGGCGACATGTCGCGTTCTATGCAGTGGGGCAGACCCGATACCTCCGTATTACAAAAGACGGGGCCCGCGGCTACATAAACGTACCACTGCATGACAACACACTGGTCATATGCACTGGTTCAACGTTTAATAAGAATTATTTCCACCAGGTTGACTCGCTACCGGCAGACCATCATACGGGGACCTCGTTGCTGTTGAAGTGCAGATTTCGAAAACCGTTGTTATCGGGAACGAAAACGATCTAGACGACGACGGCTGTGGCATATGTGATTTCGTTTTCCTCTTCCTCTTCCTGTATGATAGCGGCCATGGGTATGTCCTCTTGAGGTCTGCCTGTAGCGCACCGGAGGTGTCGACAGGACAAATAACATAAGAGTATGACCAGAAAGACTAAGAAGAATTTGTATGTGTCCGCAGTGTTTGGCATTTTGTTTTTGCTGCGTTTTTATTGTTTCTGAAATTATTTATATTAACAATTGGATCATTCACTATGTTCATCTTTGCCCTGTTCTGGCCGAAGCGTCTTAGCTTTTTTTTCGGCCTCGCGCAGGAATCGCTTGATTGCGAACTCTGCGGTGTCCACATAAGGTCCGAATTCGTACTTAGTAGCAGCATATGCACCGCAACAGAACCCTGCTGCGAACCAATACATTTTGTAATAATTGTATCGGGTTCTAATATATATTGAACAATGGAAGAACATTTTGGATTATATTTTCCAGATAGGTGTGAGAATTGGTCTGATTGGATCGAGCAAAAAAAAGAGACATCTGTCTGGATCGACGGCGAGTGGGAACTCATGGATGACGACAGCGACGACGGCGAGATGGATGAGTTGCAGAAAAGGGCCATAGCATCCATCAAAGTGCACAAGCGTCCGTTCGATAAACACGAGCGAAGGATTCGTAGCGAGAATGTTAACTGGCCGCTATGGGTGAGCCGCATTTGGTTTTATTTAGCAACGTTTGACGATTCGAGAGCGGAGCAGATCGTCAAGTTAGAAACCAATTTGAAGCGACAGGTGCGGGATAAAAAGAGGAAAAAGGACAGAGATAAGCTGTTTAAGCGGTTGGGGGTCAAACGTAGGCGTTAGAATAGATATAAAGGACTGTCAATGAGTGTTAGAACGATCCGAAAAAATGGTTTTTGATGATGAAAATAATCAAATAATAATTCCACAAACACTTCGTGAAATAGATGGGGGAGGGTTGCTTGAGAAACAGAATCCGCACCCTCTGGATTCGATCTTATCGTTTGAGGAGGTTGGTCACCATTATTTTGTTCGCGGAATTAGACACGATGCGCTGCACTACTTATCGAGTACGACGTTTCTAGGGACCTTTTTTCCAGGCTTTGACAAAAAAAAGTGTCTTGGATACATCATGAGGGGTCATCGATATGTCAACGACCCAGATTATAGATATTATCGACAGACCGAGGTCGAGATCCTTGACGGATGGAAGGCGCTAGGCGATAAAGCGTCGGCACTCGGTTCGAGATTTCATGCCAATGTTGAGTATCACTGTAACGACATGGCAGTTGAGGACAATTCACCTGAATTTCAACAGTATTTGAACTTTCGCATGGACAATCCCGAATTGATTCCATTTCGGACGGAGATGCTGATTTTGCATGAAGAGTACCGAATCGTGGGTTCAGTCGACGCGATATTCAAGAACACGGCAACCGGGAAGTACTTTATCGTCGACTGGAAACGATCGAAGAAGGTAGATCGAAAGAACGGTGACAAAGGTTACTTCCCGTTAGAACATCTCAAATCGGATAATTTGACGAAATATTCAATCCAGCTCAGTTTATACAGATTTATTCTAGAAACGGTGTATGGATTGGAGATGGAATCTTCAGCACTGGTGATTTGTCACCCAAACCAGAAACAATTTATTATGATGCGGACGAAATATATGAAGAGTGACATAGAAGCAATGTTGCAGTTTAGGCTTCTCCAATTGTATAAAGCACAGCTCGTACCGGTCCCAGATGAAATTATGAACACCGAGGGTCTAGTAGAGTGGGATCTCGTTAGAGATTTGTAGAATAATATAAAAATTCCTTGAATAATTCCACCAACGATCCAAAAAAATGGAAATCTCCAATCTTGAGTCAGCGTTCATCGCGGCGATGAAAAACGCGATGACAATCGACGATGACAGCGACAATAGTCTTGACACACAGCCGCCTCCTCAGCCGACAGAGCACTTGCTTGTCAAACTGGTCCAGAACGCGTCATGTGTCCGTATTATCTTGTCAGACTACCTAGTTGAAACCTGCATGTACGAAGGCACAGCAACCCTAGGTGATCAGAACCAGTACGCGCTTGCGCCAATCAAGGCAGACCTCGTGCTAACCCTAGCAGATCTGACGCAGAATACCTGGATTGAGTTTGTGATAACAAACGGTTCGAAAGCGTCGATTTGGCTGCGAACGTCGCACATCTGGGCGCGCGACACACACGATCCTCTGGAGCTTGAGCTAGTGGACTCGGAGTACACGTACGTGGTCCGTGCCGTTGTGATGAACATTGAAGGAAATTACTATTTTAAAAATCTGGGAATTCAAACAATCAAGTGAAAAAGTTCGTCTACATAGCGTTTCTGATAAAATGGTTTTGGGTAGTCGTGAAGGAAATCTAAAATGATTTGTGTCTCAGCACGATTGATTCTCCACCCTGATAGAGTGAATATTTTGTCCCAACGTGTATGGTATATCGTGAGCAGCTGCAAAAACCGTTCTTCGATAGTCACCGATTTATCTGGGAATAAATCATAAAACAAGGTTAAGAACCCAGGCCAATCGTCCCGCGCGTTCATAGAATGTATGTTGCCACTCAGAGAGTAAGGTTGTATCCCACGTGCGCGAACAAATTCTAGAACATGAAGCCAGTCATAAACATCCGGCGGTTCTTTGTCAATTGCTACGATATTACGACAAACATGTCGTACGATAGAGTATGTCGACAAGTCCTTAAAATTAGGCTGTACTTGTATGAAAAACGGGATGGCAACGTTGCAGTCGGGCAGGTAGTACAACACATGTATTTTTTTGCGAAACGCTTGCAAGATGACCTCACCTTGCAACACAATGTCAGGATCATATTCCAAATAGTTTTTGAATTGTTTCTTCTGAATAGCGGCCTCCTCCCCCATTTCGAGTTGCATTGTCTCTGCGACCTCTTGGATGAACTGTGCGAGTTCAACCCTGAGTAAATTGGTAAGATCAGGATGCCGACGCTCAAGAAACGCATTGGACATCCTCATAATTTGTGCGTATAGATCATGATTGGAGCAGCACGAGATCCACAAGATCTCGAGGGTGTTATTAGCGAGGGTCGGCAATGTATCTTGCAAGTTAGCATAAACAAAATCGGCCAGCGCGAATGGTGTTTGCTTATGGTCGACGAACTGAGTCCACTGAGAGTACTCCTCGTTCCGGTTGGCGACGATGTTTGCGTCAAGGGTTTGAATTTTGAGGAGGATAACTGGATCATTAGCGAAATCGAAGAGTTTCATTCTGGTTGTATTTGCGATATAAGGAAATGAATTTATATAATTCCAAGGACTATTCCACCAACGATCCGAAAAATGTCCTTTTTTTACCTAAAACTCATCCAAGAAGAGTTTGTGAGACTGCATAGCGAGACGAAGGCGATGAAGGCATACACAGGTAAGAAGGTGCCGCTATACGGGTGCGTTGTGAACGGCGAGTTGTACGAGATGCCGAAGCCAGATCTGGTCGTGCGTGCGCCGGTGAATTTTGTGATGAAGAAGGACAGTGCGGTGGCGTCGAAATTTGTCAAGTCTGGTCTAGTGGACTATTCTGAGAAGAGTTTCAAATATTATGCGACGCCACGTGCTGGGAATCCGCATGCGTGCAAGAGCCTGACCAATAGGTCCCAAAACGACTTGGCGTCGCAACTCCGGTACGACAAGGAGTACGTTGAGAAGTATCCCGAGCCCAGTGATCGCGGCCTGGCAGTGCACCCCCATTTTGGCGAATACATGCAAGGTTTTCAGAAGGACTGGACGGACCCAAGCGTCGCCATGGATGTCCCGCTCCATATCCACCCCCACGAGCGCCTGAAGGCGATTGATTTGTTCTCGGGGATTGGTGGCCTGACGCTGGCGGCCGACAAGTTTTTGGAGACGGTAGCATACTGTGACATTGACGAGGACGCCCGCACCGTGCTCAAGGCTCGCATGGCCGACGGTTCGATCGACACGGCACCGATCTACGAGGATCTCAAGCTCCTGGACGCCACAGATATTGAGGCGGACGTCGTAATTGGCGGGTTCCCTTGCCAAGATCTGTCCACGATGGGTAAGCGCAAGGGTTTTGACGGGGAAAAGTCAGTGCTGTTCTACGAGCAGATGCGCATTGCGAAACAGTGTAATGCGAAAGTCATCATCCTTGAGAACGTCAAGGGACTTCTGAACTGCGGGGGATCCTCTGTTTTCCACCAGATTCTCGACGAGCTCTCGTCGAGCGGTTATGACTACAAATACGCGGTCGTTGAGGCGGCACACGCGGGCGCGGTTCACCATCGCGCCCGCGTTTTCTTCCTGGCGATCCGTCGCGACTTGCTCGCAAACGTCCCATTCACTGAACGTCCGATGGTCGATCTATCGCATAACAGCTTCTGGACTGAGTCCGAGTTGCCACCTGTCGAGGAGCGCATGCTACTCAAAGGCACGAAGGAGGGCGATGCGCGCATGAAGCAACTTGGCAATGTTGTGTGTCCGCTGCAGGGGGAAATGGCGATGAGAGTTTTGATTCCTGGCATCTAGCGTTTGAGAATTATTCTAAGAATAATCATATAAAAAATCCCTCATTCTCATTATCAACGATCCAATGTCGGAAGTATTTCAAGAATTGATGCTTTTTGCGTCGTCTGTTGAGGGGAAGAATAAGTACCCGATGCTTCGAAAGGCGTTGCTGTCCTTGAACGAGCTTGTTGGAATGACTAATGTAAAAGAATCCGTAGCAGACGAGATAAAAACCGTTCTGGCATACGACATTCTGGACAAGCCGAATCGCACATCGCCGGTACAGACAAGATCGCGCTCACGTTCGTTGTCGTCAACGAGCACAAAGAAAAAGCGTAAGAAGAACTGGTCTCAGAAGAAGAAGAAGAAGCCGAAGCAGAACGACGAAACGAACGTACTGGTATTTGGTGCAGCTGCGGACGACGACGAAGACGACGATGAGGTCCCGGGCAATATCGCTGACTTCTTGCGTCAAATCGAAAGCCAACTCGAGGACGACTGTTGTTCAGAAATAGAGCCCGAGGAATCGATTCGTTCGAAGCGAATGAAAGATCTGAAACTGCACACTCTCATCATGGGGCCACCTGGAACCGGTAAGACGACACTGGCCCACAAGTTGGCGGCCATATGGGAGGCCATCGGACTCGTTGACGACAAGTTCATAGCCATCACCAAAGGTCACATAGCAAGCAAATGGCAAGGCGAGGCACTTACCACGGTAAAGGCACTGATCAACGAGTATTCCAATGGTGTTGTTTTTATCGACGAAGCGTACAGTCTCGTGACTGATGCCAAGGACTCGTTCGGGAATGAAGTTCTATCGTACATTATCCATGCCATGACGGATCCAGCATGCACGACGACGTTCATTTTCGCAGGCTATGAGGCGATGATCAAGGGTCAACTGTTTGGGGCCAACGAAGGGCTTTCCCGTCGTTTTAATTCGATTTTTGTAATGGAGAAGCCGACCCCCTCAGAGATGGCCAAGATTTTCAAAATAATCTGCGGTAAGCCACGTGGCTGGAAATCGATAATTCCGCCCCTGGACCTGACCAAATTATTTGAACAATTCAAGGAACAATTCAAGGATAGTGGTGGTGACGTCGAATCACTAGTTCTTGCTTCTTACCGTGCACATGTGAACCGCTTTTTTCCGTCAAAAATGTCGCAAAAAGTGTCGATAGCCGACGCGACTGCCGGGATGCAGATATTTCTCAAGAACAAGGCGAAGAAGAAGAAGAATAGTCTGTCTGAGCACATGTATTTATGAAATTTTGTTAAATAATGATATATAGAATAGATTACAGCCACCATGCACACTGCTACGATGACTGAGACCGCGTTGCTTCCCGGCCAACTCTCGATTCCGAAGAGCGTGTTCTATCGTCTTGTGAAGGAGGTCGTGAACGAAGCGAAAGTGCGTGACGAGCTAGCGTACCCGTCACGTATTTCAGCCGAGGCAGTCAATGAATTGCAGACAACGGCGGAGAATTATATCACCGACATTTTCGAACAGACGGAAATTCCGGAGAATAAGATATTGACCCTGGATACGTTCAAGGCAGTCCAAGCAAACATCATGGCTGCACAGAGAGAGAGTCTGCATAAGCGCGCAGCTAACGATCGAACGATTCTAGAATACGACGATGAGTGCGTGTTCGGCGACAGTGATGAGAATAATGAGTAAGAAATATATAATCCATTATTCGAAGAAGAATTCATCGCTCCACTGACGATGTCTACCACCAACGATCCCGTTTTCACTGACTCGCTGAAGCGTCATGTTGAGGAGCTCGCCATGAAGAAGACCGAGTTCACGACTCTGAAGAAAGACATCAAGGAAAACCCAGACAATCGTTACCTGAACCGCAAGGAGTTGGGCCAGGAAGTGAAGGAACTCGAAGCCCTGATTTGCGAAGAGCTAGACGACGGAGACGAGATCATAGTTGGCCGTCGCCGCTTCAAGAAGGCCAGGACAGAGATGCCCAAGTTTACCAAGGACAGGGTTCTTGATTTTTTTGAAAGTTGTGGAACGGATCCGGAGACCTATATGAAGGAAAATTCGGAGGAAAAGGTGGTGCTGAAGGCATGCAAGAAGTGATGATATATATTTAGTAGAAAAGAACAACATTGATAAATGCTGCTGCTGTTGATTATTTTGTTGCAACTAAGCGAGTCTTATGGAACATCATGCACGGGCCTTGATGGTCGCACCTGCACGCACTATCGCTCTTGCTCCTGGATGAACGGCGACTGCAAACACAATGATTGTTTAGTGAATAATTCTTCGAAGAGTTGCCTCGAATCGTCCAATTGTCATTGGGCCGAATCGTGCGAATACTGTGTCGAAAACTGCGACGACGACTCCGATTGCTTCTTTAGCGGGAACTGTCGTTACAACCGCTACTGCAAACCAACGCCGGAACACAAGGAATTGGGGTGTGGTGTGATCGCTTCGCTTGCGACTCCGACCGTTCTGCTTACAAAGAGTCCTTCGACCAGTCCTTCGACCAGTCCTTCGACCAGTCCTTCGACCAGTCCTTCCGCTACGCTTGCTTCATATAAACCAACCGCTGCGCCTTTGGCGATTACCGATGAACCAACCACGCAACCAACCAAGCGACCAACAAAGCGACCAACCACGCAACCAACCAAGCGACCAACCAAGCGACCAACCGCCACCACAAAAGTTCCTACGAGGACTCCCTTTACAATTCCTACACCTAGTCCTTCTAATGATCCTACAAATAGTCCTACTACTATTCCATCTACTGCTCCTACTTATACACCGACCATCAACCCGTCAACACGTTCGACGAATGGTCCTACGAATGGTCCTTCCGATGGTCCCAGTGATTTATCTAGTCGGAACACTAGTCGAGTGCCTACAGCATCACCTACTGTACTTCCCACGAAGAATCCTACGAACCGTCCGACTGGTGCTCCAACGAACGAGACGCTCGATACGTTAAGCGTAGCGGTGAGTGAGGTGGTGTCTGTAAATACCACGGGTACAGATCGGGAGGATGATCTATTGATTATTTTAAGTACAATTTCGGGAATGGTATTAATGGGAGCGCTTCTCGGGGTGGGTCTGCGCTACATGACGTTTGTTCGAAGAGAAAGACGCTTGTTGCAAATCCACATCGAAGCGGTGGAACTCGCTGTACGTTGGCCGGAATTGATTGATATTGATATGGATCAGACACAAATAAAGCGACGCGCCCTCACGTTCCCACAAGACGAACTTGGGCGAAGAACGCCGAGCCCCGTCGGTCGTCGGCGGGTTCATACTGGTATTTCCCTCGGTGACATCTCCAGAGGAGGGGAAGCATATGGGTTAGAGACTGGTGTTTTTATTATTTAGCCTTCTTTTTCACCGCCCCGACCACGCTTGTGTTTCTATTGAAGAAACACATTTTGGATACGTTTGAGTTGTACAAAGTCAAAATTTGTTGTTGTACCTTAAGCAGGTCAGCCAGTTTCTTGGGATTACAGTCCAAATGCCCTTGGACATCGCGTTCGAAAAGATTGCGTTTAATCACGTCAGTCACCTCCCGCAGCGACCTGATCTCTTCGGACAGGTATGTGGTGGGTTCTAACGAATGTTCCAAAAAATGAATCTTGATCTGGTCGGCCGTTAACAATGGTGCTGACAGCCCCTGTTCAATGTATAAATTGTAGATTTCTTCGCGAAAAAAAACCGCCAGATTCTCGAACAATTCGTCCGAATCGTGCTTAGAATATTCTGTCCGAAACATTTTGTACATGCGTCCCACCGATGTTGACTCATCACCGCTGAAGCCTGCTCTACCGCACAAAAAACAGCTATTGCCGTGCGCGCGTTTCCGTTTCTTCTTCACCTCATCTAACGAGACTCTTTCTCCGGCAACGTCTTTATAGCTGCGCTGGTACGTGATTGTTTCTTCCTCCACGAGATCCTTATGCGCTTTCATTTTGGTAGGTTTTTGAACGTCGCAGGGCGAACATTCGATTTGTCCCAACTTGTAAACATCATCCATCAGATTGACTCTAATAAGAATTCAGATGATTGTTTTTATAACCATTCGTAAATAATATATAATTTTCGAAGCCAAAAAGATATATTAAAACTATTTTGGACATGATTGTCATAAATGTCAATTGCGTTGCGATCACTAACCGAATTGCCACCAACCAGTGTTGTGTTGGTCTATGATATTGAGGCGATCGGCGACGTTCAGTGCCCAGAAACGTGTTTTATGTGGAACCTTTCGGCCATGGTTTTGGGAGATAAGAACAAGGTGTTTGACCAGTTTATCGTGCCACCAGTGGTGACGATACCTGAGCCGCCCAACCCAAAACTGTTTCGCGTCACTCATGAGTTTTTGAAAAACGCGAACGCGCGTTCGCCGCACGAAGTGCTGAGTTTTTTTTTCAAGTGGATTGCAAACCTGTATGATCCATCTACGGGCCTGATACTTCTAGTATCTCATGGGAATTTTCGTTTTGATCAGCCGTTGCTACAGGCCGAGATTTTGAGGCACCAAATCCCGATCCCCCCGAATATCATGTTTTTAGACACGTTGCACTGGATGCGTACCATAAAGAAAAAGCAACGCTCCTATAGTTTATCGAATCTGTACAAAGAAGAATTTAAAAAACCAATCAAGAACGCTCATTTAAGTCTCTTCGACGTCCACGCACTACACGACTTGATCCTGGCACAGCCCGTTCCATTGTCTGGAATTGCATATCAGATTTTCTACACAAGCCTTCTGCGGATCCCGCAGGTTGGCCTATTTACGGAGCGAGTATTGTTTGACAGAGAAATCTATTCGGTGGAGCATCTTGTGCACAAGTTTCGCAATGATTGTGTCTGCAATCCACTGCATCTCCGAGATTTTCTGCTAAAAGGGTGTATGCTTGATCCCGCCATTGTTGAGAATGTAGCGAATTATATTGCGAATTGCTAGTTTCTAGCCCCATTAAGAATAGTTTCGATACTCTTTCTAGTCAGAACCAAATCGAGATCATGCGCGATGAAAATATCCCAGGCAATGTTTGAACTATCCAGAGAACACTCTGTCAAATCGTTCCGCTTCGCCAAGTGATGGTCGAACTGTTCTGGGTATAGTTCCCGGATACGCTTCTCCTGCTCCAATTCGCTAATGTTGAGCCGCACCATGTAGAAGCCAGCGTTGCGCAGCGCGTCGAACTCTGCCTGCATGCGCACATCGTCGACGATGACCCAGATCCCACGCGCGTTCAATTCCCTCACCTTCTCCAGCGCCAGACGTACCCAGATCAGTGGCTCGCGGGCCCTAAACGTCTCGCCGATCCATATGAGCAACGATCGGTCTTTCTGTCCCATGCCAAAATAATCATGGGCGATTTCGTAAATTGGATCGGCGAACGAGAGCCGCTCTGACTTGTCGAAGCCCATAATCTGGGCGGCGTACTCGGCACACGTCGACTTTCCGCTGGTCATTTTTCCAGAAAACGCAATGTTCATATTGGGATCGTTCGATATAAAAGTCTGGAATTATTTCAATATATGATTCTGTAGATGGACCGCCGTGACCCGCACACACAGCGACTGCGAAAGGATTTCGCCTCACTGGCGCTCGTCGAGCCGAAACGACCGACCACCGGTCGGCCTCCTGGTACTCCGGATTCCGACGCCAAAAAATCGAAAGTGCCAGAATTATCGCCCAGTGTAAAATTTCTGATACAATACGCGGAAGAGAAGCGGGAACTGCTGAAAAATAAAATCAGACAGTTAAAAATTAAAGAAAAGGATCTTCCCGATAACCAAAAAACTAAAATAGTGATTCAACACGAAGAATTTGAGTTCGATGAGATGATTGTAGAAGATGTCGAGCCAATCCCAGTAGATGAAGAGCTGGCGGACGTCATCGAGATTCCCGAACCCATCACGGATGAGGAAACGCTGTATTTAATCGACCCGGATCGCTATGATAGCGCCTTTGATGAAGGCGCAGGTGAGGAGGGCTTCGACGATATGGATGATTATTCCAAAGTATTCGACGAATCATAACAACTGTAAAGGGATCGAACCTTTAATCATTCACCAGAACAGTTAAAACAGTTTGCCTAGAACTGTTGGGGGAGAGGGTTTGATACACTTACGGAAACACGGCTAGGATAAGAATTTAACACACGAATGTCGTTTTCGGCCGGCCCTTTCAGCCATAACTCTCTGTGGGACACAAACAGCGTTAGTGGGTGTGTTTAACGAGCATCGCGAGGTAAACACACTTGCTCTTGGTTCATTTTTATGATCATATCTGCTCCCCCAGGTTGGTCACGGACAAATTTTGAAATTAGGTCGAGCATCCTGTGTAAACGCGCGGTGTTAGCGAAACCATACTTCTTGCGTGCCGAAAAGGTAGGACTGACATTTTGCTCTGGCGTCGACTTGGACTGAAAATGCAGATCCTCTGCTCCGGTTGCGTGAGCAAATACGATGCCACAAAGAGCCCAACCGCAAAGGTTTTGCCGAACCTGCGAGGACAGCAAATAAACACCTCCTGTCTCGCTTCTCTTAACTCATTCTCTTGAAGTATTCTTAGAAAATTTGCCGAAAATTCCTCACGGTAAATATTTCGCAGACACGACGCGACGAAGGCACGATGGAACTCGATTTGCTGAGTGGAACGCTGGTATTTGGTATCGAAAAAATTGAGCTGGTCGTACAGATCCTGGAGTCTTCGGTCCCCGCCTATTTTGGTAGACTCCATGAATTCAGTAGTGTAGTTTTTCCAGATCGGGATTAAGTGTGATTCGGCTAATTTTTGCCGGTGTCGAATTCGATAAATTTCTTGCACATCACGCATCATAGGAACCCAATCCACTCGATTCTCTTCATCAATGCTCTCTGTTTGAAACTGTCGCGTGACGTTAAAAATGTCTCCCAGTTTTTTTTCAGTTTTCTTAAGCGTGAGCTGCACATCTTCTGCAAGAAACTGGTCAACCGTTCGTTTTGTCATTTGTTGTACGCATTGCAGCTATCACACAACGTATATATAAACCTATACGAAGCAAGTGGCTCCGCCGACAATTATGAAATATGAGGGGCATTGTCTGTTAATTACGCTCCCAATTCTCATATTTTTAATGATTTTTAATCCAGTTTCTTTGCACCAATCGCACGTGGCGTTGAGTGTTACGGGCGGGGAAACAGCAGCTATTCAACAACAATACGAACATTTACGTTCGTTGGTAAGCAATGCAACTAGTGAAATGGCTTGGTCCATGCGAGGTGTAGGTTGGTTAAAGGAACAACATGACTTAATTCTTTCGATACTTCCATTTAATGAGGATTCGCTTTCGATTGGAAAACATACTGTACAAATTCAGGATCGTGGTTTTAGTACTACTTCTTGTAATGCATCGCTTATTAGTATATGGGTTAGAGTCTCTGGGTCCTCGATTTATGCTGGACTTGCGGTTCCCCATCCTACAAAATGTTCATGGGAATTTTCATTTCTTATTGATGAACCAGGGACATATGTCATTGAAGCAAAATTATTAATGTATAACGGCAACGTTGACCATAATTTTGACCTATGTAATATTCAGCACAATACAAACACTCCCGATTTTGGTGAATTTTTCTCATTAACTGGTTGGAAATTTTACGATAATGTTCGTAGTTGTTGTGAGGCATGTACAAGATTAGGAAAAAGTCGTTGTACGCGTTGGACATCACCTCCCATTACACCAAAAAGTGGTGAGGTTTGTAGTTTTGAAATACCACCGCACGCGCGTCAATTGAAGCAAAAGACAATAACCTCAGGAACGCCAAGAAATGAACAAATACCGTCCTTTTTAGGGTGTGGATGGTCTTTTTGGCTTACATACCAATATCCATGTTTTCACGGATTAAATGACGACATCATTGGTTCGGGAATGAATATTACTTTTAACAGAGCGCTACGCAAAGTACCGTTGACGCATGCCACGTTACCATTGTGCAGCACTGCGGAAGAGAATGAACCGTACGGGAGGTGGGTCCAAAACAATAGTCTTAATTGTGGACCAATAATTTATGATCCAAAATTTAGTCATAATTTTAAAATCATCGAATTTGATGGTAGTAATCCACATTGTTGGCATCGTGATAGTATTGCGAATGTTGGAAAACATTGTGTGGAAACAGGTTGTGGTAAATGGATCACACAAGCGTGGAAATCACATATGGCTGACAGTATTTTTGAAGGATTTTGGAAACCTTATCGGTGTCAATATAAATTATTTACAGACAAAGAACTACAACAATGTTTCGATGACAAAAAAATCAAATCAATAACAACAGACGGGGCAAGTATAAAGAAATTTGTAAGTCAATATTTGAACCAAAGACTTCAACGCGTTGCTTATAGTGACGAAGGAATCGATGTGTATGTAAGTACGTTGAAGTCACCTCATTTGCTGTGGCATGAGTCGTTCGAGGAGTTGCGCGCAACGTTGAACAAACAACCAACAACGAAAGAAGGTCAACTGCGCTTCTGGGTTAACAGTGGGTTTATCGCAAGCGAGCGCGAACATCATGTATACGTCGATCGGTCCAGAATATTCAATGCAATTGCGGAACCAATTTTAGCAGCAAAGGGGTGGAGTCAGTTGGATTGGTTTGCGCCAGGCGCGGCGTTTAGTTACGACACTGCTACCCAGAGTGATGGATTACATATTGTTGGACCACCAATGAAATTACTTATTGTGAAATTGTTCCATTATTTGTGTTTATAGACGGCGATGCGTCTGCGCTCCCGGTCCAAATCCATATAAATGAATACATATTTAAACAAAAAAGGACTGCTTACACAAATGAACGAGATCCAAGAACTGCGTATCGATATTTTCCTGATGTTTTGCATGCTGCTCGTCCGACCCACTGCCGCGATGCTGTGCGCCTTCTCTATACTGTTCTGCTTGCGCCTATGGTATCCTACGATCATGGCACAACTCGACCTGGAAATCGAAGCGGATGAGCCATGTACCGGGAAGGAACGCGCTCCGACAGCTGTGCCTGCAGACGAAGAGTTCAACTTTGAAAACGCGAACGATCTGGATGAGTTGAAATTAGACTAGACCTTTGCGTTTAAATTGTTAAATAAAACAGATTTCAATAAAATTTTCTGTTGTCCCCAGCGGTTGCTGCGATGTCTAGGACACAGCCATATGCTGGTCCACGGATTTTTAAATCTGTTCGGGGTTTCGTCGTCGTACATCTTGTATTGTACCAAAGCTGTCGACTTTCGCACACAATAACCACAGAACTCTTGAACGTCATCAGGCTGGTTGCAATTACCGCAAGCAATCATACCTTTTTTCAAGTAGCACTTGTTCATTTTGACAGTGCAGATCGTTCCACATATACAGCAAAGAACAAACGATTTGCCGAAAAATGAAACGATTTTGCCAAACAGAGGGATCTTGACACAGGGCACTGCGAAACAGGACGTCTCCTTTTGTTTTCTACGGGCGTTAGTGCCCATGCAAAAAGTTTTGCTGTTGTAGGTATTCAGGGCGAGTTTGGTGTGGCCATAGGCGAACACTGTATTTTCGTTTTTTTTTTGACCAAAATCATAGCATGCTTTAACCTGTAACGCAATCGCTGCGCTTGTGTTAGTATCTTTTTTGTTTGCAAACATCAGGCAAGAAACGTACATCTTCACACCCGATGCAAAAATAATAAGAAGTTGTTTGAAACAGCGTTTTTGTGAAGGACGGGTCGTGGATATTTAAGTCATGTTTCCGTATGGAAGCGGACAATTGTGCGTCGATTTGGTGGATTGGTAGCTCCGTGGTTGTAACCGAATTGAGAATTTTTTCAATGAATGTGATATTGATAAAATGTTGCAATATTTTCTCATCAATTGGCGTGGTGGCCAAGAGTGTCCTTAAATCGACTGCGAAGCACTTATTCATTTCAACTATTCTGTTAAATGCGGCCGACATGGATAATTTGCACTTCAGGATTTGCAGGACCAATTTGTATTCGGAAAGTGTGTCAAACTGGGTTGCCAAGTTGGGCTTATACCCTTGATGTACCAGGATCTCGTGTAGCTTAATCTGTCCGCTGACGCTTAAACACACATTGTTTTTCGCCGAGGTTTTTGGCCAACTCACGATATTTGGCCTAGGTAGTAGTTTTTGTGTTAATGTAAGCATTTGTTTCAACGGATTTGTAGAACTCGTCGCATAGATGGATCGAACCTCGTTCATCACTCTGAAAATCTCGGTTTCGTAGTTGATCCACTCGGTCAAATCTAGCAATGTATTGTAGAGCCCAATATTTTCCCGAATAATATAACATAAATATTCCTTGATCATAAAAAAGAACAGTCGCACATTGACGGTCAGCAGTTTTTTCCAATCGGTATTTTGGATACAGCCAAGTTCAAACAGCTGTATCCGTCGACATAGTGGAACGCATACGTTGTTCCATTTGTAGTGTATCCCGATGAGGGACCAAGTAAATAATTGTTTAAAAAATATTTGAAAATCTTCAGAACTGTCGAGACACTCCAAAGAAATATTCAAAAAATTGCGAAATTGGCTGCGCTGCGGTAATCCCTTGGATATGATGTGAATAATTGGAATGTTCTTGGTGATTTTGTCAGTGTGTAGTTTTGTTCCAAATATGATTGGTAAAAAGAACGAAGCGTCCAGTATTGAAAAAGAAAGACGTTCCCATTTCATGTATGTTGAAGTTGTTTTGTTGTATTCAGAATTGTAGATTGTTGGCAGTGCCAAATACAGTTGTGCTTCCAATTGGAAGCGCTCTTGGAAACATTGAGAATTGTGTATTTTTGCGAAATATTCGGCCTCGGTATATTGAAGAATGTCAGCACAATTTTTGATGTTTTTCTGCAAGAAGAAGGATTGAGAATTGTACAAAAAGGAGGCGTTGTTAAAATTTAGCATTTGTTGAACGATTTTACCATCCGAATAGCTGTAATTGTGACGTAAATGCATTACGAATGGATCGGTGATACCTGCCAACGATGTTGGTAGAAAAACACAATTTTTGCTGTATTCATCGGGGTTGTCAATCCGGTTATAGTGCGGTTGAATGCCAACTTCAGGACTTGTTTTTGTAATCAGATAATGATAAAACAACTGTGATACTTTGCGACGTACACAGAGAAGGCAGAGTTGGTGTGATTCTTGCAATGCGACACCAACGAATGCGCAAGTATTGTCGATCGTAGGATCTTGTATTGCGATCTGTGTACATTCGCAACTATTGCCACGCAAACACTGATCTTCGCCGGTCAGTGCGGGCCGCATCATGGATTCCTCGTATTCCCGTGAATAACATGGAATTTTTTTTACAGGAATATTGACTGCAGACAGAATCGAAAGTGTTTCAATGCCGTCCTCCGGGAAGGTCAAGTAAGGTGCATCTTTGACCAGTTGCTTAATGCGATCTGCAAATGTTCCTTCGATAGTTTGTCGCATTTCGGCCGAAACACCATGCATTATTTCAGTGGTTTGATCACACGCTCTCTTTCGTTTTTTTTCAATATGTTCTGATACAAAAACAGTCCGTGAGCGCGACGCGTTCATTTTTTCTCTGCAACGTTGCCTTAACGAATGAATCTAATATATAAATTACAAAATAATTCTTAATAGTGCAGCGAAATGTATTTACAACCGTTTCTTCTTGTTCTATTACTTCCGACATCGTATGCCGTCGTCGATACACTTTTTCTCAACACTACTGGCACCTGCAACGGTGTCGCGCTCACAGCTGCCGAATGCGAAGAGTATGCGTTGTTCAATAATCTGACATTTAATGCAATCTCTTCGAGTATTCTACCGTTTGGATGCATTGAAGTCCACAGCGGGGGTCCACCAATCCAATTCAATGATGTTGGGGAACACGCGGATGGACATCCGTCGCAGGACTGCGCTGCTCCTCACCTCTTCCCTACGATGATGGGGTGCATTTGTCACGATTTCACACCCCCCCCGCCACCCGCCGAGCCTATGTGTGCGGCGCAGCAATCGTGGCTTGATTACCAACAAGCCATGATTTTTATGGATAATTTTTGCTACAGTCAAAACACTCAACCATCAGCGGTTCGTGAAGAAAAATGCAACAAACGATACCGTCTGTCCACTTCTGATGGTCAGTTCATTCCCTGCTCCTATGTGGCAGGTGCGACGTTGGCCGCCGGAACCTGCGGTGACGACCCCGATGCTACGCACCACAGCCCCGCCTGTGACTTTCAAGTTTTAGACACGGGCGGAACCTGTTCTGGGTATGGGTTGGATAAGGATACCTGTGAAACATTAGATGACGGTTCCGGTGTTGCTTTTACGTTCTATGAAACCGACGAGGTGACTGGCGGGCTCGGTAGATCGTTTGGATGTTCGCAGTTTACCTACAAATCAACACACCCAGACGCGGGACTAAAGGTTCGTTTCTGGAACACAGCGAACGAACATTACACACAGTGGGGGGGGGTCAAGTGTGAAGCAGGGCCTGATGTATCCGATCACCCTAATAATGGGGTCGAAACGGAGAACGGCGTCACGTGTTTCTGTGAACCACACAGTGCCTCGTCGTCTGCCACTTTGTCAGCAAGAGACGATTGTGCCGGTAAACAAGCATGGTTAGCACTGAACCAGGATCTGATTTTCCTTGACGCAAACCACTGTAATTTCAAAAACGGTCAAGGGGCTGAGGTGTGCAACCGACGTTTCATGCTTTCCGAAGATCGGTTCGTTCCTTGCAAGTATACTGGCGATATTTGCGACAGTGATACCGACCAACTGACGTGGGGAACATGTACACCACCCGTCGAGTTCCGAACCGACGCTATTGTGAGCTGTCCCAATGAGTTCCTCAGCTCCGAGTGTGCAACCCTGGCTGCCGACCGCAACGCCGTCTATGTTTCATCAACGTCTGAAAATTTGCAACCGGATGGTTGTCTTTGGTCCGAGACGGCTCAACAATTCTCTTGGAATGAGGTGACATATGCATCCGGTGCAGCAACCTGTGCAGATGCGTTTGCTACCGGTGCAGCAACTTCGTGTGTGTGTAAGGCAAGCGATATTACAACCCAACCGACCAATGCACCTAGCCCATCACCGACGGACGCACCGACCAATGCACCTAGCCCATCACCGACGGACGCACCTAGTGATGCACCGACGGACGCACCTAGTGATGCACCGACGGACGCGCCAACATATGCGCTGTGTGTCGGTATCTCCGAATGGGCGACGGCACAAGGTTTGACCGCGCTTGGCTTCAAAGCCTCGGATGGGACCGCTCGCTACTGCTCAACAAAGAACAATGCTGGGCAGTCCAATTGCGATTCAAGATACCAGTCAGGCGTTCAAAATACCATCGCAAAACCATGCATTTACAACAACG